>Ga0080004_1120136_pt1 | contig 44006 bp, 48 predicted proteins | sample WasSprMetagenome_FD_69207 | JGI IMG/M metagenome (GOLD analysis project Ga0080004, IMG submission 69207) | Sulfidic aquatic microbial communities from Washburn Spring, Yellowstone National Park, USA - WS (SPADES assembly) (version 2) | ecosystem: Environmental > Aquatic > Thermal springs > Hot...
CCCCTTTGTCCCTATCCCAGCGCAGTCCACATTTTGGACACTCGTAGATCCTAGAGCGCTTTGTATGCACGACCTCGACGCCTTTAGTGCCGCAGCGTGGGCAGGTTTTCCCGCTAGCGCTAACCTTCCCCACCTTCGCCCCCTCGTACACCGCTAGGTTCTTCAAGCGCCGCCTACCCCGCAGCAACGTCCCCTGAAGCTCCGTCCCCCTCAAGGAATTACTGTCAATCGGCTCCACGAGAATTAACGCGCCCATCCCTTTCTTCACCGCGTCTCTGACTAGCGTGCGCACCTTTGCCACCAGCTCGCAGACGAAATCGCTGTTCAACCGCTTCTCCCTCTCCCTCGTCTTCTCAGCGAGCTCCCTCGCCCCCTCCGTCGCTAGCGTCTTCAGCACCTCCGGCGGGAGGAATTTCGCCAGCCGTCTTTTCGTCTCCTCGCACGGCTTATCGGCGAAGCTCTGCAGCAAGGCGGCGACCTCCCGCTGGAAGCCGTGGTTTACTGGTCGCATCTTCTCGAAGCCAGCCATTGCCACCTTAGTTTCCGATATGTACCAGTGGGCGAGCGAGTGCCCGTACCTAGAGTTCTCATCGATGGTTACGACCTTAAGCGGGAGCTCCAGCCTCGCGCGGAGCCTGCGGTGGGCTACAATGCGCAGGAAGCCCCTCCTCGTCACCTGCAAAACGAAGTCCGGCCTCGGCTCGAGGCTGTTCTCTTCAACGAGCGCCCTCACGAGGCTCCTCCGCAGCCTCTGCACAATTCCGTAGCTCGGGATCCTCAATTCTCTCTTGCGGAGGTCGATGACAGCCGACGCGTTCCCCTTGCCATGCATGGAGCCGTCCGGCATCACGAACCTAACGAGTAAGTGTAGCGGCGGCGCCTTCGGCGGAGTCCGCTTCCCAGCCTCCTCCCGCATCCTCTTCACATTCTCATACATTTTCTCCCATTCTTCAGTGTAGTAAACCAAACCTTTCGGTATTTTTCCATTTCTTTTATAAATTACATCATTATACAATACTTTCAATCTATCTTTGTTAACTCTATTAACTCTAACCTTCCAGACTCGCCTGCCCGGCCCGGGGGTGGTTCCGTTTGCTTTCTTTTCCCCTCCCACGATCCCACCCCTCGCTCGGGGTGGCCGCCCAGCTAGGGCGGGATATGGGAGGGGCTGGAACCGCCCCCAGACCGAGACCAGCTTACTGCTGCCCGTTCCCCCACCAGCGCGCGGGTAATCCGCTTTTACACCGCACTTCGAGAGGAGCTCGCAAGCGCGCTTGAGCGAGATGTAGGAGCCGCACCGCTTCGCTGAAACGAAGAGCGCGATAGCGGCGGCTTCGCCATCCCCAGCGCGCTTCAACCGCTTGTACACTTCGAGCGCAGCCCCCGTTGGAACGCCCAATTCCCCAGCCAAAGCCTCTAGAGCACGCTGCGCGAAACCGCCAGAGGAGATGCTGGAGCCGTTGAAACCGTTGAAGCTGCTGTCGGCGGGCTTGAACTTTGGAGGCTCGTAGACTGGAGCTAGCACGAGCCCGCAGCCCTCGCAGACGAGAAGCCCGCTGTGCTCCACTAAGCGCCATCCGCACTCTGGGCAGATGTTCAGTTCGAAAGCGAGGTTTAAGCGCGCCCCTACCCCAGCGCCAAATAGGCGGGGGATCTCGTGCTCGGGGGCTCGGAGCTCAAGCCCCCTCACAGCGTCCACTCTCACCGCGTTCTCCACGCGGCTCACGGGCTTAAGGCAGGTTGGGGGTTTAAAAAGCCTGCTTAATGTAGACCGAAAGTAAAATTTTCTAATCAAAAAGTTAAAGAAAAGAATAGAGAATACGCGACGACGCTATAGAGAATATTCTGGAGGAGTTAGGCGAGCGAAAGGTTTCAGCAGCGCGCAGCCGCCTTAGCGCGCGGACAAAACGTTTTTGTCCCCGTGCCAGCAAAAACTACTATAAGCGCGCGGTGGGAGGATGCTGGAAGGGAAGCCTATCAAAGCGGCGGAGGTTTTCAGAGCGGAGGATGGGCTGAAGGTTACTGTAAGGGGCTGGGTTTACCGCTTTAGAGATCTCGGTGACAAGGTCTTTTTGGTGATTAGGGATTCAACGGGGATCGTTCAAGCTGTATTCAGCGGCGAGCTCGCGAACAAAGCCCGCGAAGCCGATATTGAGTCCTCTGTAGTGGTCTCCGGCAGTGTTAGAACTGACAGGAGGGCGCCGGGGGGGAAGGAGATATTAGGTGACTACGTGGAGTTGATCGGCGAATCGCGGAACTTCCCGATCACGAAAGATTTCTCCCGCGACTTCCTCTTGGATGTGAGACACCTGTGGGTTAGGAGCAGAAGAATGCAAGCTGTACTGAAGATCCGGCACACCGTTTTCGGCGCGCTCCACGAGTACTTCAGGAACAACGGCTACTACGAGGTTCAAGCCCCCATGTTCATCACCGCGGCTGTGGAAGGCGGCGCCACGCTCTTCCCTGTGAAATACGTGGACGGCAGCACCGTTTACCTCACGCAGTCCTCCCAGTTCTACCTTGAGGCGCTCATATTCAGCCTCGAGAAAGTGTACACGATCGCGCCGTCGTTCAGGGCTGAGAAGTCGAGGACTCGGAGGCACTTGACGGAGTTCTGGCACTGCGAGGCTGAAGTCGCGTGGGCAGGTTTAGAGGACATAATGAAGGTCGAGGAGGAAGCTGTGTGGCATGTAGTGGAGAAGGTCCTAGAGGTTAACCAAGATGAGCTCAAGCTGCTGGGTAGGGATGCCGAGCGGCTGGAGCTCTGCAAACCACCCTTCTACAGGGTGAGCTACGACGAAGCCCTAGAGATCCTGGAGAGGAAGGGTGTAAAAGTCGCATGGGGTGAAGATTTGGGGGCGGACGAGGAGCGCGCGCTTGTCGAAGAGTTCGACAAGCCCGTCTTCGTGCACCGCTACCCCGAGAAAGCGAAAGCATTCTACCACAAGAGCGATCCCAAGCGGCCGGAAGTAACCCTTTCCGCGGATCTCCTAGCCCCTGAAGGTTATGGCGAGATAATAGGCGGGGGTGAGCGTATAGAAAAGCTGGACGAGCTGGTTGATAAGATCAAGCGCTTCGGTCTCAAGCCGGAAGATTACGAGTGGTACCTAGACCTGCGTAGGTACGGTTCGGTTCCCCACGCGGGGTTCGGCTTAGGCGTCGACCGTCTCGTCATGTGGATAGCCGGGTTAGAGCACATAGTGGACGCTTTACCTTTCCCTAGAACTGTCAGGCGAGTACACCCGTAAGCGCGCACAAATGGCTCACGCTAGAATTTAAAACCCTCCTCTACGACGGGTAGAGCAGCGCCCCGGTAGCTCAGCCCGGTGGAGCGCCGGCCACGCGCGAACGCGCCGGAATCGTAAGCGGCGCCTCAGCAGCCAGGGCAGCCGGAGAGGGGATAACCCCACGGAGGACCCGGGTTCGAAGCCCGGCCGGGGCTCCATTCTCACATCCTTTTCGAGATAATAGCGATTTCCGTTGCGAGAGCTCCCGCCGCAGCAGCCACAGCTAAGGCAAGGTCCACAAGCGGATACGCCAGCCTTTCCAACCCGCCCTGCTTTATGCGCGACGCGTGGTAGGCGTAAAATGGAGCCAGTACGAGCGCTAGAAGAGTCCAGGCCGCTTTGGCGCGGCCTAGCGCAAAAAGCGCTACGATTGCGGCCAATATCGCGGCTAGGGAGTAGGTAAGCGCTGTGAGAGCTCTGGAGTAGAAGCTCCCTCGAGAGCGGCGGCGGAAAAGGGGTAGCCCACGCCCGTACTCGTAGTACCTTTTCAAGACGCTCAGTAGGCTAGTACGGTTGTAGTGATATACGAGGACTGGGCTGCACAGTATTCTCCGACCAGTCGCAAGCAGCCTGTAGGCGAAGTCGAGATCTTCGAACCCGAACCTCCCGTAGCTAGGAGGTATCACGCGCTCGTCAAGGAGAGCGGCCCTTTCGATCAGCATGTTGGCTGTAACCACGAGCTTTAGATCCAAATCGCCGACCAATAGTGTCCCGTCGTGGCGGGGGTTGGGAGCGATCATCGAGCGGTCTTGAGCGCGGGAGAGAAATTTCTCCGCGTTAGCTCCAGCAACCGATCCCGCAACCACCTCAACACGCCAGCTTTCAGCCTCAGCTACCATGCTCTCCAGCCACTGCGGCGGGGCTACGCAATCGCTATCGATGAACGCCACATAGCGGCCCGACGCGGCGATCCCTCCGAACACTCTCGCCCCGATAGGTCCGGGATCCCTAGCGAGCTCTATCACTTTCGTCTCTAGGCTGCTGGAGGACACTAAGCCGCGGGGGTCGCCTGCACCTGCTGGTGTCACTACGAGTACTTCGTCGGGAAGGCGTGTCTGCTTTTCCAAGCTCTCGAGCAGCAACCTCAGGCGATCATCCATCTTGGCGGCTGCAACAACAACGCTCATGCGCACGTTTACCCGGTTCGCAAATTGGGGTGATTATGTTTTGCCACGCGCTCTAGCTGCTGCGGGTGCCCCGAAGCATCGTGAGCTGAGTCGCCGACGAATTTATGAACAACCTAGGGGGAGAGGGGGTGTCCATGTGGGGTTTCCGAGGTAGCCAGGATGTCGGAGAAGGTGGTGCTGCTTTGCGTCTCGGATATACACGGTAGGCCAGAGGCTGCGAGGGCACTAACCTCAAGCGTGGAATCCGGCCTGCTAAAGGAGGTAGACGCCGTTGTAGTAGCTGGCGACGTTGGAAGTCCGCAAAGGGAGGATGCTTTCTACCTTGTTGTCAGGGAGTTGGAAAAGCTCGGTAAACCTGTACTCTACGTGAGGGGAAACTGGGACGTGAACGTTCCCTCGGGAGTTGTGAATGAAACCCCTCTAGTGGCCGATCTAGAGTCGCTGGGGCCCCTAGAGCTGAAGGGGGTGACTATAGTGGGCCACGGCAGCTCGCTGAAGCCCCATAAAGGGGCTTTGAAACGCCCCATAGTACTGGTTACGCATTACCCTCCTTTCAGCATCCTGGATCGAGGTAGAAAGGTCGAAGCCGCTCAGCAGAGCCCGCACACAGGTCTGCCCGAGGTGAACTACCTAGTCTCGTACTACAAGCCGGCGGTTCACGTGTTCGGCCACTGCCACGCTCTCGGCGGTGTGGACGTGAAGCACGGCGGAGTTGTTTACGTAAACGTTTCGAGGCTGGACAGGCTGGGCCGTGGCGGCGAGGTCATCGGAAACTACGCGCTCGTAACTGTAGACAAGAATGGCAACGTGGCAGTTAAATGGAGGTTCATAAATGGAGTATGGAAGAGGTGCTCACGATGCGGCAGGAAAGTGCACCTACCGCCCGATTGGTCGATGTGCAGAAAGTGCGCTAGCAGGTTTGAGCTTGGGTTTCAGAGATTGGATAAAAACTTAGAAAGAGTATCGATAACGGTGAAAGGGGCGGACGGAGAACGGTTCTTCAGGGACAATTTCTACATTCCCGTGCACACCTTGCGAGATGAGGATTCGTACAACGACTTTGTCGACTACCTCATCGTCAAAAAACTCAAAGAATTGATGGCAAAAGAAGGTAGTAAGCTTTTACAATTGTCCAAAGATAAAGTCATAGAATTTTACTCTGAGAACTTTGAGGACATCCTATCGTTTAGCGAGTACTTATTTTCCTGCAACGAGGAGAAAATGGGAAAGAAAATATGTTTGCTTATGAAGCTTTACGTTTTGGACAAAAGGGTGAAGGTGCTGTGGAAGATAAAGCAGCTAGAGCGGATGCTGGTAGAAGCCGAGTACGTGCTGATGAGAGAAGCGCTGCTCAACGGGAGGTTGCTGAACGAACTCCGCAGTCACGGGTTCCAGCCGCTGGTATTCACGGTGGAGAAAGCGCAAGAAGCCCCTGCAGGCACAGTTGCTGAGGCCTAGCGCCGGGAAAGCCGCAATAGCGCAGCCAAAGCTATACGTCTAGGACACCTTCGTCGGCGATCGTGAAGACAGCCTCTTTCTCGGCGTGTTTCGGCGAGTCTATTATCCGAGCTATCCTCTTGCCCTCCTTACCCTTTCTCAACCAGATCCTGTATGTGCACCCGTGGGCCATGACGTTTCCTCCAGCTGGTTTGAGCGGATTCCCGAAGAACACATCGGGTGCTGCCAACACTTGGTTAGTGACAACCACTGCAACATCGTATATCGCCGCCAGCCTAGCTAGCTGCATGATGTGCTTGTTCAGCTTCTGCTGTCTGGCCGCCAGGTTCTCCCGGCCTGGGTACTCCGCTCTGAAGTGAGCTATCAAGCTGTCTACCAGCACTACCCTCACCCGTTCTTCCTCGATCAGGCGCTTAGCCTCGTCTACGAGTAGCATCTGGTGGTCGCTGTTGTACGCCCTAGCGTAGATTATGTTCTCGAGCGCTTGCTCGGGGTCCAAGCCCCGGTACCGGGCCATGCTGACTATTCTCTCGGGGCGGAACGTCCCTTCAGCGTCGATGTACAAAGCCTTGGCCGACAAACCACCCTTCTCTTTCGGAAGCTGAACCATCACAGCCAGCTGATGGCAAAGCTGCGTCTTACCGGCGCCGAACTCGCCGATCAGCTCCGTGATGGCCCTCGTCTCGATACCACCTTCGAGCATGTCATCGAGCGCTTTAACACCTGTCGATATGTACGCGATGTTCTTCCTCTCCTCGTAGTACTCCTTGGCGGTTATGAAGAGCTTCCCGAAGCTTAGCATCCTCTGAGCCGCACGTATTATGCTTAGAGCCCGCTCCTCGGAACCGAGCACTGCCGCCAGCTCGTGCGAGGAAGCGTAGGCGATGTCCTTGAGAGTGGCGAACCCGGCTTGCTTGAGCTTCTGTGCGGTAACTCTGCCAACCCCCTCTAGGTCTTCAAGGTCGAACTCCACCTGCGCGTCAGCACTGGAGGCGATGGGCTCTTCCCGATCTTCCTCGAACAGTTCCTCCTCTTCTACAGCGTATTTGCTCTCTTCCCGGCTATCGACCCCCGAAGATCTCCTCCTGCTCATACCGCCACTTTGAACGGTAGCATTCCCCTTTAAAGGTGTTACGGACAATTAGTTGGCCGAAACTACTCTAGCGCGCGTCTCGCGGGTAACCGCGCTTTTCTCCAACCCCCCTTACCTAGTCCAACCGGCCAGAACCAACACCAAGTGTTCGCGTTGGCGAGGCACCTCGAGAGGGGAAGCACCGGTACAGACGGCCGATAACTATCACCAGGATGGCTATAGCGACAAAGTGATAACGCCCTTTTGTGCTGGCGAGGTTGGATGGTGTATCTCTCGCGGGAAGAGGTGGAGATTCTAAACGGCGAGCGCGGTGAGGGGTTAGCGCTGGCTATGGAGGCTGTTGTCAAAGTAGCTGAAGTTCTGAGAGCTCCAAAGCTCGTTAAAGTTTCAAGCGCGCATATTTCCGGTGTTTCGTACAGGAACCTCGGGGAGGAGGGAGCAGGTTTTCTCGAGGAGCTCGCTTCAAAGGGTGTCAGGTTTTCGGTCCCCACCACAGTGAATCCTGCGGGCTTCGACTTGGAGGCTTACGGCGAGATGAGGGTCGGCGAGGAGGAGTACGAGCTGCAAATGCGGATCGTAAGGGCTTTGACCTCGATGGGTGCCCGAGTCACGCTCAACTGCACACCCTACTTGATTAACCCGCCGAGCTTCGGCGAGCACCTAGCTTGGGCCGAGAGCAACGCCGTGCTCTACGCTAACAGCGTGATAGGAGCGAGAACAAACAGAGAGGGGGGCCCGCTTTCCGTACTGGAAGCTATTGTGGGTCGGGCACCCTACGTGGGTCTCCACACCGACGAGGGTAGAGCTCCTACGATTCTCGTTGACTCCAGTAGGGTTAGAGATTTCGTTGAGAGGACTGGAGCCTTCGCGGCGCTCGGCTACCTTGTCGGCGCCGAGTCGAAGGTTGGGGTCCCGCTCCTCGTCAACGGGCCGAGAAACTTGGACCTCCCGGGGAACCTTCGCCTGTTCCTAGCGGCTGTAGGTGCTTCAAGCTCCATCGGTATGGTGCTGGTAGAAGGCGTATCCCCCGAGTTCAAACATGCTGAAGGGCTTGAACAAATCACCTTGGAAGAAGGGGATTTGAGAAGCGTTCTCGAAAGATGGAGCGGCGAGGATTTCGATGCGGTGGTGCTCGGCTGCCCCCACTTATCCCCTGGCGAGCTTGCAGAGCTCGCTAGCCGCTTGAAGGGTTTCAAGGTGAGGAAACGGGTTCTGGTCTTTACTTCGAGGTGGAGCGCTGCCAGAGCTGCAGAAGCCATAGCGGCTCTCAAAAGCAGCGGTGTTGAGGTGTACATGGACACGTGCATGGTTGTGGGCAACCTCTCCGCTCTAGGGGTACGCAAGTGCGCTACGGACTCCGCCAAAGCCGCCTACTACTTGAGCAACCAAGGTTACCAGGTGTTACTCGCACCGCGCGACGCGCTGCTGAAGGCGATGCTTGAAGGCTAGTGGAGCGCGTACCTTTTTAAGCTTTGGAACGCGGCAGCTGTTGTGGCGCACGCGACGGCTTTCATGGGAAGGGGGCTTGTGAGAGGGAGGGGGTGCGGCCCCCTGGTGGTATCAGAGGAGCCGATATCGTTTTACGGAGGCGTAGACCCCTCCACAGGGATGATAGTGGAAAAGGGCCACGAGCTCTACGGGCGCGTGATCGCGGGGACCATACTCGTTTTTCCCTACGGTAAGGGCAGTACGGTTGGATCCTACACGCTGCTCAGGCTGGCGAGAAGGGGTAAAGCCCCCGCCGGCATCGTCAACATGGAGAGCGAGCCTATAGTTGTTACCGGCTGCCTACTGGGAGGTATACCGCTGATGGACAACCCGCATCCAAACCCTTTCGAGTTAAAGCGTGTTCTCAGCGGACTGAAGGCGGAGTTATTGGTGGAAGAAGGTTCAGGTTTGCTAAGGGTGGTTTCGGTTGTGCGAGGAGAGGAGGAGGGCGCTTGAAGCGGTAGCAGAGGAGGTGCTCAGCTGCAAGCGTTGTCCGCTTCACGCTACTCGGACCCGCGCCGTACCCGGAGAAGGGGACCCCTGCGCCCGCGTCATGTTCGTGGGGGAGGCACCAGGCTACAATGAGGACCTCCAAGGTCGGCCTTTCGTGGGCGCTGCCGGCAATCTGCTCAACGAGATGCTAAAGTTGGCAGGCTTAAACAGGGAAGAGGTTTTCATTACGAACGTCGTGAAGTGCAGACCGCCAAACAACAGGGACCCGGCGGAGGAGGAGGTCGAAGCCTGCAAACCCTACCTGCTCCGGCAGCTGAAGGTCATTCAGCCCGAGATCGTCGTGTGCTTGGGTAGGCACAGCGCTCGAGTGCTGTTCGAGTTGGCCGGCTTGAGGTTCGAGTCGGTAATGAGAGCTAGAGGAGAGCCTAGGAGGTTAACGGTATCCGGTCTCGAAATCCTGTGCCTGCCCACCCTGCACCCTGCTGCGGCGCTCTACAACCCCCGCTTGCGGAACCTCCTCGAGGCTGATTTTCGCGCACTATCACGTTTAACCTCTACCCGCAGAGAAGGGCTCGAAAGGTGGTTTTAGTGAGCGCGCGCGCTAGGAAGATGAGGGAGCTGATCGAAGCGCTCGATGGGTACAGGATCGGGCGCTACACGAGCTTGGACAAGGTCGAGCGGTTGATCCACGAGCTCGGCCTGAAGCTCCCTTACAGCTGGGAGGAGATCAGGAAAGATGTGGAAGCTATACTGGCTTTGCCCAGAACCTCGCCCGAGTACAAGCGCGTGGAAAAGATGGATAGGCGGGCTTCGCTCTTGACGAAGCTTAACCTGATCCTTCTCCTGGGAGCGCTGCTCCTCTACGCCCTCAGGATCTGGCAGCCAAACTACCTCGTGGATGCCGTGGTCCTAGTGATGGTGGTAGCGAGCCTTGTAATCGCGAATATCGTCTACTACATTCGGGCTTACGCGACTGTGAAGGTTAGCGCTCTGTACGCTGAGAGGCTCCCCGAGCTTGAGAAGCTCGGTCACAGGATTAAGGCCGTTATCGAGTACCTAATAAGGCAGCTGCGAAGGGAGCTCAAGGTTGCGAGGATCGACCCGAGAGAGTACAGGCTGAAGCTGTGGCTCCCGGACTACTCGGGCATCAAGATAGTGAAGAAGCCTTCCCGCCTCTCCTCGAAGTACGAAGTGGTTATTGAGCGTACCGAAAAAAGCTAAGCGCGCGCCAAGCCGTTACCCCGCCCTTGAAGCGGGGCTATTGGGTTCCGCTTTGCTTTCTCGCTTCCTTTCCGCGCGCTTACGAGCTTAAGGCGGGTCGGGGGTTTAAAAACCCTGCTTAATGTAGACCGAAAGTATTTTTTTAACAAGAAAGTTAAAGAAAAAGATTAAAGAATACTCTTGCAAAGCGCGAGCTAACAGCGTCGGCGAGACGCGCTCCTCCGTTCTCCGACGGTCGCCTAACGGCGTGTATTTAGCCCGAGCTCAAGGGCGCACGGTTTACACACCCTAGCCGCCCCGAGCTCGATAGAACAGTCTTCGCAAACCAGCTTTCCGCAGACAGCGCAGTAACCCACTGACAGCCTTTTGCGACACACTCGACAAAGCGCGTTTTCGCACGCCGCGCAGTAGCCGCTACTCCAGTCGGCATCGCACACGCGCCGACCGCAGAGCTCGCACGTGCGGGTTGCAGCCTTTTCGCGGCAAATTTCGCAAAGTCCGTTAGAGTCCTCCACGGCAAAGGCTTCGAGCCTTATCACGGGCTCGTTCTGGCCGTCGAAGTAAATAAACGGTACGCGCGCTCCAATGGCAGTGAGCATCCACGTTTCTTACGTACGCAGGGGTTGGTCGCCCACGCGAGAGCTCGCATAGGCGGCACGGGACGTATGTTTTTTAATCGCCTCTCTGAGGCTGCAGAGGGGATCATGGTAGGCCTAGATGCTAACGCCAGGTACCTAGTGCTCGCGCTTGTTAAGAGCTACGGTAAACCCGTGGAAAAGCGCGCGATCCACGCGCATGCGCAAAAGCTGGCGCCGAAATTGGGGTTGGAGTTAAGGTTTTTCGGAGAGCAGCCCTTCTCGCCGGAGCTGGAGCGCGAGATAGAGAGCATGGTGGCTGAGGGTTGGCTGAAGCCGTTATTCCTTGTGGGCCCCTCCTACACCGAATTGTACAGAGAATACTTTGTAGTTACGGAAAAGGGAGCGAAAAAGCTGAAGGAGTTCAAGAAAGCCTCAGAGATAGAAAGCATTGTTTCCGAGTACTTGGCTGAAGCGCGCGCCAGCGCGGATTAAGCCCGCGTCTTTTGCCCCCTCTGGCCTGCCGTCACTGTTCCAGCAGGGCCCACGGGGGCGTCCACCTTTATTGCCCAGAACCCAGCGGGTAGCGCCGGGCTCCGTCCCCCAGCATCGTTTTGATCCGCTAGGGGCGCCCAGCGCGCGCACGGGCAGGGGGGCGGCGCGCTAAGCGCGACCACGCCATCCCGCCCGGCTGGGCTGAGGCTTTCTCACCGCGCCGCTGCCGCGCTCAACCACGCGGGCCGCTCGCTAAAGGCGGGGGTTTAAAAACTGGCGAGGAGAAGACAGAAAGTGTTTTTTTACTAGAAAACTAAAGAATAAGATACAGAATACTCTTACACGGTTAGGTGAGCTAAAGAATGGGGCTCATTAAAGAACGTATGGGAAGACGTTGCGCGCAATTTATAAGGCGCTTTAAGGCAAACCACCTGCAGCGCGCGCTGAAGGTGAGAAGCAGGTTGCTCAACACGATTGAAGCGACAGTGCTCGTCGATGACAACTTGACAGAAGAGGGAGCGGATTCGGGCGCTCTACCCGCGCACGGCCTTTGCCTAATCCTGAAGCTCGAGCAGGATACCGGAAACTGCACCTCGCTGATCATCGACGGAGGGCCCTCGCTGGAGCTGCTCTTGCACAACGCTTCTTCGCTCAACGTGGATCTCGAGGGCATCGAAGCCGGTATCGTCACAATGTGGTCTTTCCACCACGTCTTGTCTTTGTTAAAGCTCGCAGAGAGATCGCAGATGAAGCTGCAGCTACCTCCACCGCCTAAGCAGAGGGCTGAAGCCATCGTAGAGCTGGAGAACCTTGGAGCTGCAATCGTCCCGCTGCGCTCTCCTGCCTACAACGAGAGAGCTCTGCTCTTCAAGGTGAAGAAGGGGCTCGTAGCCGTCGTCGGGTGCTCGGCGTACGGTGTGGACTCGACCCTTCAACAACTAGCGCTTGCAGAAGAGAGGCTAGGGACCAAGGTTGACGCCTTGATAGGGGGGTTCAACATTAGCACTTACGACAAATACGGTCTCAGGCTGCTAATGAGATTTGCAGAGAAAAGAGGAGCCTTACTGATACCGCTTCACTCCACATCCCTAGAGGCTCGCGAGAAGCTCTGCAGGGCGTTCGGTATAGAGGAAACCCCCGGAGTAGGCACTCGAGCGGTGCTCGAGTAACACTCACGGTTTCTACGCGCTGGCGGTGCAAAACCTGAACAACTAGTTGTGCAGGCACTTCTAGAATGGGATGGGCGCGTGGCGCTTGCTTTAAAAGCGCGAACTAACCGGCTGCGCGTGCCCTCTGAGCTTAAGCGCGAGCTGGGAGCGGCGGTTGCCGCTCTTTCCTTAACGCTCCTTATCGCCGTACTCGCGGCTGCCGCACCTATCGAGGACTTCCTGAGCGCGTACCACTTCATAAGGGTCTATCCGTGGTACGTCTACTGGCGCGTGGCTATGGTCATGTTCCTCCTCTGGATAGTGGCGGCCTCGTTCGCATCCAAAGAGAAAAAGCTGCTTTGCTGGTTGATGGTGTCCAGCGCGCTGGTGCTAGCCGCCTCACACTACGCCGCGCTGGCTGCGGAGAGGGCCGCAGGAGGCGTTGAGATAGAGCTTTTACCATTCCTCTACAAAGTTAAGGCTAGAGGCGGGGAAACGCTTAAGCTAGACGTGGCTCAGGTGGTGCTGCTTGCGACGCTTGTCGAGTACATGGTCATTTCAAGAAGCTCTCCTCGTACCGCTTCAGGTGGGCAGCAGAATCCTTCACGCTTACGAAAAGCTTAGCAGCTTCCTCCACGTCCTCGCGGTCAACCTTCTCCGAGCCGCGCTCGCTCGCCAGTATTTTAGCTGGAGTGAGGAGCTGTACAGCGTACCTGAGGCTCCTTTCACCACCGATCTCGGTAAGCCGCTCTAGCGCTTCGTCGTCGAGTTCAACTTTCTCCTCTGCCGCGCGGATCTTCAGTATCTCTCTGATCTCGTTCTTAGTGTAGGGTCTCGTCTCGATGATCAGCAGCCTGTCGAGTAGGTCGAGCGGCATCCCGTGCGGCGATTCGTAGTCCGTACCTCGAATCTTCGCGAAGCCCCTGTTGCTCGCGAGCACGATGATGGGTGCCAGCTCGCTCTCCATTGCGCGCGAAAGGAAGCTGAAAGCTTCGATGTCCAGCATGTGGACGTCGTCGATGAAGAGCACTCCAGGCAGGAGCTCCGCCCTACCCTCGTCAATCCACTTCTTCACGGTCTCGTCTACACCCCTCCTGACTTCAGGCGAGATCTCCCGTTCCTCTCCGCCGCCGAAGAGAAGCGAGAAGAGGCTACCGCTGCGCGAGTGCATGAGGTCCAGCTCGTGCAACGTTACCGTATGCACGAACTCCTTCTCCTTGAGGATAGGGCCTTTCGGTAGCTCAACCAGCTTCGCTGACGCGAGGTCGTACCTACGTTCAGCCACTTGTGCTCTACCAACCTTGTAAACCCTTCCGGTCTCATCGTCGATCCAAACCACGTCCCCTTCGCCGACGCCCTTCGCGAGCATCTCGGAGATTATCGCGCCGTCGACGGTAAACGTGCGCTCTTCGCTCGAGGTCTTGAGCGTGATCACGCCTTCGACGGGTACCTGGTACCAGGGGTTGTACGGGTGCCTGTCAAACTTCACCTCCATCTTCTTCACCATGCCTTCGTATACCCTGCGGTATTCCCTCACCCTCACGCCGAGAGCGCTCCTCAGAGCTCTCGTTAGAACTTCCGTCTTTTTCACTTCGGCCGAGTAGATTTCGCTCCCCGAGATGGCGACGAAGGGGGTGTCTTCGCCGAGCTCCCTCGCTATCGCGATGGCGAGCGCCGTCTTGCCGGTGCCCGGAGGTCCGGCGAGCAGAACGGCTCGACCAGCCATTTTCCCCTGCTTGATCATTTGGACGACAACCCAAGCCGCGCGCCGAGCTTCAACCTGGCCTACAAAGCCGTCTGCCACGGGGAGCGGTATGCCGTCTCGAACACCCAATCCTTTTATGTGGCTGTGAGCGCCCACGCGCTCGAAGCGTTTTCCCGACGTAGGCGCTCACCACCCTGGTTTATCCCTCCCGCGTTATAATTCTTCGCGCTAGGGCAACCAATCGGACTCGTCCTGGCACGTGACTATAATGCCTGTAGGCTGGAGGCTGTCTTTCACCCTCTTGAAGACCCACTTTCCCTCCCGCGCGAACCACACCGCTACGACCGCGCTGCGCTTCTCGTACTTCTTGAAGGCGTCAAGGAACTTCAGAAGCTTGACCAGCTGTTCGGCCCTGATCGCGACTTTGCTCTTACCGGTCGCTTTCACTTCGAAAGCCGCCACCTCTCCAGCTGCGTTATCCACCATGAACACGTCCGGCAGCGCTGTTCTCGCGGTTGGGTTCGACCTGCCGCCGCTGACGGGGATCCTGAAGACGTAAGCTCCTCTACTTTCCTCAAGCAGCTTCACAAGCCTCCTCTCGGCGTCGTAGCCTTTCCGGCGCCAGCTAGCAGGCATTTTCGCTTTAGAGCTCCTCTGTAGATGCTTTAATAATGTTCTCGGTTTTCCGTGCGAAGCAAAGCTCGAGGCTATCCGCGCGGGTATCGTCGCGCGAAGCTTTTAAGGTAGCTTACACTTCTCCCCCAGATGATGAGAGTCATGCCTACCGAGCGCGTGACGTGTTCTGGGGTATCTGATTTCGCTTTTTCCGAGGCGAGAGTTTAACGATGTCCTTCCCTCTCCTCGGCTGATACCAGCTCGTCCAGGGCTTCGCCCGCCTCCTCCAGGGTGTAGAGAATGTCCTCCAATTTTTCGGCTTTGTCCGGGTTCTCTCTAACGTAGCTGCGGAGGATGTGGATGGCCTCGTCCACCAACTCCAAAGCTTCAGTTAACTGTCTCCTTGCTCGGCTCATGGCTTGAGGGAAATGCGCAAACGTTATTTCTGTATCGTTCCGCCGCCGAGACGGTGGCACTTTGCTCGACAGTGTTGAGCTCAGGCGTGCTACGAGCCAGCTCGTGGAGATAGGAGAAGCCGCTCCCGGCACGAAAGCCGAGTCGGAGCTAGCGGCGATGCTGGCCGAGAGCTTCGAGAGTCTCGGTCTAGCGGTCGAAGTACAGAAGTTCGGCTGCGCAAGCTGGCAGGAAGAAAGCTCCTTCCTCGCGATCGATGGGAAAAAAGTGGAGGCTGTCGCGATGCCTCCATCGCCGTCTGGCTACATCGAAGGCGAGATCGTGCACGTTGGTGCTGGTCGAGAGCTTTCCCTAAAAGGGATCGAGGGCAAGATCGCCCTTGTCGGTATGACACCCGAGGATCCCGACTTCGTTGCCGCCCAGTACGCGCGCCTCGCGGCCGCTGGCGCCAGCGCGGTCGTGTTCTACGACTTCTCACCAAGGCTGCTCAGGAGGATCGTGGTCGGAATCTTCGCAAGCTACTCTGATGGCCCAGGGCTGCCCCCGCCGATCCCAGCTCTAGCGATCAGCGGCGAGGACGGCCGCAGGCTGGCGCGCGGGAGGCACTACGCCCAGATCGAGGTCAAGGCAAGGTACACGGAGAGCGCGACCTCGGCCAACATCATCGCGCACGGTGGGGGAGAGGCGAGGGTTCTTCTCACGGCGCACTACGACAGGTGGCTCGTGGGCGCGGCCGACGACGCGGTCGGAGTGGCTCTGCTACAGTTGCTCCCCAAGCTGCTTGGAGAGCTCCGAGGGGTGGGCTATGTGGTCTTCGGGGCCGAGGAGTTCGGCGCGCCAGGGTACTCGGCTTGGTACTGGGCGTGGGGGTCGAGGAGGTTTGTCGAGCGGCTCAAGTCCAGCGGTGAGCTGAACGAGCTGGTCGGTGTGCTTAACGTCGACGTGCCTGCGCGCCGCCCTCTCACCGTGAGCGCTAGCGGCCCCGAGCTCCGCGAAGCAGCCAGGGGTTTTTTCGGGGGCTCTTTTAGGTACGAGCTAGACTCGCCTTACTTCGATAGCTTTTCTTTCAGCAGCGCCGGGGTGCCTGCTCTCACGCTTCACTCTCTCTGGCGCTACGTAGACCTATACCACACGAACGGTGACGTTCCAGAAGCAATCGACTGGGAAGCTGCCGCGCGGGCAGGTGAAGCAATGGCTCTGCTGGCCCGAGAGCTGGCTGAGAAGGGTAGGAGCTTCCTCCGGTACGAGGCTTGGAGGGAGGAGCTCCAAGCGCTTCTAGCGCGTGCGGCCAAGTACATGCCACCCCCCGCAGTGCTTGTGGAGCTGGTTGAAGCGCTACGCGTTGAGGAAGGCGTTGCGGGCGAGCTGAGGCGAAGAGCGCTGGCAGCGGTGTGCGAGGGTGACCCACTCGAGCCCGGCATCCCCTCCTGTAGGGCTTTCCCGCAGTTTCTCATAGTCGATGATCTTGAAGCGATCGACAGGTTCCTTGAGGGGGGTGCAGGGATCGCGGAGCTGGCGAAGCTGAAGAAGCGATGGACTGTAAGGGAAGTTCGCGAGCTGCCAGCAGCCGCGGTTGGCTATCTGATTCCGCTTCTTACCCGCGCGGGTCAGGAGAATGCACGCGAGTACTTGAAGCGCGCAAGGAAGGCGCTTGCCTCGTGGATTGAGCGCTCTTACGTCGAGACGTTGGAGCTCTTAAGGGAACTCTCAGATACCGCTGCGACGCTAGGCTAGAGTTTCCCAGTCCACCATCTCTCGCGCGCTACGCTAAACCTTCCGCTTGCCTAACTCCTCCAGCATATTCTCTATAGTGTTGTTGCATATTCTCTATTCTTTTCTTTAACTTTATGGTTAAAATTTTTACTTTCAGTCTACTTTCAGCAAGCTTTTTAAACCTCTGCTTCGCTTGGAAGCTCGTGGGCCGCTCGGTGGTGCACAGCGGCTTTAGGCCCGTAGATCGGGGCCTTGGGGCGAACCGAATAGAGGAAGAGAAAGAACAGAAAATTGTTGAAAATAAAAAGAAAGGCGAAAACGAGATAACTCCGCTAAACGTTTGGGCTGAGAACCCGAACTTCACGGAGGCTGTAGTGTGGAGGGTTGACACAGTAAAGCTCTTACCTACGCTGGAGCAGGTGGAGCTCCTGCTGCGCATCACCAAAGCAACGCGCACGCTGGTGAACATGGAGCACAAGCGGCGCAGACTGCTGTACAAACAGTCAGGAATTATCGATTGCAGCGTGAAAAGCGCGTACTGGAACCAAGACTACGCGCAGCTCAAGGAGCTCATCGGTTCGAAGAACTTCGACGAAGCGCTCTGCCTTGTCTCAGAGAGCTGGCAGAGTTTCAAAGAGCTGAAGGTGATGGAGGAGCGTGGAGAGCTGCCGGCGTGGCTTGATCCTAAGCCGCCGAAGCGCTTGAAGAGTCTGATCGTTGCGGTCAAGTACGACAACTACCGCTTACTTGAGGGCGAGAAAGCGATCTGGCTGAGGTACTACAACGTGAAGCTGAAGTTCGAGGGCGATTTGCGCTGGTGGAGAGAGAGGTTGCAGCAGGGGCGCCTTATCATCGCCTACGACGACGTTAAACGCGCATGGTACGCTCACATCGCGAGCGAAGTAAAGCTGAAGCGCGAGAAGCGGGAGCCAGTAAAGTGCGGGATCGACTTGGGGCAGGAGCAGCTCGCCGCAGTAGTAACGGAAAACGGTACTGCGCTGTTATACCGAGGGTCGGTTTTGAAGAGCGAGTACTACTACTTGAAGATGAGGGTTTCGGAGCTCGATAAGCGCGCACGATTCGCCGATTTCGACGTACAAGTGTGGCTGGAGAAGAGGAAGTGGCTCTACCGCAGGTTCAGGATGAGGAAGCGAGAACTCATCAATAATATGGCGGCGCACCTCGCAAAATTGCTGCGCGAGCTTGGTGTCACGGAGATCTACATCGGCTACCCGAGGGATATCAAGCACGATAAGCCTACTGAAGGCAACAACGCTTGGCCGTACTGGCAAACGATCAAAGAAATCGCCCGCGCCGCCGAGAACTACGGTATCGCCGCCTACCTAGTGCCGGAGGAAAACACTTCGAGGATCTGCGCCCGCCACGGCTGCGAAGTTGTCAGGGAGCCGAGGGGGTTGGTCAGATGCCCCTACGGGCATATAATGCACGCAGACTTGAACGCGGCGATGAACATCCTGAAGAGAGCTGGAGGAAGGGTGCCGGAGCGAGTGAAAGTCCTAAGCTTCACGCCGACACCGGAAGGAGTCATCGAGCGCGGGAAGAAGCGAGAAAGCAAGGCGGAACCCGATAGCCCTGCGCAAAGGGCGGGGTAACGACGTGGCGCGCGCTCCACCATCTCTCCTTGAAACCTTTCTCGTCAACGATAAAGACTTTGAGCCGCTCCTTTCCCAAGTATTTAGCGATCTCGGCTAGAACCTTCTCTGCGCACTTCTTGCGGCTCAGGCACGCAAGGGAGGCGCCCGCCGCGTACGGGTGCCCGCCGCCGCCAAAGCCTTCTGCGATTTTCGATACGTCGTACTCAGGCGACGACGAACCGAGGTATACTCTAAGGCCGAAGAAACCCTGAGGAGCTAGCACCGCAGTCATCTTAGAGCCTTTGCGCTCCATCAGTATGCACAGGTACCTGAACGATAGCTTCATCCCCCTCTCGAACGCGGCCACGAAAACCTCCTCCGCTGGCAGCTTAGCTGCAAGCTCCTCTGTAGCCCGCCGGACTTCCTCGAAGCGTTTAGCAGCTTCCAGCACGAAAGGGTTGTTGAGCACCTCCTCCAGAGGCTTCGTCGCGAGGAGGTCCACCAGGCGGAGCTTGCCACCGTAGCCCAAGCCCTTGACTGCATCGTTCAGCAGCAGAGCTTCCCTCGATACAATGCGAGCCGTGTCGGTTTCCACAGCTAACTCAACAAGTCGGCGAGACCTCTCGTCTCCTTCAAGCCCTAAGGCTTTCAGAGCTAGCACCGCCGCGGCCGGGGCTGAAGGGTCGTAGAACTCCCGATCAGCGCACGGGCTGTTAGAAGCGTGGTGGTCCGCCCTAACAAGCGCTCTACCCGGGCAGGGCAAATCGGCAACAAAGGACCAGCGAACGCGTCGTATCAAAATGCTCTTTCTCACGTCTGAGGGCGCGGCTAGAACAACCGCACCCTCTGGGTGCTTCATTTTGAAAAGCGCAGCGCACACTACGCCGTCAAGGTCGCTCACGTCGCACAGGGCGAGAGGACGTTTCACAGTGTAGGCTGTCAATATCGTCCAAAACTTTCGAGCAGACGTTAGCGCGCGCGCCACCTGTTACCCCGCGCTTGGTGCAGGGTTACTGTTTTCATCTTTTTCGTTGACCGGTAACACTCCGCTCGCTGTCGGTATGAAGCTGCGCACTCTGACTCGCGCTGGCACCTTACCTCTACCTCTCGCTAGGATGTTCATCGCCGCGTTCAAGTCTGCGTGCATCGCGTGCCCGAAGGGGCACCATACTAACCCTCTCGGCTTCCTAACTACCTCGCAGCCGTGCCTAGCGCAGGTTTTCGAAGTCCCATCCTCGGGTATTTCGAAGGCTGCGATCCCGTGGTTCTCCAGAGTTGTCGCCAATCTTAACTTCTGCCTCCGGTAGCTCCACATATTTGAATTCCCTTTACCGGGCTTATCGTGCGCTAGACCGCGCAAGCCACCGATGAATACTGTATCTACGCGAAGCGCGCAAGCTCCACGCGCCAAATCCGCAGCGCTGTTAGCGAAAACCTGATCCCTCCTCCTCCTCTTATCATAAAGCCTCCTCCGCTCCTCCTTCAATACAGATCTATTCATCTCCTCGGGCTCCACTCCCCCCGCTACCGCAGGGGTCACCATAAAGCTCCAGCTGGAGCCGAGCCCAAGCGTTCAAAGGAACCAAACCCTTCAATACCTGATCGCACACCGCGCTCCCCAAAACGCGGCCCACGCATTTCCAAGCGAAACCGAGGTTTAAAAATCCGATATTAAGAAGGTTGAAAGTAAAATTTTATAACCAGAAAGTTAAAATAAAAGATAAAGAATACTCTTATACGGCTGAGCGAGCGAATGAGTGTGAGGCAATAAAGAATATAGCGGGAGGCGCGCGCTAGTCAGCTAAGAAGGCTTTGCGCCACCGGCCAGGTAAGTGGAGCGCGCGTAGCCCTCTGTGCGGGTGGCACTGCTCCACACCGGCCGGTGGTCTCGCCCGTTTTCCTTAATCTGAACCAAATTTATGTTTTACGCTAAGCTTAAACTTTAGAATATATTAATGCGAACCCAAGGGAAAGTGCACTTTTAACGTAAACAAACAGGTGATCCTTTAGGTTGTTATAGATTATTGGCTCTTTGGAGCGCGCGCGCACCCACATCTCGCCTCTCCCGCGTTGACTAGGGAGAGGCCCCCCCTTCATAGCGCCGCGGCGTCGCCGATCGCGGCGCTCCAGAGCGTCATGGGCTCGTCCACCACCCCCGCGGGAAGACCCGAACGGAGCGGCTTCACTTTCATCGCCTCTTCGGTCCCGCGCGCTGGACCCACCCTTTTGAGGGGTCCCCCTTGAGGGGGCCTGGAGTACTCGCCGCTCGAGGCGGCTTTCCCCCAGGGGAACGGGCTTTGGAGACCTAGTACGCTAGGGTGTGCGAGTACTTCTCCAGCCACTCCCTCAGCGCGCTTAGCACCCTCTCCGCAAGCACGCTGTCGTCATCGCACTCCTCCTTCCTCAGCTTCTCGAAGTAGTTGACCAGCATATTGTAGTGCACCCCCTTGTCCCTGTCCCAGCGTAAGTGGCACTTCGGGCACTCGTAGATTCTGCTACGCTTCGTGCGTATGATCTCGACGCCTTTAGTGCCGCAGCGTGGGCAGACCTTCCCGCTAGCGCTAGCCTCCCCCACCTCTGCCCCCTCATATACGGCTAAGTTCTGCAGCCGCTTCCGACCGCGCAGTAGCGTTCCTTGGAGCTCCGTCCCCCTCAGAGAGTTACTGTTGATCGCCTCCACGAGAATTAGCGCGCTTATCCCTCGCTGGCGCGCCTCCCTGACTACTTCTCGCACCTTCGCGATTAGTTTGCTGATGAAATCGCTGTTCAACCGCTTCTCCTTCCCCCTCGTCTTCTCGGCGAGCTCCCTCGCCCACTCGGTAGTCAACGCCCTCAGCGCCTCCGGCGGGAGGAATTTCGCCAGCTGCCTTTTCGTCTCCTCGCGCGGCTTATCGGCGAAGCTCTGCAGCAGAGCGGCAATTTCCCGCCTGAAGCCGTGGTTCGCCGGCCTCAACTTCTCGAAGTGCGTCATTGACACCTTAGTTTCCGATATGTACCAGTAGGCGAGCGAGTGCCCGTGCCTAGAGTTCTCATCGATGGTTACGACCTTAAGCGGGGGCTCCAGCCTCGCGCGAAGCCTGCGGTGGGCTACAATGCGCAGGAAGCCCTTCCTCGTCACCTGCAGCGTGAACTCCGGCCTTGGTTCGAGGCTGTTCTCCTCGACCAGCGCTCTCACGAGACTCTTCCGCAGCCTTTGCGCTACTCCGTAGCTCGGTATCCGCAGCTCCCCCTTCCGCAAATCGATTACACACAGAGCGTTCTTATTACCGCGTATGGAGCCGTCCGGCATTATAAACCTCACGAGCAGGGATAGCGGCGGAGTCTTCGGCGGCGTCCTCTTCCCAGCCTCCTTGCGCATCCTCTTTGTATTCTCGAACATTTTCTCCCATTCTTCAGCGTAGTACAGCAAACCTTTCGGCATGTTTCCATTTCTTTTATGAATAACATCATTGTATAATACTTTCAATCTATCTTTGCTAACTTTATTCACTTTAATCTTATAGACTCGCCAACCCGGCCCGGGGGTGGTCCTGTTTCGTTTCTCTTCCCCTCCCACGGTCCCACTCCTCGTGAGGGGTGGCCGCCCTGTTGGGGCGGGATATGGGAGGGTTTGGAGCCGTTCTCGAGCCGCTCTCAGCTCAACGCTTCCCTTCATTCCCACTCCAGCACCCATTGAGCGGGGGATCTCCAGCTCGGGTGCTCGGGGCTCAAGCCCCTTCACCGCGCTCGCTCCCGCCGCGTTTTCCCAGCGGCTCACGGGTCGAAAAGCGAGGCGGGGGTTTATAAATTCGATGTTAAGAAGCCCGAAAGTGAATTTTTCTAAACGGAAAGTTAGAGGAAAGGATAGAGAATACTACTCTAGAAGCTGTAGCTTAGCGCGCGCGGCTCTTTGGAGAAGGAATTTCGCTAGCAGCTCCAAAGCTTTAGAGCGGTGGGATACGGTGCTCTTCTCCTCCAGCGTCATCTCTGCGAATGTTTTCGAGCAGCCTAAAGGTACGAATATCGGGTCGAAGCCGAAACCCCCTTGCCCTCTAGGTTCGTGACTGATCGTGCCCTCCACCTCCCCCCTGAAGACGTGAACCGACCCCTCGAAGCCTAAAGCGGCTGCACAGACGAATTTGGCGCGCCTGTCCTCGACATCTTTCATCAGTTTCAGAATTCCTTCGCAACCTATTGTTCGGTACACGTACGAGGAGTAGGGTCCAGGGAATCCTCTCAAGCTGGTGATAAAAAGTCCAGAGTCTTCGACTATGAACGGCTCGGGGACTCTACCGAGCAGGTGCTCGGCAGCGATTTTAGCGATTTCCTCTAAGCTCTCCGTCTGCACTTCCAGCTTCCTCTCCTCCACTGACTCCACTTCAATGCCGAATTTAGCCAGCACCAGCCTGATTTCGCGAAGCTTACCTGGGTTTTTAGATATCACGCGCACGTTTATTCTCTTTTTGACCACATCAGCTCCCGTTACGGTCTCCGCGAAAAGTTATATTGCTTGTGCGTTTTTCTCAGCCTATGATCGAACTAGCTAGGTTCAAACCCTCTTGTAGGATCTGTTTCGATGAGGCAGCGCTCGACCCTGCGTACACGTACGAGCTTACCGAGGGCCGTGTCGGTGTCGACCACCTGGCTCGGGTGCTATTCGCGGCTCAGGGCTGCACTTCTCGAGCTTGGGGCAGGTGCCTGCGCGCAACTCCCTCAGCCGGAGCAACGTATCCTTTGCAAGCGTATGCCATCGTGAGGGATGTAGAGGGTCTTGAGCCAGGATTTTACCTCTACATGTCAACAGCGCCGCTCACTCACCACCTCGAGCGCGTTTCAAATGGTATCTGGGAGGGTGAGGGGGCTTTTGCTGTAGTGTTTGCGGAAGCGCCGGAGCGTACTACGAGTGTTTACGGCGAACGAGGCTATATGTACGTGAGAGAGGAGGTAGGACACGCTGCGCAGAATTCCATCCTAGAAGCAAGCGCGCTCGGGCTGGCCGCGAGGGTGGACGAAGCGCCGCCGAGCTTCGAGAAGCTCGCGGAGGTAATGGTCGAGGTGGGCCGTCGCGGGGCGCAAAGCCTAGTGCGCGAGGTACCTGACGGAGGTCTGCCGAAACCCCCAAAGCCCAAGATTCCGATGGAGGAGGCAATTGTCGCGAGGCGGTCGGTCAGGGAGTACAGCGAGGAACCCGTGAAGCTGGCGGAGCTGTCTGGCCTGCTTGCTTGGACCTTGGGCGGCAGCCTGAGGTCGTATCCCCCCTTGCGCGGCTCCTACAGGGTTTCTTGCTACGTAGTCGCTAGGAACGTCGAGGGTCTCGAGCCGGGGGTTTACGAGTACCAGCCGCTCGCGAATGCTCTCAAGCTGATAAATCCGGGCGACTACGCCAGAAAGCTCGCGTACGCGTGCTTGGGGCAAGAGTGGGTGTCCAGCGCAGCGCTCAACATCGTGCTTTGTGCCAAAGGTAGCTCCGAGCTCGCTGAAGTGGAAGCCGGCATGGCGGGCCAAGGCTTTTACCTTGCTGCCACATCGCTGGGCTTGGGTACAGTCGCTGTAGGCGCTTTTTACGACGACGAGGTTGCCAGCGTGCTAGGGGTGGACGAGAGGCCCATCTACGTCTACCCTATCGGTAAGCCTTAGTCTTGCCTCGTAGCGACCATCTGCTAGGCGTCTCAGCGAGTTTAGCCCCCTGGCGACGAAGCCTAACACGCTCGCAGGGCTCGGAATCTTCACGCACCGGTCGCTAAGGACAACGAGAACGCTCGAAGCCGGAGGCCAGTAGACCACTTCGCCTGGACAGGCGTCGCGCCTGTGCCCCTCCGGGGCTACAGCCAGGTCTAGCTTCAGCGAGAGTAACCCCTCGCCCACCTGTGCTGGCACGGCTGCCGGTAGCTTAGTTGCGAGCGCGGCGAAAGCCTTGGGAGCTCGCCAGCCGGTAAGGTAAAGGAGTGCGGTTGCGTCATCTACAACCAGCTCGACGAGCACACCTCCTGCGGGACCTCAACCGTTAAATTCCCTTCTCGCTCTCGGCTGTGGGCAGCCTTGAGGGACGCGTGGTCGATCGTGAAGAGAGTGGTGAAGGAGGCGGATGTAGTCTTGGAAGTCGTTGACGCTCGGGACCCGATGGCCACCAGGTCGCGCGAGCTCGAGAAGATGGTGGCGGAGGAGGGGAAGAAGCTGGTGATCGTGATAAACAAGGCCGACCTCGTGCCCCGCGAGGTGCTGGAGGGGTGGAAGCGCGTGCTGAGCCGCGAGTACCCTACGATCTACATTAGCGCTAGGGAGAGGCTCGGCACGCGCTTCCTGTGGCGGACGATAAAACGCTTGACCGACAAGAGGCCGGTGGTGGTCGCGGTGGTCGGCTTACCGAACGTGGGCAAATCAACGATACTGAACGTGCTGAGGGGTAGGCACAGCGTCTCGACGAGCCCGGTTCCCGGCTGGACGAAGCGCGCGACAGTCGCCAGAGCCACCACTTGGCTCAAAGTGATCGACACTCCCGGCGTTGTCCCAAGGGGCGAGGAGGAGGAGCTGGCTGTAAGGGGGGCGCTCCGGCCCGAAAGCCTCGAGGACCCCGTGCCAGCGGTCCTTAAGCTCATCGAGGTGCTGAAGCACAAGGAACCAGACTTCCTGAAAAAGTACTACGGGGTGGAGGAGAGCGACCCTATGCGCGCGCTCGAGGAGCTGGCGAGGCGGAGGAACCTGCTGAAGAAGGGCGGCGAGCCTAACGTGGAGGAAGCTGCCCGCCTGCTGATAAGGGATTGGCAAAGCGATAAGCTGGTAGTATGTTTCTCTCCTGAAGACTACGGGTTTGAGCCCAGAAGGAACCTCACGAAGGAGGCAGCTCGAGGGGTAAGCGAGGGAAACAACTCGACTGCGAGCTCCACGGCTCGCGAAGGATCCCCTCCTTCCTCGTAGCACCCTCCTAGCAGCCAGAGGAGAGCATCCAACTTGAGCGGCGGAACCCCGCTGGGTTCGCACGCCTCGCTCCAAGCTGTAGCCACCAGGCGGGGGGCCTCGGATAGCAGGCGCCGAGCGTTCTCGAGCGTGGGAGGGCCGTCCTCCACCACCCTGCTGGCGAGGCTTATCAAGCACACCCGCCTATCCACCGGTAGAGGTATCCTGAGGGGCACTTCTACTCGAATGCCGAAGGCTTTCGCCGTGTAGTAGAACATCTTCACAGCGAACACCACGGTCTTCGAGTCTGAGTCCGCGCTTAGCGCGCTCGCGATCTCCCGCCGCAGAAGCTCGAGGTCTCTGGAGTACTCGCCAAGCCTCGCTTCAAACTGGGGCCAGAGCTTCGCGATCTTTTCAACCCTCGACAGCCGAGCAGACCTGGCGAACTTCAAGCTGGGAGACGAGCTGGCGAAGCGGCGTAAGTCTTCCAGGGGGTTGCTCTGAGCGTAGCTAGCTGCAAGACGCCAGTGCGTCTCACCTTTAGCCGAGAGCTGGTAGCTGATCGCCGCTACCGCTAGCGCGTAAAACGCGGCCGCGCTGAAGCGACCGTACTTCCTCGCGATCTCCTCGATCGCCCGCATCTGAGGGTCTACAACCTCGGCATCCTCGAGGAGCTCTTTCACCTCGATTTCACCTAGGTACGAAGCCGCGACCTCTACTCTATCACGATTAACTCTGTACACAGCCTTCGACCGGCCCCCAGCGGTAAAAAGGATTTATAGCGGTGTTCGCGAAAGGTGCGTGGGGGAGCATGCCGGAAGTAGGGTAGCAACCCCCTTAGGGAAAGGCAGCTTCTTATCCTCAAGTATAGCTCCCCCTAGGAGGATGGACATGGATCCTCTTCCCAAGAGGTACGATTTTAGGGAAGTTGAGCCGAAGTGGCAGAAGTGGTGGGAGGAGAACAAGCTCTACGCCTTCGACCGGAGCGATAGAAGCAAGCCGAGCTACAGCATCGATACGCCGCCGCCGTACCCGAGCGGCGAGCTGCATGTGGGCAACGCGCTTAACTTCTCCTACATAGACTTCGTGGCCCGATACAAGCGGATGAGGGGTTTCAACGTGCTGTTCCCGCAGGGTTGGGACTGCCACGGCCTGCCCACAGAGGTCAGGGTCGAGCGCGCGCTCGGGAAAACGAAAAAGGAGATACCGCAGGACGAGTTCCTCAAGCTTGCGAGAGAGTTCACGTTGAAGTGGATCGAGCCGATGCGCGCCGCGCTGAAGGCGCTCGGCTGCAGCATCGACTGGAGCACTGAGTACATGACGATGGACCCCGACTACTGGCGGCGGACGCAGCTGAGCTTCGTCCTAATGTACAGGAAGGGTTTAATCTACAGGGCTGAGCACCCAGTTATCTGGTGCCCCCGCTGCGAGACAGCGATCGCCGAGGCTGAGGTCGAGTACGTCGAAGCCAAGAGGGAGCTCCACTACTACAAGTTCCAGCTTAAAGGCGGGGGCGAGGTGCTTGTCGCCTCGACAAGGCCGGAGCTCCTCGCGGCTTGCGTCGCTCTAGCGGTGAACCCGTCGGACTCCCGCTACGCGTCCCTCGTCGGCAGGACCGCTATGGTCCCCGTCTACGGGCACGAGGTCCCAGTGATCGCGGACGAAGAGGTCGACCCGAGCTTCGGCACGGGTGTCGTCATGGTATGCACGTACGGCGATAAAGTGGATGTGAAGTGGCAGAAGAAGCACAACCTACCCGTCAGGGTCGTGGTCGACGAGAGGGGAAGGATGACCGAAGCTGCTGGCCCCCTAGCCGGTATGGCGATCGGGGAGGCAAGAGCCAAGATCATTGAGCTGCTGAAGAGCGAGGGCGCATACGTTAAGATGGAGCTCGTAGATAGCAGTGTCGGCACTTGCTGGAGGTGCCACACCCCCGTTGAAATCCTGCCGAAGAAGCAATGGTTCGTCAAGACGAGGGAACTGGCTAACGCTGTGCTTGAAGCTGCTCGAAAAATCGAGTGGATCCCCCCGCACGCTTACAAGAGGCTTGAGGACTGGGTGAGATCGCTCGACTGGGACTGGGTTATCTCGAGGCAGAGAGTTTTCGCAACCCCAATCCCCGCCTGGTACTGCAAAAGGTGCGGCTATACTCTCGTAGCGGAGCCCGAGTGGCTCCCGATCGATCCCAGGAGGGACCCGCCGAAGATCGACAAGTGCCCGCGCTGCGGCTCCAGCGAGTTCGTGGGGGAGAGCGACGTGATGGACACCTGGATGGACTCGAGCATCACGGCCGCTGTCCACGCAGGCTGGCCGGATTCCATGGATGAACGGCTTTTCCCGGCGGACCTCCAGCCGAACGGGTACGATATCATCCGAACGTGGGACTATTACTTGCTGGTGAGGGGGATCGCGCTTTTCGAAAAACCGCAGTTCAAGGCTGCTCTGATCAATGGTATGGTGAGAGGAACGGACGGCAGGATGATGCATAAGAGCTACGGGAACTACGTCAGCCTGCTCGATGTCGTGGAGAAGTATGGAGCTGACGCGTTCAGGCTCTGGGTAGCAACTGCAGCGGCTACAGGCTCGGATGTTCGTTTTTCGTGGGAGGGGGTCGATTACGCGAAAAGGTTCTTGACGAAGCTGTGGAACGCCGCAAGGTTCATCGAAATGGCTTTAACAGGCTTCGACCCCAGCTGCGAGGTTCGCAGCTACAGGCTCCTCGATAGGTGGATCCGCGGCGAGCTGGAGGAGCTCACGAGAACGGTAACCGATAGCTTGGAGCGGATGGATTTCATGGGGGCTTCGACAGCGCTCATCGACTTCACTTGGCACGTGTTCTGCGACCACTACCTAGAAGCCGTTAAGTACAGAGTGGGTGATGCAGGAGAGAGCGGCACGGCAGCTCGCAAAACGCTCTACGATGTGCTCCTCAAGCTCCTCCAGATGCTATCTGTCTTCACTCCGCACATCGCTGAGGAGCTCTACCACCGCCTCTACGCCGCGCGTGTCGGCTGGAAGAGCATAACAGTGTCTCCTTGGCCTGAACCCCAACCTTACAGTAAGGAGGACGTGGAGAGGGGCGAAGTGGTCATTAAAACCATAGCGGCCATCAGGAGAGCGAAGAGCGGTCGCGGTGTACCGCTAAGCGCGGAGCTGCCCGCTGTCACGATCTACGCACCACCGCGCTACGCTGAAGCTCTAAGGGAGTGCAGAGAGGACATAGCTGGCACGCTTAGGATCCGAGAAGTGAGAATCGAGGAGGAGGGGAGCGGCGAGGACAGCGTACCTGAGTACCCAGACATAACCTTCACGTTAAAATTTGAAAGCTAAGTTTCCGTCAACTAAACTCTATTTCACCCCAGCTGCGTTCGCGCGCTGCGTTATCAGACTTTTACGCGCACTTCCAGCGTGACGAACCCTTTTTTCTCCATCAGGTAGATCAGGTAGCATACTTTTTCGATGGGTAGCCCGCTCCTCCTCGAAAGGCTTTCGACTAGCGACATGAAGCTGACAGCGCGCGTGTCGAGCGCGCGAGCCACGCGCTCCAGCTCTCTCGCTAGGCTGCTCTCCTCCGCGCTCAGCGCGCTTTCGGCAAGCTCCGAGATTTCTCTCTCAATGCTTTCCAGATCCTTCTTTACAGCTACTAGGTCCAGCTTAACTTCGAGCGGGCGCCGCGAAGCTTCCTCGAGTTTTTCCTCAAGTTTCCTTAATGCTTCCTCGTGGGCGAGGAGTTTGCCCGCTTCTACCGGTGTCTGAACCTTCGAGGCTCGCTTTAGCGTTTTAGCGAGCTGAGAAACCGTGCTCAACAGCTCGTTCAAACGGTTCGTGTAAACGGTTCTGCAAACCCTGTTGTGGCTTCTCACCTCCTTAAGGGAGGTTTCAACCTCGTCTAGTGCGCGCTTAGGCTCGTCTAAGGGGGGTTGGGATAGCAGACGCTGTGCTCTGGACGCGAGCCTTGATGCTTCTGAAGCTAGGTGCGGTGCAAGGTTCCTCAGAAGTTCCTCCCATACTACCAGCTCGGCAACCTCTTTTTCCAGCTTGTCGAGATCCTCGTAAAGCTTGTCGAGCGTGATTGCGTATGTGGTGAGGGTCTTCACGCCGAACTCGAGCGCGTTCACATACTTTTCCAAGCTGCTGGAGACGGAGAGCAGCTGGTCGCTGGGCGGTTCCGGCGGTTGCGCGGTCTTCAAAAGGTTCTTGACGATGCTCCCTAAGCGGGGATCTGCTGAGTACTTGGACTCTATCGCTCGAGCGAGTGCTTCGATGCTGGTCTTCAGCTCGTTAGCCCTCTTGATCAGCATCTCTAGTTTGCCTAAATCCGCTCTCTCCCTCGTTTCGACTACTACCTCGGTCACGTAGTCTCTACAGGCAGCGTCAAAATTCAGCTAACGTTTAATTATAAGAGTTCCACCTGCACCCTTGCTATCGAGGAGCCGTAGTCATCGATTCTGTAGGCTGCGAAACGCGGCTCCCCGCCCGGCACGTACGCAACGATTAGCCAGACCTCCCCTGGGCACTCCATCATCCTATGCCTGTCGGCGAGCGAAGGGAGTGGCTGCTCTCTAGCGTGAGAGTGGTAGAGCCCAACGTACTCCAACCTTTCTCTCTTCGCTTCCATGATCGCTCCCATCCAATCGCGAACGTCGAACCAGAACGCGGTAGTCGAGCCTAGGATGTTCCTAAGCGGCGTTATCCTCTCTACAAGCGCGGAACCTCCTTCGATGCGCCCAAACAGCACGCCGCAAGCCTCGATCGGGTACTCGCGTTTTACGTGCTCTAGGATCTCCTGCGCGATGCTGCGCGGGATCGCAAGCTTGTAAATTCGCTCGAGAGGGGCAACGGAGGAGCCCACTTCCATGAGCTTACAGCTCGCGCCGGATATTTACCCTTAGCGCGCGCTAGCGCTATTAACCGCCTCCTGCTAGGCTCCGCGTGCGAGCGCGCAAGATGTGGGAACTCGCCGAGTCAAAGGGTTCTAGGCTGATCGTGGCGCTTGACAGCGTGCCAGTGGAGCCTAGGGAACTGGTTGAGGAAGTTGAGGAGTACGCGGTTGGTGTAAAGGTGGGGCTCCCCTTCCTCCTTCGGTGGGGGCCCCAAGCGGTAAAGGAGCTGTGCGAAACCTTCCGCGGTACGCTCTACCTGCTGTGCGACTTCAAGCTGGCCGACATACCGCCCGTAGTGGCTGAGGAGTTGAAGCTTATCAGAGAGCTCGGTTTCGACGGAGCGATCGTACACCTCTTCCAGGGTGGGATCGAATCCGTCTCGACCGTTGCAAGCAGGCCGGATCTCTTCGGTCTAGTCGCGATGACTCATCAGGAGTCGAGGCTGCTCGATGCACACTTCGAAGAGCTCACGCGCGAAGCGCTGGAAGCAGGTCTAGAGGGCCTTGTGGTCCCAGCGACGAAGCCGGAGATCGTGAAAGCAGCTAGAAAAGCAGCGCCGGGCGCGACTTTGCTGGCGCCCGGGGTTGGTGCGCAAGGTCCCAAACCCGGTTCCGCGCTAGAGGCTGGAGCAGACTTCGAGATCGTCGGGAGGTTGATAGTCGCGAGCTCGGATCCCCGCTCAGCTGCCAGGGCTGTGAGGGACAGCCAGCGTGCACGTGCCAACGCGGCACGTGTGATGCGTTAGCGCGCGTTTCACTTATAAAGGTTAGAGAGGGCTGGCTTTGATGTCGAGGGAAGTCGCGAAGGCTCTCTTAAGGGCCGGCTGCCTGCTGCAAGGAGAGTTCAGGCTCAGTTCGGGTGGCGTGAGCCGCTTCTACGTTGACGTGAGGCGGGTCTACTCCCACCCGAGCGAAGCTAAGATCGTCGCTAGCGCGTTGGCCGAGGTGGCGGGCAAGCTCGGGTGCGACGTGGTAGCGGGGGTGGAGAGCGGCGGGATACCCTTAGCCACGATGGTGGCCTTCATCCTCGAGAAACCACTCGTGTACGTGAGGAAGAAGCCGAAGGAGCACGGCACCCAGAGGATGATCGAGGGCGACCCCGACGTGAAGGGTGTGGCAGTCGTCGTCGACGACGTGGCCACGACCGGATCGTCCATTCTCAGGGCTGTCGGTGCGCTCAAGGAGGCAGGCTTCACCGTGCGAGACGCGCTGGTGGTGGTCGACCGGGATGAGGGGGCTGCTCAGGCTCTGGAGAAAGGAGGCGTCAAGCTTCACTCTCTCCTGGCGCTCAGAGAGCTGCTGGACGAAGCAGGGGTGGTCGAGTGAGGGGTAAGGATGTGCTCACGATTACCGGGTTCAGTAGGGATGAGCTGGAGCGGGTTTTCGATGAAGCAGACATCATGTTGAGCGCGCTCGACAAGGGTGGAAGCCTTAGGATTCTGGAGGGCTATGTTATGGCGACCGCGTTCTTCGAGCCGAGCACGCGGACAAAGCTGAGCTTCCAGACGGCCATGCTCAGGCTGGGCGGCAGCTACATAGATCTGCCGCCCGAGGAGGCCTCCTCGAGGGCAAAGGGGGAGAACCTAGCCGACACGATTAGAATGCTCGACTCTTACGCGGACGTGATCGTGATCAGGCACAGGGTGGAGGGAGCTGCCCGCTTTGCGGCGGAGATCGCGGAGCACCCTGTTATCAACGGCGGCGACGGGACCCGCGATCACCCGACGCAGGCGATGATTGACCTGTACACGGTGAGGAGGGCTCTGGGTACTGTCGACGGGCTGACGTACGGTGTGCTCGGCGACCTGAAGTACGGGCGGGCTGCCCGATCCTTCATCCTCGGCCTTTCGCTCTTCAAACCGAAGAAGGTGTACCTGATATCGCCGCCCCAGCTGGCTTGCAGGCTGGACACCCTGCAGCTGCTCGAGGAGAAAGGAGTGGTGTACGAGGAGACCAGCTCGCTCGCCGGCGTTATCAGCGAGCTGGACGTCCTCTACGTGACTAGGATACAGAGGGAGAGGTTCCCGGACCCCACAGAGTACGAGAAGGTGAGGGGTAGCTACAAGGTCTCTATGGAGGCTCTAAAGGGCGCTAAAGAGCGTCTCGTGGTGCTCCACCCGCTGCCGCGCGTCGACGAGCTGGCTTTCGACCTCGACAACACGAGGCACGCGTGGTACTTCACTCAGGCCGCGTTCGGGGTTCCAGTGAGAATGGCCCTGCTGAAGCTGATTCTCAAGGGGTAGAGCGCGCGGGAAGCTTTTTAGCCGTAGCCGCAGCGCCGGGGTGATGGAGAGAGAGCTCAGGGTCAGTAAGATCAAAGATGGAACCGTGATAGATCACATCGAAGCAGGCCGGGCCCTGCATGTGCTGAGGATCCTCGGGTTGACCGGCGCCGAAGGGCTCACGATAGCGGTCGTCATGAACGTCCCCAGCCAGAAGCTGGGCAAGAAGGACATCGTGAAGGTGGAGGGGGTTGCGCTAGAGGAGGAGCAGGTGAGCAAGATCGCTCTTATAGCGCCGAGCGCCACGATAAACATCATTAAGGATTACGCGGTGGTGGAGAAGGTTAAGGTGCAGGTTCCCGCCTTAATCGAAGGGCTTCTTAAGTGTGCGAACCCCAACTGCATAACGAACCAGCCTAGAGAGCCTGTAAAGTCGCGGTTTAAAGTGTCTAGCGTGAGGCCGTTAAAGCTCGTCTGCGAGTACTGCGGTACGGAACTCAACCAAGACGACGCCATCAGGCAGCTGACTGGTGGAGCCGCGTGAGCCGGCGCGAGCGGATCATAGAGCTGCTACGCTCTTCGAGGGAGCCCATGGACGTTTACCAAATAGCTAGGGAACTCGGCCTAGAACCCAGCGAAGCGGGGAGCGTATACGAGGACTTAGAGCACATTGCGCGAAGTCTCAGGAGCAGCGGTATGTCGCTGCTGATGGAACCACCCACGTGCAGGTCCTGCGGCTACGTCTTCAAGGACTTGAAGAGGCTTAGGAAGCCGTCGAAGTGCCCGCGCTGTAAAGGAGAAAGGATAAGTCCCCCCCGCTTCATAATAAGGTCCAGGGATGAGCGAGACTAGCGTCCTGCAGGAGCTGGAGAGTTTGCCCAGTGCCGAGCTGGCTCCCGGCTTGCGGGCTCTCGGCTTAGGCCTTTTCATCGAGGATCTCGAAACCCTAGTTGTCGCTGACCTGCACTTGGGTTATGAGCAGGCGCTGGAGGAGGCGGGCATTTTCATCCCCGCTGTCCAGTACAAGTTCATCAAAGGGTTCATCTTGAAGGCGCTTGAGGAGACCGGTTGCAGGAAGCTCGTAATCTTGGGCGACGTTAAGCACGAGTTCGGGAGCGCGCTGAAGCAGGAGTGGGGTGAGACGATAGACCTGCTCTCGACCCTCAAGGAGCGCGGAGTCGACGTGCATGTGGTGCGAGGCAACCACGACAACTTTCTCATCCCGATGCTCAAGCGTCTCGAAGTGCCGCTCCATGACCCTTACCTGAAGGAGAATAACTACCTTTTCTTCCACGGTCACAAGGAGCTGCCCCTCGACGCGTGGAGCGGGGGTGCAGGGTACATCGTGATGGGACACGAGCACCCAGCGGTGCTGCTGCGGGACGAGCTGGGCGTGAGCGTGAAGCTGAAGAGTTTCCTCGTGGGGTCCTACGGGGAGGCAACGCTCGTCGTGGTCCCCGCCTTATCCCCGCTGATGCCAGGCACCGAGGTTAACGCGCCTAAAGCGAAGTTCCTCTCTCCACTTCTCAGAGAGGTGGACGTGGGTTCGATGCGAGCGTACGTAGTCGAGCTCGGCAGCGGCGTGTACGACTTCGGTACAGTCGATCTCCTCGGCAAAATCCTACTGGAAGGTTAGGCGCGTGATATCGAAGATTCGAGCACCATCCTCTCGTAGTCTGCTCTCTCGACCTCTACCTCGCTTCCGCACTGCTCGCACGTGAAGACCACTTTAGAGCCGTTGATCCTTACGATCTTCTTCAGCCTTCTGCCGCAGAAGCAGACAAAGCCCCTTAACCGAGCCGGGTTACCGTAAACGAGGCCGTGCGGCGGCACGTCGCGCGTTACGACCGAGCCAGCTCCGACCATCGCGTAGCGCCCGATTCTCACCCCGCAGACGACCGTAGCGTTAGCCCCTATCGACGCTCCCTCCTCGATGACCGTGGGCACCAGCTCCCAGGAGCTGGAGAAGGAGCGTGGATACAGGTCGTTGGTCAGGGTTGCGCTCGGCCCGAGGAAGGAACGTGCGTCTACTCTAACACCCCTGTACACCGACACGAAGTTCTGGATTTTCACCTCGTCTCCAACGATCGCGCCCGCGTCGATGTACACGTCCTTGCCCACGTTGCAGTTCTTACCGACTTTAGCCCCCCGTCTCACGTGGGCGAAGTGCCAGATGCGCGTGCCCTCGCCGATCTCGGCGCCTTCCTCGACCACCGCGGTCGGGTGGACGTAGTAGCCGCTCACTTAGCACCACCCCGAGCTCTCCGCCGCCTCAGGACGATCGTGTAGCCGCGGACCTCTACAACTTCGGCGCCTAGAGCCTTCGCCAGCTTCTCAGCTACCTCATCCTTGTTTCCGCTCTCCACCCCGTACGCGTCTCGGAAGTTCTTCAGGAGCTTCACCTTTACGAGCCCCCTGGCCCGCAGGACGTTATCGAGCTCGGAGAGGAGCCCTTCGGTTATCCCGCTCTTCCCGACTCTGACTACAACGATCTCTTTCTCGGTCTTAGCTGCACGCATCGTGCTAGCGCGCGGCGCGCGGTATATAAGCGCGGCGCCGTATCAGCGTGCGGTGGGTTACACCGGCGTGAAGTGCTCGCTGTGTGGTGAGAGAGCTGTAGTTAGGGTAGCGTACGCTGGCGTGCACCTTTGCGAAAAGCACTTTTCATCGTACTTCGAGCAGCGCTTCCTCGAGACCGTAAGGCTGTTCCGAATGCTCGAGCGGGGCGAGCGCGTTGCCGTGGCTGTTAGCGGCGGGAAGGATAGCCTCACCCTCCTTTACCTCATGGCGAAGCATGCGGACAGGCTGGGCGTGGAGGTTGCGGCGGTGCTCGTGGACGAGGGTATCCGCGGCTACCGCGAGGAGAAGGCGAGAGCTGCCGAAGCCTACGCGAGGGAGTGGGGCGTTGAGCTCTTCACGAAGGCGTTCAGGGAGGAGTTCGGCTTCACACTCGACGAGGCGGTATCGGCGCTGATGCTGGACGGTCTAAGGTATAAACCGTGCACGGTGTGCGGTGTCTTCAGGCGGTATCTGCTGAACCGCGCCGCCCTGGAGCTAGGCGCGGATAAGCTCGCGACAGCCCACAATCTGGACGATGAAGCTCAAGCGTTCCTTATGAATGCCGTCCAGGCTAACCTACCGTCGATCGCGAGGGAGGGACCCAGGAGCGAGAGGGTCCACGAGAAGCTGGTGCCGCGCGTAAAGCCTTTCTACTTTATACCGGAAAAGGAAGTGCTTACGTACGCGCTGCTGCACGGCATCGAGAGCCCCCAAGTGGAGTGTCCTTACATCGTCTACTCACTGAGGCACCCGCTGCGCAGGTGGCTCAACGAGGTCGCAGAGCGAGACCCTGGAGTTAAACACAAGATTATAGCTCTCAAGAACTCGCTAACACCTTTCCTCGAAAGGGGTGGGCCCTTTAGAAGCTGCCGTGCATGCGGGATGCCTTCCTCAGGCGAGATCTGCAAAGCCTGCCAGCTCAGGCGATATGTTGAGGACCTCTTGGCAAACCGTTAGCGTTTGCCGGCATCGAGGCGCAGCGCGCCGTTAACCATTTTAACGTTCAAGAGGTAAAGTTCATGAAGAACGATGTTCATCCCGAGGTATTTGCTCAGGCAGCTTTACGTAAAAGGGAGCTTGGAGAACGTCGACTTGAACGGGGACGGGGCTCCCGACGGCGTGCGCCTAAAGCTGCGCAACACGCTCGGCGGGGGCACGGTCCGTGGGAAGCTCAGGGCTAAGGTCGACGACCAGGAGGTACCGCCCGACAAGATCTGGGTCGAGTTTAAAGGGTGGAAGATGAAGGCCTCCGAAGCCGCAGACAAGAGCTTCTACGTGGCTGTTGGCGACGAGATCACGATAACGCTGGAGCTGGGGAAGGGCCTCGCGCCCGGCGAGCACAAGATCGAGCTCGAGCTCGACACCCAGGAGCTGGGGCCTGTGGGCTTCGACTTCACAGATGTTGTGAAGTGAGAAGGACAGCGAGCACGACCACGAGCTCTGTCACCAGGTTAATAACCTCGTTTTTCATCCACTTGCTTCCTCGCAGGTAAACCGCCTCGCTGCCGCAGATGTGCACCGGGTGGTCCCACAGCACCTTGCACCTCGGGCACTCGTACTTGACCTGGAGGACGGCCCCGAGGATAGCGTCCATTACCTCGCCAGCCCACCCGAGAAGGAACGCTAGCAGCGCGTACACTAGCGGCGCGTTCTTGCCGTTTAGCAGGAAGTAGGTGAGCGCTATGAGCGCTGAGCCGCTCGCTGCACCCACTTCGCCCAATAGCGTAATTCCGCCCGACACGCCGGGAGGGACTCTTACATTAGGGTTTACGATCAGGAATGGTTGGCTCTTGCTGAGCGAGCCTATCTCTGAAGCCCACGTGTCGGCGTTAGCGTACGCGATGGCGCTGGCGGCGGCCAAGAGCAGCTGTGCCCCACGCTCGGGGATCAAAAGCGAGATCCCGACTAGAGCTGTGGGTACCGCGCCGCTGCAAAGGACTTGTGCAGCGCTTCGCCCCCCTTTCCTCTCAGCGGCCCCTACTTTTTCCTTTTCTTTGTACCTGAAAAGCGTTAGCGCCGTGGAGGAGAGAAAGAACACTATCATCAAAGCTAGAGCGATCCAGCTGGTGACGAGTAGTGTCAAGCCGACGGCTAACGCCGCTACTACACCTTTCGTGTCGAGCGCTCTACGTTTCTTCGCAAGCACGGCGAGCAAGGCCAGCAGAGCCAAACCGGCTGCATAGTTTATCGCTGAACTCATGATCCGATCCCCCGTTTTTAACCCCCTTATAACCTGCGCGCGATTTTTAGAAAGAGCGACGCGGCGCGCACCGCTGCTTCGGCTCTGGCAACGGTGTTGCAGTTTCATCGCGCGCTTTTTAAAGACCTTTTACCCAGGTGGATGCGTGCCGGTGGAGTACGACGAGGAGCTCGTGGGGGAGCTTAGGAAAGCTTTCGCTTCGCTAGAGAACCCTGTTAAGCTGCTGTTTTTCTCGGATCCTGAAAGCGAGTGTGAGCACTGCGACGACATACGGAGCATTCTGAACCTTTTGGCAAGCGCATCGGATAAAGTGAGCGTTATCGAGCTAGCGAAGGGGTCGGCGGAAGCCGAGAGGTTGAACGTCCGGATGTACCCCGCTATCGTAGTGCATGGGGTCAAGGAGTACAACATCAGGTTCTTCGGGACTCCAGCCGGCTACGAGTTCGCGGCGCTTGTAGAGGACGTGGTCGATGCTTCACGCGGCGAACCGAAGGGCTTGAACCCTCGTGTCGCAGCCGCGCTGAGGGACCACGTCGCCGGTAAGACCATGATAAAGGTGTTCGTGACGCCCACGTGCCCCTACTGTCCACTCGCCGTGAGGGCGGCGCACCGCTTCGCGATGGTCAACGACAGGATATACGGCGACATGATCGAGGCGCTGGAGTTCCCGGAGCTGGCAGACGCGTACGGCGTATACGCTGTCCCGAAAATAGTGATCGAGGTCGACAGCGAAGACCGCGTGGAGTTCGAAGGCGCGGTGCCCGACGCGTACTTCGCGGCGGAGGTGCTGAGGGCCAACGGCGTCGACCCAGCTAGCGTCGGCGTCCTCGCCACGGGGCGACGCGGCGGGGTTAGCATGCGCTAAACGCGTGCGGGGGAGGCGATGCGCGCGCACGCCCACATTTCACCCCTTCACGGCTCCGGAGTTCTCCCGAGCGTTTATGAGGGTTCCGCTCGGGAGTGCTCATGGGGTTCCGCGCCTCGCGGCGCTTCACCGCCTCTTCAGCCCCGCGCGCGGGTGCCCCTAGAGTACTCGCCGCCCAGCGGCTTTCCCCTAGGGGAACGGGTGTTGGTTGGGACTTTTGACTTCAGCCGGCGCGCTAGTACGCTAGGATGCTCGGGTGCTCCTCTAGCCATTATCTCAACGCCGCTAGGATTCTTCCAGCCATCACCATTTCGTGGTCGCACTCTTCTTTCCTTCTCGAAGTAGCTGTAAACCATGTTGTAGTGCACGCTCTTATCCCTATCCCACTTAGCGCGCGCTAGGGCAAAGGCTCCCTCACCGCGCTCGCTACCGCGCCTGCTTCCGGCGCGAGCCACGAGCTTAGGGCGAGTAGAGGGTTTAAAAACCTGCTTAATGTAGACCGAAAGTAAAATTTTATAACCATAAAGTTAAAGAAAAAGATGAAGAACACACTTACATCGCTAGTCGAACGAAAGAACGGTGCACACTAGAGAACATAGCAAGAGGACAGTAGAACTTACGCGTTCAGCGAATCAGTTGATAGGTAGCGCGCGGAGTAGACAAAACCGTCTTGTCCCTGCGCGCGAGCGCGCGAAGACCTTTTAAGCTTTCAAGGGCGCGCGAGGCGATGGGGGAGGGGGGAGTAGAACCTCTACACGCTTATGGGCTCTTTTCGGTCAGCGAGAGGCTCGAGGTACACCAGGTGATGATATTCGAGTACTTGGATTACGACAGGTACTACGACAGCATCTCTAAGGATCTCGAGAAGCTGAACAGGGAGCTAGCGAGTGCAGCTCTTAACATGCAGCAGTACCTGGACAGGGAGGAGGTGGTGATCAACGGGGAGCGTGTGAGACCACTCGTCCTAGGAGTCAACTTGGGCTTCCGCGGGGATCCTGAGGAACCTTACCTAATGTTTTTCGTGCACTTCAAGGGAAAACCCAGGAGAGGCTTGAACTACTACGAAAACCTTTACGAGGAGGAGGTTGCCGAGTACCCGTTCGAAGCTTACTGGTTCTTTCCACCGAATGCTCGGGTGGAGGAAGTCGAGTGTTCCGGGACTTCTGAGCTCGTGGGAGAAAACATAGTTGTCATACGGGTTGGAGAAGGAGAGAGAATTGCTGGGTATGAAAAAATAACGTTTAGATTACCCTAAAAGCGTCACAGGAAAACCAAAGAAGAGGGATGAAGGGTATTGCGCCCGCGCCTCTGGCAGAGTAACCCTCCTGGTAGGAAACAAGCAGCTTGCTGGTTGCAGCACCTGCGACCGAAGACCTTTTAAGCTTTCATGGGGCTCTCTCTTGTCGGTGTGGTGTAGTGGGGCTGCTACCCTTTCCAGCTTACGTGGGAATGGAGGACCTCAAGCGGGCACTGCTCGCGCTAGCCGTTGACCCGTCCATCGGAGGGCTTCTCATAATGGGTCCTAAGGGCACGGGCAAGTCGAGTGTCGTGAGGAGCTTCGCTAGGCTGTTGCCTCCCATAAAGGTCGTAAGCGACTGCCCATTCCACTGCGATCCAGACTCCCCACGGGATATGTGCGACGTGTGTAAGGCTAGGCTCAGCGAGAACGGTAAGCTTCCGGTGGCGGAAGTCCCGATGCCGATGGTGGAGCTCCCCATCGGAGCGACTGAGGACATGGTGCTGGGCACGATAAACATCGAGCGGACTTTGAAGGAAGGTAGGGTCGCGTTCGAGCCCGGCCTGCTGGGCAGGGCCAACAGGGGCTTGCTGTACGTCGACGAAGTGAACTTGCTGCCCGATCACATCGTCGACTCAATCCTCGACGCTGCCGCCTCTGGCTGGCACGTGGTTGAGCGCGAGGGGGTTTCGCTCAGACACCCGGCGAGGTTCATCCTTGTAGGTACGATGAACCCCGAAGAGGGGGAGCTCAGGCCCCAGCTCCTCGATAGGTTCGCGATCGGAGTCAAAGTGGAGACGGTTCGCGACCCAAAGCTGAGGGCGGAGATCGTGAAGAGGAACGTGGAGTTCGAAAGCGACCCGGAAGGTTTCGAAGCGAAGTGGAGGCCTGTGGAGGAGGAGTTGAGGAGGAGGATAGCCGAAGCCAAGCGCATGCTCCCTAACGTGAGAGTCAGCGACGAACTGTACGAGCTCGTCGCGAGGGTTTGCGCGCGTCTCGAGGTTGATGGCTACAGGCCCGATATAGTAGCCATTAAGGTCGCGAGAGCTCTTGCCGCGCTCGAGGGTAGGGGTGAGGTTACAGAGGAGGACGTTGTCGCGGGTTTAGAGCTGGCTTTAAGCCACAGGACGAGGGCCGAGGGCCTCAAGCCACCGCCTACGAAGGAGGAAATCCGGGCGGCGTTGAGCGAGGCGTTGGGGAGGAAGGTGCCAGCTACCGCCAAGGAGGAGGTGAGGGAGAAGAAAAGCCAAGTCAGGTTTTTTCCCCGGTGGTCGTTCTAGCCCTAAGATCTCGGGGAAGGCCGACGCGTTAATATCCGTACTGGCGCTGCTGCTCTTCGTCCTGCTGGCGTTCGTGGACCTACGCCTAGCGGCTCTAGCCATACTCCTCTGGCTCCTTTTGAGCATGCTCTTCGGCAGGGACAGCGTGTACTCAGGTCGTAAGGCTCTGATCAAAACGAAGAGGGCTGTTTACGCCAGCTTCTCGGGTGCAGCAGACCTCAGGAAAACTCTTCTACAAGTGTCGCGAGGAATGAAAATACTGGGCGGTAGGGTCGAGCCCAGCCAGCTGGTGGAGCTGGCGATCAATGTCTCGAGGAAGAAAGCACGCTACCGCGGCAGGAGGAGGATGATGGGTGCATCTATGACAGTCGACTACACGCTGCCTAAGGGCTCCTACTTTAAGATACACTTCCCCGCAACGCTTAGGCGCAGCGCCGCGATGGGGGCTTTCCCGTCCCTCAGGTGGGACGCCGTTAGAGCCAAGCTGTTGACAGGAAGGTCTAAGGTCACCCTCATACTGGTCTTAGACTCGAGCGCGTCGATGATGTACTCGGTCAGGGGGATACTCACGGCTCTGAGGGCTGTGGAGAGGGAGGCCCGCCGCTTTAGGGATCGAGTGGCTCTCGTCGTCTGTAAGGGTTTTGGGGCGGTTGTTGCTCATCACCCGTCCACGAACTTCAACCTGGTGCTCAGCAAGATCTCTCGTATAGGTTTGGACGACTTCACCCCCCTCGCTTCCGGCATGTACCTAGGCCTTAACATGGCGTTAACCGAGCGGAGGAAGGGGTACGAGCCTGTGCTCGTGATTGTTAGCGATGGCAACGCGAATATACCGCTGGAGAAGCATCGCAGAGCTAGCCGGTTCGCTTTCGACCCAGCCGTCCAATCTGTTCTGGACGTGGCAACACAAATAGCGAAGAACAACATCGAGACCATAGTTGTAAACACAAAGCATAGAGAGCCTACGACAGACGTCGGAGATATCGCGGTTACCGGAACAGAGCTTTTAGTCAGGGTGGCCAAGATCACCCAAGGGAGCTACGTTGGCATTGTTGGTTAGCGCGCGCGTTAAACTCGCGTGTACGAATCTACGTTTCCGCAACCCCTCCATCTCGAGCTGGAGGGTCAACGCTAGCGCGCGCGCTACTTGGCAGATGAGCTGCAGACGGTTTTCGCCTTTACTTTCATAGGGAAACAGGGGCTGCAGGACTGGTGTGGCAACACTACCAACCTAGCGTTTTTCACAGGACGCGCGCGCGCTAAACGCTGAACGTTACCGTTTTCATAGGCTGACGGGCTGGAGCTTACGTGAGGTGGCAGGATTACCCGTTGATGGAGGAGGAAGTCCTCATAGTGAGGGAAGGTGGGAAGATTCTATTCGATTTCCACAAGACAGTGTTCGCGAGGGTGGCGGCTCGGTACTTGGAATCCCTTAGCCCGATTACTGTGAGGGAAAGGGGTGAAAGGATCGTGCTGGAACTGGAGGCAGAGAAAGGGGAAGAGCTTCGAGCATGGCTGCTCTTGAATCTCGGTAAAGGTTTTTTCATCACTGAACTGGAGAGCCTTGAGCTGAGGTAGATTCTCTCGATTACAAGCTAGCGCGCGCTACAAGCTAAACCTAATTAGCGTGCAGGAGCCCCCTTTAGGGGGTGTGAGCGCGCGTGTGAGGTCTGAGCTGTTGATGAGCGCTAGGCTGGCGACCCCTTTTTCCTCGACTTCCTCTCTCGTAAGCGAACGAGCGCATCTGAGGCGAGGAGGAGCGGGTGGAAAACCTCGTTGAGCGAGGGAGTGTATGCCAGCTCGAGCGTGAGGAGTTTTTCGATTGTGAAGCCGCTGGCTATCGCGGTAGCGGCTAGGTTCAGCTTCTCGAGGACGTCGCCTTCTCCGACGGCTTGCGTTCCGAGAAGCCTTCCGTCGACGCTGTCAACGATAAGCTTCACTGTCACAGGCTTGGAGTCGGGGTAGAACACCGGCTTCTCCTGAACCGTGACCACGGTCGACAAAACGTGGAAACCGGCTTCCCTAGCTTCAGCTTCCGTCAGGCCGGCGGCGCCGAACTTGAAACCTCCTAGGTTGACCACCCAGCTCCGGAGCACACCTTCGAGCTCGGCCCCGCCACCCGCCGCGTTGATTCCAGCCACGCGACCGGTCAGGTACGCGGTATTGGCGAAAGGGTTGAGTATAGGCTTTCCCGTCAAGAGCTCTCGCACCTCAGCGACATCACCAGCAGCGTAGACCCCGTGTGCGCTTGCCGCCATCCTGCTGTCGACTTTCACGCCACCGCTAACGCCGATCTCAAGCCCCATCCGTCTTGCAAGCTCGTTGCACGCTCTCACTCCGGTAGCCAAAACCACGAATCCTGCCTCGAGGACTCTACCGCCGCCAGTAATGACTCGCTTAGCGCCTGCTTCGCCGTGGATTTCAGAGACGCCGTCCCCCAGGACAAGCGCAACCCCTTCCGCCTCCAAACGTTCCTCTACCTTTTTTGCCATTTCGGGGTCCAATCCTTCGGGTAGCAGATTGTGGAAGCGCTCGACCAGCGTTACCCTCACACCCCTTTTCGCGAGAGCGTGCGCTATTTCGACTCCTAACGCGCTGCCACCGACTACAGCCGCGGATGCGTGCTTTCTAGCCGCCATTACAACCGATTCCGCGTCCTCCAGCGTCTTGATCGTGTACACGCCGCTGCTGTCCTCGATCCTTATGCTGCGCGGGATGGAAGGCTTTGAACCCGTTGCGAGCACCAGTGCGTCGTACTCTACATTGAGCTTCTTACCCGTTCTGAGGTCGCGGGCTTGCACCACCCTACCGCCCGTATCTACATCTTCAACGACAGTAGCAGTGAGGACTTCAAGACCAGGTGTAACAGGGGGATCCTCGATCAACGAGCTTAACTCGAGGGTGCCAGCTATAGCGTCGGGTATGGAGCAAGGGTGATACACCGCATACCTCCTCTTCTCGAACACCGTGACGGTGCAACTTCTGTTAGTGGCTTTAGCGTACTTGGCCGCTGCCACTCCAGCCGCTCCGTAGCCTACGACAACTACTCGCGGAGCGCTAATCACGGTGCACCGGCCCATCTTTAGCGCGAGCGCGCGCCACCTGTTACCCCGCGCTTGGTGCAGGGTTACTGTTCTTATCTTTTTCGTTGACCGCTATCACTTTGTTTGCTGTCGGTATGAAGCTGAGCACTTTCACTCGCGCCGGCACTCTTCCACCCCCTCTTTTCAGGATGTTCATCGCCGCGTTAACGTCCGCGTGCATCGTGTGCCCATAGGGGCACCATACTAACCCTCTCGGCTTCCTAACTACCTCGCACCCGTGCCTAGCGCACACTTTCGAAGTGTTGTCCTCGGGTATTTCGAAGGCTGCGATCCCGTGGTTCTCGAAGGTGGTTGCTAGCCGCATCTTCAGCTTTTGGTAGCTCCACATGTTCGTGTTTCCTTTACCGGGCTTATCGTGCGCTAGACCGCGCAAACCGCCGATGAACACGGCGCTCAC
>Ga0080004_1172889_pt1 | contig 43978 bp, 45 predicted proteins | sample WasSprMetagenome_FD_69207 | JGI IMG/M metagenome (GOLD analysis project Ga0080004, IMG submission 69207) | Sulfidic aquatic microbial communities from Washburn Spring, Yellowstone National Park, USA - WS (SPADES assembly) (version 2) | ecosystem: Environmental > Aquatic > Thermal springs > Hot...
TTTTGATGGTGTCAGGTTTTTTGTTGTTTAGGTGGTTGGTCTTGGAAGGGGCTTATTGATCGCTTCTTTCCACGCATGAAGAAAGACTTTTCGAACATACTCATAGCGCTCTACCTCATTCTACTTTCGGTTTCCACGACGCGCTATCTTCTTATCGGCAAAGCGAGCCGGAATTTTTCGATTTCGTCGCGGTGCAGTTTGATTGACCGTTGTGGCAAAATTTTTGCAGGCGGAGGTGGTCACACACGGAACGGATTGGCATAATGGGCGGAACTTTCGACCCAATCCACTATGGACACCTGATCGCGGCAGAAGAGGCGCGATTTCGGTTCGGATTGTCTCGAGTGATTTTCGTCCCCTGTGGCGTCCCGCCTCACAAAAAGCCTTACGAAGTCACACCAGCAGAGCACCGCTACGCTATGACCGTCCTCGCAACTGCCAGCAACCCTCACTTTGTCGTCTCTCGTGTTGAAATAGACCGACCCGGACCTTCTTACGCTGTGGACACAGTTAAAATCTTCCGACAGCAATTTGGCGAAAGGACAGAACTGTTCTTCATCACAGGGCTTGACGCCGTGCTGGAAATTCTGACATGGAAAAGCCACGACGAACTCATCCGATTGTGCCGATTTATCGCTGTTACCCGACCGGGCTATGATGCTGTTAAATTGCGCGAGCGATTGCCTTCCGACTACTTGGAGAGAATTGACCTGCTGGCAATTCCGGGCATGGACATTTCGTCAACGATGATTCGCGAGCGAGTCCGCAAAGGCGAACCCATTCGTTACTTGACCCCTGAAGCCGTGTGTGACTACATCGCCAAGCATGGGCTTTACAAGTGAGCCTCAAAAACCCGACCGGAGGTGAATGTCTTGGCGCGAAAAACTGAAAAGACACCTTGGGAGTTAGTGGAGTTCTTCTGTCGGATTGCTGACGAGAAGAAGGTCAGCGACTTGGTCGTTTTAGATGTGTCGCGACTGACCCCGATAGCCGATTTCTTCGTCATCGGGACATGTGAAAACCCGCTGCACATTGATGCTGTCGCGGAAGAGATGGAATTCAGAGCCAAACATGAACTCGGCATGCTCCTCAGGCGGACGGGTGAACCCATCTCCAACTGGGTCGTTTTGGATGCCGGTGAGGTCATAATTCACTTGTTCAACCCCGAATTGAGGGACTATTACGACTTGGAAACGCTTTGGGCTGCAGCGGAGAAGTGGGTTTGGGTTGACAACACTTTAAAGCCCGAAGTCGCCCTAACAACTCCGTAGCAGCCCACAAAGTCGGAAAAATATTCAGCCCAAAGGAGGAGAAGGGGATGGTTGAGCATTTTGTCCAATTCCGTGTGGAAGGGCAGACAATTTACGGGATGATGCACTTGCCCGATGGCAAAGGGAAATTCCCTGCCGTAGCACTTTGTCACGGCTTTACGGGCAACCGAATTGAAGCACATCGACTTTTCGCCAAAATGGCGAGACTGTTGGCGGCTAATGGCATTGCTGCGTTGAGGTTTGATTTTCGTGGCTCGGGGGAAAGCGAAGGCGACTTTGAGCAGGTGACTGTCAGCGGCGAAATCACCGACGCCCTTGCCGCTCTTGAGTTTTTGCGAAAGCAACCCGAAATTGACCCAGAACGCATTGGCTTGATTGGCTTGAGTTTGGGCGGATGCGTGGCGGCTTGCGCTGCGTCTCGCGACGGGAGAGTTAGAGCGTTAGTCCTTTGGGCTGCTGTCGCTGACTTGAAAGGCATGCGCGGAAGGATGCAACCTGAGGTTCGGGAGTTGCTTGAAAAGCAGGGATGGATTGATTTTGGTGGCTGGAAGGTCTCCAAAAACTTCTACGACGACGCTGAAAAAATTGACCCGCTCCGCGAAGTGCTGCGCTACGACGGTGCGGTTCTCGTCGTTCACGGAGCAAACGACCCAGTCGTCCCCGTTGACCATGCCCATCGCTACCATGCTGCTTTCCAGTGCAAAAAGCAACTCCACATCATTCCAGATGCCGACCACACTTTTGCGAGGCTGAACTGGGAAGAAGAAGTTATGCGGGTAACTTTGGAGTGGATGAAAACCCACCTTTGAGCAGCGCCAAACTCTATCTGGCAGGTGATTTACGATGCCTAAGAAGCGAACAGAAATTCAGGACGCTGACGAGAGGTTCGTTCGCGTCATTGTCGGCTTGCACAAACTGTCCCAGTGGGCAAAAGAAGCAGGCATCACGGAAAAGGAACTCATAAAGGAAGCGAGAAGACAGCGTAAGTTAATGGCTAAGGAAAAGCGCAGGATGGTGAAGGCAACTAAATGACGAGGCTTAATGTTTTCTACGACAGCGATGTGGTGAGTTCAGGTTGCGCTACGACGAAAGGTTATCACAGTGCTGCTCGTTCGCTACTTGTAATTGCGGCGGCAGGATTAGTGCAAGGCGTAGTCTCGGAACAAGTTGTCCAAGAGGTCCAGAAGGTGCTCTCAACCAAACTTGTCCGCCACTTACCTCAAGCCACTCAGGTCTTTCGCGAACTGGTTGAGGGCTTCTTCAAAATCGTTCCTGACCCGACACCAAACCAAGTTCAGCCTTTCACGAGCCAAGTTACAGACCCAGACGATGCCCCAATCCTTGCAGCAGCGGTCCTTTCAGGCTGCAAGGTTCTGGTCACTTTCAACACGAAGCACTACTCAAAAGCGACAGGAATTTTGGTCATGCGTCCCGAAGCGTTTCTGGAGTTGATAAGGAAAGCGATTTGCGACGCTGTGAGGTGATGAAGCGAGGGTGCATGAAGGGAAGCGGAAGGGCTTGACACTTTTGATGGCGCGTTGGGTTCTGTCGATGACTTCCCCTCCCATCCGCGACGGCGCTGTGGTCATTAAGGGTGACCGCATCATCGCTGTCGGCGCGCGGAAAGAAATTGCCCGTGAGTTTCCAGCCGAAGTTTGGGAATTCCCTGACGGAGTTTTGATGCCGGGCTTGGTTAACCCTCACACTCACCTTGAAAACACCAACTTCGCCGAAACGATCAAACGCCCTCAAACTTTCAACAAGTGGCTGTTGCAAATGGTTCGCCTCGTTCGCAGCCAAACTTTTGAAGATGCTTTGCAAGCATCTGTGAGGGGAATTGAGCAACTCGCAAAGTTCGGGGTGACATGCATCGGCGAGTTTTCTCGCTTGGGCGCTTCGTTTCAAGCCCTTCAAAACTCAAGGACGAGGGCAGTTGTGTTCAAAGAGTTCATTTGCCTGCGGGATGAAGATGCAGAAAGGCAATTGGGCGAACTTGCACGGTGGCTTGAAGATGCGAAGGAATTGATGAACCCACTTTTGACCATTGGTCTTGGACCTCATGCACCATACACCGTCACGCCGACGGCTTTCAGGCGAGTTATCGGATTGGCGCAAAGAGAGAATTGCCGCATTTGCGTCCACGCTGCCGAATCGCCATCGGAGCGCAAACTCGTTGAGCAGCGCAAAGGCATATGGCGTTGGTGGCTTGGAAGTGTCCTTCGCGATGTGCCTCTTGGGCTCTCTCCCATCCGCTACCTTGATTGGCTTGGAGTTTTGCAACCCGAAACTTTGCTCGTTCACTGCGTTCAAGTTGATGACGCCGATATTGCCCTTTTGGCTGAACGCAAGGTTTGGGTCGCTCATTGTCCGAGGTCAAACGCGAACTTGAAGGTGGGCTTAATGCCTTTGGGAAAAATGTTGTCGGCAGGTGTGAAAGTTTGCTTGGCTACCGATGGATTGGCGAGCGTTGACAGTTTGAGCCCTTTGGACGAAATCCGATTTGCCATTAAGGTCGCTCGCGAGCATCCGAAACTTTACCCTGCACTCCCGCCGAGCCGCTGGCTTCGGATGGTCACTTTGGATGCAGCAGCTTCATTAGGGCTTGACAGATTTGTCGGTTCTCTGGATGCGGGTAAGCAGGCGGACATCGCAATTTTTCGGTTCAACGCCAGCATCGATGACCCTTACGATGCACTGCTGAGCGAAGGGAGAGAGGCGACTGCAACAATGGTTGCAGGCAAGTTCGTTCACCAACGAATGTGAGCCTCAAGTTACTCTGCCAACTGCGAAATTGCCTCTTCCCGCTCCAACCACATCCGAACGAGTTCGTTTTGCTCCTCCTCCGTAAACTCTGGGGTGTCGTAAAGCCCTGCCTTTTTGCGCTGTTTGAAGGCTTCATAAAGGATGATGGCTGCTGCGGCTGAAACATTTAGGCTGTTCACGAAACCAACCTGTGGGATGACGATGCGCTCGTCCGCCAATTTGCGCGCCGTCTCAGAAACGCCATGCCCTTCGTTCCCGAAAACGATAGCGACTTTGCCAGTGTAGTCAACTTCCGTGAACTCCTTAGCCGTCGGGTCAACATGGGTGCAGTAAATGCGAAACCCCATTGCCTTGAGTTCGTTCAAGCAGTCTTCAATCGTTGGATGTTGAATAACCGTCAGCCATTGATGGCTTCCCGCAGAAGTCCGCTTGTCAAGGACGATTGGGTAAATGCCCCTGTGGACGACATGCAGGAACTGAACGCCGACAGCATCGCAAGTTCGGCAAATTGCCGAAATGTTTCGCGGGTTCTCCAGTTCCTCAAGCACGACCCTCAAGCCAAATTGCCTTTTCCGTGCTACCTCTCTCATCTTCAGAAGTCTGTCTTCCGTCACCGCCACAGCCATCACCTTCGCGCCTTCAAAGTTTGCTTTCCTGCTCGCATCACTTTTGACAAAAACACTCGCTTATGGGTGCAGGAACTCAACGGGAGCGTAATCGTCGGTGAGAAGCGGGACATCGTTGAAAGGAATTCGCTTCAAGTAAAGGTCGGCAGCGTAATTGGGTAGTTGGGCGATTTTGATTTTGCCCTCTTTCGCCATCTCCTCGGCTCGCTTGACCAAATCTTCCCGCGAGAGTTTCAAGGGTTTGACGGGCGCAATGACGATCAAGTTTCGGCGGTCGTAAAGCCAAGGCATCTTCTTATACTCAACGGGAAACAGGTAAATTTCGGGAAAGACCGAGAGCATCGTGAACAGAATTGAACGGGTCACTTCCGAGCGGAAACCTTCCAACCGACCGACAAGGTTGAACACCACAGCGCCATCATCCGTCAACCGCGACTTTGCGAGCCACCAAAATTCCCTCGTGACGAGGTGGAAGGGCAGCGTGACTTCGTATCGGCTGCCGTAATAGGCATCCAAGATGATGAGGTCGTAACGCTCTTTGGTCTTGCGCAAGTAAACCCTTCCGTCCTCAATGAAAACTTTCATCCGTTCGTCCTCTCGGAAGTCAAAAAACTTCTCGGCAACCTCTTTGACCACAGGGTCAATCTCGGCGGTGTGGATGACCATCTGCGGGTAGTCTTTGTGAAACTTCTTTTGAGCCGTCGCACCGCCGAGCCCGATGAAAAGAACCTTTTTCGCGTCGGGTTTGAACAGCAAACCCAAATGCAGGTAGTCCGTGTAAACGAAAACTGCCCTGTCTGGGTCTTTCAAGTCCATCGCACTCTGGTAACTGGCATCAAATCTCAGGTAGCGGATGTTGCCGACTTGTTCCACGATGATGCGGTGATACAAACTGTCGCGCCGATAGAGCACTTGAGCGGCAGCAAGGGAAATTGCCAGCAAAGCCGAAAGCAAAATCAAAGCCAAATTTGCCCGCCCCGAACGCCGAGACGACGAAATTGCTCCAGCCACGAAACAAAGCAATGCGGCGAAAAGAGTTGCAGCCGTTGTTTGCATCAACACAGCACTCACCCCCCATTTGGGAAGCAGAACGAAGGCGCAACCCAAAGTCCCTGCGATGCTGCCAATCGTTGAGACTGCGTAAATGCTGCCAGCAGTCCTTCCTGCAGTTTCCACTCCTTTGGACGCAAGTCGGACAAGATAGGGCGAAACTGTTCCCAAAAGGATTGTGGGCAAACCGAACAAAACCGCCGCTGCCAGAAGAACTCCATAGCGCCCCATTAGACGCTCGAAGACACTTTCAACGGGCATAGGAACGCCACCAGCACCCACAACGACTTCTTCTGGGAAAAGCCATTTTTCCAGCGGCGAGATGAGACCTATGCCGATGGCTGCGAGAATTAGCAAAATGCCAAGCCCATAAGGTGTCGGGAATTTGTCGGCAATTAGACCGCCGAGGAAATAACCGACGCTCAACCCTGCCAGAAAAACGCTGATAACGCTCGCCCAAGTGATAGCGCCGCTGCCGAAGTAAATGGGCAAAATCCGAGACCCGCCAGCAATCTCCAAGACCATCACTATTGCCCCGCAGAGAAACGCGATGAGCCAAATCATGCCAATCACCTAAACCAATATGACACCTGCCGTCAGTTGCGTCCATTAAGGATGGGCGTCGTTGATTTCAGCCACAGCGTAGGCATCAAAGAGCAAGTTGGGTTGAGCCAAACCTTTCTCCATCCTGAAACTGGCGGCACAGGCAATCATGGCAGCGTTGTCAGTGCACCATTTAAGTTCTGGCAATGCCAGTTGCCATCCTCGCTTTTCCGCGAGCGACAGCAGTTTTTGCCTTAGCCTTCGGTTGGCAGCAACTCCGCCCACAATGGCAACCCGTTCAGCATCGGTCAATTCTGCCGCCCGCTCCAAATTCGTCAGCAGCATGTCAACCACAGCCTCTTGAAAACTGGCTGCAATGTCAGCGACGGTTGGGTTCGGTTTGCGTTTGAGCCGCTCCTCTAAGCCCTTAAGGTAACGCACGACTGCTGTCTTCAAACCAGCAAAAGAGAAATCCAACGATGGCGTCAAATCGGCTCTCGGAAAGGCAATAGCGTTGGGGTCACCGCCTTCCGAAGCCTTGTCAATTGCAGGACCGCCTGGGAAACCTAACCCCAAAGCCCGAGCAACTTTATCAAAGGCTTCACCCGCAGCGTCGTCTCTCGTTCTCCCCAAAACCTCGTAATCACCCACATCCCTCACCCAAATCAACTCCGTGTGCCCACCCGAAACCAGCAGGCAAAGAAAAGGAAATCCCCACTCCTTTCGGTTTCCGTTCGCTTTTTCCGCGTCCCTCGTCCCCCGTCCCTCGCCCTGCTCCTTCAGAAACACCGAAAACACATGTCCTTCAAGGTGATTGACGGGTATGAGTGGCAAGTTATGAGCCAACGCTACTGCTTTAGCGAAACTCACGCCCACCACTAACGAGCCAATCAAGCCTGGGCGGTTGGTGACCGCAACGGCATTTAAATCTTGCCAAGTGACTCCGGCATCGGAAAGGGCTTGTTGGACAACAGGAGCGATAAACTCCATTTGCTTTCGCGACGCTATTTCAGGGACGATGCCGCCGAAAGGCTCGTGCAACTTTGTCTGTGTCAGCACAATGTTTGAACGCACCCAGACCTTGTTTTCAACGACTGCCGCTGAAGTTTCGTCGCATGAAGTTTCAATGCCCAAAACCAACATGCCGCCATCACCGACAGCATTTTGTCACGCATAAGGGAACTCGCGTTCAGGCTTGAGAGCGAGTGATTTGAGTCCTTGCCCCTCCCACCCGATTGCGTTAAAATTTGGGCTCAACACTGGAGCGAGGCAAAATTGCGCTCCAGAATCAAAGGAAAGGATTGATGCTTATGTGTTGCCGCTTCAGTCGTCCCCATTGGTCGTTCGTCGTTTCAGCCGCCTTTGCAGCGAGCCTTATGGTCACTTTCGCCGGGTGCGGTGGTGGCGGTGGAAGTGGAACAAGCAACCCACCGACCCCAACCAGAGGCACAACGGTTCTTGTCCGAGATGCATTTTCTGGGTCTCCAGTCCCCAATGCGTCCGTCCGGATTGGTTCGCAAAATTTCACGACAAACAACAATGGCTCTGTCAACGCATCGCTTCCCACTGGCTCGTATCAACTTGAAGTCTCCAAATCAGGCTATGTGCCATTCCAGACACAAGTCGCTTGTTTCGATGGGGCACAAATTCCGGTCAAATTGACCCCGAACCTGTCACCAGTCACAGACGAAACCTTCCAACAGTTTTCGGAACAAGCCTTCGCTGCGGTGGAGGGGTTGAGGGAAGCGATCAATGCAGTCCGAACAGCCAGCGAAAGCACGACGCAAAATGTGCTGGTGCTTTTTGAATCCTCAAGCAATGCCTTCGTCGCCGCCCTGAGCAACTTTGGGAAGTTGTCACCAACCAAAATTGGGCGCTCGAGAGGTTTACTCGATTTCCTCTCAAACTGGCTAAGTGTCACGAAGGTCGCCCAGAACACGGAACAAATGCGCCAACTCAAACGGAGACTCCTCAACGGAGAAGATGTGCCCGAGATTGACGCATGGCTGGCAAACAACCCAAACAACCCGTTCGGCGCTCGTTCAGTTCGCGAACTGAAAGAGATGTATCCCGGCGCTGAGGAGCCCATCCTTGAACGCTTATTTGCGTTCTACCAGACACGAAACCCGAGCAGCAATTTCAACAGCGCAATGGAAGGGGCAAAGGACATTTGGACATCTCAGTTCCCAGATATCTTGGAAGGACCGAAGAACCTGATTGGCTGGACTATTGACAAAGTTTGGAGCGGAGCCGGCAAGGTCATCGTCACAACCTACGATTACGCCAAACTCGTGTTGGAAGGGAAGGAGCAAATCGCTTGGTTGTGGGACAAAATCAAAAGCCAACTGATTCTCACAAAGGTCAAAAACAACGAACCCGTCACGCTCCCTCAGTCAACCTTTGACATCGTTGTCTCAAATGGCAAGGCTCACAAACCAACCGTTGTCGCCGACTACCAAATCAATTCAAGCACGCAAACGCTCACGCTGATGCCTGAACCGATCAGCATCACCCCCGTTGGCTTCAACGCTTATGTCGGTCGATTTTCAGACACCTTCGACGAGACCAACAACCTTGGGACATGTCGGTTCACAGTTGACCTTTCAATCAAAGTGGAAGTGCCGACTAACGGGAGTCGAACCGGGAACATGATTGTCAATGGGACTTGGACTGCGCGGGTGATTGCCCTTGCCCCCGGAGTGACCAGCATTGAGCCGTCCAGCGGCACATACACTTTCCAGAATGTCAAGGGCGATGTTGAAATCGAGTATGATCCCAACTCCCGTCCCATCGTTGTGCAGGGCTCATTGACGAGCACATGGAGTAACGCGGCAGCGGGGGTAGCCGTAGTGGGGGAAATAAGCGGAAGTAAAATTGAAGGAACTGTCGGTTTCGTTCCCCGCTTTGGTCCTTTCATGCCAACCTACACGAAATCGGTAACACTGAACCGACAATGAAAAGACGAAAGCAAAGGGGCAGGGTGGCAAAAGCCTTGCCCCTACTCGAAAATTCGCCCGACGGCAAAATCGGTTTCGCCCAAAATCGTTGAGCGGATTTTGTCCTTGCTGAAAAACAACCCGTGCCAACGCCAACCGTCTTCTGCCCAAACCAAAACCTCAACGGCTCGCTCTTCAGGGTAAACGAGCCAAACCTCAGGCACACCGATGCGATGGTAGTCCCTGAGTTTGTGCTCCAACCGCTCTGTTTCTTCTTCAGAAGCCAAAACGACTTCAATAACGATGTCGGGCGGAATTTCAAGCCGCTTCAGTTGCCGAATTTGTTCTGGCGTCCCACCTCGCTCCTTCCGCAGAAAAAGCAAGTCAGGTTGACGAGTGCGAACTGGGTCTCGTTGGACAACGACGTCAAAAGGCGCTTGGATGACTACGCCCAATTGTCTCGAGGTCACGAAATCATCCAAGACCCTGAGCAAGACCTTAATAACCCATTGATGTTCTCCGCTTGGCGCTCCCACAACTATCACCTCTCCGTCCTCAATCTCGTAGCACTCCAAACCTTTCGGCTCACCCTGCAGGTAATCCTCCCAAGTGATGACCTTCCGTGCAACTTCCGCCATCTTCTTCACCTCCGCCACAAGTTTGCCATTGCGGAACGAAGGATGGCAAAATTTCGTCAAACGAGTGGCGATTTTGGAGCAACGAAAGGCAGGTGTGTTTCTGTGCGGTCAGGGATACTTGTGACCGTTTTTGCAGCGTTCGTGAGCTTGGCAACCGCCCAGAAGTTGCCCGTCCAAATTGAAGTTCGTCCCCTCTTCGGCACAACCGTCCCCCCAACCTCTTGCCTGCCCCTCAAAATCATCGTTCAAAACGATGGTCCGTCAATTGACGCCACTCTTGTCGTCTCGCCATCCCGCGTTCGTGCTGAGCGGCGTCACTTGTTCCATTTACCGCTTCCGACGGGTAGCCGAAAAGAAATCATCGCCCTGCCCTTCGTTTTGTCCAACACAATGAGCATTTCTGTCAGGCTTGAAGGAGTTCGTGGCACACCGGAGCAGACGATTTCCGTCACGCCGAACGACAATGTTAGGCTCGTTGTTGCTGTCGGCGATGAAATTGGCGGTCTGGAATGGCTTCGGCAATTGAACCCTCAGCCTCAATCGCCACCAAAACCAGGACCTGCACCTTTCTGGACCCCGAGAGCAACTATGCCGCGAGAGTGGGTTTGGGCATATTGTCGCCCCGAAGATTTGCCCGATAAGGCGGGTGCATTGATGGGCGTAAGCGTGCTTGTGCTTGGAAGCGGTTCTGAAAGGTTGACAATGAGTCAATGGCGGGCAATTCGCCGATGGGTGATGATGGGCGGCATTTTAGTTGTGCCCGGCGGTTCAGCGGCAATTTACCTTAGGCATATCGCTTTGGCTTCTTTGCTACCTATCCAAAAACCGAGAACCGCCCAAATCTCCGATTGGACACCACTTGCCCGTTGGCTACAAGTTCAGCCCCCACGCGAACCAGCATTCACAACCGTTGGCACATTGACCGACGACGCTCAACTTTTGTGCGGAACTGAGAACTTGCCACTCGTTGCCGTCCGCCGTTACGGGTTCGGTTCAATCGTCTTTGTGGCTTTCAACCTTTGGGACAAGCCATTTCGCGGCTGGCAAGGATTGCCCAATTTTTGGCGCAAGTCTATCGTGCCATTGACAAACTTAACGGTCGCAAACCTTTGGTCGGCTTGGCTTACCCCTTTAGGCGAGTGGCAGGGATGGCAGCGCTACCCTGTGCCTTACGCTCCGATGACAGGAGGAACTCCAACCCAACCGCCACCTTTGCCTTTCCGCTTAGAACTTCCCAGCGTCACCAACATTGCGATGACTTTGCTTGCCTACTTCGTCATCATAGTCCCGCTGAGTTATGCGTTGCTTCGCAGAAGGCGAGCCCTTGACTGGCATTGGCTTATCGCACCTGTCTCTGCCATCGCTTTCGTCTTTCTCATCGGTCAAGCGACTTTGGGCTTGCACCAAATTGGCACTCAAAACCTCACTCGCGGGACGGTGATTGTGGCAGCGGGAGAAGCAGACGCTTATTTGCTTGCCGGCTCAACTTTGTTCATTCAGCGCACTGGCAACTACCTTTTGGACTTCGGTGAAGCCGAAGGCGTGTTCTCGCAAATTCATGACTACTACGGCGACATGATGGGCGGAACAGTTCTGGAAACTTGGGACGGTCCGACGGTCTCAACGGTTCTGCGAGTTCCCAACCTGAGTTTTCGGTTGCTTTATTTCGCCAAACCAATCACGCTCAAAGGCACCGTTGATGTCAAAGTTCAGCGGCGAGGAAACAACTTGCAAGTCACGGTGACGAACCATCTGCCTGTCGCTCTGAAGTCAGGGCAATGTCGTTTGGTCAATCAACGGACGGCAAGTTCTTACGAGCCTTGGCGTCCGTCAGTGTTTGAATTCGTGCCTATTTCAACGGCACAATTGCCCGCTTTGGCTCCTCAGGAATCGGCAACAGTGACCTTGCCAATTCCGCCATCGCCTTCGCGCTCACCTTCGCCGAGATGCTTGCTCGTTACTGCGGAAGCAGAAGGGTTGGATATAACGCCTAACCTAAATGCTCCTGCTCAGCGAAAATCTTATGTCACCCTTCAAGTCGTTCGCGGCTTGCCTTGACAAATCTTTGAAGTTCGGTGATGTGGCATGAAAACGCTCAGAAAACCGCCAATTACGGATTCGTTGCTGTCAAAGATTGTTTCTGCGCTGCTTTCCATTGACCCAGACATTGTTGCGGTTGTCTTGTTTGGCTCAGCCGTTTACGCTCCCGATTTGGCAAGGGACATTGACTTGCTGGTCATCAGCAAAGCGCCGAAGGAACGGGAGAGATATGAAGATGCGGTTTTGGAAGCGTCTCAAGGTTGGGATGTAGATTTGGTCGTCCACAAAGTTGGGGAGACCGCCGGTCGTCTCAGAGGTGCAATTAGGGCTTTCGGACGAATTTTGTTCGGTGAAGAAAATTGGCTTTCGGAGGTGGTAAATGGGATGCCAATCCCTTCTTTTAGAGACGCTTGGCGAGCGCTAAGGCGCGCTGAAAGGTTATCTCAGGCTGCTTTACAAGAGACCGACTTGGACGAGCAAGACGATAATTGGCGTGATGCCTTCAACTGGCTTTTTGAAGCAGCTCGGAGGGCAGCGATGGCTTTCTTGAATACCGACGAAACGCGATGGGGCGCACTGCGCGGTCAATTGCCTCAACCTTTTCAGGACGAGTTCCGAGCGATAGCTAACACTTTGCACATTCGCTTTTGGTATGAAGGCGACTATCCGCACGATAACCCTGAGTGGCACTTCCAAACTTGGCGCGACCGTGTTGCCCAGTTCATAAACGATTTGGAGCAAGCAGTGGCTCAAAAGCAACCGTGAACTTACTGAAAGCAGGTTGCGTGTCAAAGGAGGGCAAAAGGCATGAAAGCAGTTAAAGGATCGCCACCGCTTACCGAACAACTGTTGGGGCGAATCGTTTCTGCGCTGCTTTCCATTGACCCAGACATTGTTGCGGTTGTTTTGTTTGGCTCAGCCGTTTACGCTCCCGATTTGGCAAGAGACATTGACTTGCTGGTCATCAGCAAAGCGCCGAAGGAACGGGAGAGATATGAAGATGCGGTTTTGGAAGCGTCTCAAGGTTGGGATGTAGATTTGGTCGTCCACAAAGTTGGGGAGAAATTGGGGCGATTGAGCGGAGCGGTTAGGGCGTTTGGGAAAGTGTTGTTCGGCGATGAGAGTTGGGTTTGGGAGGTGACTGATAGCATGCCTGTCCCGACTTTTGAAGATGCACGACGCACCATTGAGGAAGCAGAAACTGACGCGCGGGAAGCGATGATGACTCAAGACGAGTGGCACGCTGACCGGAGATGGCGAAGTGCCTTCAATTGGCTCTTTGATGCAGCAAGATTGGCAGCAATGGCTTTCTTGAACACAGAAGAAAGTCGTTGGGGCATCCTGAGACGGCAACTGCCACAACCTTACCAAGACGAGTTCCACGCCATCATCAACACTTTGCACATTCGCTTTTGGTATGAAGGCGACTACCCGCACGATAACCCTGAATGGCACTTCCAAACTTGGCGTGACCGCGTTGCCCAGTTCATAAACGATTTGGAGCAAGCAGCGGCTCAAAGGCGAACTTCTTGACAGGCAAGGGAAACGAGCACAATTTTTATCACAGCCCTTGCATGGGAGTGAAGCAAAGATGGAAGGGCAAAAAATTTTGACACGGAAAAAGCGTTGGCTGTGGAATTTTGAGTGGGTAATACTTTGCGTTGCTGCTTTCTTTTTGCTTTCATCATCTTTTGGCACTCAGATTTGGGAGCAAAACTTTGCTCTTTTCGGTTCATTAGGCATTATAGTGGCGAACTCTTTGGCATGGTTTTACTTGTTGCATCGCAAACCAAAACTGGTGCGCCAACTCGGTAGTCTGAAAGAACATGAGCATCTGGAAGCCCTTTCGCAAATTGCAGATATGGGCGAACAAGTAATCCTGCTCCTCGCCCAAGCGTTGGAAACACCTTTAATCCGCTGGGGTAATTGGAATGGCGGTAAGGCTCACGAACTTGCCGTTGAAGGTTTGGGATTGTTGAAAGCGAAGCAGGCGATTGATGTCTTGTGCGAAGCGTTGGAACATCCCGTTTCTTCTGTCCGCGCAAAAGCCGTGTGGGCATTGGGCGAAATCGGCGAACCTTCCGTCATCCCGCACCTAATTCCTTTGCTCGGAGATTGCGATACGGTCTCGGACCAAGCAGCGACAGTCCTTGAAAAATTTGGTGAAGGCGATTTAGTGCACGCTTTCAAGAAAGCCTTGAGCAGAAAGGTGGACGAGCAAGCAAGGAAGATTTTGACTGGCAAGTATCGCCCACAAGTCGTTAAGGCGTTCATAAAGGCGCTAAACAGTGGATCGCAATTAGCAACCATTGGAGCGGCTTGGGCTTTGGGGGAACTTCGTTTCGTTGAAGCGTTGCCCGTTTTAGAGCGGAAGGCTCATTCCTTTTTGACGCAGGAGCAAGTTCGTTGGGCTTGTCGTGATGCGGCAGCGAAACTTCGTCCTTTCGCCTATCTACCCGCCATTCCTTCAGTTTCGCCAGAAATTGCCAACCTGCCTCGTCCTGCCACTGCGACGGAAATTCCGACAGAAAACTTGCCTCGTGCAGTTTCGATTTCGGAAGTGAGCGAAAGGTCAATGGGCATAGGTTCAGCGGAATCGGAAGGTGAAGCGAAATGACGCTTTGGCAGAAATGGGTTTCAGCCAATCCAGTTTTTCGCTACCACCTTTTTGGGCAGACGAAGTTGATGGTTCGGAGACCATTATGGCAAGTTGTGCTCTTGTGCGTCCCTTTCGCCGCCGTTTACCTTTGGCTTGTTGAGCAAACTGTCCAGCACGGTATGCCTTACCTTTCCGTCGGTTTGGAATGTTTGACTTTGTGGTTGGTTGCGCCGCTGATGAGCCACGCCCTTTTCGCAATGGAGTTTGAGAAGGCGACTTGGGACATGCTCGTTCTCACCCGACTGACGGCGGGGCAAATTGTCATGGGCAAGTTCCTTTCAAGGTTGGCACTGCTTGCGTTACTTGCTTTCTTTTTCGCTCCCTTAGTTTTGATTGGCGCTTTCAAGGACTTCCAAACGCTTTCATCCGCCAGCATATTGCAATGGTTCATTGAAACCCAACTGGTCGCTTTCGGTTGGGCAGTGTTACTGACATCTTTCACCCTTTGGCTTTCCTACTGGCTCAAGCGGGGCATGGTTGCCGCTGCAGTCGCTTTTGCTGGGCAAGTCTTCGTGCTGTTCATCCTGCCAGTGCTTTGGGGCTTGTTTTTAGCCTTGTTTGCAGTTGTTGGGGAGCGCCATATTGACCTGTTCGCTTTTGAGGCTTTCGGAGAAGGTTGGCTCAAGTATGGTTGGATGCTTGACTTTAGGTTTGCTGTTTGGTCATACAACCCTGCATTCGCCATCGTTGGGACTTTTATTTTCGCCACAGAGAGGGGCAGTGAGAAACCTTTCCTTTGGGGCACATGGCAAGGCATCGTTTACCTGACGCTTTCGGCGTTGATCATCGCCCTATTGACACGAGCCATCGCAAAAGCGACTCGCAAACCGATATGACAAGCCAAAAATTTGACGCGGGGGTGCAAGCCATGCTGGAAGTTAAAGGCTTGAGAAAGGAATTTGGGCAACTCGTCGCCGTCAAGGACATCCACTTCACCCTTCAACCCGGCGACATTTTCGGATACATCGGTCCAAACGGTGCGGGCAAGACGACGACGCTGCGGATGCTGGCGACTTTGCTTGAGCCGACGGCAGGGACTGCCACTATCAATGGCATAGACATCGTTCGTCATCCTGAAGAAGCCCGTCCGCTTATCGGGTTCATGCCCGACTTCTTTGGACTTTACGAAGGCATCACCGCTTGGGAATACCTCGCTTTCTTTGCCGAAGCCTACAACATCCCGCCACGAGAGCGAAAGCAGGTCATTGAAAATGTGCTGGAACTGACCGACTTGACAATCAAGCGGGATGCTTATGTCGAGACCCTTTCGCGAGGGATGCAGCAGCGTTTGTGTCTTGCCAAGACATTGCTTCATGACCCGCTACTTTTGCTCCTTGACGAACCCGCATCGGGCTTAGACCCAAGAGCCCGTGCTGAGTTGAAGGAGTTGCTGAGGGAAATCGGTGCGATGGGAAAAATTGTCATCGTTTCGTCGCACATATTGCCTGAGTTGTCCGACTTTTGCAACAAGATTGGCATCATTGAGAAGGGCGAACTTTTGCTTTGGGGTGATGTTGATGACATTTTGCGGCAACTTCAGCCTGCAAAAATTTTGACCATCCGCTGCCTTGACGGAGCAGATAAACTCGCTGATTGGCTGAGCAAGCAACCAGAAATCGTCAGTGTCCAAGTTGTCAACAGCACGGTGGAAGCGCAATTCGTTGGCGACGACGAGACCCAAGCTGAACTTTTGCGTCGCATCATCTTGGACGGTCACCGCATCGCTACCTTCAGCGAAACGACAATGAACCTTGAAGATGTCTTCCTGAGGGTGACGAAAGGGGAAGTGGCATAAGTGCGACTGGCGACTGGTGATCGGCGATTGGTTGTGGGTGCTTTCATCAGTTGCAATTTGCAAGTCGTTACTCGCTATCATTCCAGTCGCCATTCGCCAGTCGCTAATCGCTTCTGTTGTGGGGTGATATGAAAATGACTTTGCAGGAATTAGCCGAGCGAGTTGAAAAGTTGGAGCGGGAAGTCGCCGAGTTGAAGGCGATGGTTGGGAGAAGAACTCAGCCGACGAAAATCACGCCTGAAGAACTGGAGCGGCGCAGAAAAGCCGTAGCAGCAATAGAGCGTTGGCGTGAGCGATTGAAAGACCGCCTCAAGGGTATGACACTCACGGACATCCTGATGGAGATGCGGTATGGGAGTGGTAAGTGGTGCGATTAGTTTTGAACGCCAGCGTGGTAGTGAAGTGGCTTTTGATTGACGAACCATTGACGGCAGAAGCATTGCAAGTGGAACAGGATTTCCGTGACGGTCAAGTGGAAGCCCTGCTCATCCCTGAGTTTTGCCTGTGGGAAGTAGCCAATGCCATCTGGGTTGCCTGCCGCCGGGGCAGAATAGATGAGCCCACTGCAAAGGATTTGCTGCAGTTCCTTCAATCCTACATCCAGCAGGGGATTTTGAGCGTCCTTCAAAATCCACCTTTGAGCGATGTTTTGGATTTTGCCCTTCGGTTTGGCGTTCCCGTTTATGACAGCATTTACATCGTGCTCGCTCAGCAGGAAGGTTGCCCGTTGCTCACTGCCGACGAGCGATTGTTTCAAGCCATTGCTGACAGTTTGCCTTTCGTCCAATGGCTCGGCGATTACAAGCGGCAAGACCCACAATAGAAACGGCTTTAAACGCTGAAATTGGGCATTGCAAACTGGGCTGTGTCACAAATCGGCAATCAGAAAGGGGCGATGAACGATGGTAACTTTGCAGGAATTAGCCGAGCGAGTTGAAAAGTTGGAGCGGGAAGTCGCCGAGTTGAAGGCGATGGTTGGGAAAAGAACTCAGCCAACGAAAATCACGCCTGAAGAACTGGAACGGCGCAGAAAAGCTGTAGCAGCAATTTTGGAGTTTGCGGAAAGGTTGCGGGGCAGGGGGGTAACATTGACGGACATCTTGATGGAGATGCGGTATGGGAGTGGTAAGTGGTGCGATTAGTTTTGAACGCCAGCGTGGCAGTGAAGCGGCTTTTGGCTGACGAACCCTTAGTGCCCGAAGCACGAAAGTTGCTGCAGGAATTTCAAGAGGGAGTGTGGGAGGAATTAATCGTGCCCGAATTCTGTTTGCGGGAAGTCGCTAATGCCTTGTGGGTTGCTTACCGTCGCGGTCGCATCACCGAAGAAGAAGCCCGCGTAGGTTGGTTCTCTTTCCTGCAGTTGAACTTGCGCATTCTTCCCGATCCACCTTTAAGCGATGTTTTGGATTTTGCCCTTCGGTTTGGCGTTCCTGTTTACGACAGCATTTACATCGTGCTCGCCCAGCGGGAAGGTTGCCCGTTGCTTACTGCCGACGAGCGATTGTTTCAAGCCATTGCTGACAGTTTGCCTTTCGTCCAATGGCTCGGCGATTATGGACGAGAGGGCTCATGAGGCAAAGTTTCCGTTAATGCAAGTGAAATGGACCGAGTTCACCTCAACCTTTGCTCTTCCCTCCAAACTTGCTCCAGTTCCGTTCGGGCGAATTCATACAGGACGACGGAGCGGCGGCGGGTTAGGTCGTCGGGTTGCTCTACCCACTGCATCAAAAGCGTGGTAGCCTGAAGGAAAAGTTCGTAACTGAGCAACCTTCGGTTGTGAGTTTTTGCGAAAATTTCCGGGGCTTTGAGGGCGTGGGCGGTTTTGAGCAATTGCTCCGCTTCAGCGTTGACCTTCTGCAACCGAGCCATCAAATCTTCACGGGTCAGTTTGGTGGCATCAAAAGAAGCAAGGTTGTTTCGGACTTGCTCAAACAACTTCACCGCTTCGGCGTCCAAAACGCCAACGGCGATGCGAAAAATATCTCGGCTCGGCATCCAATCTTCCTTCGTTGAGGCGATGCGGAGAAGGAACTGGTAAACGAGGTCAGAACGCCTCAGAACCCACGCCATCCTCAAAATTCGGTCAGCAAGGGAAAGGTCAAGGGGAAGTTGGGAAACGAGTTTAGCCAAAGCGTCCGCAGCCAAGTCCCACTTGCGGTTGGTTTGAAAGCGCTCAGCCGCTTCCAAGACCATCGCCGGCTCTGTGGCAGTTTGAGTCAGCAAAGTGTCAAGTTCAATCGCTTCTTTCTGCAACGCTTCCGATTCTTTGTCTCGCCCTTGTTTCCAAGCCGTTGATGCCAAGTTGGTGGCAGCCTTAGCGCCCAGAGCCAAATAGATTGGCTCAATGCTTTCCTGTCCTTTGCGGACTTGCCTAACTGCCGTTAAGACCAAATCCCATCGGTTTCGTTGCGCCGCTACCCTTGCGATGCCTTTCCATGCGTCCAGAAAATCGGGTTGCAATTGGACAACTCTTCGGTATTCAAGCAAAGCGTCTTCCCACTTCCGTTGCCCCTCGTAAGCCTGTCCCAGCAGGAAGTAAAGGTTCGGGTCTTGCGGCGAGACAGCGATTATGCGGCTTATGGTTTGAATGGCTTCGTCCCACTTGCCTTCCGCAATCAACGATTTGGCAACTTTCAAGTCAGGGGCGGTGGCTTGGGTTGGTTCAGATTCAAGGGCAGGTTTGACTTGCTCGCTCAGCCACTGTCCGAGCCTGAAGGCGAGAACCATTTCGGGCGTTGGCGGTGTTCGGGGCGAAATGGGGCGGAAAACTTTCCGCTCTTCATCCGTGACAGGTGTTTCGGAGATGTCAGTTTCAAAACGGGCATCAACGGGGAAAAGCAACCTCGCTTCAATCGCTTGCGGAGTTTTGTCCTCGGCTTTCGTCACCCTGAGCCAGAGGGCAACTTTCGTGCCCTCAATGGCACAGAGTTTGTCGGCATGTTCGTAAGGGTTCGTCAAGGCATCGGGTGGTAACTTGCCTTCCAACTTGGCACGCCGAATTGAAGGCGATTCTTTGTGGAAAGTGACGACAGCCCACTTGCCCATCAATTTTTGCCAGACGACGGGCAAAGCAGCCACCATTGCATCTTGAGCGTCGCTGTTAACTGGCGGCAACGGTGGCGGCAAAAGCAGAACTGTCAACGGTTGAGAGGTTGCAGGGACGACAATGGTCAACAGAAGGAGCGATATTGCAACGAGCCTCATGCGGTTTCACCTTGCCCGCTTGCAAATTTCAAGCCCTCTTTGGCATGCCTCAATACCTCTTTGGGCGGCAGCGACATTTATGCCCTGCTCAATTTGACGCTTGTAAGCGGTAATGGCGTTGGCGTATTCTTCAGTAGCCTCGTCATATCGCCGCAGTTGTTGCAATGCTAAAGCCAGTTGTTGGCGGATGTAACCCTCGCGCTCAATTCCAACACCTCGTGATAGGATGGTTCGGTAGATTTGTGCCGCTGAAGCGAAATCGCCTTCATAGACCTTTTGAGCAGCCTGTCTCTCCAAGTCCTCAATACTGGGAGGCGGTGGCGGAATTGAAGGCACAGAACTTGTTGGCGGGTTAATTGCAGGTGGCTTCTCCGTCGGCGAAGGAATTGCCGGTGATTGTGGGATGTTGGGTATAGCAGGGCGTTGAGGTTGACTGGGAACAACGAAAGGATTAACTTGCGGCGATTGAGGCATCGCAGGTGACGGATAGCCCCATTGAGGCTGCCAGCCCCATGTCGGTTGCGGTTGTTGATTGGTTTGCTGTTGGCGCGATTCAACTTTTGCTGGAGATTGTTGAGTCGCTCTTTGTTGGCTCTGCATCGTTTCACCGCTGGACTCCCTTTGAGGCGGGGGAGCAGGCAGAACAGGCAAAGGTGCAGGTTCAGAGCGAGCCGCTATGACGGGTGGTCGGCGCTGGGATTGGACTTCCTCTTTCATTGCCCTCGCAATCAGAAGCCAACTTCTGGCTTCATTGTTGTTCGGAGCAAACTGCAATGCCCGCTCAAACCAACTGATTGCCTCGTCGTATCTTTTGGCGTTCAGCGCTTCCATACCTCTCTTCAAAGCGACTTCAACTGCTGCTGGCAATGGCGGCGCTGTCGCAGGGGCAGCGTGATGTTGGGGCAAAGGCGCTAAAGTGATTGGCGGCTGCGGTGGGACAGGTTGGGATTTCGGAACAGGTGGAACTATCGCCCGGACAACGAACAGCAGGAAAATCACCAAAGCCGTCGCTCCCAACAAAGGCAGGGGATGACCAGACCAAACCCAGTTGGGGACCGAAGGCTGGGAAGTGGGCACCGGTTCAGGCGGCGGGGTTTTTTCAAGCCGTTCTTTGCCCAACTTTGCCGGCTCATAATCTTTGTCAAGTTCCAATGCCTTCTCGTAAGCAGCCAACGCCTTGTCCCTTTCACCGACTCGCTCGTAAAGTTCGCCCAAGAAAGCGTATGCAGCAACGAAGTCCCCTTTCAGCCCAATTGCCCGCCGGCAAAGCAAAATCGCATCGTCATAGGCGCCTTCATCAGCCAACTTCATCGCTTGAGCCAGCAAATCTTCCGGCGAAACTTCCGGCGGTTTGTTAGCGGGCTCGGAAGGCAGATTTTGACCGTTTTCGGGAGCAGTTTTGCCGTTAAGTGATGCGCCACAGTGAGTGCACCTTTCAACCCCATCCCCTATTGCGTTGCCGCAGTGCCGACAAAAGGTCGCCAACTTGGTGACACCTCCAAGTTATCGGCAGCGTCGTTGCCTGTTTACCCTTCCCCGCCCAACTTTCAAACACGCTCAAATTCTTTTGCCAAGACCTTTTGGTAAAGGCTCTCAAGCCTGTCCACGCAGGATGACAGGGAAAAAGTTTGCATCGCGAACATCCGTGCCCGCTCAGCCATAGCCATCCTTAAATGTGGCTTGTCCAACAAGGTCCTGACAGCGTTTGCGAACCCAATTTTATCGTGTGGGACGACAAAGCCGACCTCGCCGTCCTTGACAAAGTATCGGATGCCACCCTCACCGACCACGACAACGGGCAAACCCGACATCATTGCTTCCGCTAACGCCAGACCCTGCATTTCCGTGACCGAAGCGAAAACGAAAATGTCCGCTGCAGCGTGAAAATCTGGGATTTCGCTTCTCGGGCGACTGCCGACGAAAATGATTCGCTCCCCACCCGGCAAACTTTTTGCCTTAGCCTTCATTGCAGCCATTTCCGGACCATCGCCGACCAAGACCAGATAAGTCCGCAACCTTTCAGCCAAAACGGGAGACAAGGCTTCAAGCAGGAAAGCGATGTTTTTCTCTTTGGCAATCCGCCCGACATAGAGCAGCACGCTCGCCGTTGCGGGGATGCCCAACTCCTTCCGAACGCGGAAACCGTTGCCCTTGCCGAACTGTTCGGCATCAATCCCTGTCGGGATGAACTCAATCGGCGTCCTGACGCCAAAAGAGCGGAGCAAAGGTTCGGCGATGGGCGAGACGATTATCACGACTTGACATTTGTTGCAAAAAGACTCAACCCATCGGGCGATGAAAGGAAGGCTAATCCACCTCGGAACCGGCGCATAGTGTAAGTATTCGGTCACAAGGGTGTGGAAAGTTGTGACGACGGGGATGCTGCGCTTCTGGGCGCGGCTAAGTGCAAAGCGGGAAAGCCACATGAACGAGTGGGTGTGAACGATGTCGGGCTTGAAAGTGTCAATGACTTGACGCAGTTGGCGAGCCCAAGGGATGGCTGCGGGATAGTCCGGGTAGAAAGGGTTCGGCAAGGAAGGGACGCGAACGACCCATTCAGGGTCACCTTTGGCTTTCGGGTGCTTGGGTGCGACTATCACGACCTCGTGCCCGCGCTTTTTGAGTTGCTCCGTCAAGATGTCAATGACCGCCACAATGCCGTTTCGGACCGGATGGTAGCATTCCGAGACGAAAAGGATTCGCATCCCCTTCACCCTCACCGCTTCCTTTTAGTTGCTTTCGGCTCTTCCAGCAGTTCAAGGGTCATCAGCACAGCCTCGGCGACCTCTCGCATTGGCTTGCGAGTTTCCATGCTTCGCCGTTGCAACAACCTGTAGGCTTCGTCCTCGCTCAAATTGTAGTGCTTCATGAGCAAACCTTTCGCCCGCTCCACCAGTTTCCTTGTCGCCAACTCCTCCTCTAACTCGCTGATTTCTTCCTGCAACTTCCTGAACTCGTGAAACCGGGCGACGGCTATTTGCAGGGCAGCGTCCAAGGCTTTGGGGTCAAAAGGCTTGGTCAGGAAGCCGAACGCTCCCGCTTCCTTAGCCCTTTGGATGAACTCGGGCAAGGCATAGGCAGTAAGGAGCACCGCCGCACAAATTCCCTCCTTGACAAGTTCCCTCGCAACTTCAATCCCGTCTTTGCCAGGCATTTTGATGTCCAGAACGGCAGCATCGGGCTTGACGGATTTTGCCAAGTTCAAGGCTGTCTCGCCGTCGCTCGCTTCGCCCACGACGATGTGCCCGAGTTCGGTCAGCGACGCTTTTATTTCCTCCCGCACGAGATATTCGTCCTCGGCTACGAGCACCCGCACGGGCATCACCTACCTTCGTTCGTTCAGGCTTTGAGGGCGTCCCGCAAGCCAAGCCATTCGTCAACGCCCAAAATCTCCTTGAGTTCGTCAAAGGCAATCATCCTGTCCCGCATCGCCAAAGTCGTCCCCGTTTCCATCAACGCCTTTGTCAGTTCCATCACCGCTTTCGCCGTCACCAACAAAGTGTCAATGGGATAGACGACAATTTTGTAGCCCATTTGCTCCAACTCTTTCGCTGTCAGGATGGGCGTCTTCCCACCCGTCAGCATGTTGACGAACTTGGGGTATGGGACGCGCTTGGCAATTTCCTCAAGTTCGGCGACCGACATCGGCGCTTCAATGAAGACGACATCAGCACCAGCATCGCCATACATGTTCGCTCTCCGAATGGCTTCCTCAAGACCGTGCACTTCACGGGCATCGGTTCGGGCAATGATGACGAAGTTTTTATCCGTTCGGGCTTTTTGTGCTGCTTTCAGTTTCAAAACCATCTCCTCGGCGGGGATGACTTGCTTGCCTTCAAAGTGACCGCACCTTTTCGGCACAACTTGGTCTTCCAAGATAATTCCCGACGCACCAGCCGATTCAAACTCAACAACGGTTCTGACGACATTGTGGACATCGCCGTGCCCAGTGTCGCCATCGGCAATTAACGGGACTGTCAAGCGGCGAGCCATCCTTCGGACGGCATCTGCCATTTCGCTCAAGGTCAGGAAGTTGATGTCGGGCAAACCCAACAAACTCGCTGAAGTTCCGAAACCGCCGATGAAAACGGTTTCAAAACCTGCCCGCTCAACGAGCATTGCTGTGAAAACATCGTGGGCGCCGAAACTGCGAATGATGCCCGGTTGCTCCAAAAGTTTTCTTAGCCGAGCGTTTTTCTCTTGGGGCGTGACCTTAACTCCGACCATTTTCGCCCATCCCCTTTCGCAAAGGTTATTCCCAATGGGACAGTCATCAGTTTGCCACAGTGCGACAAAATCGCTGCATAGGTGATCGGCATGCCAAAAGGAGAACCGACAGGAAAAGTGATTGTCAAGCCCGAGCGCGAGGATGCGGTCAAACGACGCCACCCATGGCTCTTCAGCGGTTCGGTAGCGAAAATTGAGGGCAAAGTTCAACCCGGCGACATCGTTGATGTCGTGAGCCAAGACGGGACTTGGTTGGCTCGTGGGTTCGTCAACCCTCAATCGGAAGTGCCCGTCCGCATCGCAACATGGAAACCGGACGAACGGCTTGATGAAGAGTGGCTTTGGAACAGATTGCAGCAGGCATGGCGAAGGCGCAAACAATTGGGCATACCTGACCAAACAGATGCCTTCAGGCTCGTTTACGCCGAAAGCGATTTCTTGCCCGGAGTAATTGCCGACTGCTATGCCGATTTCGTCGTTGTGCAAATTTACACGCCCGCAATGGACAAGCGGCGTGATTTGCTTGCCGGTTTTTTGATGGAATTGCTCAAGCCGAAAGGAGTTTTTGAGCGGAGCGATTTTGACACGAGGCTCAGGGAAAAACTTTTGCCGCGCGTCGGACCGATTAAAGGCGAACCTCCGCCCGAACGGGTCACCATAACCGAGCACGGGCTCAAATTCCTCGTTGATGTTTGGCGCGGGCACAAAACGGGCTTTTACCTTGACCAACGCGAAAACCGTCTCCGTTCGGAGCCGTATCTGAAGGGCGAACGGGTTCTGAACGCTTTCTCCTACACGGGCAGTTTTGCCGTTTACGCACTGAGGGCAGGGGCAAAGCATGTCATCAACCTTGACACTTCCGCTGAAGCCCTAAGGTTAGCGGAAGAGAACGCCGCCATCAACGGGTTCGCTGGGGCAGTTCAGTCTTTGGAAGGCAACGCTTTCCAAGTTTTGCGAAAGTTCCGCGATGAGGGCGAGCAATTTGATGCCATCATCCTTGACCCGCCGAGGTTTGCACCGACGAAAGCAACAGTGCCCAACGCCTTGCGGGGTTACAAGGACATCAACTGGCTGGCAATGAGGTTGCTGAAGCCCGGTGGTTTCCTCGTGACCTTCTCTTGCTCGGGCATGGTCAGCCCCGAAATGTTCCAGCAAGTCCTGTTTGAGGCTGCCCTTGACGCTAAGCGGGAAGTCTTGATCATTGAGAGGCTGAGCCAGAGCCGTGACCACCCGATACTGCTAAACTTTCCCGAGAGCGAATACCTCAAGGGCTTCGTCTGCTTGGTCGGTTGAAAATTGGGCTGAGGTGATGAAGATGTTGGCAAAGCGCATCATCCCTTGCTTGGATGTCAAGGACGGGCGAGTTGTCAAGGGGACGCACTTCCTGCAACTTCGCGATGCTGGTGACCCCGTTGAACTCGGCGCTTACTATGACTCCGAGGGCGCTGACGAGTTGGTCTTTCTGGACATCACGGCTTCGGCTGAGCGGCGCAGAATTGTCGTTGAACTGGCAGCGAGGGTTGCCGAACGAGTTTTCATCCCTTACACCGTCGGCGGCGGTTTGAGGACTGTTGAAGACATCCGAGAGGTTCTCAAGGCAGGTGCCGATAAAGTCAGCATCAACACCGCTGCTGTGCAAAACCCCGACCTAATTCGGGAAGCTGCTGAGCGTTTCGGCAGCCAATGCATCGTTGTCGCCATTGACGCCAAACGAGTTGGTCGCGAACCGAAACCTTTTGAAGGCGACGAGCGGTTTGAAGAGAACTGCCGTTGGGAAGTCTACATTCACGGCGGTCGGACACCTACAGGCTTGGATGCAATTGAGTGGGCTGTTAAAGCCGTTGAGTTGGGGGCTGGGGAAATTCTGCTGACAAGCATGGATGCCGATGGCGCTCAAGCAGGCTATGACATCGGTTTGACCAAACGGGTGGCGGAAGCAGTTCCAGTTCCCGTCATCGCTTCAGGGGGCGCAGGAACTTTGGAACACATCTACGAGGCGTTGACCATCGGCAAAGCGGAAGCGGCGCTGATTGCTTCCATCACCCACTACGGCAAATATCGCATCGCCGACATCAAGCGCTATCTTGCGGAGAGGGGCGTTCCCGTTCGGTTGGTCTCGTGAATTTCGTTGCAGGAACTTCGCCAAAACTCCGACACCTCTATGCCCGTCTCCTTGAGCATCATTGCCAACTTAGCCAAAGGCAACCCAACAACATTGTAGTAGCAACCGAGAATGCGAGTTGCGAAGACAGCAGCCTTACCTTGGATGCCGTAGGCGCCCGCTTTGTCCATAGGTTCGCCAGTTGCGATGTAGGCTGCGATTTCTTCTTCGGTCAGGTGGCGGAAGGTCACGAATGTGGTTTCCGCTGCTTTGAGGCAGCGGCGGATTCTGCCCTTTCTGTCGGTCTTCGCCAAGCAGAGACCTGTCACGACTACATGCGTTCGTCCAGAGAGTTCGCGCAACATAGAGGCTGCTTCCTCGCGAGTTTGCGGCTTGCCCAACGGCTTGTTGCCAAGCAGAACCAATGTGTCGGCAGCCAAAAGCCACCTGTCAGGAAACTCTTTCGCAACGGCTCGGATTTTCCTGAACGCCATATCAATCGCAAAAGTTTCAGGGTCGTCAACCCGCTCAGGCAAAGTTTCATCAATTCCCGCTGGGCAAACTTCAAATGGGACACCGATTTGCTTGAGCAACTGTTGCCGCCGAGGCGACGCAGAAACAAGGACGATAGGCTTAAAGCCTCTCCGAATCTTCGCCAAACTGACCACCTTCGCTCCTTTGCTTTGCATCTTCACTTGTGGCGAAGGACGATGCGGTCGGAATTTGCGGGCGCTATGTCAACGATTTGAAGGTCGAGGGTGGGGATGCCGTTAGCGTATTTGACTTCGGCTGTGAAGCAAACATGAACTGTTGAGCCCAGTTGCAATTCGTTGACGAGTTCGCCCATGCCCTCTCCCACCATTTCCAAAACCCTTTCGCCTTGCCGGACTCGGGTGAGCAATTTGCTCGTCCCTTGAGCCGGCAACCTTTCAGCGTAAATGAGCGTGGCGTTTTGAAGCATCAGCACGGGTTTGGGGTTGCCGTAGCCTGTCGGCTCAAGGGCTTCAAGTTCCTTGACAGTCCTCAGGTTGATTTCATTAGCGGAAACGATAGCATCTATGCGGACTCGGCGGAGCAAATCCTCATCGCTGAGCCACACTTCCGCCAAAGCGTTGAGATGGTCACGGAAGAGGGGAATGTTTTCGCAAGGGATGACAAAGCCGCCTGCTGCCTTGTGACCGCCGCCGCTAACGATGATGGATTTGCAAGCGAGTAAGGCATCTGAGATTGGGAAGTTTTCAATGCTTCGAGCAGACCCCCTCCCCACATCGCCCCTGAGGGCAATCAAAAAGGTCGGGCGCGCGTAAAGTTCAACGAGCCTTGCCGCCACTATGCCGATGACGCCCGGATGCCATTCAGGCGATGCCAAGACGATGACCCGCTCCTTTGTCAAGTCAAGTTCGCTTTCAACCATCTCAACTGCCATGCGCAGGGTCATGTCTTCCTCTTTCTGGCGTCTTCGGTTTTCCTCGTCCAACTTGGTCGCCAGTTGATAGGCTTCGTTTTGGTTTGTGGTCAAAAGTAATTTGAGGGCGGGCTTGGGGTCGTCCATGCGACCGACAGCGTTTATGCGCGGTGCGAGGATGAAACTCAGGTGGAAACTGCGGAGGCTTGAAGGCTCAACCCTTGCGACATCCATCAGCGCTTTCAAGCCTAAATGCCTCGCCGAACGGAGCAAATTCAAGCCCTCTCGGACGATGAGCCTATTTTCACCGACCAACGGGACGACATCAGCGGCGGTAGCGATAGCAGCTAACTCAACGGGGAGTTCGCTGACAGAAACTGCCCGTCCCATCGCTTCCGAAGTTGCGTGGGCGACTTTCAACGCAAGCGTTCCCGCACATAAGTCGCGGAATTGGTAGCCGCTGTTAGGCATTTTGGGGTTGACAATTATGTCCGCTGGTGGCAGTTGGTCGGTCGGTTCGTGATGGTCTATGACGATGACGGTCATGCCCAATTTCTTCGCCAACTCAATTGCCTCCACCGCAGTTACGCCGCAATCCAAGGTGACGAGGAGTTTTATGCCCTTCTGCTTAGCCATCTGGACTGCGCGGGTGCTGACACCGTAGCCGTCTTGAAGCCGGTTGGGGACAAACCAAGCGACTTTGCCGCCGAGTTTGGCGAGCGTCGTTGCCAAGAGAGCAGTTGCGCTTATGCCGTCAGCATCATAGTCGCCGTGAACCAAAATAGGCGTCCCGCTTTTTATCGCTTCGGACAAAATCAACGCCGCTTCCGAAACGCCGGGAAGGATTTTCGGGTCAGGCAGGTCTTTGCCTGTTCCCAGCAGAAAGGTTCTCGCCTCTTGGGGCGTCGTGAACCCGCGAGCGCATAGGACTTTCGCCAGCAGCGCCGAAATCCTCAGTTGCTGGGAAAGCCTTTGGACATCAGCGACTTCTATTTTGGCGACTTCCCAAACCCTTTTCTCCCGCCACCAAAGCGACCTTAAGTGCCTCAAATGCCGACGCATGGTCAAACCTCCTTGCCGTTTCACAAATTTGTCGCAACACTTTTTAGGGTGAAAGGCGCTGCTTGAGAGAAAGTTGGGGAGTGCAGGCTATGTAGGGGAAAATTCCCGATAGCCACGACAGCAGCGCCGAGGCGACAATAAAAAGGCAGAGCGATTCCAAAAGGAGGCGACGGAAGATGAGCGCTAACGCACAGCGGACTTTGATAGAAGTTCGTTGGCACGCAAGGGCTGGGCAAGGGGCGAAAACGGCGGCGAACATCTTAGCCCAAGCGGCGTTGAGAGAGGGCAAGTATGCCCAGTCCTTCCCTGAATTCGGTCCTGAAAGAAGGGGCGCACCAATGCAAGCCTTCAACCGATTGAGCGACCAACCCTTCTACATGCACAGCAGCATTACAGAGCCCGATATCGTGATCGTCGTTGACCCACACTTGATGGACACAATTCCCGTCACCGAAGGCTTGAAGCCCAACGGCTGGATTATCATCAACACGCCACTGCCACCAGAGGAAGCACAGGAACGATGGGAACTCAAGCCCTATAGGGTCGCGACCGTTGACGCTTCAGGGATAGCCAGAGAGACCCTTAGGCAAGACATCCCCAATGTCCCGCTGCTTGGCGCATTCGCTCGGGTGACAGGGCTTATAAGCCTTGAGACACTCCAAAAAGACACAGCCCAACGGTTGGAGAAGCGATACCGCGACCGACCGCAAGTCATTGAAGCCAACTTGAAGGCGCTGGAACGAGGCTACAATGAAGTCAAGTGGGTGGAAGCAAAAACGGCTGAACTCGTCGCCCGTGAAACTGCACGCATTGAAGCGAAAGGCTGGAAGGAGTTGCCAATAGGAGGCATTATCCCTGAGCCGGGCACTTCCGCCATGTATCGGACAGGTTCGTGGCGGTTGGAGCGACCAATTTTCGACCCGCAAAAGTGCGTCCAGTGCTTGATGTGCTGGCTCGTCTGTCCCGATGCTGCGATTATTTTGGAGAACGGCAAGGTCGTTGGGATTGACTACGACCACTGCAAGGGTTGCGGTTTGTGCTCGCTTCAATGCCCGCCCAAAGCGAAAGCTTTGACCATGGTGCTTGAGGCGGAACTTGAAGAAGCCAAAGCCAGCCGATGAAAAGGAGCGTGATGGAAGATGGTTGAAGTAGCGAAAACGCTGCCGAGAGTAACGGAAGAGCAAAAGAGGCTCGTTGCCCTATCAGGCAACGAGGCACAGGCGGAAGCGATGAGGCAAATTAACCCCGATGTCGTCGCCGCTTACCCAATTACGCCTCAAACTGAGATCGTAATGCAGTTTGCTCAATTCGTCGCTGATGGCAAAGTTGACACTGAGTATGTGCCCGTTGAAAGCGAGCACAGTGCCATGAGCGCTTGCATCGGCGCCGCTGCTGCGGGCGCAAGGGCTATGACCGCAACTTCGTCGCAAGGTCTGGCTTTGATGTGGGAGTTGCTTTACATCGCTTCTGGGTTGAGGTTGCCCATAGTCATGGCTGTTGTCGCTCGTTCCCTTTCCGCCAACCTGAACATCCATTGTGACCACTCCGATGTCATGGGCGCTCGCGATAGCGGTTGGATTCAAATCTTCACTGAAGACCCGCAGGAAGCCTACGACTCGCTCATTCAGGCTGTCGTCATCGCTGAGCGAGCGAGGTTGCCTGTGATGGTCATTACCGACGGTTTCATCATCAGCCACGCAGTCCATCCCGTCACTGTCTATCCCGATGAAGCCGTCAGGGAATTCATCGGCGAGTATGAGCCCGAAGTTTCGCTTTTGAAGGTTGAAACTCCGGTGACGATGGGACCGGTCGATTTGCCCGATTACTACATGGAGCACAAGCGCCAACAAACCGAGGCGATGAAGCAAGCAAAGCAAATCATCCTTCAAGTCGGTGAGGAGTTCGCCAACTTCTTCGGCACGAAAGTCTATGGCTTCATGGAACTTGAAAGCATGGACGATGCCGAAGTTGCTGTCATCTCTCTCGGTTCGTCCTGTGGAACTGTCCGCGAGGTCGTCAGGGAACTGAGGTCTCAAGGTTTGAAAGTCGGAGCAGTTAAACTCCGAGTTTTCCGACCGTTCCCGCGTGACGAACTCGTTCGGGTTCTGGCAGGCGTTCAAGCCATCGGTGTCCTTGACCGAGCGGATAGTTTCTCGACGATGGGCGGTCCACTGTTCACTGAGGTCAAATCTGCCCTCTACGATGTCCTTGTCACTCAACGCCACACAACTGCCACTCAGTTCATCCCGCTCGGCGGACCGAAGGTCGTCAACTACATCTACGGGCTTGGCGGTCGCGACTTGACTAACGAGCATGTTGAGGAAGTCTTCAGGGAGTTGCTGGACATCGCTGCCGGCAAACCCGTTGAAGAGACATGGCGCTACTTGGGAGTTAGGGAGTGAGGTGAGCGATATGTCAAAGCCCAAAATCGTGCTCATCGGTTCGCGGACTTTGGGGCGAGGTGACGACCAAATTGGCACAGTCCTAATGACCAACTTCCTTCGCTTCCTCGCTGAACTTGAGCCGAAGCCGAAAGCCCTGATACTCTGGAACACAGGAGTCAAGTTGGCTGCCGATGATGGCGAACGAACCGTTGAAAAGTTGCAGGCTCAAGAGCACTTGCGCCAACTCCAAGAGCAAGGCGTGGAAATTCTCGTTTGCCAAACCTGCTTGGACTACTTCGGTCTGCGCGGCAAAGTCGTCGTGGGCAAAATCTCTGGGATGAAGCATTTCGTCTCGTTGCTGATGAGCGGCGAATATGAAGTCATGAGCGTTTGAAAGGGGGCGAGGGAAGGTGGAGTTTTTTGAAGTGCTGAAAAGGCGATACTCGGTTCGGGCATACAAGCCCGACCCCGTCAGCGACGAAACGCTGAAGCAAATTTTGGAGGCAATAAACTCCGCCCCGTCCGCTGGAAACTTGCAAGCCTATGAGGTCATCGTGGTTCGTGACCCCGAAAGGAAGCGGCAACTGGCGAGGGCGGCATGGGGGCAGTGGTTCATTGCCGAAGCGCCGGTCGTTCTCGTGTTCGTCGCCAACCCTGAGAGAAACAGGTTCCGTTACGGGAAGCGTGGCGAGGAACTCTATTCCCTTCAGGACGCGACCATCGCTTGCACTTTCGCTCATCTCGCGGCAGTTGCTTTGGGACTCGGAAGTTGCTGGATTGGGGCGTTTGATGACGACGCTGTTAGGCAAGTGATTGGGGCGCCGCAAGACATGAGACCAGTCGCTATCTTGCCGATAGGCGTCCCCGCCGATATGCCTGAGCCTAAGGAGAGGCGCCCGTTGAACGATTTGGTTCACGAAGAGCAGTTGCGAAAATGAACCGAGGTCGTCAAATTTCATGGAGAGGTGACGAAACATGCCGAGCGTGAAGGAATTGGCACAGAAACCTTTGCCCCTTGTTAGCGGGCACAGGGCTTGCGCCGGTTGCCCTTTGCCCATAGCGGCGAGGTGGGTTATGGCTTCTTCGGATAAGCCAGTAGTCGCATGCGTTGCAACTGGTTGTCTGGAAGTCACCACAACCATCTTCCCATACACGACTTGGAATGTCCCATACATCCATGTCGCCTTTGAGAACGCCGCTGCAGTGGCGAGCGGCGTTGAGGCGGCTTTGAGGGCTTTGAAGAAGCGAGGTCGCTACGATGGCGATGTCAATGTCATCGCTTTCGCTGGCGATGGCGGAACATACGACATTGGACTTCAAGCCCTTTCAGGTGCCCTTGAGCGTGGGCACAAGTTCGTTTTCGTCTGCCTTGACAATCAAGCCTACATGAACACTGGCATCCAGCGTTCGGGCGCAACGCCCCGCTATGCCCACACGACTACATCGCCTGCTGGTGATGTCCTTGCGGGCAAACCGCAGGGAAGGAAGAACATCATGGAGATTGTCGCAGCCCACGGAATTCCTTATGCCGCCCAAGTGTCGCCGTCTCACTGGAAGGACTTCCTGCTCAAGGCGGAGAAGGCGTTTAAGGCTAACGGACCTGCTTTCCTGAATGTGCTCATCGCTTGCAACTTGGGTTGGGGCTTTGAGCCTATTGAGACTTTGGAAATTTCGCGCCTTGCCGTTGAAACTTGCTTCTGGCCGCTTTACGAGATTGAGAACGGCGTTTATCGCATCACTTACAAGCCACGCCACAAGTTGCCCGTTGAAGAGTTCCTGAAGCGACAGCGCAGGTTCGCCCACTTGTTCCGACCCGAGAACCGACACCTGATTGAAGCCATACAAGCGGAAATTGACGCTCAATGGGAAGATTTGCTGCGGAAGGAAGCGATGACGGCGAAGAAGGAAGAAGCGAAAGCAGCAGCCCCCCCTTCGTGAGTGCTTTGCCGCCTTCCCTCGCTCCTGCGGGCGGTGGTCTCCCCGCCACCGCCCGCCCTTGTGAGATTGCACTTCATTTGATTTGGCTCATCGGAGAGTTCACTCTTAAACTGCACTCTTGCACGCCTGAACGCTTGCACTCATATTGGCTGTTACCCCTCAAGTTCCCCGCAGTCATAATTTCCGCGTGGGTTCGCTCAACCCTGAGGTTGGGTAGGTGATGGGAGATGGCTTGGGAATTTGACCCAATGCCGTTTGTCAATGCTCGCTACAACGAAATGCCGATGCTGCTTCGGTTTGCTGCCACGAATTTGAAGGAAGCGAAAAAGTGGCAGCGAAAGTTGCGACAGACGCTGACGAAACTTCTGGGAGGCTTTCCCAAAGAGCGATGCCCTCTTGAACCGAAAGTTTTAGAGGTCAGGGAACTGACGACCCGCACTGACGATGACAGGCTCGTCCCTTACCGCCGAGAAACCATCACCTTCCAGAGCCGCCATGGTTTGACAGTTTTTGGCTACTTCCTCAAACCCATCTCTGACAACGAAAAACTTCCCGTCGTGATTTGCCTTCCGGGTCACGGGCGGGGCGTTGACGACATAGTTGGAATCAACGAGGACGGAAGCCTGAGGGAAAGGTGGGAAGGCTATCAACGGGATTTTGCACTTCAGTGCGTTGCGAACGGATTTGCTACCCTCGCTATTGAGCAGTTGGGCTTCGGACACAGAAGGGAAGAGAACGCGAGGCGGCAAGGGGCAGGTGTATCGTCTTGCCAACCACTTGCTGGCTCAGCGTTGCTTTTAGGCGAGACGATGGTGGCTTGGCGAGTTTGGGATGTCATGCGGGCGATTGACTACTTGCAAACCCGAACCGATGTTGACAGCAAACGAATTGCCGTCATGGGCATTTCGGGCGGCGGGAAAATTTCGCTTTTCTCCGCAGCCCTTGATCCCCGAATCAAAGTTGCCGTCATCAGCGGCTACTTCAACACCTTCAAAGCCAGCATCTTCAGCCTAAGCCACTGCATTGACAACTACATCCCCGGTATCCTCAAATACGCCGAGATGCCCGACATCGCTGGGCTGATAGCCCCGCGTCCCGTCCATATTGAAAGCGGGACGAAAGACCCCATCTTCCCCGTTGAAGCGACGAAGGAAGCCTTTGATCGGCTCAAAGTTATCTACGAGGTTTTCGGCGCTGCCGACAGAATATCGCTGCACATCTTTGAAGGCGAACACCAGTTCAACGGCAAAGAAGCCTTCCCGTTCCTCAAGAAGTGGCTGTAAAGCCTTTGTGAAAGGAGGCGCAAGGCAATGCCGTTTCCCCAATTTGACCGTAGCAGGCTGAAACTCAAGCCTTTAAGCGAACGAGTCCACGACCTGACCATTGACAGTTTTTACCGCTTGGATGACCCGATCCCACCCTTTGACCATCCCGCCCTTGATGTCATTGCCGAACGAATTGTCCGAGCGAGGCGAAACGGCGCTCCTGTTTTGATGCTGATGGGAGCCCATGTCATTCGGGCAGGCGTTTCACGGTTTTTGATTGACTTGATGGAGCGGGGCATCTTGACCCACATCGCCATGAACGGCGCTGGACCAATCCACGATTTTGAACTGGCATTGATTGGTGCGACGACGGAGAGCGTGGCGAGATACATCCGAGAAGGGCAATTCGGCTTGTGGGAAGAAACGGGGTTGCTGAACGAAGCCATCAAGCGAGGCTACGAACAGGGTTTGGGCATGGGCGAAGCAATCGGCAAGTTCATTTTTGAAGGCGATTTCCCGCACAAGGACATAAGCATTTTGGCTGCTGGATATCGGTTGAAAGTGCCCGTGACCGTTCATGTCGGCATCGGCTACGACATCATTCACGAGCACCCCAATTGCGATGGCGCAGCGTTGGGTGCGACTTCCTACACCGACTTCCTCATCCTCGCCCACACTGTCTCGCAACTTGAGGGCGGTGTAGTGCTGAACTTCGGAACGCAAGTGATGGGACCTGAAGTTTTCCTGAAGGCTTTATCTATGGCTCGCAATGTAGCCCATCAGGAAGGGCGAAGGATTGACCATTTCACGACAGCGGTCTTTGACCTCGTGGACTTGGGAGAAATCAGCGGTGAGCCCCCCAAACATGACCCGCGCTACTACTTCCGCCCACTCAAGACCTTACTGGTTCGCACTGTCGCTGGCGGTGGCGAAAGTTTCTATGTTCGCGGCGACCACCGACTGACTGTGCCTAACCTTTACCGCCGCATCCTTGAACGGTTGTGAACGACATCCCTAAAACTTGCTGCCAACCCTCAACTCAGCCTTTCCTTCAGTTTAGCCGTTAACTCTGGCAACTCGTGGTCAGGCAACTTGCCCACTCCTTTGCGGATGACATAGAAAGCGTCTTCAGCGATGTCAGCCCAAGTGACAATCTTTGCCGTTTGAATGTCAAGCCAGAGCGCTGCAATCTCGCTGGTCAGCCGATACAGCAAGCCTTTCCTGTCACGGGCAATGATGTGGATGACTGTGTGGGTCTCGGAAATGTCATTTCGCATCGCCACATGGCGAACTTGGACGGGAACGACCAAAGGCTTCCCAAACCGCTCAAGGACTTCTGCCAACGATTCCTCTCCTGTCAGCACCGAAAGCAAGGTCTCTTGAACTCTGCGAGTCTTTGCCTCGCTCAACGGGCGACCGTTGCTTGTGACCCAAAGGGTGTCAAGAACCAAAGGTGGGTCGCCAGGAAGCGTGAAAACTTTCGCGTTTCTGATGTCAACATCGCACGCAAACAAAGTCCCCGCTATCTGGCTAAGCATTCCCGGTTGAGGCGCATCGGGAGCGCAAACGACAATTTCAGTGAAGCCGCTGTCAGGCTCTTGGAGAACCTCAACGGTTGGCTTGCCCGTCTTCCGAACAAATTGGACCATCCGACAGTGGATGGCGATGGTCTTGAGAGGCGTGCTGAGCAAATAGCCCGGCGGCATCGCTTCGCAGAAAAGCCTGATTTCCTCATCGCTGACATCTTGAAGCGTTCGCTGAAGTTCACGGCTCCTGTCTCTCGCAAGGGCATGGACTGAAGCAACTTTCTCCATTTCCTGAAGCGCCCTCAGGACGCCGAAGTAAAGGTCAAGGACCAACCGCTCTTCAACCTCTGTGAAAGTCAACTCGCTGACACTGCGGGCGTCAGCGAAGGAGTGCAGGAGAAGCATTTTGAGCAGGGCTTCATCGCCTACGGTTTTGGCGCAATTGAGGAGAGTATCGGGAGCGTAAATGTCCCTCAGCCGGGCGGTGCTGAGCAAAACCATATGTTGCCCGACCAATCGTTCAAGCAAGTTGACCCTATCCTCTGCCAAACCCAACCTTTCGCCGACCTGCTTCGTTATCTCCTTCCCAATTGACTCGTGCTCCCGTTCATCAACGGCTTTGCCCAAGTCGTGAAGGAAGGCAGCCAAAAAGAGAACTTGCTCGTCGGCGACACCGTTCCAGACATCAACCCATGGGAACTCACCTCGCCTCGCTGCTTCCCTCAGCTGAGCCAATTCCTTCACCGTCTCCAAAACATGTTCGCCAACGGTGAACTTATGGGCTGCATTTGATGGGACATAGTGGGCTGCCTTAGCCCACTCTGGCATGTAGGCTTCCAAAACTCCCGTCTCTGCCATCAACTCAAGGACTCTCCCGTAAGGGGCGTCACCGAGCCCCGCCAGGATGGCGAGAAAAGATTCGGCGGCATCTGGGTTCGTTTGAATCTCCGTGGCTCGTTGTGCGTTCTCTTTCAGCCACTTGAGGAGTTCCGCACTTGGCTGCAAGTCGTATCGCTGCATCAACTCAAAGGCTTTCATCAACTTCAGTGCGAAGTGCGGAGTGCCATGTGTCAGTTGAGGATCGGAAGGCAAACGAGTTTCTCGCTTGAAGGTCAGGGAGTTTGAGAGCAGCAAAAAGTTCCCTTTGCGGGCGAAACCAAACTCAAGGGGGATTTCAGCCTCGTCAACGCGGGCTTGAACGACTCGGAAGGTGTAGTGAAGCGATTCCATCGCTCGGTAAAGCCTTCGGTGAAACTCCCGAACAACCTCTTCCTCTTCTTTCGTCGCTTCGCCTGCGTCCTTTGCTTCTCCACTCGCTCCGAAAACATCCGCAGCGACCCTGTGGTGATACTCTCGGAGCAAAACATCTTGTCGGCGCTGGGCTGTCAAATGCAGCCACATCCTAACCCGGTTGATGAAGTCGTAGCCTTCCCTGAAGGCTTGAAACTCATCTGCTGGGAGGATTTCACTCAAAAGTTCCCAAGCCTTTTCCGTCCGAACGCGATTGAGGGCAGCGATGAGCCAAAGGGCAGTGTGACCGTCACGAAGCCCTCCAGCCCCTTCCTTCAAATGCGGTTCGGTGACTAACGGGGACGAGTGGAAGCGTTGGTAAGCGTGAGTTCGCTCCCGCTCCCGTTCCTTTATGAACTTCAGCACATCCAAGTTCGCCAGCAACTGCCTTTGAAGTTCATCCGCCAAAGGTTCGTAACCGGCAACGAATCTGGCATCCATGAGCGCTGCTTGGGTTTGTGTGTCGAGGGTGGGCAAGTCGGAAAGCGGGCGGTAACCGTAACCGACTTTCAGGTCGGTGTTGTCCATGAAGACAGTGACAATCAGGCGAAAGCACTCCCGCAAAAGGACATCAACGAACGGGTCATCTTCCTCAAGTGGGACAAAAGCGATGTCAATGTCGGAGAAAGCGCAAAGTTCGCGCCGACCGTAACCGCCCGTAGCCAGCAAAGCAATTTCGCTGTGGTCGGGGATGTAATGCTTGCCGACCTTTTCCATAGCCCGCTCGCGGGCAAGTTCGTAAATTTCACGGACAAAATTGTCAAGGGCCTCGCTCAGTGTTTCGCCGAGGGGTGAAATGAGGGCGCATTGGGGCGGCGTTTGTAAAACTGACTGCCTCCACGCCTTCACTCGTTCAATCAAGTCGTTGACTTTCTGCTGCCAGTCAGGCATTTTTGACACCTTTCCGCAGGTTCAGGAAATTGCGTCTTCGCCTCGGTCACCCGTTCGGACTCGGATTGCCTCTTCAACGGGCGTTATGAAAATTTTGCCGTCACCGATTTCGCCGGTTCGTGCCGCTTTCATGATAGCGTCAACGACTTCTTCAACCTGCTCGTCCCGAACAACAATCTCCAACTTGACCTTCGCCAGCAAGTCAACGGTGTATTCTGCCCCTCGGTATCGTTCCACATGCCCCTTTTGCCGACCGTAGCCTCGGACATCAATGACTGTCATCCCAGAGATGCCGATTTCGGCGAGGGCAGCCTTGACTTCATGCAACTTGTGTGGTCGGATGATGGCGTGAATCATCTTCACGCCCTTCGCCTCCCTTCATCGCTTGTGAACGGGCAACTGAAAATTGTGACACGCAACCGAAAAGCAAGGTCACACCGTTGCCACACGATAGTTGTGCGCTACAGTTTTTCTATGGGCATCGCCTTTCCCTGCTCGCTCAGGGGTGATGTGGAATGAAGAACGCAGAAGTCGTTGCGATGCTTGAAGAAACTGCCGACCTGATGGAAATCGCCGGCGAAAACCCTTTCAAAGCGCGGGCATACAGGAAAGCAGCGGAAGCCGTAGCGGCGCTGAGAGAGCCGATAGAAGAGTTGGTGCGGACGAAACGACTCAACACCATTGAAGGTATCGGCGAAAGCATCGCCCGAGATATAACCGAGTTCCTGCAACGAGGCACTACCACAAGGCTTGAGCAACTCCGTTCAAAATATCCGCCTCAACTCCGCACCTTGCTGGAAATTCAAGGTGTCGGTCCGAGGACGGTTGCCATGCTTTACGACAGACTCAAAATCACCACTGTTGACGAACTTGAGGAAGCGGCGAAATCAGGGAAGTTGACGAAACTGCCTGGGATGGGCGAGCAAAAGGTCAAAAACATTTTGGAAGGCATTCAACTCTGGCGGCAGCATCAAGGGCGCGTCCCGCTCTACATCGCCTTGGACATCGCCGAACGGATAGTCTCAGTCCTCAAGGAATTGCCCGAGGTTGAGCAAATATTGCCGGCAGGGAGTCTCAGGCGATGGAAGGAAACCGTCGGCGACCTTGACATCCTCGTCGCGACAAGAAACAGCCAGCCGATAATGGACAAATTCGTCAGCCTGCCCGAAGTGCAAAAAGTCCTTGCCCACGGGACAACAAAGTCAAGCGTTTTGATGGCTAACAACCTGCAAGTCGACCTGAGGGCTGTTGAACCTGAAAGTTTCGGCGCTGCCGCTCAATACTTCACTGGCTCAAAGGCTCACAACATCGCCTTGCGCAACCTCGCCCTCAAGCGCGGGCTTACCGTTAACGAATACGGCGTCTTCAAGGAAGCGACAGGGGAGAAAGTTGCGGGAGAAACGGAGGAGGGAGTTTACGAGGCTGTCGGGCTCGTTTGGATTCCGCCCGAGTTGAGGGAAGACAGGGGTGAACTTGAGGCGGCAGCGAAGGGAACTTTGCCGCGGCTTGTCACCCTTGAAGACATTCGCGGCGAAACCCACGCCCACACGAAATGGAGCGACGGCTTTGCTACCGTTGAGGAGATGGCAAGGGCAGCAATGGAACGAGGCTACGAATACATCGCCATAACTGACCACTCTCCGCCCATGGGATGGGGAGTCAAGCCAGAAGATTTCAAAAGGCTGATTCGCGAGATACGGATGGTCAGCGATAAACTCGGTTTCCCAATTCTGGCTGGCATTGAAGTTGACATTGCACCCGATGGCTCGCTCCACATGGACGAAGAAATCTTGCGCCAACTTGACATAGTTATCGCTGCAGTCCACTCAGCCATGAAGATGGACATAAACGCCATGACCCGCCGAATCACTAAGGCAATGGAAAACCCGTTAGTCCACATCATCAGCCACCCGACTGGCAGGCTCATCAACCAAAGACCGCCGTATGAGGTGGACATTGATGCACTGATTGAAAAGGCGCGGGAGACAGGTGTGGCTCTTGAAATCAACGCTTCGCCAGAGCGACTTGACCTGAACGACGAAAGCGCGAGGGCAGCGAAAGAGGCAGGTGTCATGCTCAGCATCGGCACAGATGCTCACCGCCCCGAACACCTTGACTTCATCCGCTTCGGCGTCGCAGTTGCGAGAAGGGCTTGGTGCGAACCTCACAACATCCTCAACACCAAAAGTTACGCCGAATTGATGGAGTGGCTCAAAACTGTCTCAGTCCCATAGTTCAACCCCAATAGCGCGATTGCCTCAGTCGCTATTCACCGGTCGCCAGTCGCCATCGCTACCGTTTCAATCCCACAATGGTGCGATTGCTGCTTCAGGTTGGAGGCTTAGCACTAATCTTGCAAGTGACGGAAGTGGATTTTTCGCCGACCGTTAGATGGCAAAACGCCTTAGTTCGGGTGGCAAGGATTCGGTTTCAGGCGGTTACTCAGTATCGGAGGATGTAGGCTTGCCAAAGTAAAGTTGCCATTCAGGAAGTTCCGTGATTTTCTTCCGTTTGCCTTCTTTGAGGCGTTGATAATCGTCAGGATGGGGAGCCCACCAAATATCTGGTGGTTCCAAGTTCTCTGGCAAAATTTCAAAGTCGCCCCACTCGGTTTTCTCGTCAGGTAACTTCTCATCAAGGTCCAGCAGAAGTTTCTCCAAGACGGGGAGCAATTCTCTTTGCAACTCTGCTTTCGGTGATAGAGATAAATATGGGCGAACATAATGGATGCCCCAAAAGTTTGGAGCGGTTTCGTCATCGATGTATAGTTGCTCTGGAAAGTAAATCCCCCAGATCTCCTCATCGTTTTTATGCCCGAAGGCGTAACACCGAATGCCATCGTTTCCCCGTCGCACCACTTTACTTCACCTCCCGCCACAGCCTTTCAATGCCGAAGGTTTCAATCCCACAATGGTGCAATTGCTGCAGATTTTGATTGCGTTCCTCGTCAACAAAACAATCTGTTTCAATCCCACAATGGTGCGATTGCTGCACATGAACTAAAGATTGGAATATGCAAAACTTGCAACACTTTCAATCCCACAATGGTGCGATTGCTGCAAGCGAGCAGATACTTGAGCGAAATCCACTGTTCAACTTTCAATCCCACAATGGTGCGATTGCTGCCCATCGGAGGGTTGATTAGGAAAATCGAAGACGCCACACTTTCAATCCCACAATGGTGCGATTGCTGCTTTGAAAATTTCTGCGTCGGTTGGCGACAAAAGCAAACTTTCAATCCCACAATGGTGCGATTGCTGCTGACGATTACGACCACTTCGACCACGCCGTCGATGTCTTTCAATCCCACAATGGTGCGATTGCTGCAATTTCTCGTCTCTAAAACGCTTTTTGCCTGATTTTCTTTCAATCCCACAATGGTGCGATTGCTGCTTGATGCCAGACACATTGTAGCAACTGCTACGGAAGACTTTCAATCCCACAATGGTGCGATTGCTGCCAGTCGGTTGCGTAGTCGCTAACTGCCTCACAGAAAACTTTCAATCCCACAATGGTGCGATTGCTGCAAAGAAGTATGGCCTCCCTGAAAAAGTTGTAGATGCCCTTTCAATCCCACAATGGTGCGATTGCTGCGGCAGCAAGTATCAGACAGCGTCGCGTGAACCAGATCTTTCAATCCCACAATGGTGCGATTGCTGCCGCTGGAATTGCAGCCTTGACAGGGTTGCCGCTTGAAACTTTCAATCCCACAATGGTGCGATTGCTGCGTGGTAGGGTGGAAGAAAGAAAGTTTCGCCCTCTTTTCTTTCAATCCCACAATGGTGCGATTGCTGCCCGAACTGCTGAAAGCGCTGCAGAAAGAATTCGCACCGCTTTCAATCCCACAATGGTGCGATTGCTGCGGTGATTGAATTACAAAATTTTGATTCGCGAGTTAGCTACTTTCAATCCCACAATGGTGCGATTGCTGCCGCCAAGTCGTGTCGGTTTCAGAGAGAAATAACGAAACCTTTCAATCCCACAATGGTGCGATTGCTGCTATTATCCCCGATAGTTATGTTGTTTACAATCACAATCTTTCAATCCCACAATGGTGCGATTGCTGCACAGCCGCCCGGATTTTGACGAAGACGCCGTCATTCCTTTCAATCCCACAATGGTGCGATTGCTGCTCATTGAGAACAAGATTGTTCGTGATTGCTCTCTTTCAATCCCACAATGGTGCGATTGCTGCCTATCTGAGACGCTTAAAGTTTCGAGCGCAGCCGCTCTTTCAATCCCACAATGGTGCGATTGCTGCAGGGTTGTTGTGTTTGACGGTCGTGACAGTTGGGAACCTTTCAATCCCACAATGGTGCGATTGCTGCTTAATCATGTTCCTGACAATTGAGGCAGAAAGTTTTACTTTCAATCCCACAATGGTGCGATTGCTGCAACCCCCACTTTGCAAGCGCTTTTCTGATACGAGAAATCTTTCAATCCCACAATGGTGCGATTGCTGCCTTGAGGGGGACGCGGGGAAAATGGGTGATTATCGACTTTCAATCCCACAATGGTGCGATTGCTGCTGGGTTGGAATTACCGTCCGTGCTGTCATCAATGTTTAGCTTTCAATCCCACAATGGTGCGATTGCTGCAGATGTTATTGTTGTTTTGACGGACGGATATTGCGACCTTTCAATCCCACAATGGTGCGATTGCTGCTTGTCAACATTCACATACACAGACCTGCCGCCTTCTACCTTTCAATCCCACAATGGTGCGATTGCTGCCTTTGTCTTGAACACTACAAAGAATACCTCAACCTTCCTTTCAATCCCACAATGGTGCGATTGCTGCACATCTAACAATGATCCTGTTTGTTATCAAAACTGCTTTCAATCCCACAATGGTGCGATTGCTGCAGTCTACCGCCTTCTGCCCTCGCCGAACTTGAACGGGCTTTCAATCCCACAATGGTGCGATTGCTGCTGGCACAGGCGGTTATCCTTACAACGACATGAATGCTGCTTTCAATCCCACAATGGTGCGATTGCTGCATTTCTCGTCACCTCCAGTTCTAATTATCACGACATCTTTCAATCCCACAATGGTGCGATTGCTGCCAGTCAACCGCCTTGGGTGCATTTATCCACGATACTTTCAATCCCACAATGGTGCGATTGCTGCGGGTTAAGTGCGTAAGTTGACCAATTGGTGAAGCCCGCCTTTCAATCCCACAATGGTGCGATTGCTGCGTTTGTAGGCGGCGTCAATAAAGCAGGAACAGAAGCATGGCAGCAGGGGGCCATTCAGAAAGGCCCAAGCCGCTACGCCCAAGGAGTTGCGCAGGCAAAAGATGTATGGGCACGAGAATGGGAACCTTACAGGCAGGTTTTGTTGCGACTTGAGTTGCCTGAAAGGGGCCCTAAAGGCGACAGGCGAAATTTCGAGAGGGTGGTAGCGGTTGGAACAGCATTGCACGAGGCAGCACGAAGACGCAAAGGAGCAGGAGGTGGCTAAACGATGCCAGAACCGCTCTTTCAGCGACTTGCTCACCGCATTACGCCGTCCTCAAATAGCAGAATTGAGGTGGAGTTGGGGCCTTTCCCAATCAGTTGCCTGTCCATTGATGTAATCCGACCACAGACAACTGCAAACGCAGAAATGACCGTCCCAGACATCATCAGCTTCATCAACCGCATCAGTGTCTTCGTCAGAGGAGTTTCCTTATGGGATATGTCAGGAATTGATTCCTGGGTAATCGGAGCAGCAATCTTGGGCAAGGTGCCACCCGCACGAAAAACCCTACTCAATGCAACGACCCGGAGAAACATTGCGAACATAATCATTCCGTTTAGCCGCCGATTCCTGATGCCTGTAAGCGGTCTACCCCCGATTGGAAGAGGAGAAGGGCTCCTGATAATGGAATTTGGAACTGTCCCCTCCGGCACGCAAATAAGCGTGCACGCATTTGGTTGGAAAGACCACAAACCAGAGTGGACATTACGCTGTGTACGCAACACTTTCAACATCACAAACACAGGAGATGCTGACCTACCGGTGGCACTAGCAGGCCCACTAATTGGAGTTGCATTCTACGAGAGCAACCCAATGCTGAACGCTGCCACAGCGATCATTGATAGCATGAGGTTCCTGGTTCAGGGCACTGAAGACACTTTCGCAGCAGTCAACCTTGAGGGACTCCTGGCATTGCAGGCGATAACAATTGAAACGAACCTTAGGCAAGCAGATCATACGCACATCGAGAACACCGCAGCATCGTACACGCAAAACGCAACCACATTATCACACCAAGGGCTTGATGTACTGAATGCCTACACCATTGTTTTGTTGGATGCTTTCAATCCCACAATGGTGCGATTGCTGCTAGAAACAAGTCATACGCAGAAGCTTGACAGTT
>Ga0080004_1124302_pt1 | contig 43906 bp, 40 predicted proteins | sample WasSprMetagenome_FD_69207 | JGI IMG/M metagenome (GOLD analysis project Ga0080004, IMG submission 69207) | Sulfidic aquatic microbial communities from Washburn Spring, Yellowstone National Park, USA - WS (SPADES assembly) (version 2) | ecosystem: Environmental > Aquatic > Thermal springs > Hot...
TATCTTTAAATCATACTTTTTTGTTCTTATCTTTGCCCATTCCCAACAATACTCATAAAGATGTAACCCTTTAGAAGAAGCAATAATTTCTCCATTACCAACACCTATTTCTGATGCCATATATTGTTTCAACAGTTCTAACCCGCCAAGGTTTGATGGCATTCCACCCCATAGGTCCCAAGAACGAAAATATACTATAAAATGAAGTTTGCCATATCTTATTCTTGTATCTACGATTCTTAAACAAGGTGGATCCTTAAGTTTTATATCTGTAGGCATACCTATCTCCAATGTACACTGGTTTGTTTCAAATCCTTCAGTTTTATATATATTAATAACTTCTTGTATAGGGTTTATCTTACAATCAATTTCTTTTTCTTTACCATTTTCATCAACAATTCTTATTTTAGGATTCACCAAACGTTCACCATAAGTATAATCTTCAGTTTCTGTCTTTTGATCAGTAAGAAGATAATTTAAATATTCTTGAATATATTCCATTGATGTCGGCGCTGGGATAGGACATCCTTCAGGAATAATAGGTATAATCTGATGTTCAGGTTTTCTTACACGGATAACTACGTAATCAAACTCAAGTCGTCTTTGTCCTTTGTAACTTCCTCTGTCTATTTTATACACATATCCATACTCTAATATCTTATCAAGACATTGATACCAAGCATCATCTAAATCAAACGCGTCAATAAACACTGGTGTAAGAAATTTTTCTTTTACCACTTGTGTCATCTTTGTATTTCCTGTAATTTAAAAGTTTTCACAATTGATGTATCTTCATCTTTTTTAAACTCAACATTTACAAGTTCTTTAATACAATCAATACCAACAACTTTACCTTCACCTTCTACAGTTTTTATTTTGGAACCAACTTTTGGGAATTTGTTTAAACATTCTTTATAAAACTCGTATTCATATGCAAGACAACATTTAAGACGATTACATACACCTGAAAGTTTAGGTATGTTTAACGCAAGTTGTTGTGTTCTTGCCATTTCGACAGATATAGATTCAAATTTTTTTATCCATTTTTTACAACATAGTTCATATCCACACACACCTATCCCACCTAAAATTTTTGTTTCATCCCTTGCTCCTATTTGTTTCATCTCAACTCTTGTTTTAAACTTGTGAGCGAATTCATGAACAATTTTTTTTAAGTTAACATTCTGATATTTAATGTAATATACATATAGTCTTGTCCTGTCAAACGAATACTTTGCAGCAACTATTTTTATTGGGAGTTCATAATTTAAACATGTTTGTTTAATAATTTTATATGCTTCTTGAGATTTATTTTCGTTTTCTTTTAATCTATGTAAATCTTGTTCTGTAATTTTGCGAACAAGTTTGTAAAGATTTTTTTTATCAAGCTTGTTTTCTTCAACAATTTTTTCTTCAGAAACAACAGTGCCTACCTCATACATGTTGTTAAAATATAATACTACTTTATCACCAACCCTTACATCAATACCTTCAATATTTTCAGCATTAACCTGTGTAGTAGTAAGTAAATCCTCAATTTTTACAACTACAATATGTTTTTGTTGCATAACAATGTTGCCTTTACTAAAAAAGTTTCTATTAAAAGTTGATAGTTTATATTAAATCTAAACTGTTTGATATAACCTTCAAACTCATCTAAAAACTTATTCCATTCTTCAGAATTTTTGAATTTTGGCAACAAATTATTTTCTGTATACCACACTAAGAAATATTCAGCGAAATCTTCATCTTGAACAATTTTTTCACTATATGATTGTATCTCTGACAATGAAGAAAAATTTGTATCTATATTATTAAGTTGTTCTACATATTTATATTCTTCTACAGAACCTACTATTGGCGAAAAATTTGTTTTTATTGATAAAATCTGAGATAATATATCTTTATTTAACGGACAAAATCTTATTAATTCACAACGAGAAATAACAGTTTTTGGTAACAAACCTAAAGATGTTGTTATTAGAATTATCACACAATTTTCAGGTGGTTCTTCTAAAAGTTTTAATAACGAATTTGCAGCATCTCTTTGTAAAGTTTCAGCATGGTCTATTATAACTACTTTATAACCACCAGAATATCTTGTTAAACCACAAAATTGTTTTACATATCTTATAGTATCAATACTTATAGAAACAGATTTTTGTGGTTTTTGTAACAATTTTTGTTGGAAATCAAAATCTACTAAAATAACATCTGGATGAATATTTTCAGAAATTTTTATACAATCATCACAAACATTGCAGCTATACCCATCATTTTTATTTTGGCAGATTAACGATTTTGAAAACTGTATTGCTGTGTATTTTTTTCCAACACCATTAACTCCATAAAATATATAAGAATGTTTTACTCTATTATTTTGAATTTCATTTAAAAGAATATTAACAGCTTGTTGTTGTCCTAAGACATGTTTTAAACTCATTAGATATTAAACTTCTTATTTAAAATATCTACTATTATGGTATGTACTTCCTGAAAAGTTTTATTTTCTACATTTATTATATAAAAATTTTTTCTTTTTTTTGCAATATTTAGATAACCTTCTCTTGTTTTTATATGAAATTTCAAACTTTCTTTTTCTAACCTATCAAACGATGTTTTTCTATTAAATTTTATTCTCTGTAACCCTTCTTTTGGCGAAATATCTAAAAGAAATGTGATATCTGGTTCTATATTACAAACTACTAATTTATTAAGTTTTTCCACAAACTCTACACCTAACCCTCGGGCATATCCTTGGTACACAACCGAAGCGTCTGCAAATCTGTCTGAGATAACAATTTTATTTTTTTGTAAGTTTGGTTTTATAACTTCTTCAATATGTTGTGCTCGTGCTGCTTCATAAAGTAAAAGTTCTGTCATAGGATAAATCTTCATTTTTGGTGAAAGAATAATTTTTCTTACAGCTTCAGCAAGTTTTGTTCCACCAGGCTCTCTTGTAAGCACAACATCATACCCTTTATTTTTAAGATATCTATATAAAAGTTTAGCTTGTGTAGTTTTCCCAGCACCTTCAGGTCCTTCAAAAACTATAAACAATCTTTTCTTAAGTTTTTTCATATTATAAAAATTTATTTTTTACAAAATTAAGTTTACCACCAGCAAGAAGAACTTCTTTTTCTTCTTCTGAAATTTGTAATTTTGTTTTTATAATATCTGATGTTCCTTTTATCTTTACAGATACTGAATTAAATTTTAGTTGTGTAAAAACATCTTCAATTATTATCACATCATATTCTTTTAATTTATCATAATCATTTTCATCATAAAATTCAAGTGGTAAAACTCCAAAATTGATTAAATTACTTTTATGTATCCTTGAGAACGATTTCGCTATAACAGCTAAAATACCGTTATATCGTTGAACAACAGCTGCGTGTTCCCTTGATGAACCTTGTCCATAATTATGTCCTGCTATTATAACAAACTTTCTTTGCTGAGGTTCATATTTTTCAATTTCTGCAACTAATTCTGGACATTTGTTAGCAAACATATATTTACTTATTGCTGGAATATTGGAACGTAATGACAAAATCTTACTTCCAGCAGGTAAAATATCGTCGGTAGAAATATTATCCGGAAGTTTTTTAATAACTTTTAATTCCAAATTTTTTTCTAACGGTTCAAATTTTGGTAACGGTTGTATGTTTGGTCCATAAAACACTTTTATATTTTTTGTATTTTTCGGTGGATAAATAAAGTTAGGTTTAAAATCTATCTTTTTAGGAAGAACAATTTTAGGATATTTCCCTAAAACTTTTGGATGTACTATTTTACCATATATTGCACAAGCAGTTGCAACTTCTACAGATGTAAGATAAACCTTAGCATCTTTTGTTCCTGAACGTCCTTCAAAATTACGGTTAAATGTACGTACTGACACACCGCCACTTATAGGTGCTTGTCCTTGTCCTATACAAGCACCACATACTGCTTCCATTACACGTACACCACTACGATATAAGTTTTCTAACAACCCAAGTTTTTCTAAAACAAACAACACTTTTTTAGAACCAGGATAAACAACAACAGAAATGTTAGGATTAACTTTTTTATTCTGTAACATCATAGCAAAAAATATCATATCTTTTATTGACGAATTTGTACAACTTCCAATACAAACCTGATCAACTTCTAAACCTTCTATTTCTTTTATTTCAACAACATTATCTGGTGAATGAGGTAAAGCAACCATAGGTGATATTTTTGATAAATCAATCTCGTAAACTTCATTATATTCACAACCTTCATCTGGAAAAAAATATTTAAAATCTTTTACTCTGTTATGGAACATCATGAACTTATGTGTTTGCTCATCAGATGGGAATATGGACGAAGTTAATCCCATCTCTGTACCCATATTTGTAATAGTAGCACGATCATAGACCGAAAGATTTTTAATTCCATCGCCAGTGTATTCAAAAACTTTGTTTATTCCACCTCTCACTGTGAATTTTTTTAATAAAAACAAAATTACATCTTTCGCAGAAACAAAAGGTTGTAAATTATTTTTTAGAATTATATTTACCACATAAGGCATTTTTAACAAAAACGGTTCTCCTGCTAACGCACATGCTACTTCTAATCCACCAACACCTATCGCTAACATACCTACTGCAGAAGATGTTGGAGTATGACTGTCAGACCCGATAAGAGTTTGTCCTGGTTTTGCAAAATTTTCGAGATGTAACTGATGACAGATACCGTTCCCTGGTGGTGAAAAAATTATCCCATACTTCGCTGCTACTGTCTGTAAATACTTATGATCGTCAGAATTCTCAAAAGTTGGCTGTAAAGTGTTATGGTCAACATAAGAAACAGCAAGTTTTACCTTAACTTTTTTATCTTTCCTTTCAGACACTATATTTTCATATTGTAAGTAAGCTAATGTTCCAGTAGCATCTTGTGTTAATATTTGGTCAATTTTAATTTTTATTGGTTCTAAAGGTTGAGGTAAACTTTTTTTCTTTTCAACTAAATGAGATAAAATTATTTTTTGTGTAAGATTAAGTTTCATAAATCAACCCCCTTGTTAAACTTTGTTATTTCAAATTCATTATTTGAATAATTTTTTTCAACTTTTGTGTTGACATAAACACCACTGAACACTTATGCATCTCTACCTATAGCATACAATGGTACTGAACAACCAGAATGTGTTTTTATTGACCATCTAACTTCTATTCTTGAAGAAATTAAAAAATAGCAAAGGGCAATGTATACCTTGCATTGTTACTTAAAGGAAGTTTTAATATATCGTATAAAAACAGACCTATTATAAAAATTGTAGCAGCACGTATTGTTGCATGTGATGCACCTGTCATTATAACAATAATTTTTAACCCTATACTTGTTAAAATGAATCTCAGATATGATTTTGTCCTAAATATATTACAAACAATCAATTTAATATTAACGCTGCTATAAAACTTGTATGTGTAACCCATATAAAGCTAAAACATGTACAACACCTGTTGCTCGAAACTGTTCTTTAATTTTTTGTGGTATACCACTACGAGTACCTATTGTACCACCAGAAAGGAACAAACTGCTAAACAAAATAAATAAGTTTTCAAGACTAAAATTTAGCAGAAATTTTATCTTAGGAACAATTAGTGAGAGAATTATAAAAAAGATAGAAACTATTAAAAACACAATTTTGTAATTGTCAAAAAACATTTGTTGTATTATTTGAATACCCAATTATACCAATACCTATACCTAAAACAAAAAAACCAACATATAACTACTAACTTGTTTAATAACTTGACAATTTTTTCTCTCCACCACATTATCTTTGCCTTTTACAGAACAATTCTTTCAACTCTCTTTTTACATGCACTATCTTTGTTAACCTGTGGATAAAAATTTTTTGTTTGATACTCATTTTTTTACTTTATAATCTGGATGTGTAACAAGAACAATTGTACCAAATATTAATGAAACTATTAACATAAAAATAAATAACTTTGTTATACCATCTATACAAAATTTCTCCCTAAAAACGATTACATCTCTTTACCTATACCTTTTATTAATTTACCAAGTTTATCCTTTACTCTTTCTGCTATTTCTAAAACTTCTTCGTGTGACAACATTTTTTTTGTTAACCCAGCAGCTAAGTTTGATACATACGCTATTGCTAAAACTTTCATTTTTTGCTGGTTTGCAACAATCGCTTCAGGAACAACTGACATACCAACAACATCAGCACCAAGTTTTTTAAACATTTTTATTTCAGCAGGTGTTTCATACGATGGTCCCCTACTTGCAAGGTAGACACCTTCGTATAATTTTATATTTAATTTTTTTGCAACTTTTTTTGCAACAATTCGTAAATTTTTGTCATAAACTTCGCTCATATCAGGAAAACGTTCGCCAAATTCTTCATAATGTTCACCTACTAAAGGATTATCTCCCATAAAATTTATATGGTCTTTTACTAAAACAAAATCGCCTGGTTTAAGTGGTAACCTTCCTTTTATTCCGCCAACTGCTGAAGTTAAAATTAAAACTTCAACACCAAGTTTTTTCATTACACGCACAGGAAAAGTTACTTCTTTCAACGAATATCCTTCATAAAAATGTATCCTACCTTGCATTATCACAACTGGTTTTTTCTCCAAACATCCGAAAACAAAATTTCCTTTATGCCCTGAAACAGTAGATTTTGGCATATTCGGTACATCAGTATAAGACACAACTATTTTTTTATCTACACATTCAGCAAGTTCGCCTAATCCTGAACCTAATACAACAGCTATTTTTGGTGAAAAGTCCCCAATTTTTTGTTTTAAAAACTCTGTTGTTTCATTTATTTTTTCTAAAAAGTTTTTCATAATATCCAATCATATTTTTTATAAATTTTTATTCTTAACGAAGGATAAATATAAAAAAACATTTTACCTAAAACATTACCATAAGAAAGAGCAATGTTATAATCTTTCTGTGTCTACACGCTAGACTTTTCTATTCGATTATTAACTAAGATTAAATAATCTGGTAGATTTTCTTTACTCCATAGTTGTTCTGAAGGTAAATGGATAAGTCTATATTTTAAAAATTTAAATGGAGGCCAATTTCCTACACAAAAGTATCCATCAATAACACCTATTGATGAAAGCTCAGCTATATTTTTATTTATCCACTGTCCAGCCATAACCGTTTTTCAGCAATTTTGTACGAAAAATTGCCATATATAGATGAAATAATTAAAACTACGATTGTTAACACACAATAAATTTTACTAATAAAATTTTTATTAAAAAGAGTTTCTATCCCCAAAGCAGAAAAAATTGATATAAATGGTAAACAAATAATAAAAACATTTGGGTGTTTTAAATAAATTACTACAATCAAAAAATAAATCAAAACAAAAAATAATGTTGGATAAAAAACCGTTAATTTATCCTTCAAAATTTTTGCTATACCTAAAATTGTCATTGGCAACAATATAATTGGCAAGTTTGTAATAAAAAAATCTTTTAAAAATATTGCTGAAGCAATTAAATTTAGATTACCATAATTGAAGATAATTCCAAGTTCTTTTTTCCGTCGTAAAAATTTTCCAAAATCTGGTATTATATACCAGTTAGTTAACAAAAAAATTGTTAAAAAAATTATAGTTGCAATTATAACTTTTTTATTTACTACAGATTTTAATTTAAAATTATTCTTTATCAAGACAGTAAAGTACAATAATAAGATTGACACAGCGTTAGAATAAAGTAGAGCAAATGAAATACCAAAAAGTATCCCACTTAAAATATAATTTTTAATACTTTCTTCATCAAAAATTTTTATACAAAGCCAACTACCGAACAAAACAAAAAACATCCCTAAGGTATGAGGTTTTGCTGTTTTTGCATTTATTACTACTATTGGTATACATAGCAACAACAAAACACTTAATAACGCAATTTTATCACCAAAAAATCTCTTTGATAATAAAAAAAGTAAAAATGCACTACCAATTACTCCTAATAAACTCAAAATTCTTATTATTAAATACATATTTGCAACTTCTTGTGGATAATAAAAATAATACTCAATATTTTTGCTAAAGATAAAACATCAAATATTTTTCTTACAATAAAACTTGCTGCAACAGAATAAAAATATAGTCCACCATAAGTAAAATCGTCAGGGTTAAAATCAAACTTTAAAGGATTTAAATTACTTATCGCAACAATATTTCTTTATTCATCACTATTCATAGTTCCTAAAAATATCCTCGTGTCATATCAAGAACTCTATCCTGTGGTATTTCTTTAAATGATACAGATTTTGATTTATGTTCATAAGTTTGTTTGATATTTTCTTCTATATTATTATCTCTATGTATTTTTTCAACTAAAGAATAAAATTTTTTTCTTAATTCAACCATTTTTGGAACAAAAGTATTAATCTCTTCATCAATAAATATTTGACTTATTTTTTTACGATTTGGTAATCCCCAATCAAGAGAAAAAATGTATACTACCAAGATTATACTAATTAAAAAAAGTAAAATTTTAGTATTTACTAATTTCATAACCATTTTTATAGGCTATTCCACAGATTGTGAGTCCAAAAATGTTAAACTTAAAGTTTAATTTTAATAAGAATAACTCTATCTGTGAAATAATATGTTGGAAAACTAATATATTTACTAAATCTCTGCAACAAATTTTTTAGCATCTTCTTATCATATCTTCTTTTATGACCAAGGAATTTATCGTGTGAAGAAAAAATAAAATTAAACGCTGGAACTGTGAATATAAAAACACCATCTTTTGACAAAACTCTGTAAATCTGCTCAACTGCTTTTTTATCATCTTCAATATGTTCTAAAACATCAAATGCACATACTATATCAAAAAACTCGTCAGGATACCCAAGTTCACAAACATAACAAATTTTTACTTCTTTACAAACTTTTGCAAATTTTAAAACTTCTTTATCAATATCTATAGCATAAACATCGCCATAATTATGTAAAACATTTAACTCTTCCGCAGTACCACATCCTACTGAAAGGATTTTATATTTATTGTCAGGTCCTTTTATTTTATCTAATAAAATACTAATTAATTTTACTTTATCCTTAGCGAAAAACTTAAATTTTTCAGAAAAATTAATCTCTTTTATGTCCATTGAAGTCTATATATTTGCCTGACGTTGTTCAATTCTATAACTCATAAATTCTTATCACAGGTCCTGGATGAAATTTTGTTTTTGGTTTAAATTCAGCGACCAACTTTACTTTATTTTCAACTTCTTGATAAAATTTTTTAATTTGTGGTTCTGTCGTAGTTTCTGCTGAATAACTGTTATAAACAAAATATTTTATACCCAATTTTTTAACTCCTTCAATCCCTACAGATACATCAACAAGTTCTCTAACTTTCTGTGCTTCTTCAACCTGATGTTTTATAGTTCCTATCTCATATAGTGGATGGTAAACTTCATAAACTTCGTATCCGTAATTCCCACCAGGATGTGCTTTAAGTTGCCAATAAAAATATTCTTTTTTATAATGACTTAACTCAACTGCTTTTTTATAAAGTTTTTCAAGTTGTGATTTAGTCATTCTTAAAGGCGGTGAGTTTGGATATCTGTCAATCAAAATTTTCTCTCCATAAGGTATATTTTTCTCAATCCATTCAAGTGCTTGTGTCCTTGTATCTTTTAAGCAAAAAGAAATATCAATTGAAATACTTTCATATAATGGAACTAACATCAAAAAACAAAAACCATAAACAGCAAATTTTGTTTTATTAATAATTTCGTCAACCAATCTTGCACCTAAAATAATATAAAAAGGAAATGCTGTGAATAAAAATCCCCATGCTGGAAAATAATGTGTTGAGTTTATTACAAAAAAAATAAAAACTACGGATAAAAGCATACTTTCCTTCACTGTTGGCTTAAACAAACTGTAGATTGTGCCTAAAAAACAAATCAAACCTATTACAATTGTTTTATTTCCCATGTATAAGTAATTATGAATAGTTGTTAAAACACCTTTTAAAATATTTCGTTTAAGTCCTAATTCAGGACCTTTTATAATCCCAATCATATCTTTAACAAAAGTTTTATAATCAATCACAAAATAAGGTGTGCCGATTAAGAAAAATAGGATTATTAACAAAACTCCTAACCAAAATGTCTTTTTTACAAAAAATTTTCTGTTTTTGTAAACCAATACTATAAAAATCATAATCCCTGCTGGCAATGAAAGATATCTTGAGGAAGTAGATAATCCAAGTAGCATACAACTAATGTAAAAAAATTTATTATTATCAGTTAAAAAATACTTATAAAGAAAAATTGCAAATAAGACGACTAAAAGATTTGAAAACATCTCTGGTTTAATAAAATGAGAATAAACAATCCATACAGGTAAGAGCCCTAACATTACTGCTGAAATTAATCCTACTCGTTTGTTATATAACATTTTTCCTAAAAAATATGTAGCAACAACTACTAAACCACCAAACAATGCAGAAAAAAATCTGCCAACAATATAAACAACGGTTGGATCGTTAAAAAATTTTATTGCAAAATCTTCTGCTGACGAATAAAAACCTAAAATTTTGCCTCCTATAAACAATAAACCATAAACAAAAAACATGAGATACATATAAAGGGATGGATACTCAAAAAATTTTGGGTTCAACGATTTTGTTGCAGCCATTTTCAATGTATAGTTTACTGTCTTATATTCCTCTGTTTGATAAAGATAAGGCAGTTGCCAATTTATACCAACAAATCTTAATATAAAACTTATAAAAATAATTAAAAATAACAAATATTTTTTATTCATCACCCTTTTTTACAACCTTGTAAGTGTTAAACTGATTTCATTTTATACTGAGATTGTCTTTCATTACTCAAACCTTTTTAAATATTATTATCTTTGGGTTTGGTATTAACCAGTCAGCTGGTGGATAGTTTTTTTTGAATTTGAAAACCAGAAATTTTGCTTCTTTATTAAACTCAGCAAGTTTTATGAATTTTTCTGAATAAAAAATCTCATCTAAAACTTTTTTATGTTCAGGAAAGTATTTTTGCAACTTCGGATGTAAAACCCATCTAAATTCATATTCTGTCAAAACAACATATTCTGTTTCATCTAACAAATTTTTTAATCCTAACACACCTTCTTGTACAGAAGATTTCACAGGATCTGCACCCATTAAAACTTTATATGGTGGATTGTATTGTCTTAAAACAGGCGGTGTCCAGAAATAACTTCTTGCAATAGCAACCCTTGCGCCTGTAGGTATATTTTTTTCAATCCATTTTGACGCTTCCTCACGAACATTTTTTTCTTTATAAAGTCGCCAATAAGAGAGAGTATAAATTAAGGTATAGCAAGATAGAAATATTGTTAATAAAACAAAAATTGTTTCTGAAAATTTACTTTTTATTTTATAGACTAACTCCAACCCACGAGAAACAAAAATTAAAACAAAAGGTATAACAGGCATTGTATACCACACAACTTGATTTTTTGTTATAAAAGATACTACAAAAAAAACTATTAGTCCTGAAATTAAAAAAAAGATATCGTATTTATTTCTGTTTTTAAAAATATTTATCAACATTAAAACAACACCAAGAATTGCAAAAATTACAACTGCTGTGCCACAACCATATTTTAAATAATGTTTGATATAACTCAAAGGACCGTATCCTAAAAGAACAAGTTGCCCTAAGTCCATTGCACCTTTTGTAAATCCTGTATTATATTTTAAATATCTCAAAAAACTATATTGTGTTCTATTAAAATCAAGCAAAACATAAGGAGAACTCATAACTAATCCTGCTAAACAGATTATTGGCATTAAAAACAACTGATAATTTTTCTTGTTTTTTTTCTCAGACAAAAAACATGTAACAATTGGTAAAACACCAAATACAGCGCCATTAAGTTTTGTCCCTGCAGAGAACCCTACTGCAAGACAACTTAAGATATAATACTTTGTTTTATTTGTTTCTAAAATTTTTAAAGAAAAATATATTGCTAACAATCCAAAAAACATCATCATTATATCAGGACGAACATATATTGAGTTAAAAACATGCATAGGAAGGATTGACAACAAAAAAGCACCTAACAAAGCAGAAACAACACTATAAGCAGATTTTAATATAAGAAAAACTATAAAAATTGACAATGTTGCGCAAAGTATCATTAACAACCTAACTGTAATATACAACTTATCTGCTTCTTTAAGATTATTTATATAAAATTCTCTATTACCAAATTTTACATAACCTAAAATTTTTGCAACGCCTAAGGATAAAGCTGAAGGATACAAATGGAACCCACCCCAGAAAAATCCGTCTGTAGGATGAAAATAAAACTTTTTAGGTTGCCATTTTTCAATAGAATAAAAAGTTATTGCTTCATCAGGATTATAAGTAGTCAAAGCAAGATTTTTAGATGGTAAACCAAAGTTTATTATACTTACTCTTAAAAACAATCCTAATGTTAAGATAAGCAATAATGACAAAAAACTAAAAAATCTTGTTTTATTATGAAACCACAAAATTTTTATCAATCCAAAAAAACTTGACACTGTATCTCTAAATAACTTAACCTTTGTTGACGGATCATTTTTCCATACAACTGGTATTTCTTTTATTTCATAATTCAACTTCTTTGCTAAAAACAAAATTTCTGAATCAAAGCTCCAATTAAGTATTTTCTGTAAACTAAAAATTTCTTCCTTAGCTTTTTTTGAAAAACATTTGAATCCACAGGTAAAATCTGAAAATTTTGTCTCAAGAATAAAGTTTGATAACCAACTAAAAACTCTACCCATAAACTCTCTAATTTTTGGTTGATGAACAACTACCTCTGCTCCTGGAATACGTCTAGAACCTATAATTACATCAACATTTTGCCTAATATATGGAATAAACTTTTCAAACTCAGATATATCTGTTGACAAATCAGCATCAAGAAAAAGAACATAATCACTAGACGCGTTTTTCATACCAATATTCACAGCAAATCCTTTGCCTTTATGAACACCTTCACTTACAAATTTTATATCTACATCTTTATACTTTTGTGCAACTCTTTCTACAACATCTTTTGTTTTATCTGTGCTACCATCATCAGCAACAATTATTTCGTAAGAAAACTCTTTTTTTGACATATATTCAACAATCCTATCTAATGTTTTCTCAATACAATCTTCTTCGTTAAACACAGGAATTATTATTGAGATAAAGCAACTTTTAGTCATTAACTATCCCCTCCTAAAGCACATCTTCGGCAAATTTCCAAAACACCATAGCTACTGAAAATCAACATAACCCACTCTATTGGAATTCTGTATCTTGGTAATGGAGTTATTAAATTATGCATAACTGCAAAATATATAAACATTGCAAGAATAGGTATCATTTTTTCATTATAAGCTTTTATAAATCCATACAGAAAAGTTATAAATATAATTGTTTGCACTAAATACATAACCTTACCTAAAATTTTATATTTTTTCTCTACCAACTCTTGTCCAACTGGTTTGAACCATAATCTAAAAAATTTCTTTATTGTTAATTTTAAAAAAATTCCAGGATTATTTATTATATTCTTTACTCCTTCACGAAACATTTTTCTTTCATTATCAACAGGATTTCTTAGGTTAAACAAAGAATGAAAATACTCATCACGATTATGTTTTATATACCCATCCCATGGTCCATAAGTACCAGCCCAAAAAAGTTCACCTGCACTTGTATTAATTAATAGAAATCTTCCAAAAACTTTATAATTTCTAATCGTCCAGGGTAATACTATTAACATACTTAAAACAAACATTAATAATGTGTTTTTGATTTTTTTAACATCTTTTTTAATAAGATATTCTATCACTATTAAAAACAAAGGATAAAACACAATGGTAGAGCGAGTTAAATTCGTTATTCCTAAGATAATGCCACTTAAAATATAATACTTTATATCCGATTTTGTATATGCTATATAAAGGAAATATAAAAACAAAATAAATATCAAAGAATATAAAGTTTCTGTTCCAATAATTCCAGTATATACTATAAACGCTGGCCATATAGCACATATCATAGCAGAGAAAAAAGCAGTTTTAATGTCATTAAAAAATTTATTTGATAACAAATATATCAAACCAACAATCAGAGAACCTATTATTGTTTGAATTAAGTGTACAATAGTATAATTTCTTCCAAAAAATTTATACACCAAAGCTAAAAAAATTGGATAAACAGGAGGGCGTATATGTGTTGGTGTGCCATCAATTTCAGTAAATCCTCGTTTATTTAATAAATTCCATGCCACAGAATCCCAAGAAACAGTATCATCCCATGTAAGAGGTCGTGCAGGTGCAACTATTAAAAACGAAATTCTTAAAATGAATGCAAATAAAATAAGTATTATAACTCTATAGTTCATTATTAAATTAGCTGTCGTCAATCAATAAATCTATATTTTATTAAAGTAAAAACTGCTTTTAAAGCATCTTTAAACCTAATCTTTTTTCCTTCTTTTATACTTCGTGGATTATAGTTTATTGGTACTTCATAAATTTTATACCCTTTTTTTGCAACCTTTGCAGTAACTTCAGGACAGAATTCAAATCCTAAACATTTCAAATCAATTGATTTTAAGACATCTGTAGAAAAAACCTTATAACCAGTAGGCTCATCAGTAATGTTGGTCCCATACAATAAATTCGTCAAAAATGACAAACAACGTCCTCCAATGTAAAATATTATAGAAGCTTTAGGATTTTTTTTTAAAACCCGTGAACCGTACACAATCTTTGCCTTACCCTCTAAAATTGGTTCTATTAGTTTAGGATACTCGTTCGGATCGTATTCTAAATCAGCATCCTGTATCAAAACTATTTCTCCTTCAACAAATTTTAGAGCAGTTCTTATCGCAAAACCTTTTCCTACATGTTTCTTTTGAAAAATAATTTTCAATTTTTCATCTTTACCTTTTAGACTCTCCAAAATTTCTCTTGTTCCATCAGTGGAAAAGTCATCAACTATAATTATTTCTTTATCTATTTTATCTATTTTAACACTTTTAACTTTTTCTAAAATTTTTAAAATAGTATTTTTTTCATTATACACTGGAATTATCACCGATAACAACATATTTACAACCTTTTTGGACTAAAAATTAACTATTTATAAAATTTTGAAATTATGTGTTTATTTTTTTCTATCCAACCTATAAGTTTGTCAACACCATCTTGCATTGATGTTTTCGGTGTCCAGTTTAGATATTTATATAGTTTAGAATTATCTGATACAAAATATTTTTAGTCACCAGGACGCCAATTAGAAAATTTGTATTTTACAGGTTTATTGAGTTTTTTCTTAATATATTCTATAAACTCTGATATACTGACTTGGTTTTGTGGTCCACCGCCGATATTAAAAATTTCGCCTTTAACTTTTTTTCTGTTTTTATATGAAAGCCAATATGCATCTATTAAGTCGTCAATGTATAAAACATCTCTGACTTGTTTTCCATCACCATATATTGTTATTTCTTTATCAAACATTGAGTGAATACAAAAATATGCAACCCATCCCTGGTCTTCTATACCAAACTGGTTTGGCCCATAAATACATGACTGACGAAACACAACTGTATCTAACCCATAAATTCTTGAATAATCTCTAACATACTGGTCAGCCGCACCTTTTGAACAACCATATGGTGAATGAAAATCTAAATTAAAGTTTTCATCAATACCGTTAGGATAATCGGCTGCTAAATACCTACCATTTCTTTCTTCTATTTTTATATTTTCCATTCCACCATAAACTTTGTTTGTTGAAGAAAATATAAAAAATGTTTTAGTTGTGTGTTTTCTTACTGCTTCTAAAACATTCATTGTTCCTAAAGCATTGATTTCAAAATCTTCGTATGGATTTAAAACAGAAGTTGTTATGCTGCAAGATGATAAATAACTTCAATTTTGTTCTCCAAAATTGTCTTCTTTAATTTTTCATAATCTCTTATATCTGCTTGAACAAACTCTGCTTTTTTATTTAAATAATATGGTGTTTCACCATCAATATGGACTTGTTTATCAAGAACATCGTAAATTATAACTTCATGTTTTCTTCTTACAAGTTCATCAACTAAAAATGAACCTATAAACCCAGCACCACCTGTTACTAAAATTTTCATATGAAACTTCTTTCTTAATTCGCAGGCTGAAGGCTGTGGCTACCAAATTTATATGTTTTTAAAAAATTGTTTTATTTTGTTAACGACATATTCAATCTGTGATTCTTTAAGACCAGGATATATTGGCAAACTTAACACTTCGTTTGCAACTTTTTGTACAATTTTAAGCCCGTTAACCGTTTCATATTTACCTTTATATGCGGGTTGTAAGTTGAGCGGAACTGCATATTGTATTGCACATCCTATACCATTATTTTTTAAGAACTCCATCAATTTGTCTCTATATTTTGTCCTTATAACATAAAGATGATAAACATGAGAAACATTCGGTTGAACATAAGGTGTAACAATATCGCCAACACTTGCTAACTCTTTATTATAAATCTCGGCAATTTTTTGTCTTTCTTTATTCCATTTATCTAAGTATTTAAGTTTCACTAAAAGTATTGCTGCTTGTAAATTATCTAACCTTGCATTAAAACCTATGTGTTTGTATAAATAATGTTCAACTCTACCATGATTTCTTAATCTCAACAATTTTTCATAAAGATTTTTGTCATCAGTCGTAACCAACCCACCATCACCATAACAACCTAAATTTTTTGTAGGATAAAAACTGAAACATCCTAAATCACCTATTGAACCAACTTTTCGACGCTGAACTCCACTTCGCTTCGCTACAGGGTTAGAAGCGTTGACTACTTTATTTACTCTTAATTCTAAATTCTTAACTCTGAACTCAATTTCTGCCCCATGTGCTTGTGCTGCATCTTCTATTATTTTAATATTGTATTTTTTACATATCTCAACAATCTTTTCCATATCACAAGGTTGACCATACAAATGCACAGGAATAACTGCTTTTATTTTCTGTCCAAATTTTTTAACACATTCTTCAATCTCTTGTGGTGATATATTATATGTTTTCTCATCAATATCAACAAAAATTATTTTTGCATTACAATGTAGTATAACCTCAGCAGTAGCAGTGAAAGTAAACGGTGTTGTTATAACATAATCTCCATCTTTTATATCTAAGGATTTTAAAGATAAAAGTAGTGCCGCTGAACCTGAAGATACTCCTACTGCATAATTACAGCCAATATATTCTGCAAACTTTTCTTCAAATTCTTTTACTTCTTTACCTAATATAAACTCTTTACGTTTTATTATATCCAAAATTTTATTTTTTATTTCTTTTTCTACAACTTTGTCTGAAACAGATAAATTAATAAAGGGTACTTTCATTTGGTTCTCCTATTTTGTTAAAATAGAAATAACCTTATAATTTTTATATAAGTTTTTCAACTTCTTTCAAAAACAAATCGTAATGAGACCCTTGCCAATATACATGTTTACATTCTGGACATTGATAAAATTTATTTATAGTTTGATATACATACAATGGTACTAAACCTTTAACTTTTTCTTTTTCTACAGGTTCTACTTTTTTATTACATATAGAACATATTGAAAAAAACTTTTCTTTCTGTAATTTAAGATTAAGTTCTTTTATTACTTGTCTAACTTGTTCTCTAATTTTATCAGATTTTATCAAAATTAACTTATAAACTTTTTTCTTACTTAACCGTGTATCACGAGTTAACACAATTCTTTGTTCAGATAAACTTTTCATCATAAGTTTATGTCGAGAAGTATCTTTTATAAACTCAGCATCATATCCTAATATTCTTAACCATTTTGCTAACCTTCCACACATAAAATCAACTAAAAATTTTGGCTCGCTATAGTTCTCAATATAGTTCATGGTTAATTAGTTATTAGTTTTATTAAAATTCATCTATCTACACATCTACTCATCCATTCACTTATTTACACTTCTACAATCTTGTACTCTTTTTTACCTAACCCTATTTTTACTGCATACTCAATCTGTGGTGTATAATCTATTTGTGGCCATAGTTCTTTAAAAATATCTTTTTTAAAAAATTTGTTCACAATGTTCAGAGAACAAAGATCTACTGCTACAGGATCATAACCTGCTACAATACCAATATCTTTCGCTAAAATTTCTTGTTTTTTGTTTATACAATCACAATCTTTTGTTATATTATCTAAAAAATTTATAAACAAACAACTTTTTTTATTCTTTGTAGCAGCATATGCATATTCTACAGTTCGTTCTTGCACTTCTTTATCTGACAAATCCCATGGTATTGAAAAAACTTTTTTATCACAAATATGGATACATTCACCACAACCAACACATTTGTCTTTGTCAAGGACAACTTTTTTGTTTTCTATTCTTAACGCTTCTGCAGGACAAACTTTTATACATTTACCACATAGTATACATTTTGTTATATCAACTTTTGGTTTTAAAACATTATGTAACAAATACTTCCCAGGACGTGCAGCACAGCCCATACCTAAATTTTTTATTGTTCCTGCAAAACCAAACAACATATGCCCTTTGAAATGACTTAAACAAATTAAAACATCTGCGTAGTATATGTTTGACGCAATTTTTGCTTTCTTAAAATAATTCAAATTAATCTCAACTTCAACGTAATCGTTACCTTTTATACCATCAGCAATTATAACTGGTACACCTAAAAAATTTATATCAAACTTATGTTGTTTTGCTAAAATTAAATGTTCAACAGCGTTTGCTCGTTTCCCTCTATAAATAGTGTTTGTATCAGTAAAAAATGCTAAACAATTTTTTTGTTTAAGAATTTTTATCAGTGGCAAATAAATTTCAGGTGAGATATATGTAACATTACCTTCTTCACCGAAATGTGTTTTTATTGCAACAAAATCTTTTTGTGAAATATAATCTAAATTTAACTTTTCTAAAAGTTTTTCAAAAGAATTTTTTGTACAACCTTTAACATAGTACACTACATTCGTCATAAACTAACACCTGCTTCTTCTAACATCTTCAAAAATTCTTGTTCATCAATCATTTTTACTCCATATTCTTTCGCTTTTTGATATTTTGACCCAGGATTTCTACCAACAACAACTAACGAGGTAGAACGTGACACAGAACTTGAAGGATTACCTCCAAGTTGTCTTACTAACTCTTCTGCTTTAGATCTTGTCATTGAATCAAGTTCGCCTGTGAACACAACTGTCATATTTGCAAAAATTTGTTTAAATTTTTTCTCTTCTTCAGAAGTAGTTTCTACCATATTAACTCCAGCTTTTTTAAAATCTTCAATAATTTCTTTTGTAAACTTATTTTCAAAAAATTCTTTTATAGACCTTGCCATTACTGGTCCTACTTCAGGAATGGATTGTAATTCAGCGATAGATGCTTTCATTAATCTATCCATTGTTTTAAACCTCTGTGCTAAAACATATGCTGCTTTTTCTCCAACATGCCTTATTCCTAATCCATATAAAAGTCTACTCAAAGGGCGCTTCTTAGAGTTTTCAATAGCAGTAAGCAAATTGGTAGCTTTCTTTTCTTTAAACAAAGGTAAAGTTAAAAGTTGTGGTTTAGCCAAAAAATATATATCTGAAAGTTTTTTCACAAGTTTTCTTTCAACTAAAAGTTCTGCAACTGACTCGCCTAATCCTTCAATATCCATTGCCTCTCTTTTTGCAAAATGTATAATACTGTTTATCACTTGTGCAGGACAAGACGAATTTGGACACTTGTATGCAACTTCACCTTCTTCTTTCACAACATTACTACCACATACAGGACATTTTTTAGGTACCTCAATTTCTTTTTCTTTCCCAGTCCTTTTTGATTCAATAACTTTTACAATTTTTGGTATCACTTCACCAGCACGTTCTACTAACACAGTATCACCAATTTTTATTCCTAAACGTTTTATTTCATCAAAATTATGCAATGTCGCACGAGAAATTATCACTCCGCCACATTCTACAGGCTCAAGTTCTGCTACAGGTGTTATAACTCCTGTCCTACCAACTTGCATAACAACATTTTTTATTATAGTAGTTGCCTGTCTTGCTGGAAATTTATATGCAATAGCCCATCTTGGCGATTTTAAAGTTGAACCTATTTTTTCTCTGTATTTTAACTGGTTAACTTTTATTACCATACCATCAATATCATATTCTAAAGAATCCCTTTTTTGTTGCCATTCAAGACAATATTTTACAACTTCATCTATAGTTTTTAAAACTTTATAATGTTGAATTACTGGTAAAGAAAATTTTTTACAATATTCTAAAAACTCGTCATCTTTTTCAATCTTTGGCCCGCCTTCTATTTTGCCATAAGAATGTACATAGAACCTCAATGGACGTTGTGCTGTAATTTTTGGATCTTTCTGTCTAAGTGAACCACTTGCAGCATTTCTCGGATTAGCAAAAGTAGTTTCTCCTTTAGCTTGTAATTCTTTATTTAGTTTCTCAAAATCTTTTTTAAACATTATTACTTCACCACGAACTTCCAAAAATTTTGGTACTTCAACATTTTTTGATTCTAATACCAATGGCACACTTTTTATTGTTTTAACATTCAAAGTAACATCCTCACCTACTTCTCCATCACCACGTGTTGCAGCAACATATAATTTACCTTCTACATAATGAATACTACAGCTTAGACCATCAAGTTTTGGTTCAACAATAAACTCCAGTTCTTTTAACGGTACATACTTTGAAATTCTTTCAGCCCAATCATATATTTCTTGTTCTGAATATGTATTGTCTAAAGATAACATAGGGAAAGTATGTTTAACAGGTTTAAACTCTTTCACAACTTCGCCTGAGACACGCTGTGTTGGTGAATCAGGTGTGATAAATTCTGGATATTTTTTTTCTAACTCAACTAATTCTCTATAAAGTTTATCATATTCATAATCTGATATTTCGGGTTGGTTTAAAACATAATATAGATAATCATGATGTCTAATTAACTCTCTTAACTCTTTTATTCGTTTTAAAGCTTTTTGTTTCTTTTCATTTTCTTCCATAATTTTTACACCTCCTTTGACTTAGGCGGTGTATCTTCTTCTAAAATTTTTGAAAATTTTGATATTAACTCTTTATTTTCACGAATATGTTTAATTTTATCCAACACGCCATTAACAAACTTTCCTGAATCTGTAGTAGAATATTCTTTTGCTATTTCAATTGCTTCGTTTATTATAACAGCTGGTGGTGTCTGTTGGCAACATAAAAACTCGCATGTTGCTAATCGTAATATATTTCTATCTATAGCACATAATCTTTCAATAGTCCAGTTTTTAAGAAATTTTTTTATTTCTTCATCAATAAACTTCAAGTTTTGTACAGTTGCTATGATTAGAAAAGAAGAAAATTTTTTTACAGATTCAGGATAAGCTTTATCTTTTTGGTCAAACACAATTTTTATTACTTCGTCGACTGATAAGTTACAAGTATCTACCAAATACATCATGTTTAAAGCTAAAACTCGTGACTGTCGCCTTAGCCCTTTAGATTTTTTATTACTACGCTGCATTATTTTTTCAAAAAAACTTTATTATTAAATTTTTAAATTCATTAATTCAAGCAAAGTTAATGCTGCCTGCGTACCTTTATTCCCAAGTTTTGTCCCTGCACGTTCAATCGCTTGTTCTATATTATCCGGTGTTATAATTCCATACGCAATCGGTATGTTTGATTCCAACATAAGTTGTGCGATACCTTTAGTAACCTCTGTTGCAATATATTCGTTATGTGATGTATCACCTTTTATAACTGCGCCTAATGCTATTATCCCATCATATTTTTTGGTATTAATAACTTGTTTACATGCAAACGGTATCTCAAAACTTCCAGGTACCCAAACTATATCTATATTTTCTTCTTCTACTTCGTGCTGAACTAAAGTTTCAATTGCTGCTTCTAAAAGATGTTTTGTTATAAAATCATTAAACCTCGCAACTACAATACACACTTTTTTCCCTTTACCTATAAGTTTCCCTTCATAAATTTTACCTTTCATAGAAACACCTACCTCCTTATATTAATTTCATACAAAAAATTCACCATCAAAAACATGATACACTTTTCCTTCTAAATAAACATTACTTACAGGAGAAATTAAATCCTGTGGTGAATTTTTTTTAAACCCAATTTTTAATATCTCACCACTTTTTGTAACACATTTTACTGGTGGATCAACAAAATTTTTTAATGAAGCAATAATAGCTGATGCTGTAACCCCTGTCCCACAAGAAAGTGTTTCAGCTTCAACACCACGTTCGTACGTTCTTATTATCAAAGTATGTTTATCTCTAACTTTAACAAAATCAACATTCGTCCCTTCTGGAGAAAAAATTTTGTGATATCTAATTTCTCTTCCAAGTTTGTCCACATCAATTTTTTCAATATCATCAACAAAAATTATAGTATGTGGCACACCAGTGTTTATAAAATCAGCGTTTATTTCTTTACCATTTTCAAGTTTTATGTTTATATCAGGTTTATAATCCTTAGGGTCTTGAAGTTTTAATTTAACCATATTATTTTTTTTAATTTGGCATGAAACTACACCTGCTGCTGTCTCAAAATCAACAATCTCTTCACACAATTCAAGTTCGTATGCATAATAAGCTATACATCTTGCTCCATTGCCACACATTGATGCAAAAGAACCATCAGAATTATAATATACCATTTTGAACTCACAATTATCTTTTGTTGGTGGTTCAATTATTAAAAGACCATCAGCACCAATAGCAAATTTTGATTGACATAACTTTTTTGCTAATTCAGGATATTTTTTAGCTTGTATTTTTTTATCAAAATTATTTATTATAACAAAATCGTTACCAGACGCAACAAATTTTGCAAACTTTATTTTTTTCATATTCTTTCCTTTCTTATTAAATCACTAAAAACTTCTCTTTGACGAATTAAATAAAACTTATTTTTATCAACGATAACTTCTGCAGCACGTAATCTTGAATTATAATTTGAACTCATAACAAAACCATATGCTCCAGTTGTTTCAATAACTAAAAATCCTCCATTGTCAACATCTATAATCGTTCTATTTTTTGCTAAAAAATCTGATGTTTCACAAACAGGTCCTACAATATCAGTAGTAATTAGTAATTTAGTATTCACAAGTTCTACAGGAATAATATTATGATATGCACCATAAAATGTTGGACGTATTAAATCAGTCATACTTGCATCTACTATAATAAAATTTTTGTTTTTAACTTTTTTATGATACAAAACTTTACACACAAGTATTCCTGCATTACCAACTATAGAACGTCCTGGTTCACAAATAATAGTTGCTTCTTTCGGTATAATTTTCTTTAATCTTGTGAAAAGTTCCTGTGGTGTTGGAGGTTGTTCGTCTTTGTATCTTATTCCTAATCCACCCCCAACATCAATATAATTTAACTTAAACCCTAACTCTTTTAAAGCAACAAAAATTTTCACTACTTTTTTTGCTGCTTCAATAAACGGTTTTGTTGTACAAATTTGTGAACCTATATGAAAATGTAATCCAATTAAATTAAGATTTTTACAATTAGATTTTATACATTTTGCAAAATCAATAACATCTGCTATTGGTATACCAAACTTTACCCCTTCCTCACCAGTTGAAATATGTCCTATTGTATGAGTATTCACTTCCGGATTAACTCTTATAGAAACATCAACTTTTTTTTTAGCAATTTTATTAATTAATTCCACTTCATCTCTTGATTCAATATTAAACATCAAAATTTTGTTTTTTATAGCAAACTTTATTTCTTCTTCAGTTTTCCCGACACCTGCAAAAACAATTTTTTCAGGTGGGACACCTGCGTTTAACACACGCCATAGTTCGCCATAAGAAGTGACATCTGCCCCACCACCAAGATTCTTTATAGTTTTAATAACCTCATAATTTGTATTTGCTTTTACAGCGTAACATATGAGATGTTTTCTATCTTTTAATGCCTTTTTATAATTATTAAAATTTTCTATGATTTGATTTTTTGAATATACATACAACGGTGTACCAAATGTTTCTACAAGTTTTTTTACTTCTACTTCTTCAAAATATAAAACATTGTTTTTATATTTTAATTTTGGGGTTACGACTTTTTGTTGCATATGTTTTTTATCTTTCTAATTTGCAATTTAACCTGATTTAAAGAAGTTCCACCTAACGAATCATAAGAGTTTATCAATTTTTTAACATCAAAAATTTCTAAAAGTTTCTGATAATCCTTTTGGCTAAATTCTACGCCTAAAAACTTTTTATATTCCTCATAAGTAAGACTTTTTAGATTTTTTTTATTTTCCTTACAATATTTCAAAATATTTTTTAATTTTTCATATGATTGCTTATAATTAAAACCAAAATTTTTAACTAAAAAATTAGCAATCTCTGTAGAAAAGATAAAATCAAACTTTTCAATATGTTCTTCTAACCTTTCTTTATTCACAACTATGTTTGAAAACACAAGTGTTAAAACCTCTAAACATTCTTTTACAACATTAACACTATCAAATAAATAAATTTTATCTTCCTGCATATCTCTGTTATAACTTAACGGCAACGCTTTCATTAAAGTAAGTATTCCAACTAAGTTAGCATAAACCCTTGCAGTTTTTCCACGGATAAGTTCTAAATAATCAGGATTTTCTTTCTGTGGCATTATAGAAGAACCTGAAGTAAGTTCTTCTTTAAGTTTTATATAACCAAATGCTGGAGTTAAATATATAATCAATTCTTCAACCATCCTTGATAAATGCATTGATAAAATAGATAAACAAGATATAAACTCAACTATAAAATCTCTATCTGATACAGCATCTACTGAATTATAAGAAACATTACTAAACCCTAACTTTTTTGCTACTTTGATTCTATCAATTTTAAAAGATGTCCCTGCTAACGCTGCTGAACCTAAAACCGAAATATCTACTCTTTTATAACAATCTTTAAGTCGTTCATTATCTCTTAACAACCACCATGCAAATGATAAAATATAATGGCTAAAAAACAATGGTTGTGCTGGTTGAAGATGAGTATAACCTACCATTCGTATATCAATATTTTTTTCAGCTAATTCAACAATTTTTAATACCAAATTTTTTATGAGTTTATTTATATTTTTAATCTCGTCTTTTATATACATTCTTTCGTCGGAAACAACTAAATCATTTCTACTTCTTGCAGTACGGATTATACCAGCTAAATCTTTTTTACTACCTAAAAGTTTTTCTAAAGTTGATTCTACAGAAAAATGTATATCTTCGTTATAAACCAAATCTTTATCCTTCATTCTTTCAAGCATTAACACAACTTTTTTTGCATTTTTTTTATCCACAATACCACATTCAGCAAGCATTTTTGTCCATACAATACATGTTTCTATTTCGTACGGTTTTAAAATTTTGTCATAACTTATTGACGACAGAAAATTTTCTAACAGTTTTTTATTCATTTTTTCTCTACCTCATAACTTTTCAATTTTTAAATCCCAGATTTATTTTTAAAAATTCATCTACAAATTCTTCTAATTTTTTATAAGCTTGTCTTATATCTTTTTGTTCTCTTATTATGTTTATTATCTTAGAACCAACAATGAAACCATTAACATAATCAAGGATCGGTAAAACTTGTTCAACTTTTGATATTCCAAACCCTGCACATAGAGGTTTCTTTGTTTCTTTTCTTATTTTTTTAACAAATTTATAAAAATATTCAGGCAAATTTGTCCTCTCCCCTGTGGTCCCTGTAAGTGTTACCACATATACAAACCCTGTTGTTTTTTCATAAATAATTTTTCTTCTTTCATACGATGTAGTAGGAGCTAACAACAAAATAGTATCAATATTATATTTTCTTGACATAGAAAACACATAATCTTCTTCAGCAATACAATCAGCAAAAATTATTCCTTTAACACCACAATCTCTTGCTTTTTTAAAAAATTTTTCTATACCATAAATTATTGGTGGATTTAAATATGTCATTAAAACAGGATAATAGAATTTATATTTTATAGTCTCTTTTACTACATCAAAAACATCATCTATATTAGTGCCATTTTTTAACGCAATATAAGATGAATACTGTATCGTAGGACCATCAGCAACTGGGTCTGAAAAAGGAATACCAAGTTCTATGATCTCTACACCTTTATCTAAAAAAAGTTTTACAATATCAATAGTATCTTTTTTTGTCGGATACCCGCAAGTTATATATGGTATAAACTGTTTTTTCTTAAAAACATTATCAAAATTCATTTTTTTGTTTCTCAGGTAATTCTTGTAAATTTGTTTTTACATCAATACTTGCTACACCTTTAAGTTGAGTATCTAACATCGCTAATTCTTTTTCTGTATCAATATATCTTTCATACGCATTTTTTATATGTTTTCCTACAACAGAAAAATTTTCTTTAAATTTTTCTAAACTATTCAACAACGCGTGCAGTTGTTTTATTAAAATTGACACATTTTTTGAAATTTGTTCTGTTTTTAACCCTGTAACAATAAATTGTAAATAAGGTAACAATGTTTGTGGCGATGATATTATCACACGTTTTTTTGCTGCGTATTTTATGATACTATCATCTTTTATTTTTAAATTCATTATCTTTAAAAACACTGCTTCTGAAGGTATATACATAAAAGCGTATTCGCTACCATATTGTGGTAATACATATTTTTCTGATATACTATCAATTTGTTGTTGTATAGAATCCAAAAGTTCTTTTTCATACTTTTTCTTTTCTTTCTCATTTGTTGCTTGTTCATACTGCAAAAATTTTTCTATGTTAAACTTTGAATCAATTGGTATAACTTTATCTTTATAAATAACTACAGCATCAACTTTTTCATTACTGTGTGGGTTAACTGGATACTGAAATCTAACATATTCTTCTGGCAAAACATCTAACAAAAGTTTTTCGAGCAATTCTTCACCAAATGTTCCTCTTAGTTTCACTGAACCTAAAGATTTTAATAATTCTTGTGTGTTAGATTTTAATTCTTCAGCAGAACTCTCAAATTTAGAAATCATCTGTGTTATTTGCGAAAATATCTCAGATGTATTTTTAAGTCGTTCATCAATCTGTTGTGACACAAGTTTAAATCCAGAAGCAGTTGTTTCTGTTGTTGTTTTAACTTGTAAATTTAAATTTTCTATTGTTGAAGATATTTGTTCATTTATAGATTTTCTTAAAAGTTCGAGTTGTGTTCTCAAAGTTGAGTCAGTATTTGATACTTGATTTATAGTTTGGTTTATATGATTCTGCAAAATAAGAAGAGATTGTGAGATAGAATTTTTAAGTTCGTTTATTATCTGTGATGAAAGTTCCATTTTTGTAGCAAACTCAGTAAGCTTTTCTTCTGTTGGCTTTTTAATAAAAACTATCAAAACTACTAAAAAAATTATAACTATTAAACAAATACCTATTAACAAAAAAATGTTTGTCATAAAACTAACATTTGTTGATTTATTTTTTTAGAAAAATTTTTATAATCTCTAAGTTTCAACCCTTTTGGCCCGGTTTTCTTCTGCGCTAATTCTTCAATACCACACAATGGGTTATCACAATTTAAACAAGCACCATCACAGTTATATGCTGGATAAAACTTTTTTTCCTGTGGTTTTCTTATATAAACAGGAATATCTATTCCTTCACAATTTTTTGACGACATAAAAATTTTGTTCAACCCTTCAAAGATACTATCTTCTACAATTTTATATTCCATACACAAAGCGAAAGTTAAGTCGTACTTATCACAAAGATTCCTTAAATAGTCAAAGATTTTAAGTCTATAGTCAAGTTTTGCGTTTATATACCCAATATTTTCTATATACAAATTTTTGTAGTCATAATAAACAGATGTACCAAAATATTTTTTTATTTTTTCTAAAACAAAATCATAAATTCTAACTGGTATATCTAACACACTCGCTATTATATGTTTTGCACCATTATCTTTTGCTCTTAAAACAATTTCTTTTAAATTTTCTTTTTTATCTGTGATGTAAGGAAAAATTGGGTCAATTCTACATACAGCAAAGATTCTGTTTTCAGATAATATTTTAAGATTTTCAAATAGTTTATCTACAGTTGCACCGTTTGGTACTAAAATTCTTCTTAAGTTCTCATCTACAGTTAAAATTGACACTTGCCCAAAACAATGTTTTTTACAACTGTTTTCGGGTTCGTTAAAAGATGGTTTAATAAGTTCAACTACATCTTGAGGTATCTCACATTTAGTTATAAATTCTATTGGTATGTTATAATTTATAAAAATTTCAACAATTTTTTGCGACAATTTTTCTTTTTTTTCTATTTCTTGGAACGGATCTGTTACAGGACTTAAATACCCACACGATGCTACTAAAAGTTCTGAAATTTGTTTTTCTACAACTTCTGGGAAATTACTAAAAACAAAAATCTTGTTTTCTTTATGAAACTCTTCAAAATTTCCAGGCAACGCTCTTGCATAACAATAAAAACATCCTACTGAACAACCATTATACGGATTTATAAGCAATCGTTCCGCTGTACATTCTCGACGAGGTTTGTCTTCTGGGACATACCATCCATGAAGTTGTTTATTAGTTGTTTTATAAATATATGTGTACATAACATTATAACAAAATTTTTCTTAGATATTGTGCAGTATAAGAATTTTTTACTTTTAACAAACCGTCAAATGGCCCTTGATATACAACATAACCTCCTTCGTCTCCTCCTTCGGGTCCTAAGTCAATAATCCAGTCTGCTGTTTTTATCACTTCAAGGTTATGTTCTATAACAACTACAGTGTTACCTAAATCTACTAGTTTATGTAAAACATTAAGAAGTTTTTCAACATCATAAAAATGAAGTCCTGTTGTTGGCTCATCAAGAATATACAATGTTTTACCAGTTGATCTTTTGCAAAGTTCAGCTGCTAATTTTATTCTTTGTGCTTCACCACCTGATAAAGTTGTTGCTGGTTGGCCAAGTTTGATATATCCTAAACCAACATCGTTTATTACTGACAAAATACTTCTTATCTTGTTTATATTACCAAAAAACTCTAACGCTTCTTCAACAGTCATTTCTAAAACTTCATATATATTTTTGTCTTTATACTTTATCTGTAATGTTTCTTCATTAAACCTTTTTCCACCACAGACATCACATTTCACATATACATCAGGTAAAAATTGCATCTCAATTTTTATCATACCATCACCTTGACAGTTTTCACATCTTCCTCCTTTAACATTGAAAGAAAACCTTCCTGGTTTGTACCCACGACGTTTTGCTTCAGGCGTTTCTGCAAAAAGTTCACGAATATAACTAAACACACCAGTATATGTCGCAGGGTTAGACCTTGGAGTTCTACCGATTGGTGATTGGTCAACAATTATCACTTTGTCAATATGTTCAGCCCCTAAAATTTTTTTATGTTTTCCTGGTTCTTCTTTTGAATTATACAACTTTTTAGCAAGTGCTTTATATAAAATTTCATTCACTAAAGTTGATTTACCAGAACCTGATACACCAGTAACACAGATAAAAAGTCCTAATGGAAATTCTACATCTATATTTTTTAAATTAAACTGTTGAGCACCAATGATTTTTATAGATTTATCCTTAGGTTTTCTCTTTTGTTGATTAATATTTATTTTAAATTCACCACGAAGATATTTCAAAGTCAATGAGTTATTCACAGGATAATCTTTATTTAATACTTCATTTACCGGAGCACTTACAACAACTTCACCACCATGAATACCTGCCTTTGGCCCTAAATCTACAATCCAATCAGCTGATTTAATAACATCTTCGTCATGTTCAACAACAATCAAAGTATTACCAATATCTCTGAGTGAATGCATAGCATTTATTAATCTCTGAGTATCTCTTGGATGAAGGCCTATCGTTGGTTCATCTAAAACATACAACACACCTGTTAACCCACTACCTATTTGTGTAGCAAGATTTATCCTCTGTGCCTCACCACCAGCTAGTGTAGATGTTTCTCTATCAAGTGTTATATAATCAATTCCAACTTGTAACAAAAATTCTGTCCTATGATTTATTTCCTTCAATACAGGTTTTGCAATTTCTTGTTCTTGAGGCGTTAATTCAAGAGAGTTAATAATCTCTTTAAATTCTTTTATTGAATATGAACACAATTCAGCGATGTTTAAATAACCTTTTTTTGTCTTAATTTTTACATACAAACTTTCTTTTTTAAGTCTTGCTCCATTACATTCAGGACATATAACACGACTTATATATTTGTTATAAATTTCTTCTTTAACAAAATCCGAATCTGTTTCATTGTACCTTCTTTGTAAGTTTGGGATGACTCCTTCAAAAGTTCCATCTCCATACAGTATTATTCTTTGTTGTTCTTTTGTAAGTTTATTAAACGGTTTTGAAAGATCAATATTGTGTCTTCTTGCTACTTCTTCAAGAATTTCTTCATAATAACTTCTCCATGCTGACTTCCACCTATGAGTTCTTGTTGTAATAGGTTCAGCAAAAGGTTTTATAGCACCTTCATAAATTGATAAATTTTTATCAGGGACGACTAAATCCGGATCCACCTCAAGTTTGTGTCCTAAACCATCACAAGAAGGACATGCTCCATAAGGTGAGTTAAAAGAAAACATCCTTGGTTCAAGATTAGGAATACTATAACCACAATTTATACAACTAAAATGTTCAGAAAAAATTTTTTCTTGAAACTTTATCCCCTGCTTAATTAAAATTAAAACTAACCCATTTGATTTTTTTAATGCAATTTCTACAGAATCAGCGATACGAGATTTATTTTGAGTATTAACAGTTAATTGGTCAACTACAATTTCTATATTATGTTTTTTATATCTATCAAGTTGGATTTTTTCAGGTGGTGTTTCATCTAAATCGTAAATTTTGTTATCAACCCTTACAAAAACAAAACCTTCTTTCAAAACTTTGCTTAAAAGTTCTTGATATGTTCCGATTCTTCCACGGACTAATGGTGAACAAATATAAATTTTTTCTCCTTCGTAAGATTTAAAAATTTCTTCAACAATTTGTTGTGCTGAAGTAGACGAAATCCGAGGATGGTCTTCACAATTTGGACAAAAAACTTTTCCTACCCTTGCATATAAAAGACGAAGATAGTCATAAATCTCAGTTGTTGTACCAACAGTAGAACGAGGATTATGAGAAGGTGATTTTTGTTGTATAGCAATCGCTGGAGATAAACCTTCAATTTTGTCAACGTCAGGTTTGTCCATTAAAGGTAGAAACTGTCTTGCATAAGCAGAAAGTGATTCAACATATCTTCTTTGTCCTTCAGCATAAATTGTATCAAATGCTAAAGACGATTTACCAGAGCCTGAAAGACCTGTGATAACAATTAATTTATTTTTTGGCAATTCAAGATTTATATTTTTAAGATTATGTTCTTTCGCACCATAAATAATAATTTTGTCCATAAGATGAGTTAATCGAGAAGATTTATTTTATTAACTTCCAACCTGTTGGAAGAACAAAAGTTAAAACAAAAATTTTTAAAATATCTCCTAAAATAAATGGTATAACTCCTAACATTAAAGCTTTTAGAAGGCTAAAACTAGTATAAAACAATAGTATGGTTACACCACAAGTATATATTAATAAATTACCAACTAACATAACAAAAAATGTTTTTACAAAACTTTTAGAATATCCATATTCTGCGTATAATCCACAAATATAACTTGCAGCAAAAAATCCTAAAATATATCCTCCAGTAGGTCCTAACAAATATCCTAACCCAGCACCTTTTGCAAAAACTGGTAATCCCATTATACCTTCTACTATATATAACATAACCATATATACTGCTTTTCTACCGAACAGCATACTCAAAAACAAAACTGCAAATGTTTGCATTGTGACGGGGACATAAGTAAACGGTAATACAAAATTTATTTTAGAAGACAAAGCTAACAAAACACTTCCTAAAATAACAACAGAAACATCGTACAAAAGTTGTTTAAATTGAGAGTTGATCTTCAGTATTCTTGTTGCGAAATAATCAGAATATGTTTGTAAAACCATTTTGTTGCCTCCTTATCAAAAATTTAAGAAAATATTATACAAAATTCACTTAAAATTGACAAGTGTTTTCAAAAAGTTTTATTATATCTTCTAATATATAATTTTTGTTTTCAAAAGTAACTTCGAAAATTTTTATATTTTTCATCTCCCTAATTTTTTTCACAACAGGATGTACATCTCTTATAGGCAATGTTGCAAGAAAATTTAATTTTTCATCAAAAACTATTCTTAAAACTAAATCGACAAAATTTTTAGAAAAAAGTTCCATCTTTCCTATCTCATCAATTACTATGATTTTATGTGGTTTATTCAAAGATTCATAAATTACTTTTAACGCAATTGATTCAAATTTATATAAATCAACTTTGTAAGAACCGACAATATAATTTGAATTAAAATTTTTGCTTGCAAAAACAGATTCGTTACCAAACGTATCAACAATTTTAAAACTTATTCTTTGATGAGTTGTTTTATCTCTTACTTCTTCAGTCCAAAACCCAATTGTTTTATCTTTAAAAGTCTTAACAAATTTTTTTACCATCGTCGTTTTTCCAACACCTGGTTTCCCTGTAAGAAAAATTTTCATATGGTTAAATTTTACAAAATTCATATATTTTCCTCAAGCAGTCATTTTGAAACCAAGATATAAATTTTTGCATCTATATTTATGGAAAGACAAAAAGGAGCTTAAAGGAAAAAACCTTTAAGCTCATAAAAATCTTAAAAGAAAGGAGGTGATGCCTATGAAATGGATAAAACCAATAGATGAATTTGAAAAAACAATTGAACAAACTTTTAAACCACTTCAAAGATTAAAAAAATTCTTTGAAGACTGGGATTTAGATTTACCTACTGAAACAGTAAATTTCCCAAAAATTGATATTTGGGAAGATGAAGAAAAATATGTTGTAGAAGCTGAATTACCAGGTTTTGATAAAAAAGATATAGAAGTAAATATAACAGATGACATATTGACAATAAAAGCTACAAGAAAGAAAGAAGAAGAGAAAAAAGATAAAAACTACTACTATGCAGAAAGAAGTTATGGTGAATTTGTCCGTAGTGTAAGATTACCATCTGAAGTAGACAAAAAATCTATAAAAGCAAAATACAATAATGGTGTATTAGAACTTACATTACCTAAGACGAAAGAAGCTAAGGAAAAAACTACAAAGATTGAGATAGAGTAGCTGCAGAGCGTTAAGCTCTGCTTTGTTCTCGTCTGAGGCAAAGCTTCGCTTTGCTGCTACAAAATCATTTTTCAGAAGTAGATAAAGTGAAAGAGAGCCATCCTTTCCACCGGATGGCTCTCTTATTTTTTATTTATTCTTTGGTCTTATATCTAAATTTGCTTTAAGCAATGCTTCAACAGGATGAGTTCCATTTGCAACATCACAAAGTAAAGCAACTGCAAGCTGACTACCTTCTCTTCCTTTAGGTACTGTAATGTTTTGTTTATTACATATTTCGTCAAGTTCTTTTTGTTTTTTTGATGGACGTGTTTTAAAATTAATATCTTCTTGTTCTAAAATCCAATTCAGTGCATATAATATGTATTCTAAAGAATAACCTGGAAGTTCTTTTGTTTGAGGCTCATATTTTTCTAAAATCTTCTTTATTTCATTATTACTGTGCCACATCTCATTAATTGCTTTAAGAACATATAAAGCTTTTGTTTTATTTGCACATAGTTTACCATAGAAATCAATCAAAAAATGTGCATGCTTAGGTGTTATAGAACGAGGTGGATTTAATGAAAAGATAACTTTTACTTTAAAATCCTTCTCTGATTTTGAATTTTCTGTTTTAATAATTACCCATCCATTAGACAATTTTTTGATATCTAATATTTTCTTGCGATATTGTCCTTTACCCCAATAATCACCTATCTTTAATTCTTCTTTCATATTTTTTAACCTCGTACACTAATAAATATTGATGGACTATATCTAAATACTCTTTTGGAATAGATAAAACAATTTTTGATTGCTCTGGGATAACTATTATTATTTCCTTGAGATATAAATTGTCATTTAACAAGATATCTACTATCCTTTTTGCTAATGGTTCTATATATCCATTTATTCTAACATCTTTTGTTTGAATCACTAAAAATCCACCATCAATTATATTAGACACTCCTTGCATCACAATATTTTTTATTTTGTCTAAGTAGCCTTCAATATCAAAATAATCAGATTTATTTAAAAAAGAGGATTTTATGAAAACTAAATCTATATTTTTTTCTTTTTTCAGCTTGTCGTTTTTATCACCTAAAAGATTAAAATCAAGTACCAAAAATTTCTTACTATGTGAATACCTTGCAACAATATTTCTATTTAATTTTTCTTCAAAACCTCTCTGCGGTAAGAGCCATACAGTTGTTGTTTCAAGTTTATCTATTTTTTTCTTAAACCTAATTTTTTCTTCTAATGCAGAAATTTCTGAAGTATAATATATACTTTTTTCTTTTACCATTGAATTATTTTCAAACCTTGGCTTTTCAAATACTGGTAAATATTCATGAGCCAAAAGCAAAAAATTATATTTTATACTTTTGTTATACCAAAATCCTGTAGTTTTACAATTATGCTGAAGTTTTATCACAAGTTCTTTTAATTTAAATCCTGCGCTAAGATAAACATCTATAAGTTTGAAACCCAATGGAATAACATATCCTTTTTTACGAATATCTCCGATCAATATTGCACATTGTCTACCTGGCTTTAAAACTCTATAACTTTCTTTTGCTACTTTTGACATCTCTTTTAAAAACTCATCAACTTCGTAAAACGATAAATCACCTTCTTTAAAATCTGTATAGTGTATAATATTAGCATATGGTGGATGAGCACAAATTAAATCAACAGAATTATTTTGTAAAAAAGATAAGTTTCTTGCATCACCTACTTTTAGTTCAGGTTCAAAAGTTTGGTAATTTTTTTCTTCACTAAATAACAACGTTTGAGTTGGAAGTTCAAAATTAACATTTGTTTTTGCTAATTCTATAGCATTAGGATTAATATCTATCCCTATAAATCTACGCCCAAGTAATTTCGCTTCAATTGCTGTTGTTCCTCCACCACAAAAATAATCTAATACTAATTCACCTGGTTTTGAATATTTTAAGATTACATTTCTTGGAATAAATGGAGACCAATTTCCTCGATATTCATTACTATGAGTTGCCCAACTACCTCTTTGTTTAAAACTCCATACCGTGGTAGTTTCTTCTTTAAAATTTTTTGGAGAGAATGTTTTTATTTTTTTTACTTTATTAAGTTTTGATAAATTGCTAACAGTTATTCCTTGCGATTCTGTTATAATTTTTTCTATAAACTTAAAAGAAACACCATATTTTTTGCCTATCTCTAAATCCGGTGTGCCTTTTAATTTTTCATCTAAAATTTTCTTTTTTAGTTCTTCTTTTGATAATCCTAAACTTTTTGTTTTAATTTTGTTCATAAACAAACAATTATCATAAATACTTTTTCAAAATATCCATTATAAATTTTTGGTGGTGTTTGAGAAGTTTTGGAGTTTTTGCTTCAAATCGTAAAACTAACACAGGTTGGGTATTTGATGCGCGGACTAACCCAAAACCACCATCTGGAAATTGAACCCTTACACCATCAATATCTAAAAATTTCATCTTTCTTTTTTTAAGTTCTTCTTTTAGTTTTTCTACTACTTCAAATTTTTTCTCGTCAGAAGATCCCATTCTTATCTCTGGAGTTGTGTATGTTTTTGGTATAAAAGATATAATTTTATCCAATGGTTTTGCTTCCATACTAACAATTTCTAACAATCTTAATGAAGAATAAATTGCATCGTCAAAACCAAAGTATCTATCATTAAAAAACATATGTCCTGACATCTCTCCTGCAAGAAGTGCTCCTTCTTGTTTCATTTTTTCTTTTATCAACGAATGTCCTGTGCGGTATATAATAGGTTTTCCACCTAACTTCTTTATTCCATCAAACAAAACTTGTGAACATTTTACTTCACCAATAAATTTTGTTCCTTTCCCAAACTCTTTTATTACATATTTTGAAAACAAAAGTAATAACTTATCTCCGTATACAGGTTCACCTTTGCTATCTACAGCACCAAGACGGTCTGTATCTCCGTCATAACCAATACCTAAATATAATTTGTTTTTCTTTACTACTGAGATTAATTCTTTTATATACTCAGGAACTGTAGGGTCAGGATGATGGTTTGGGAAATTACCATCTGGTTCAAAAAATAATGGTATATATTTTATCTCAAGATTATCAAGTATTCTTTTTATAATAGGTCCTGCGGTACCATTGCCACAATCTACTGCTACAACTGGCCTTTCAAATTTTTGAAACAATTTTTTTAATTTAAAGAAATGTCCTGTCATAAACATTACATAGTCAGATACAATATCATATTTTACTACAACACCTTTTTTGTCAGGTTTTAAAAATTCTCCTTTTGTTGCAATTTTATAAATTTCTTTAATCTTTTCACTATACAAAGCGTATGGGCCAACACAGAGTTTCATACCGTTAAACTCAGGTGGGTTGTGTGAAGCAGTTATCATTATCCCACCATCAACTTTTCTCTCTTTTTTGTCAATTGGTAGCAAATTTGTAAACAACGAAAAATACAAAACAGGTGTTGGGACTGTTTCTAAATCTATCACATTTATTCCAGAATCAACAAAAGCTTTTATTGCTGATTCTCTTAACTCTGGCGAACTTTTTCTTACATCTGCTCCAACACATACCCAAACATCATCTTTTTTATTTATTTGTTCTACTAAATACTTTGAAAAAGCAAGGATAATTTTGTATACAATCTCACCATTTATATCTTGTGGATAAACACCACGGATGTCATATTCTCTAAAAATTGTTTCTTTCATATGTTAAAAACCTCCTAAGTAAACAATTGAATTATTCTTAATTTATTCCCATTCAATAGTTGCAGGCGGTTTTGAAGAAATGTCGTAGACAACTCTATTTATACCTCTAACCTCATTTATTATTCTATTTGAAATTTTGCCAAGCAAATCATATGGTAGTTTAACCCAATCAGCAGTCATTGCATCTTGTGATTCCACACATCTTATTGCTAAAACATTTTCATATGTTCTTTTATCACCCATAATACCAACTGTTTTAACTGGTAGTAATACACCAAAACATTGCCATACTTTTTCATACCAACCTGCCTGTTTTATTTCTTCTTCAATGATTTTATCAGCCTTTTTTAACAACTCTAACCTACTTTTTGTAATCTCACCAATTATTCTTACTGCTAAACCTGGCCCTGGGAAAGGATGGCGATATAAAATTTCATCAGGTAACCCTAATTCTTTCCCAAGTTTTCTTACTTCATCCTTAAATAAAAACTTAAGTGGTTCAATAAGTTTAAATTTTAACCTCTTAGGCAAGCCACCTACATTATGGTGTGTTTTAATAATTCTTGAAGGTCCTTTAACTGAAACACTTTCTATAACATCTGGATAAAGTGTACCTTGAACTAAAAACTCTATCTTCTTTTTAATCTTTTTTTCAATTTTTTTTGCTTGTTGTTCAAAAACTTCAATAAAAGTTTTTCCTATGATTTTCCTTTTTTTCTCAGGATTTGTTATACCTTTCAGTTTAGATAAAAAAATTTTTTCTGCATTAACAATATAAAGATTTTCACCAAAAATAGGTTTAAAAATTTTTTCAACTCTTTCTTTTTCACCGTATCTTAAAAGACCATTGTCCACAAATATACAATGTAAATTTTTGCCAATTGCTTTGTACACTAAAGTTGAAGCAACTGAAGAATCAACTCCGCCTGAGATAGCACATATTGCTGGTTTATTACCAACAATGCTTTTTATTTCCTCTATTGATGTTTCAATAAAATTTTTCATCTGCCAAAGTGGCTTTTCTTTACAAATTTCAAAAACAAAATTTTTAATTATCTGCATTCCATATTCAGTATGTTTTACTTCAGGATGAAATTGAAGAAGATATATATTTTTTTCAACATTCTCTGCAGAAGCTATCAACTTATTTTCAGTAACAGCAATTGTTTTAAATTCTAAAGGCAGTTTCTTTATTGTATCACCATGGCTCATCCACACAATTGTCTCTTTTGGAACATCTTTAAACAACAAACTGTCATATATAATTTTTATCTTTGACAAGCCATACTCGTGAATTTCACTATGCACAACTTCACCACCTAAAATGTATGTCAAAAGTTGCATACCGTAACAGATTCCAAGAATAGGGATTTTGTTGTTTACAATATAATCAATTTGAGAAGATTTTATCTTAGGCGAGTTTTTTTCATAAACACTATCAGGACCGCCAGAAAAAATTACTCCTTTAACATTATTAAGTTTAGTAATATCAACATTAAAAGAATATATCTCACAATAGACATTAAGTTCTCTTATTCTTCTTGCAATAAGTTGTGTATATTGTGAACCAAAGTCAAGTATTAATATCATACCTCACTTTCCCATTCCTACCTTCTGTTCTTTCTGATATCTTTTACCTTCAGTTTTTATTTCTGGTGCTATTATAAGCTGAGCAAGTTGCAGTTCTTTTATATTTCTTGCTCCGACATTTCCCATACAAGTTCTTAATGCACCGACCAAGTTTTGTGTACCATCATCAGTCCGTGATGGACCAAAAAGTATCTCTTTTAAAGTACCTGTTGTGCCGACATAAATTCTTGCACCACGGGGTAGATAAAAATGAGGCATTGCCATACCCCAATGATAACCTTTGCCTGGAGCTTCTTTTGCCTTCGCAAAACCTGAACCAAACATTACAAGATCAGCTCCTGCTACAAAAGATTTACAAATATCGCCACTTGTAATCATTCCACCATCTGTTATAACAGGAATATATTTACCTGTTTTTTTGAAATAAAAATCCCTTGCTTTTGCACAATCAACAGTTGCTGTAATCTGTGGTACTCCTATACCTACAACTTGTCTTGTTGTACACGCAGCTCCAGGACCAACTCCAACAAGTATCGCTGAAGCACCTACTTCCATAAGTTCTAATGCAACCTTATATGTTACACAATTTCCTATAATTATTGGCAACCCGCTTTCTTTACAAATTTTTTCTAAATCAACACAACCATATTTAGAGGAATAATGTTTCACAGTAACAACTGTTGCTTGTATAACAAAGATGTCAGCACCTGCTTCTTTAGCAATTTTTATATATCTTGGAGCATTTTGTGGCACAGTTGAAACAGCACATAAGACGTTTTCTTTTTTTATTTCTTTAATTCTTTTATAAATCAACTCTTCTTTTACAGGTTCTCTATATATTTGCTGAATAACTTCTGTTGCTTTCTCATCAGGAGCAGCTACAATTTTTTCAATTTGTTCATAAGGATTTTCATAGCGAGTATATATTCCGTCAAGGTTTAGTACTCCTAATGCTCCAAGTTTACCTAACTCAACAGCCATCTTTGGATCAACCACACCATCCATAGCAGAAGCAATCATCGGTACCTGAAGTTTAAACCCGCACAAATCAACAGATATGTCAGTATCATCAGGATCTATTGTTACATTTCCTGGCACTATTGCTACTTCATCAAAACCATACGCTCTCCGTGCTTCTTTATCTCTTCCTATAAAAAATGCCATAACAACCCTCCTTTCACCTTGCTGGCGTTATATCTTTTTGTGCTTGATATTTACCTTGTTTATCTTTATATGAAACATCACACAAATTTTCTGCTTTTAAGAAAACCGCTTGTGCGATTCCTTCATTAGCATAAATTTTTATTTTATGATTCAACGGGTTTATAATAGCAATTGTTATATATCCTTCCCATTCAGGTTCAAGTGGTGTTATGTTAACTATAAGTCCGCAACGTGCATATGTTGATTTTCCAAAAACAACAACTAATATATCTCTTGGTATTCTAAAATATTCTAAGCTTTTAGCTAATACAAAATTATTAGGTTCGATTGTATAGTTGTCTGCTTTAATTTTTTCAAATTTTGAAATATCAAAATTTTTTGGATCAACAACTATACTTAAATCTTCCTTTGGTACTAAAAATTCATTAGATAATCTCAAATCATAACCATAAGAAGAAACGCCCCAGGAAATCTGTTTGTCAAGTTTTATTAATCTTATGTCTTCAAACGGTTCTATCATCTTATATTTTTCCACATACTGTTTTATTTCTCTATCTGATAACATCATTTTTCTTTTTAGAAAATCCAAAATTTTAGTTAAAAAATTTTAACCCAAGGTGAGTCCAAAAAAAACAAGTTTTTATAAACATTTTGAAAAACCACAACTTCTACATGTTGCACAACCTTCACCAATCTCTAACATAGCACCGCATTCTGGACATTGTGGATTTATCCCTAAATCATTTTTGTTACTTTTCTGTTTCTCTTGAAGTTTAACACTATCAAACAAACTGGGTACATTTTTCTCCTGAAGATAAATTTCTAATGCTTTTGCTAAAGCATCAGCACAAGAAAAAATTGATTCACCTTGATAGATAACCGGAGATGGGCAACGAATACCTTTAAGTTGTTCTATAATTTTTTCAGGTTTAACTCCACTTCTTAATGCCAAAGAGATTAACCTACCAATAGCTTCTGATTGTGATGAAGTACAACCTCCACTTTTACCTAAAGAAGTAAAAACTTCACATGGGCCAAACTCATCTTCATTAATAGTAACATACATATTTCCACATCCAGTAACCATTTTGACTGTTTTTCCAGAAACCACTCTTGGTCTTGTTCTTGGTTCTGGTTTAACTTTTTCTTCTTTCTTTGCTGGAATATTTAAAACTTGCTGGCTACGAGAACCTTCTCTATAAACCGTAATACCTTTACAACCAAGTTTGTATGCTAAAAGAAAAATTTTCTCAACATCTTCTTTTGTAGCAGAATTTGGCAGATTTATTGTTTTTGATACAGCATTATCCACATATTTTTGGAAAGCTGCTTGCATACGTACATGCATCTCAGGAGGTATATCTAATGCTGTTACAAATATTCGTTTAAATGATTCAGGTATACCTTTTATATCTTTTAAACTACCTTTTTGAATAACTTCTTCTATAAGTTCCTTAGAATACAATCCTTCTTCTATTAATGCTTGTTTAAAATAAGGATTGATCTCAAACAATTCTTCTCCACCTAAGATATTTTTTCTAACATATGCTAAAGCAAAAACAGGTTCTATCCCTGTTGAAGCATTAGCTATAATACCAATAGAACCAGTAGGAGCAATTGTTGTTAATGTGGCATTACGACGAGGTTTACCATTTTTAAATATACTTCTTTCAAAATTTGGGAAAGGCCCTCTTTTCTCTGCCAATTTTTCTGATGTTTCAACCGCAACTTTTTTTATAAAACTCATAATTTTCTCTGCAAGAGCTAAAGCTTCTTTTGAATTATAAGAGATTCTTAGCTGAAACAGCATATCAGCCCAACCCATTACACCTAAACCTATTTTTCTATTTGCAAGTGTCATCTCTCTAATTTTGTCAACAGGATACTGGTTTGCATCTATTACATTGTCTAAAAAATGGACTGTTGTTTCAGTAACATATTTTAAACGTCCCCAATCTATATCACAAGTATCTCCACGATGAATTACCATTTTCCCTAAATTTATAGAACCTAAATTACAAGATTCATAAGGTAATAATGGTTGTTCACCACATGGGTTAGTAGATTCTATCATACCAACTTCAGGTGTAGGATTGTATTTGTTAATCACATCAATAAAAACAACTCCTGGTTCTCCATTAAGCCATGCATGTTCAACAATTAAATCAAAAACTTCTCTTGCTTTTAATTTTTTTACAACCTGTTTTGTCCTTGGGTTGATAAGTTCATATTCTTCATCATTTTGTAATTTTTTCATAAAATCGTCTGTTATAGCAACAGAGATATTAAAATTAACCAACTCACCTTCTTTTTCTTTACACTTGATAAACTCTATTATATCAGGATGATCAACTCTTAAAATTCCCATATTAGCACCTCGTCTTCTGCCACCTTGCTTTATCGCTTCAGTTGCAGCATTGTAAACTTTCATAAAAGAAATTGGTCCAGAGGAAACACCAGATGTTGTTCTCACAACATCGTTTGAAGGACGTAAGTTTGAGAAAGAAAATCCGGTACCACCGCCTGTTTTGTGAATCAACGCTGCGTATTTCAATGTTTCAAAAATTGACTCCATTGAATCTTCTACAGGCAAAACAAAACAAGCAGAAAGTTGTTGAAAAGAAGTTCCAGCATTCATTAGCGTAGGCGAGTTTGGTAAAAATTCAAGCCGCGCCATTATTTCATAGAATTTTTCATATGATTCTTGAGGATCATCACCATATATCTGGTCAACTTCAGCAATAGCTTTCGCTACACGTTTAAACATATCTTCAGGAGATTCAATAATGTTACCATTTTCATCTTTTCTTAAATATCTTTTTTCTAACACAACCAACGCGTTTGCAGTAAGTGAAGGTTTAATCTGTTCGATTGTCATTGTTTTTTCCTCCTTCTCCTCATCACATTCTATAGGATCAAGATAAACTACAGTATTATTAGAAGAGTTGTCATACCTATTATCATCGGTTTTCTCTTTGGATATTACATTTATTGCCATAACAAACCCCCTAAATAAAAAATTTTTTTAATTAGAACAGCAAATTGAATTTGTTAAAGTATATAAAATTTAAAGAAGAGAAATTTTTTCAAATAGCCATATATTGTGTTGTTGAAAATACAAAACTACAATATATAGTATAAAGAATATGATTTGTTTGTCAATAGGTTAGATTAAAAATTTTTCAAAAAAAACTTTTCGTGAGAAAATTTTGGGAGTGATTACAATTTTGTATTCAAGTTTTTAAAATCTTGATTTCCAAAATTTTTTATTATATTATCTAAAAGAAACAAAATGTTCTTTGAACTATTTTCACTATATCTATTATAAATCTGTTCATATACTTATTAACACATTTCTCGCGTTAAAACATTAACTTAACAATGTCCCCGTAGCTCAACATGGTAGAGCAGCGGACTCTTAATCCGTTGGTTGCGAGTTCGACTCTCGCCGGGGACATTTTTAGTTTATTAGTGTGTTAATGATTAACTATCAGTGATTAGTTTTTTAATTAGTTAACAACAAGATAGTTTGTTTTTAACAAGATTATTTTATTTTGCAAAAATAAGTATTCCTGTTAACCATTTACCAGAAGTTGTTTTTGCTTTATATATATACAATCCTGATTCTACTAAATTACCTTTGTTATCATATCCAGTCCACATTATTGGCGATAACTGTTGTTCTTGTTTACTATAAAAAATTTCTTCTCCTACTAAATTATAAATCTTTACTTCTTCTACATAAGGAGAGAATATAGCTGATGTTTGAGGAGTGAACACTTGTGGTGAGACAATCGGTGTGTTTATATAAGTATCAACATTGTTATTTCCATGGTTTACTGTCGAACTTACAACAAAAATACCATACCTACCTAACCGCGATGTTTCTATTTTTAGTGTATTGTTTATTAAATCCTGTTGACCACCAAAATATAACCATTCTTTCCCATTCCAAAAAAAAACATTTTTCTTCATAAAAAGTCATAAAATTAATTTTTTATATTCATCAATTGTTATTAATCCATTTTTATAAAATTCCTTTATAACTTTCTT
>Ga0080004_1080786_pt1 | contig 43891 bp, 42 predicted proteins | sample WasSprMetagenome_FD_69207 | JGI IMG/M metagenome (GOLD analysis project Ga0080004, IMG submission 69207) | Sulfidic aquatic microbial communities from Washburn Spring, Yellowstone National Park, USA - WS (SPADES assembly) (version 2) | ecosystem: Environmental > Aquatic > Thermal springs > Hot...
TGAGTAGATATGTCTTCGGGTCATGAGGGTATGCTAACCCTAACCATAAAGATGAGGGTTAGCCCCGAGCCCAGCTCATTCCAAGAGCTAATAAGCTTGTTGAGAACAGCTACAGGAAGCTGAAATGTATTAAATGCGGTTTCGAGGCTGATAGAGACGCTACAGCGATACTAAACATTGAGAAGAAGGCACATGAAAAGATATGGGGATCTCTGACCTCCCCGACTGCCCCTCAAATGACAGATGTAATCCCGAACAGATGAGGGGAACCTCTGCACTTTAGGGCGAAGAGGAGGTCAGAGCAGAAAGCATTGCTTTCTATAGCATTGGAATAGATTAGGTATGATGCTGAAAAAGCTGAAATCTTTTATTTAACTTGAAATGCACAGATGTTTTATCTTGTATTTTCTGACAATATTTATATCGTTGGCGCATTCATTTCTTGGAGAAGGCCCTCTCGCCGATTATCAAGAACATGCCAACGATAGTAAGTACCATACCTATGAGCATATACACAGAAATTCGCTGCCCAAGAATAAAATAGCTCAACAAAGTAGCACCAAGTGGTTCTCCCAAAGCTATGGAAGAGACGAACGAGGCTTTTTCTTCTACTAACAAGTAATTCATCACTGTGTGCCCTCCTATCATAGGAACAATTGCAAGGAGCAACAAGAAGATCCAGCCTTCCGGTGGAACGGATAAAAAAGATACCCCTTTCAAAAACCCGATTGAGAAAACCGAGATCGCCGCTGTTAGATATGTAGTAATCGCATATTGTGAGAGCCCTTCGCCCCTGCTTCTAGCTATTCTGCCTAAGAAGAAATAGCCTGCGGCAAGAAATGAGGCAAACGCTGAAAAAAGGGATCCTGTATATATATCTTCTTTGATATTGAAGTTTTGCGGCGAATAAAGCATGATTGATACCCCTGCAAGAGCGACAACCATCCCAAAGACCCGCCTTTTCCCCATGCTCTCCTTAAGGACGAACTTTTCCAATATGGCAGTTATCCCGGGATAGGTGACTACGATTGTGGTGCTAAGGGCTACGGGTATCAAAAAGAGTGACTTCATCCAGAAGAGGAAATGAAAACCGAGGAAGATTCCGGAAAAAATGGGTATGAAAGAAAGCTTGAATGGGATCTTTTTATAATAGGCGAAAGTAGCTGTAGCTAAAATGAAGGAAGAAAATAACAATCTCCAAAAAGCAGCATGAAACGCGCTTGTCTGTGAGAGAAGTACTAGCACAGATGAAGATGATATGCTAACCCAAGCTATAAAGATAAGCGCTATCAATTCTGCCTTTTTAAGGGCCATTTTTCTTCCTCTTATTTTGGAGTTTTGCGTTCGAAGATGCCGCTTTTTAAGGTATAGATGTTTAGAATTCTTATAACTAAAAACCTTACCGTTTACGGCGAAGATAACGAGGAAGGTGAGAAAGCCTTTTGCATCTATTGGGTTAGAAATCTCAGAGGATGTTCCTCTCTGCAGAAGGAAGTTCAAGCATAAACATAGCCCGCAGGGTAATAAAAGGTATGGGATGGGGGAGAGGTGAGCCCCCCGAACCAGCAGATGAGGCTGGAGGTTCAAAGCCCCAGCTAAACGCTGGAAGCCTCGTCTTTTAGGGCAGGATAGCTCACATGCACCCATAAGTGGTTATCGACGAGCGTTATGATGACCAAGAATGGTACCCAAGTCATTTCTGAGTACTTCGACTGCTCTGGATATTGCGCAAAGTAACCCAAATAAAAGCAAGATCCTTCGTTTTTAGAACTGAGATAAGTTAAGTCGAAAATGATTCTTGAGATTTGAGTTAGCTTAAGTTGATACACGAAATAAACTTAGGATTCGAATGCTTTTTAATTCATTTTTCATATACTAGGAGCGTATTTGAAAGTATAGATGTCATGCCTCCTTTTCACATGTTCAATGAAATCGATGTTAACTAAGACCGGTGGAAGTTGATCTTCCTCCGGTCTAGCTACGATTTTTATGACGGCCTTCCCTACCCCTATAGCAGAGAGGGCCTTTCTCACCGATTCAGCGAACGCGTGGTCCATGTTCTCCAATTTTTTAATGTCCTCTCCTCCAACAGTAAACACAACCTTGACTGCGCAGTTAGTAAGTATAGACTGGAGAAGCTCCTCGTTGAGCTGCTTGGTATGCTGATGAGCCAAAATTAGGTAGAGTCCATATTTCCTAGCTTCGCTCAGAATCGTCTCAATTACTGGTAAGTCTGAAATGAATTGAAATTCGTCAATTATGAGAAAAACATCTTTTCTTTCCTCATTGGCTCTAAATCTTGCCAAAATTTCGAACCAAACTCTCATAACGATCGTTGAAGCGATCAGCCTAGATAATCTTTCTCCTAGGTCAGCCTTTGGTATGGAGAACAGGGTGATGTTCCCAGGCAATATTAGCTTCTTGAGGTCTATAGTAGTCTTAGAGGTAATCCTCTTCAACAATTTATCGTTTGCATAAGGCTCAAGTCTAGATAATGCGGAGATGAACGTTTGAGGTTGCATCCTTTCTAAAGCATCGAACTCCTTTTTCAAATCTGGGCTCGCTTTTTCAAAAATAAACTCACCTCGATACAACATTAGTATAGTTTTGTATAGGTCAGCCATAGTCGGGCTATTAGTCTTCGAATATAAATACCTCAAGACGACCTGTAGGAGATACTTAACGTTGATCGCTCCTTCAACGAGTTTAAGCGCATCCCTGAAAACTTCAAGGAGAGCGTCAATAGCTATAGATATTGCGAATTCCCTATTTTCATGTTCAGGCAAGTCCAGAGGATTCAAACCGAAAGGGCTTTTAATAGGGTGAAGATAAAGCGATTCCTGGATTTCCTCAGCAAGCTCCTTCGCCATATCTCCATGTGGGTCGATAAGGATTATCGATGCTTTTTCGATTTCCTTAATTCTATGAACTAATAGCTTCAAAAATGAGGTCTTCCCGGAACCTGATTGTCCTATTATGTAGCAGTGTCTACGGAGATCTTCGATTGATAGCCTGAACTCATTTCCGTTTTCTAAGCTGCCTACTCTGAAGGTCCCTTTTCCAATATTGGAGGAGATCAATTGAGGCAACGAGGCTCCCCTAACGAATCTTATCCTATGTAGCGAGGGGTCTGGAAACTTAAGCAACTCCTCCAAAGCGCTTTCGCTCCAAGATATCTTATTCGCTATGCCCGTAGCTTTTTCCCAAAAGCTTAGGCTAGGTGGAGAAATGGCTTCAAAAAGGAAATCCCCGTCTTTCACTTTTTTATTCTTCCATCTTAGCTTTATATTGGAAGACTCATTCACTTTTCTTTCGATTTCTTTCAATCCGTTTTCGTCTATAGAAAGAGCGACAATTTTGCCGAGTACCGTATCGCTCAATCTTTTGTTCAATATGTGCGTGAAAGCATAGTAGTCTTTGCCCTTATTTTTTTCTACCTGTTTCAGAAGAAAAGTGAGCTTCTTTGAGTAAATTTCTTTTAGGCTAAAATCTGACGAGACCCCGATGCAGAGTCCTCCAAGGATTTTCAAAGAGTTCACGATTCCGGCTACATCGTTTATCGAAAGGTCAGCAAAATAAAAGTGCTTTTCACTCTTCGGCCTAGCTTCTCCACTCCAAACTTCTCGACCAAAATTTCTAAATAGTTCATCGTATTTTTTGTCTTCTACTCCGAAGAAAAAAGATAGACTTTCTTTGCTAACTGAGGCTTCTAGATATAACTCTATTTCGTTCCCCCAGTTGAGAAGGCATAATGTGAAAGAATTCCCAAAGACTTTATAGCTAGAGGAACCCCCAATCCTCGGTTTGATCTTATAAAGCATTATTTTCTACCATAAGGATGAGAAAACTTTAAAAAAAGTAAAATTCGATCCTTTTAAGGAGCAAATGCCTTATTTGAAAAACGTGTTATTTTTAGACGATTCTAAACACATAGTATCTATGATAGTAATGGCATATGCATTATATTTATTATGTTTTACATATAAAAAAATATACAATACTTTTCTCGTGGGGGACGAATAACGAAAGTAGCTATCGTTTCCGCGAAAAGCTTGGGAGGCGCGTATGAGGATACTTTTGGAGTCAGGATGCCCCCTCTGTCTGCCGCTTGCCTCGCAGGAGTTGCCAAGGAAAAAGGCTTTGAGGCGAAATTCTTCGATGCTTCTTCAAAGAAAGGAAAGCTGGATTCTTTTTTCTCTGAAATTTATGATTACGACCCAGATGTCATAGGATTCATATTGAACGCTTCAAGCTTTTCCAAACCATCGATTGAGCTAGCAAAAAAATTGCGCGGCCTATCTAGCGTTATAGTAGCAGGCGGGCATCATGCTACCTTTTCATATTCATCGGTATTGAGAAATGGGTTCGATGTCGTTTTTTTGGGAGAAGGAGAGAGGACCTTTGGAGAATTCCTAGATAAGTTGAAGAAGGGAGAGGATTGGAAGGATATAAGAGGCTTGGCCTACATAGAAGGCGAAAAAGTTACGAGCAACGGGCTGCCAGAAACGGTGGAAAAGTTAGACGAGTTGCCTATGCCCGCGTTCGAAGTTTACGAGAAGGAAAATTATAAGATGAAGCTCTTAGACCCTGAGGAAAGTATTATGACCGTTGAGACATCCAGGGGTTGTCCTTATAACTGTGAATACTGCTCCGTAACAAAGATGTGGGGAGCCAAGTGGAGGCTTAAGAGCGCAGAAAGGGTTATCAATGAACTGAAGAAGGTCAAGGAGCTCGGTTATAAGTGGGTTTTCTTTGTAGATGACAACTTTATCATCCCAGTCAAGAGCATAATTTCGGAAAGGATTGGCTTGCTACAGAAAATGATAAAGGAAGGTCTGAACTCTCTTCGTTATATGGTTCAGCTTAGGGCCGATTTCGTTGCTAAAAATGAATGGCTACCTCCTTTATTGTATGATGCTGGCGTTAGAGTAGCATTCCTCGGGATAGAGTCAGGCGACTCGGAGACTTTGAGAAGCATGAGGAAAAACCTCATTCCCGAGCAATCAGCGAAAGCTGTTCAGCTACTCTCAAGTAATGGAATAATAGTTCATGGGGGCTTTATACTCGGTGCACCCTACGAGAGCAAAGAAGCGATGAAAAGAACAATAAGATTTGCCGAGGGGCTAATAGGTTATGGGCTCGATTCAGCGCAGTTTTCTATTTATACTCCCTTACCCGGTACGGATGCATTCATGAGAGCTGCTTTTAAAGGAGATCTTCTCACATTGAATTGGGATCTTTACGATGTGCTACATCCAGTTATGCGCACTAATATTTCTCCCGCTAAGCTATTTCTAATACAGAGATGGGCAAGTTACAGATTTTTCATTGAAAAGGGAATATATAGTCTCAAAAAAGGCACGTTTTTTTCTCCCCCGAGGACCGAGAAAGAGAAATTTCTTAATACAGGGAAAAAATTCCTAATGAAAAAAATCCCATCTTATGTAATCGGATTGATGAAGTTGCCCTTCTCGGCCCTTTCTATATATGCGAAGCTCAGAAGAGGGCTAAGCGAAGAGGAGAGAATAGAAGTAAGAGAAATAGTAAACGATACTATATCAATTTTGCCAAAGCCGCAGAAACTCACCGAAAGCTTGCCCATCGTAAGCAAAGGGAAATGATTTTGCATCTTAGTGATAAGTTACAAATTAATTTTTAATTTGAAATTTTTAATCATAACAGATAAAGACTTTTCTTATCTTTTTCCCTTTTACTTAAATGTTGTGTATTCGTTTTTCTTCCGATTCTTTAGATATTTTTTGAGGAATGGATCTTTGCTTTCTTCCCTGTACTTTTCATTTGGCTGTCTTCATCTATATTGTTATTGCTTATCATATTTGTTTTCTTGATGTTTTCATTATTTGGGTCCATAGGTTCAACTAATACTTTAGCATCCTTATCTATAACTTTGGACTTACTTATCTCGTCGTTTGTAATTTTCGCTTTCTTTTGTGCTTGTGTTACATGGAGAATTTTATGAGAAGGATGCGGAAGCCTTATTTTAGCTTCACTGACAATTTCTTTTAATTTAGCATATCCAGGTGCATTTCCTCTTAAAGATTCAATTTCTCTGCTCTGTGAAGTCTTACCGCTAGTGCTTGGAAGAAAATACAAGAAGCGCTTCATAGTAGACCTGATGGGGCCTGACAAGGAGCTTAACCCAAATATTCCAAGAATGTTGGGCAGGATTCCTATTATAACAGGGTATAATATTCCGAAAGTCATACTTTTTCCAGGAAGTAACTTTTCCATTATCAAGAGTAATAGTGCCGATATTGGGCCGGCGAGCATTAATCCTCCGAGCATTCCGGTGATTTGCCTCACAGCCCCTTTTAATCCTGGGTGTAGGTAAGCTATCGATAGTAAAGGAGATGCGGTTATTATTGTTAGAATCAAAAAATACCTCATATATACGAAAACGCTCGCTATTATGAGGAAGAAGACGAGCATCGCAGCGTAATTGGCTATAAATGGCACAAAATAACCGAGAGCTATTCCCAAAGCTATCTCAAGCATGAACCAACCCAGCACCCAACTCAGATCTATTGCGCTTATAAGATTATAGCTAACAGCGTTCAGTGCCTCAGCTGTAGCGTTATACACATATGGAGCCAAAAAAGCAATAGAAATCGCTATGATTGTATCCTTAAAACTAGAAACGATCCCCTCCGCAGGGTCCATTTCTTCAAAGAACCCCCAAGCGATTTTAAATGCTAGAAAGATGCCGAGAGCGCCCATGCTGAGCTCCATAACAGAATCATAAATTTCGCGTAACTCCCCTTGCTCTGGAAAAGTTGGATCCTCGACTAATTTCTCTACGTCTATTGATGGAACCACTGCGGAAGCTTTGCTTATGAATCCGCACATAAATGTAAAGGGAAAGTCCACGGGGCAGTAGTCAGAATTTTGAACCGATACTCCCAATGCATTCATACCATCTCTTCCAGAGCTGTCTACCGCTCTGACAAAAATAGTGGCAGACATCGCTGGAAGGGAAGGTGAAACTACATATGTATGCTGGAGTGTAACGTTGCCGTAGACGTTTTGTAAGTTCTCGGTAGAATTGTCTCCCCAGTCGATTTCAATCGAATATGGAGGAGTTCCGTTTTCCAATGATATGGTAAGATTAAGAGGTTCTCCGGATTTGAGGATAGAATCGTTCGCGTAAAGCTCAACATTCACAGAACCTACAGGCTGGAGAGAAATACCTAAGGCGAACGAAGAAACGAAGAATCCTAGCCCAACTATTAGGAAAGATCCTATTAACGCCCAAACACCCTCAGATGTTCTACCAAGAGCAAGGTAAATGGATGAAGATACTAAAAGCATACCTGAAACCGCGTATAAGGCCCAGCCATAGTGAAGAGGCGGTACGGATCCGCCGTAGAGGGTCTCTATTAGCCCCCAACCGAAAGAAGCTACTATAAGCGAGGATATACCCGATGCCATATATTTTCCAGAGCTTCCTTTACCCATCGCTCTCATGATACTTCCTATGATAAGAGACCCAGTGCCTAATGCGAAGGCAAGCCAGAGTCCCCAAGATGCTAAAGCCCAAACATCAAGCGTTTTAGATCACCTTAAGACTTTTCTACAAATAGGTAACTCAATCATTATCTCACGTTCGTGGAAAAAGCCTCTAACTCATCCTCAGTGGGGATTATCCTCATCGTAACTCTCTTCCCCCAGGACTTCAGTATTCCTGACCCTATTGGTGCGTTTACTAAAAAATCGGCCTCGGACTCGCTAAGCCTGTAAATCTCCTTTACTGCCTCTCTACCCTGAGACTCTTGCCTCATAAGAAAAACGGATGAGGACTGCTCCACTATGGCCCTTCCGCTCGGATTCTTAGCCAAATCCTCCGGTCTTTGAGTGATGTACAGGAATGCGACGCCATGCTTCCTTCCTCTTCGAGCAAGATTCTCGAAGAGAGAAACGATGTTTGGTGTCTCCATGAAAAGCCATGCCTCATCAACGAAGAAGATTGACTTTTTAGCCTTTGCAAGAAGTTTGTTTATCGAATAACTTGATATAAGAGCCGAGATTAGTATTTTGAGCCTCTTGCTCCTAACATTCCTCAATCCGAAAATGACGCTTCTCTCAAGGAAAGGAGGGGATCCCTGGAATACATAGCTATCGGGAGGAACAGAAGCGCCCTGAAGATACTTGGAAAGCTCCTTATCTCTAACAACCGATGAAAAATCGATTATGCTTTCGACTAAGTCACTCGCTAAGAACAGCTCTTTCCTCAGCGTTCCCTGAAGTTTCTCAGGTATACTATAGGCCTCGCCTATTATATCAGAGACTTGTCCGATCCCTAAAGCACCATCTCTCATTAGCCTTAAAGGATCCAGACCTAGAGGTTCCCCATCTTTTATCTCCACAGCCTCAACCTGCAGCTTAGAAAATGCTCTTGTGTATTCGCTTTCCGGATCTATGCCCACCACGGGAATACCTTCATCCATCTCCTTTGTCCTTTTCACGAAAATCTTTGCGGCCATGCTTTTCCCAGACCCAGTTGAACCTATTATAACGAAGTTCTGATTTGGCTTTTTCCATAGGTTTAAGACTACGGGAGAACCGGTCCCACTTATACCGAGGAACACGCCACCCTCATCATGGAGATCCTCATCTATTAGAAAGAAAAGCGGTTTCATGCTTTCCGCATCAGAGAAGCGCTTTTCCACGCATAAAAAGCCCAGACACACATTGAAGCTGTATAGTTGCTCCTGAATAGGAGGAGGTTCTGCCTCAATTCCATAACCCTTGAGGAATGACCTTAACCTCTTTTCTTTTGAATTTAAATCCTTCAAGTTGTGCGAGGCAATAACTAGGAGGACATAAAACTCGAAGAAAGATGAACCGCTCAATATTCTCAGAGCCAGCTCCTCCAGAGAATTTGCTTCGTATTCTTCGGAGACTCTTAGGTGATCCCAAGCCATCCTCCTTCTTCTTACATTCTCTGTCAAGGAACTGGCCCTCGAATGCTCAATTTCCTTAAAAAGTATAGCTACTTCAGATGCTTCAGATATTAGAGAGTACAAGACGCCCTCAGGTAAATTTGAGGGAAAACGATAAGCGACAAGGATTCTAGCAAGGGTTCCATCGCTGAGACTCAAGGTATATGGATTAAGTAGCCTCTTAACCTTGGCCCTTTTCGGTCCATCGACTTTTTCTGCCTCGAAATAAGAAATGTCAGAAAAATTTCTCGTCATAAGGTAGAATTCGGGGATAAATGCATCATACTCATAGCCGAAATATGAGAAATGTCTTTTTGTTTTTTTAGCTAAAATCAATCCTTCCTTTGCAGTCGAAAGCAACGAGGCGAAGTCCGATAAGACGAGATCCCTCTCCTCCGTGGATAGTATAGTGAAGCCCACCCCTTTTAGCTTGAACCAAATTCGCCTTTCTTCGCCCTTCTTCACTTTCGTTATCCCAAAAGATTAGGATGAATTAAAAAAGGAAAATGAAGCTAAAAAAGCACTTTATAAGCATTTTTATAAATTTTGGGGAAAGATTGATGATGACCAGGGGCTTATCCAACATAGTAGCAGGACTGGCGATGGCCCTGGTAATAGCCTTGGTCTCTTCGGCTGTGATCCCGCAGCTGATTGAAAGAGGAATAAACGTAGAGAGAGGGGTGTTTTGTAGCTATTCTTCAGTTAGCGTATTCGCTTTTGTAACTGGAAGCGGATACCAAGTCATAGCTTATAATTACGGCCCAAAAGATGTAGAAAAGGCCTACATTATATACAACGGTTCATCGGGATTGGAAGTATATGATATTGGGAAAATACCTTCTGGCTCTTACTCATTGATCTCCATTTATGGGATGCCTCTTTCGTATAGGGACAGCTGCGGGAGTTCAATAGAATTGAAGGTGGTGAATGGGAAGTGAAATATAAATCCCAAGCCGAAGGAATAGCGATCATATTCATGGCTCTCTTGCTCTCAGCTGTTTTATTCAGCATTTTCAAGGCAATTTTCTCGGCTTCAGAGGGCTGGAAAGATCTCGAATACTATGGTCAACTGCTCAGCATGAAGTCATCGGAAAAAATTTTCTTAGGCAACTCCATCGATGGACCATGCATATCTTCTTCCATATCCACTGATGCTGTAATCCTGATCATCCCATCGAATCTCAATGGAAAAAACGAAACCCTTCAGGTAGAAAAAACATCGATCCCAGTAAATTCTTGCCTTTCTTTTTCATCCATCGGTCTGAATTACGACGAAGGTAAATCGGTACTCGTTTTGACGAAATACGGTAATGCTTTCTATTGGAATTCATCTTTGGGAGCAACAGCGGTGAAAATGCAGTGAGCATGAAGTCCCAATCAGAAGCTCTAGGCGCCATAGTCCTGGCTTTCATCGTTGCTCTCGGGATCGCATACGCCGCTCATGGGCTGAAAGCAGGGTACAATTATCTTTCAAGCTATAATCAACTCATGGAATCGCTGGAAGGAAAAAAAGAAGAGAGCATTCTTTTTACTATAAATAATATAAGCGGAAGCATACTCGCAAAAAGCACCATATCGTCGAGAGCAGTAGGCCTAGTCGTTTTTTCCAGAGAAACGGTATACTATGAGAACTTCACCTCCTTTGAGATCCCACAGCAGGAGTGGATCCCATTATACCTGCCTGGAGACGTTTATGCTCTTATAGCTCAGTTCAAAAACGCTTCTCTAGGCGTATTAACGGAAAGGGGGAATCTCTTTGTCTTTTCCCCCGAAGAGATCCCTAAAGTTGAAGTTACAACCTCAACCCAAATCGCCATCCTGGGGACAATGCATAAAACGGGGGAGTTCAATTCCTATTTCATTGGAAACAACAATAGACTAGTTGTATCCTACATGCTCTCATCTTCGGGATCCTTTTCAACTTCTTCCGGTATCTCGGTCTCGGGGACGCTCTCTGTATCGCCAGTTTGGGTCCCAGTCATAATATTCTACACGGGAAATCTCAGCATAAGGGAGAATTGGCTACCTAATTCGAGGACTTTTAACGTGACCGTAGAAGATCTACAGGGCGGAAAAATAACGGTGCAGATGAATGCTGATGGTTCTGGGGTATCGAAATCGTTCTCGGGATTAACCGCTTTTAAGAAAATGAAGATGGTTCTATATGCCAGCGGTTTCAACCAGGCATCCATGTCAGACATCCAAATTTATAAAATGCCATCCGGTTCGCTTATAGCGATGCTCTACGTTTACCCTACGCTGAGTGGTGCCAATTTGGCGATCTCCTCGACTGGGTTATTGGATGGGTCAGTTGCAACTTTAGTAGCAAATGGGAAAAGCTTCAGTTATTCTACGGGAGTCCCGGACTGGCAAGGAAACTATTACGCCTCAGCTTCTACGTACAGCATTATATATGCCTCTGCCTTCGATTCCGCAACAGTAAGCAATGGCATATATGCTTGTTCATATGGATCTGGGACTTCATTCAAAAGCGATTTAGCTGTTGAAATAATAGATCCTGATACTCTCGGGTCTACTAAAATCGCCTTGAAGGTAGCTGCTCCAATTATAACGGATTTGAGAGGGGAGGGCTATCTTTTGAACTTGGACCCTCCAGCTTACATTTCAATGGCATCAGGATATTACCTCTCGATAAACTCTTCTTCCTGGTCGCTGAACAGAAATGATTATGTTGGATCGAATCCCCAGAGAGCATCGACACAGGTGAGCGCGAAAGTGATGTTGCCGAACGGGTACATTTCGAGCTCTATAGGAAATGTGAGCATGTCTTTTTCATATAATGCGGGCACCGCTTCTAGCTCGGGCGGAGGGTCCTCTGTCCCTCCTTACGTATCTATCGCTCCTGTAGACCTAATGTATTTGAAAGTCGTGCCGGTTTCTGAAGCGGTTCCCACGAATGCTACTATTTTTATCTTCACTACGTCCCAAGATCCCAGCATATATTCGAACCTGTCAATACTCTACTCCGTTTTCGACTTAGATTCGGAAAAGTGGGAAATCCAGGAAAGAAGAGAGCAAATTTCGCTGATCGATACTCCAATTGGCGAATATTATGGTGCTTCTTTCTTTTTACAGGGAGATGCAAGAAGAGAGTTAAGCGCCAAAGTTTATTACAATAACATTCTGATAAGCACTGATACCTTCACTAACTATTCTTGATCTTTTAGATATTATACCTCTTTATTCAAAAAATTGCCCATTTATCATTGTTGTTATCAGGGAAGCACTATCCGGCTTTCCTTGAGAAGTGAGCTACCTCGCCCTAAAGGACGAGGCTTATAGCGTTTAGAGGTGGCTTTACGCCTTTAGCCTCATCTGCTGGTTCGGGGTAAGGCTCACCTCTCCCCCATCCCATACCTCTCATTAAGGCATGGGCTATGTTTATGCTTGAACTTCCTTCTGCAGAGAGGAGCATCCTCTGAGATTTCTATCCCAGTAGATGCAAAAAAGCTTTTCCCACAATCCTCGACATCCTTGCCGTGAACAGCGAGGTCTTCAGTTATAAAAACAAAGGGGAGTGTCTAACATGTCGGTTTCAATTTTAAGCCCGAAGTCTGAAAAACCTATTTAGCTCGACGGTATCATATATCTTGGAACATTCTCCGATGAACAACTAAATGAGAGCCCATTTAGTACGCTTTTTTGGTTCAATGTATAGCTGTAAGAATCACCAGTAAAATATTAATTTATGCCAAGGATCACTCGAAAACTCAAAGACGTTTCACATGAAAAAATGGATGCATCAAGATTCGAATTGAAAAAGCAATGAATTCTATATGCCGAGTATCTCCTTTATCAAAGCTGCACGCACGTACATTCCGTTCTTAGCCTGCTCGAAGTACTTCGCCTGGGGCAAAGAATCTACCTCCTGTGGTAGCTCCCAAACACGCGGAAGCGGGTGCATGATTATGGGTATCCTCTTGAGCTTATTAAGTGCCTCTAAGTTCACCACATAGCTTGATTTAAGCCTCTCATATTCAGAGGGGTCCTTGAACCTCTCTTTCTGAAGTCTAGTTACATAGAGAGCGTCGAGCTCTTCCTCTATATCTTCGAGTCTCTCGACCTCAACAAATGAGATTTTATTTCTTATTTTTTCCTTCACTTCTTCTCTCAGCCCGAGCTCCTTTGGAGCTATGTAATATATCTTAACATCTTTGAAGAACGTGAGCATATAAGATAAGGATGGCGCTGTCCTACCGTATTTCAGATCTCCCATTATGCCTAACCTAAGACCATCTACCCTCTTAAGCTCCCTCCAAATGGTATACACGTCCAGCAGGGCCTGCGTCGGATGCTCATTGGTTCCGTCCCCCCCGTTGATTATTGGAGCCGCTATCTCTTCCTTTATGCTGTGAGGGAAGAAAGGCTTGCTCTGCCTCAAAACGATGATATCTGGAGAGTAGCCATCGATGATCTTCATTGTATCTAGGTCGCTCTCTCCTTTTTGGAAGGAGCTAGACTCCGGCTGAAAATCTATTACACTCCCGCCTAACTTCAGCATGGCCATCTGGAAGCTCATCTTAGTCCTAGTGCTTGGCTCCAAGAAAACGGTAGCCATCGTTTTCGAATCCGCGATCTTAAGATGAGTAGTGGAGAGCTTTTTTCTGAGCGTTTCCGCTTCCTCGAACAGATGCTCCAAAGTCTCCCTATCGAAATCGAACGAAGATAGTATATCTTTACCTCTTAGCTCCTTCATTTCTTCCCACCCATTTCTACAACCTTTTCTATTCCTCTAACTATATTAACGTAGCCTGTACACCTGCACAGGTTTCCTCTTAGATACTCCCTGATTTCCTCCTCAGTTGGCCTTTTCTTCTCATGCAGCAGAGCATAGCTCATCACGAACATACCGGGGGTGCAGAAACCGCACTGCACCGCACCTTCCTCGGCGAAAGCCTTCATCAACATTTCCGCCTCCTCTCCCTTGATCCCGGATGCCGTCGTTACCTCCCTCCCGTTCGCATCCACAGCTAATGTTAGACAGGAGAGAACTGGCTCGCCATCCAAGAGTACAGTGCACGCTCCGCATTCACCTATTCCGCAGGAATATTTAGGTGCCTTAACTCCAAGCTTGTCTCTCAAGACGTTCAAAAGGAGTTCGTTCGGTTCCACTTCGACAGATACATCTCTTCCATCTAGCCTGAATTTTATAATCATCGCTTTTCACCTCCAATCCTTGAAAGGGCTGTGAGCAAAGCATCTGTAACCAAATACGGAGATGTTTTTTTCCTATAAGATGCCGTAGATCTTATATCATCTATCGGAGATATGTCCTTAACAACATGCTTAGATGCGTTCTTGAACGTCTCCTCAGTCGCGGGTTTCCCTATTAGCTCCTTTTCTACGCTAGGCGCTCTAATCGGCTTTGGAGCAACCGCGCCCAAAGCTACCCTCGCCTCCTCTATTGTTCCTCCATCGACCTTAAGATACGCTGCAGCGCTTACCTTAGCTAGATCCATCGATGTTCTCGCTAACTTTAAGAAGGCCGAGGAGCTACTGTGTGGAGGCAAAGGTATTTCGATTTCGACTACCATTTCCTCAGGCATCAGCGCTGTTTTCCCTGGGGCAATGAAAAATGAATCGATCGGAACAAATCTTGCACCGTTCTCGCTCATGGCCTTTACTCTAGCTCCATGTACAAGAAAGGGTGGAGCAGAATCTGCTGCGGGGGAGGCATTGCATATGTTCCCAGCTATCGTGGCCATGTTCCTAATTTGCACTCCCCCCATCACCGAAGCAGCATCGAGCAGGGATGGGATCCTCGAAATTATATGGGAAGATTTTTCTAGATCCCTCCATGTAGCTAAAGCTCCTATCCTTATTTTATCCCCGTCTACCGTGATATATCTAAGCTCTTTGATCTTCTTTATGTTGATTATGTGCCTCGGCTCCGCCTGCCTCGCCTTCATCTTAACTATGAGATCGGTGCCCCCTGCCAAGATCTTGCCATCTGCTCCAAGCTTACTAAGAAGAGAAAGGGCTTCCTCAAGGCTCGTCGGCTCATGATAGGAGAATGAGAACGGGATAATCCTAGTGTTCATCCTATTGAGAGAGCTCATCATCATTCGCCCCCACTCAAAGACTCCAAGATCTTCTCAGGAGTTATAGGAAGAGTGTAGAACCTCACTCCTATCGCATTGTAGATCGCATTGGCGACCGCCCCAGCTACTGGGTTCAGAGCAGCCTCTCCTAAACCTTTGGCGCCAAAGGGTCCTGTTGGCTCGTAGGTGTTCGCGAATATCACCTTGAAGTCCTCGATGCTAGGAGCATCCTCGAAAGTTGGTATTTTATAATCCACGGCCATCCCTCTGTTCATGAGCTCCCCTGTTTCCCTTTGGTAGGGTGTGTCCTCTAAGTATGCCATGCTCCATCCCATGACGAAGCCGCCATGTAGCTGCCCCTCCGCTAGCTTTGGATTAATCGGTGTTCCAAGATCTGCCCCAGCGACAACCCTCTTTGGCTTAACTGTTCCAGTATATGTATCTACTTCGACTTCAACGAAGAAAACTGTGAAGGTTGGAGGAGCGGACGTCGCCCTATAGCTGACGGTCGCTGCTATGGTTCCCCAATTTCTCTGCCATGAGGCCTTAGCTATTTCAGCGAGCGTGATTTTCATATCCTTCATACCTTCTATATATACTACTGCTTGCTCTAAGGCTTCGTCATATCTTATCTTGAAGGCTTCCGGATTAACTGCCTTTGGCAACATCCTCGTTGCTGCTTCGAATACCTTCGATTTAACCATCTGTGCCGCCCTTCTCGCGGCCTCTCCTCCTACATATGTCCCCCTTGAGGCATGCGTGTTGACGTCGTAAACCGTTATACTAGTGTCAGCTGGAACTATGTTTATCAAGTGCGGGGGCACGCCGAGTTCCTCTGCTATTATTTTCGCGTGCGCTTCGAGTGTACCACCGCCATGGTCCTGTAAAGCAGTTATATAATCGAGGCTTCCATCCTCGTTCAATTTCAACGTTGCTCCTGAGTAATCAATGACTTCTCCAGATATGGGCCCCCCTGCTCCAGATGTGTGGAATGATCTCCCAAAGCCTATGCCATTTCTGAACCTTTCCTTCTTCGCAGAAGGCGGCTGTCTCTTATCCCAACCTATGAGTTGCTTCCCTCTTTCCACTAGCTCCTTAACTCCATCGGATCTTATTATGCTTCTAACCGTGGGTCCCTGCCCCCAGAAGACATCACCGAGACCGACGTAGTTCTTCAGCTTAAGCACCAGAGAGTCCATCTTTAGCTCTTCAGCCAGCTCATCCATCAAAGATTCAACCGCCCAGGACACCTGCGGTGCGCCATATCCTCTAAATGCGCAAGAAGGGGTTTTAGTCGTGTAAACAGCTTTTCCTTCATATAAAATATTCTTCCATTTATATAGGGAGACGAACCAGCCCAGTGCAGTTCCCAAGAGAGGATAGGCCTGAACTTGGTGAGCCCCAATGTCCATTATGTTATGCATTTCTCCAAAGGTAAGCTCCCCGGTCCTTTTCGCCCCAATCCTGAGCTTGAGGTGCATCTCGTAATCAGCGTGGTCGTACATATCTTCCTCTCTTGTTAGAACGATCTTCACGGGTTTCCCGGACTTCAGGCATAGGGCCACGCTTATGAGTGTAACGAGGTTCGTCTGTATGCTCGAACCGAAAGAACCACCTATCGGGATCCTCTTCACAGAGATTCGGCTTAGGGGTATTCCAAAGACCTGACCTATGAGGATCCTGGTATTATGTATGGTTTGAGTAGTCGTGTAAACGCTCAGTCGTCCATCTACCTCAGGTACACAAAGAGATGCCTTCGTCTCTAGCTGAAAATGGTATCTGCGGTTCGTCTTGAAGCTTCTCTCTAATACCACGTCCGACTCTTTTTCAGCCCTATCTATATCGCCCTCCGAGAAATTAAGCTCAGCCCCAACGTTTTTAGATACCGTAACCTCCTGTTCTCCCTTCAAAATTCTTTCCCTGATCGCTGGAGCATCAAGGCTCATTGCCTCAAAGGCATCTAGCACAGGCCTGTAAATTTTCTTGAACTTGAACTTTATAGCTTCCGCCGCTTTTTGTGCCAGATATTCTGATGGGGCCGCCACCGCCGCTACGGGATCTCCCAAATATCTCGGAGACATAGTCAGAACGTTCCAATCCTTGAAGGTTACTTCTTCCACGCTCACGAGCCTGATATTGAATAGCTTTCGGGGGACATCTTTCGGTGTTATCACCGTTGCCCCCATCGATTCTGCATCCCTTGTATCTATTTCCTCGATGTCTGCGAACGGGTACGGAGAATATACGATCCTTCCATAGAGCATTCCAGGAACGTAGATGTCAGAGGAAAACTCGAGCAGGCCCTTAGTTTTTATCTCTGCATCTCTTCGTGGGATATCCCTACCAATGAACTTATAGTTCGTTGAGCCCATAGTTATCCGTCTCCAAAAAAATAAAAAGGTGCGACTTCTATTTAAATTTTTCATAATAGAATATTACTAAAAACAAATAAAATGAAAATGGGTGATATCTTTTGAGCCTTTTAATAAGAGGGGGAAAGTTAGTCCTTCCAGAGGGGATCTATGAATCAGATGTATTGATAGAAGATGAACGCATAAAAGCAATTGGTAAAAGAATAAAGTCTGAATTGGCTGACGAGGTGATAGATGCAACAGGAAAGCTCGTCTTCCCCGGGGTTGTAGACGAGCACGTGCACATGAGGGAGCCTGGGCTAGAATACAAGGATGATTTCTCTCACGGCACAATGGCAGCCGCCTTAGGCGGAGTTACAACGGTAATCGAAATGCCTAACACGGTGCCTCCAGTTGATTCTGGGCGCACGGTGAAAGATAAAGCAGAGCTACTGAAAAACAAGGCCCATGTGGACTTTGCCCTCTATGGCCTTCTCTCCGACAACAGTGTGGATAGGCTGGAAGAAATGCTGAATGAAGGGGCGGTTGGATTCAAGGCTTTCTTGGGTCCTACTACGGGAAACCTCCCCCCACCCAGCAATGCAACCATATACAAAGCACTGAAGCTTTCGAGAGCGCTCGGCTTCCCAATAGCATTTCATGCTGAGGACGACTCCCTTGTAAATTACTTTGTAAATGAGGTTAAGTCCTCAGGAAGGAAGGATGCTTTGGCGCATATGCTCTCTAGGCCTCCCATAACAGAGGAAATGGCTGTAATGAAGATTTATATGATGGCTAAGGATACCGATGGTAAGGCTCATATCGTTCATGTCTCATCAAAGGGCACGCTCGATTACTTGAGAAAGGCGAAGGAAGAAGGAGTTAGGCTCACCGGTGAGACTTGTCCTCACTACCTCTACTTCGATAGTTCTCATTATGAGAGATATGGGAGCTATCTGAAGGTTAACCCTCCTATAAGAGAGGCGGAGCATAGAGAAGCCCTTCTGAAGGCCTTGGAAGATAGCACGATTTTTACAATTGGCTCAGATCACGCTCCGCACTCCATACAAGAAAAAGGAGGAGGAAAGGACATATGGGAGGTTGCAGCGGGATTCGCGGGGGTTCAAACGCTGTTGCTATCCATGGTAAGCTTAGCGCTCAACGGTACATTGAAGCTGAGCAACATACCGAGGCTAATATCTAGGAACCCGGCTAAGCTATTTGGTCTTTGGCCGAAGAAGGGTGAACTAATGCCAGGTAGTGATGCTGATATAGCTATAGTTGACCCGAACAAAGAAACTTTGGTAACAGAGGAATGGTTGATTACTAAGAGCCCAATAACTCCGTTCCTTGGCATGAGATTCAAAGGAAACGTTGAGCTGACGATTCTAAGAGGAGAGATAATAGCTAAGAACGGAGAGATGGAAAAAAAGAATAGAGGCTCTATGGTTCGGAAAGTTACTTCCTATACGCAGATATGACCTTTTTTACAGCCTCCACTATCTTCTTATACCCTGTGCACCTGCATAGGTTCCCCTCGAGATACTTCTTTATCTCTAGCTCTGAGGCATTGGGATTCTCCTTCACCAGAGCATAGGAGGTTGTTATGAAGCCAGGGGTGCAGAAACCGCATTGCACCGCACCCTCCCTAGAGAAGCTCTCAGCCAACTCTTTGCCTAGTTCCTTCTGAGCTATTCCTTCTATTGTATTTACCTCTGAGCCATCTACTTGAACCGTGAATATATTGCAGGAATATACGGGCTTTCCGTCCAAAAGAACGGTGCATGTACCGCACTCCGCTCTCTCGCACCCTCTCTTTGGTCCTCTTACTCCGAGCCTGAACCTGAGGGTGTCTAAAAGTATTTCGTTCGGAGGGACGTCTAGCTCGACTGGGCTTCCATTTAACTTGAATGATACCTTCATCCCGAACCACCTCCGAAGTATTTCATTCCTTTAAATAGCGCCTCCTTCAAGAGCGCTTTCGTTGCCTTTAACCTATATTCTGCTGATGCCCTAACATCGCTGATCGGGGAGATGTCCTCGGCTACCTTTTCAACCGCACGCTCTATTTCGGAGACATTAGCTTCTTTCCCTTTTAGCTCATTCTCCACAGTATAGGCTCTAACAGGCTTCGGTGCAACAGATCCGAGGGCTATCCTGACGTCTGAGAAGATCCCGTTCTCGATCTTCAATGCCACAGCAGCTGAGACCACCGAAAGCGTGAATGCGTGTCTCCTCCCTAGCTTGTAGTACCATTGGAAATAGCCATCGAGGGTAGGTAACTCGATCTCTTCTAAGAGCTCATAACTTGAGATCGCCGTCTTCCTAGGACCTAGGAAGAATTCCGAAATGGGCAATGTCCTGCTACCAGAAGAAGAACTCAATTTTACCTTAGCATCATATATGAGAAGAGGTGGAGCAGAATCTGCTGCGGGGGAGGCATTGCATATGTTCCCAGCTATCGTGGCTACATTCCTTATCTGCCAAGAGGCCATCTCATATATCGCGGAACTGAGAAGAGGCAATCTTTCCTTCACCAAGGCGTTTTCAAGAAGCTCCTGAAGACGGCTTCCCCCTCCTATAAACATCTTTCCGTTGTATGCCCTGACATATCTGAGCTCACCGAGCCTCGTTATATCCAATATCTTCTTTGGTGATTGCCTTCCTATCTTCATATCCAGAATTAAGTCCGTCCCACCTGCGAGGATCTTCCAGTCCCCTTCCTTAAGCACGTCAAGGGCTTGATGGAGATTCTCTGCCCTTTTATATTCGAATTCAGGGAGCTTGTAGTACAAAGTCTTCACCTCCCTTCCAAAAGCTTAAGCACTCTTTCCGGAGTGATCGGAAGATGCGTGACCCTTTTTCCTATAGCATGCGACACCGCATTAGCTATGGATGATGGAGCCGGTATAAGTGCCATTTCTCCTACACCCTTGGCACCGAATGGGCCATATTTGAACCTGTCCTCAATGAATATGGGTTCAGCGATCTCGGGAGCATCCATAGATGTTGGGATGACATAGTCTGTCAAGTCCTTGTTTATTATCTCTCCTTTTTCATTGAACTTGAACTCCTCGGTCAATGCTAACCCCATTCCCTGTACGAATGCACCCTCTATTTGACCCTCCACCTGCACAGGATTGATTATCTTCCCAGCAGCTATCGCAGGATAGGTCCTCAGAACTTTTATAGTTCCTAGCTCTGTATCAACTTCAACCTCAGTTATCGTCACCATATAGCTATAAGATATATAGGCGAATCCCTGCCCCATCTCGTCATCGAACCTTCCCTTAGGAAGGAAAAAGTAGCCGGATGAGGTCGTGCTCACTCCCTTACTATATGCTGATTTCACTAGGTCTTTCCAAGGCATGCTCTTCGATGGATCCTTCTTCGACCTAACAACACCGTCTACTATAGTTATGTCCTCCGGGTCGGTGTTGAGCAACTTTGCTGCCAGTGAATTAAGCCTCTCTCTCAACTCTATTGAAGCTACATATACCCCGATAGCCCCAACCCCCGTTCCTCTTGAAGCGTGGGTCGCCCCAGTGTCAGGTGCATCTGATGTGCCGAAGTATACATGTACAAGGTCTAGCGGAACTCCAAGTATCTCGGCCACTATCTGCCTATGAGACGACGTAGGGGAACCTTGTCCCATCTCAACGATGCCTACGAGAACCGATACAGAACCATCTGGCTCTATCTTAACTGTTCCAGCTGACCAATCAGGGACCCCCCGGGATGTGCTTATGCCATGCCAGGCAACGCCTATGCCTATGCCTTTTCTGAACCTTCCCTCCATACTGGAGTAAGCCTTCCTCTTCTCCTTCCAACCGGCGTTTAACGCTGCAGCCTCCAGGGCCTCCTTTACTCCCACTGATGAATCCAATACCTGTCCGGTTATAGTCGTTGCTCCAGGAGTCAAAATGTTCTTCAGGCGGATTTCCAAGGGATCGATTCCAAGCTTTTCAGCTAAAACGTCCATCTGGCTTTCAGCAGCAAATTGAACTGATGGGTTCCCGAACCCTCTGAATGACCCTTGGTAAACCTTGTTCGTGTATATGCAGTACCCGTCGACCTTAGCGTTTGGTACGACATATGGTCCCGATGCGTGCATCGTGGCCCTCCAGAGTATGAATGGCCCCCTATTGGCGTATGCTCCAGTATCATGTACTATCTCAACTTCTATAGCTTTCAGCTTCCCTTCAGCATCTGCGCCGCTTTTGTATTTTATAACAGTCGCCTCTCTCTTCGGATGAACTGCAATGCTTTCTTCTCTCGAATATTCAATGAAGGTCGGCCTCTTTGTTAAATATGCTACAAGAGCGGCCTTTGCTGAGGTCAAAGGTCCTTGGTCATCCTTCCCTCCGAATCCCCCTCCTAAATATGGAACGACTACTCTTATCGAGCTAGCAGGTAATCCGAGGACTCTGGAGACTATCTTTTGCGTCAGATGGGGGTATTGCGACGGGGAAAGTATAGTTAGCTTTCCTTCTAGATTCGGTATGGCTATAGAAGCCTCTGTCTCGAGATATATGTGGTCTTGGTGCGACGTTCTATACGTGTTCTCTACAATGACGTGGGACTCAGAGAAGCCCTTTTCCACGTCGCCCTTTCTTACCTTCGTTCTGAATGCTATGTTGGAGCCCGTCTCCTCATGGACCAAAACATCATTCCTTTCCCTAGCTTCCAAAGGATCGAGCACATATGGCAAGGGATCGTAATTTACCTTAACTAGCTGAGCCGCCTCTAGTGCGGAGTCGAAATCTGAAGCAACTACTAAAGATACGGGTTCTCCCACATACCTGACCTTCTTATCGGCCAGAAGCGGCTGATCGGGAATTGAATAGCCTACCTGGTTCTCTCCGAGTATATTTTTGGCAGTGATGTTCATTAAAAATCCCTTCACCTTTTTTGCCTGAGAGTCGTCTATGGACAATATGCGCGCGTGAGGATACTTGCTTGTAACCTGCTTGATGACCAGCATATCCCTCATATAATAGTCTTCCATGTATCTCGCAATTCCAAGGGCCTTCTCTATCGTATCTGCCCTTTCAACCTTCTTGCCAACCACGTAGAATTCTTGAGCACCGAGCCACTTGTTCATAAGTCTTTCCAAATCAGTGGAGGACAAAATTATTCACCCTAATAACTTATAGTGATTTAACACAGATATTAATGTTTTTCAAAAAATTAAAATATGTTAAGATTATTGAACCAATTCTCTTTCTCGAGAGAGTTATTGGATACTTTAAATTAATCCAATGAGATATCATGTTTACCATTTCTGCCTTAATTCAATATACGAGGTAAGCCTTTTTGAGCGAGGGGTCAGATAGAAGCTCGCTTCCTTTTCCCTTCATTACGATGTTTCCCTGCTCCATAACGTACGCTCTTCCAGCGAGCTCAAGCGACTCCTTAACGTGTTGCTCAACTAATAGAATAGTGATGCCAAGTTCTTCGTTTAACCTTTTTATGGCGCTGAATAGCTCCATCACGATAACGGGAGCAAGGCCTTGGCTGGGCTCATCCAAAAGGAGGACCTTCGGTCTGCCCATCAGTCCCCTTGCAATTGCGAGCATCTGCGCTTCTCCTCCCGACAATGTTCCCGCCCTCTGCTCTAGTCTCTCTTTCAACTTAGGAAATATGGAGAGGGCCATCTCCATCGAATCCTGCAACTTCTCTCTCGCCTTTTTGGTATATGCTCCGATCGTTAAATTCTCCCTCACTGTAAGAGAAGGAAAGAGTCCTCTGCCTTCTGGAACTAATATTAGGCCTAGCTCAACCCTCCTGTAGGTTGGCTTCTTAGTTATATCCTCTCCTCCGAAGTAGATAGATCCGCTTCTAAGTCTAGTCATACCCATTATCGTTTTCAAGGTCGTCGTTTTGCCTGCACCGTTGGGGCCTACGAGGGCTGTTATCTCATTTCGCGGGACTTCTAGACTAATAGAATGGAGAATTATGAACTCGCCGTATCCTGCCGTTACATTTGAAAGGGTAAGCTCCTCGCTCAATCTCCCACCCTCATATAGGCTTTATTCCAAGGTAAGCCTGAATTACCTGGGGATCATTTGAAACCTCCTCAGGTTTCCCCTGGGCAATCACCCTCCCCTCATGCATCACGATAACCCTCTTGCTTATGCTCATAACGAGCCTCATTATATGCTCAACCACTACCAAAGTAACCCTTCTTTCGGAATTTATCTTCTGGAGGGTATCTATCATAGCACTAAGCTCACTCGGTCTAAGCCCGGCACCAACTTCATCTACGAGCAGGAGCTTTGGCTCCGTAGCTAGCGCCCTAGCTAAGTCCACTAGCTTGTGCTGCATCAGAGTTATTTCCTCCCCCCTCTTTTCCAAAATATCCTTTGGTAGACCCAAGAAAGAAGCTATCTCCTTCGCCTTTTCCTTCGCCTTTTCCACATCACTGTACCTGAGCAGCGATCCCGTCGCGATCGCGTCCAAAACGCTCATTTTTTTAAACGGTCTAACGATCTGCCAAGTCCTGCCAATTCCAAGCTTGATTATCTCATGTGAAGGTAAACCAGTTATCTCTTTTTGTCTGAAGAAAATCTTACCCCCGTCTGGCTTATAGGTACCTGTTATGCAGTTGAAGAGCGTCGTCTTTCCCGCACCGTTTGGGCCTATTAGTCCTAGGATCTCCCCCTCCATTACCTTTATGCTTACGCCGTCTATCGCTTTTATGCCACCAAAATGCTTAACTAAGTCTCTTGTCTCCAGGAGAGCTTCACTCATTTTCTCACCTCTTCTTCTTCATCGCTTTATTTATCCTATTTATTATACCAGCTATCCCCTCAGGTTGAAATATACCCACAATGACGAGTACTATGCCGTACAGGAGCAGATCTAAGCCGGGAACCGTTGAACCGAAACTGCTTCTGAAGTATTCCCCAAGTGACCTGAGAACCATCGCTGATACTATTCCCCCTTCTATACTTCCCAATCCACCGATGATCCCCATAATAGCTATACTTAGAGAGCTGCTGCTATCGAACATTCTGTAAGAGAAGCTGGCAGCCAAAACGATGTAGATATAGCCCATTACTCCTAGGAAGAACGAATAGATCATCAGAGCGTATAGTTTATACCTTCTGGTGTCTATTCCTATCATCTCAGCAGCGAGCTCGTCCTCTCTTATAGATTTTAGATAATAACCAATTTTTGATCTCTCTATAGCTAAATTTGCCAAAACCGTTAAAATGAGAATTACCGAAGCGATGGCGTACATAATTTCGTAGCTGTTGAATTTTAAATATAAGATCCCGGTCTTGGGTGGTAAATAGTAGTCTGTAGGGCCCATCAATACTCTGGAGAGGTTATTAAAAATCACCACTAGGGCTGCAGTGAGGAGCGCATACCAGACCTCCTTAATTCCGAACCTGAATGTAGGAATTCCTATTATAACCGCTATTAAAAGCGAGGCTGCGCCTCCTGCGAAGATCCCCAATAGTGGGGGAATCCCTGCCTTTATCCATAGCTCAGATGTTATTATCCCTCCGACTCCCACATATGCGAATGCACCTAGATCCAACTGCCCCGCATAACCTCCTATTATATTCCAAGCGACCACCATGGAAGAGAAAAGGACGACGGTTGCGGCTAGCAACTCATAATAAGCGTTGCCCATTAGAATCAGTGGTATAACCGCCAATAGGATAGCGATTACGAGGAGCTCGAGTGCTATTTTTTTAGATCCCGTGCCAAAATCAACCATGCGGCTTACCTCCTCCCAAAGAGCCCCCTAGGTCTGAACCAGAGCACAAGGAAAAATATGATATAGACTACTGCCATCCTCGCCGATGGGGTTAAGAAAAGGCTACCAAGAGACTCGGCTACGCCGACTATTAAACCCGAATAAACAACTCCAGTTATACCGCCGAGCCCGCCCATCGCAACGATTACCCATGATATGAGGCTGAAGGAAGTACCCAAATATGGCTGGACTTGGCCAAACGTCATCCAGAGAGATGAAGATAGAGCTATTAAGGCTACTCCGAGCCCGAAAGTTACAGCGTAGAGCATCCTAGTATTTATCCCCATGAGCTGCGCGACCTCTCTATTATCAGTAGTCGATCTCATGGCCAGGCCGATGTAAGTCTTATTTAAGAAGACGTTGAGGGCATACATTGTTACGATGCTTATTACAGCTATGAACAGCTTAGACGCATATATGGTAAGAGGTCCTAAAGAATAGCTAAAGTTGAAAATAGAATAGGGGACAGCCTTAGGCTGGGCCTTGAACATAGCGAGGGCTATATTTTGCAGGATTAGGCCCAGCCCGACAGTGACAGCAATTTGTATTAACGGCTCCTTGCCTAGGACCGGTTGAATCATCCCAAAAAATATCCCGATCCCAATTATGAAGAAAAGTGGAATGAGAAGAAGGGCTGTGAGCGTCGGATCGACGGATAGGTCTACCGAAGTTAGCCATACGAAGTATGCGGCTATCATGAGCAGGTCTCCGTGAGCGAAATTTATGATATCCATTACGCCGAATATGAGCGCTAGACCCATGGCAACGAGCGAGTAAAAAAGGCCTAGAAATATGCCGTCTACTGAGTTTTGTAACAACAATTCGGGAGAGATCATCACCAAAAGCCCCCGGAAGATCATTTAAAAAAAATTATTTAGTTTGGGTCCAACCAGGCCGTGGGAATATGGGAGAAAATCCCGGCTGGGCTTCAGGCCATACCACCACCGGAGTCAAAGTACCGTTTACGTTCTGCACTTGGAGTATAGCTGTGAGTGGGTAAAGGTTATCGCCGCTAGCATCGAACTTAATGTGGCCCGAAGGATAGAGCTGAGCCGCTATGCTATTGTTATCGTTGAGATCAAGGCTCTGAAATGCAGCCTTCAGATGATCCGGACTCAAGGGGTCATTAGGGAACATCTTTCCCGCTTTCTCCAATGCCTCATAAACGGTCATCAGCGAATAGAATATTATTCCAGCACCCTCTGTTGGCATCTTTCCGTACCTCTGCTCAAAAGCTGAGACGACTTTTTGATTCCATTGCGTTGGGCGCGCTGGGTTGTAGCTGTAAGTATTAGTATAATAAAGGACGGCATCTCCGGCAGCTTTTATGGAATCCGGATCCGTATAACCGCAAGCTCCAGCCCCTGCTATAAAAGCGAACTTCAGGCCTGACGCCTTTATCGCTTTTGCTATTAGAACTCCGTCGTTGAAATATGGAACAGATATTAAAACATCAGCGTTTAGTTGCTTTATCTGGTTTATTATAGGAGTAACGTCCGAAATATCATATGGATAAGTTATATGAGAGGCTATCTCTACCCCGTTGGATACAAGCTCTAAGACTGCCCCGTTGGCTACAGATGTTCCGAAAATAGAGTCCTCGTTGAGAACTACCGCTGTCTTTATGGTGGTGTTGGTCTTCTTCGCCATGTCCAACACGAAGTCAGCAGCCGCTTTGCCGTGGGCGCTAGCTTTTGGTGCTACCCTGAATATGTACTGCCAGCCTTGTTGCGTGAGCGAATCAACGAGAGCATCGGTTACTAAGATTACCTTGTTCTGCTCCGTTACGGCTGCCATGGCTGAAGTGAATCTCGATACGTAGGCTCCGAGCATAATTGGAACGTTGTAGTTAGAAATGAGCTTTTGCGCTGCCAGCCTTGCTGTCTCAGGAGCGCCTCCCGCGTCTTCAGTCACAAGTACTAGCTTCGCCCCTCCCATCGATTTTATTCCTCCCAGTTCATTGTTTATTATATCAACTATCAATTGCGCAGCCTGCTGTGCCTCTTGGCCAAACACAGCATAGTTACCCGTTAAAGGCTCCACAAGACCTATGTAGATCTGTTTAGGATAAGCTGAAGTGTTAGTTACTGTAGTTGTTGGAGAAGTTGTCTTTTGAGTAGTAGTCGTTGTCGGCGTCGTTGTGCTTGGAGCTCCGCCCCTCGAGGCGAGGTAAATTCCCGCTACTGCTACGATTATTACTACTACCACGATCGCTATAATAGCTGTAGAAGAAACGGACTTCATTTTATTTTTCACCTACTTAAATAATTTAATATTTATATTAAAAGTGGGTTCTTTAAATATTTTTTTGTCTACATTTGTATTAAGTTATTCTTTCAGTTTCTTCTATTATATATGAAATAAAACATAATGAATACAGGTTAACGTTGAAAAAGATAATATCTAATAAAAACAATGTTTCTGTTTCATCTTATTAATCAGAAACGTTCAATAGATAACAACTAAAGCTTTGTGCTAGAATGAGCAAGAAAGAGGATTTAAACAAGTTAGTTATAGAACTCTGACCTCCTCTCCGCCTTAAAGGACGAGGGTTCCCCTCATCTGTTCGGGATTACTTCTGTAAATGGATTTAAACATAGCTTAGATTAAATTCATAACTAAAAAGATAATATATATTTGATTTAATACTATCGCAGGAACTGCTTTACTTTAGGTATGGAAATACAGTCAGCTTAGTCGGTTCTTTAAATCGTTAAAATTTTCAACGAATTTGCAGATTTCTTTATTTACAATATTTGTGATTTTTTCTTTAAAAACAAACACTTTAATATATACGTCAATTATAATTTCTCGAACTTTTCAGTCGTTTTTGGTGAAAAAACAATGGCTCTATTTGTAGATCTATTAACAGCTCAACTTTTTTCTATGGCAGCAGCATTCATTCTTACAGGCTATTCTTTGGCAAAGCTATGGGTAACACAAAACAGCCATGAAGAAGCGATAAATAAGCTAAAGCCATTCAGTATTCCAGCGCTAATTCTAGGGGCTTACATAACGATTACCGGACTATATGGCAGTATGCTATGGCCTTTGCCGGGAAGCTATAATTTATTGTTCTATGACCTTTATCCATTGCTTGGATTAGGCCTCATCGGAATCGCTATGACAATAAGAAGTGGATATAAATTAGAGTATATGGGATTCCTCGCTCTCATTTTAGGATTAATCACGGCGTATTATGGTTACATGGGTTATGCTAACAACATGACAAAGGAGCCTTTTGCGCTGTTTCTTTTATACGGCGGCGCTGGACTGTCATCTATATTGTTCTACCCTATATCATATCAAATAGATAGGGGCAAGATAAACAGAATATTGCTGATAGTAGAGGTCGCGCTGCTTGTGCTGACTGGTTTGCTAGCAACCTACATAGCTGCTGGTGCTATTCCATCACACTTGAAGATGTTTGCCAATTGGGCACCGTTTATCTAAAAACTCTCATTTTTCATTATCTTTTTTTCTATCGAACTCCACAAATATCTCAGCGTTATATTTTTCCTTTGCTTCTCTCTTAGCTTCGCTTAAAGCTTCTTCGAAGTCCTCCATATTATTCTTATCCATTATAATTATCATATGCCCTTCCAAAGTTTTCTCATCAATATACCTCATCCTCAGCTCTTCAACGGAAAGCCCTCTGCTTTCAAAGCTTTTCTTTATTCCTTCGACGATCTTCAGGGGAGGAGCGATGTCGCTTACTTTCAAAGTTAAATCCTTAAAAGATTTCAAAAGTTCGTAGAAAATGTAAAAAGTCAATGCTATCGATCCCAAGTAATCGAAAATGTAACTATATATAGCACCTGTTAAGGAAGACGCTATCACCGTTATTCCTTCGATAACTTCACTAACGGTGAAGGTGGCATAATAACCGAGGGGGCCTCCTCTACTTTCTTTAGAAAGAGATATAGCTACCAGATAGCAGATTAGCCCTAAAGCGGCCATCGCAGGAGCACCCAGCGAAACAGTGTAGGCCTTTGAAGACAGCACTTCCATCAGAGCTATTCCTGCTACGAAGGAATAAGCCATGAGGGTAAATATAGAGCCACCGAACTTTAGTCTGACATGCCCGAAGTGATGATTCTCATCGGGGGGCATACTGCTCTTCTTCATGAATGCCAATATGAGCACGAGCGAGGCTAAGTTCGCCATAGATGTAAGGGCGTCAACGAGAACTGATTTGGAATGATAGATTATTCCGCCTGCTATTTTGAATATCCCACCAGCCAATGAAAAAACTAGTATAAGGAGTAATCTATCTTCTTTTCTTAACATTCCGTTAAACCTCTAATCCAAAATTATCATTCTCCTCATACTGGCTAAGTGCCTCAGCAATCTTATCCTTTCTTTATTCGCCAAGACTGGAACAAGAGCTATCCCGGTGACAAATCCACCTACATGTGCCCAGAATGCTATCCCTACTGATGGACCTACTAGTGAAACGAAGGCCGAGATTAATTGGTATATGAACCAGAAGCCTATGAAGACTATAGCAGGTATCCTAAAGAGAATGGGGAATATGAACCAGAGCCCGACCGCTCTAATAGTGCCTGCCGGATACATCATAAGGTATGCTCCAAGAACACCGCTTATAGCCCCACTAGCGCCTATGGCAGGAACGAGCCAGGGATTATACATAGGGCCAAAGGTCATACCTGGAAACAATTTGAAGGAAAGCCAAACGCTCATCGTATGAAATAACGCAGCTCCGGTTCCAGATAATATATAGAATACTAAATATCTAAGCTTGCCCAGCGCTGCCTCTATGTTGTCTCCGAATATATATAGATAGAGCATATTTCCCAGCAAATGAAGAAAGCCGCTATGTAAGAACATCGCTGTTATTATGGTCCAGACCATCTCACCTTTCAAAAGATAATATGGCCTGAAACCGAAGGCGTTTATTATATCATCGAGAGAGGTTGCCCCGGGGAGGATCAAGCTTGGCCAAAAGTATGAGACTATGAAAATAACAACGTTAAGCAAAATCAGCATCTCGTTTACAACGGGTCTCTCCACTTCTATGTTTTCGTCTCCGGCCGGAATCATCTTCTTCCTTCTACCTCCAGCTTCACTTCAAGTAAAACCCTATCTCCATCGCTTAGCCCTAGCTTCCCTCTAAGATATATTGGGGCTATTACCTCTAGAACCTCTCTCGGATGACTTGTTCTGTCCGGTATTATTATCGCCGCCTGTTCGTATCCATTAACTTTTGCTCTGAAGAGCGTTGCTCCTCCGTAGAATCTGTCCTCAGTTTTGAACCCCTCAATCCTTATCCCCCTTTCCTTTGTTAGGGCCATCCTCTTTAATGCTGATTCCCCGATAACCTGAACATTCAGCGTGCCTGGGTATGGCAAGAATCCCAAGAGCTTTTTGATCTTGTTTTTATAATATTGCACGTTCATATAGAAGCGACCTTCTCCTAGACCACTAACTACCTTACCTTCGAGGAGTAAAACGTTGTCCTCTACTCTCATCAAAGCAGATAGAATACCGTAGAGCTCCTCGGCAAGCTTCAACCCATTTTCAGTTAGCTCAACGAATTCCCCTTTCCCTTTTACAGTCCTCACTATATATCCCTCAGCTTCCAATTCATTTAATAGCCTCGATACCGTTTGCTGGCTAACTCCCAATGCTTCAGATATTTTAGATTGAACCACCCTAGCTCGCTTGTTTCCTCCTAAGACCAAAACGGCGAATATAACCTTTTTCGCTTCTTCGTAAAGCATACTCCATCAACCTCCTGCTCAAGCGATCTGCTATGTTTAAGGGAACTGGTAGCCCTTTGCCGGGCCTCAAAAGCTTCACTACTTCAAAAGCATCTTCCAGACTAATCTCATTTCCGACGCTGATGTAAAGCCTCTTAGCCCCCTTTGGCTCATTCAAGACTTTTCCTACAACCCTTCCTTTAAGCCACACATAGCCTCTCTCATCGATTTTTTCTGCTTTCAATGGTTTCTTGGCAACTCCGACCGTCGGTTTTCCTAGCGCTAACCCAACTTGAACCGCTGAACCCGCCAACCTGGGATGAAACCTACCGTGGCCGTCCACTAAAATTAGATCCACATCGGAGAGATCTATTTCTTGAGCTGAAGCGAGAAAAGCGGAAGCTTCCCTGAAGCCCAAAAATCCCGGAACGTATGGGACTTTATTCTTGAGTAAGGCAGAAGAAACTTTTATCACCTTACCCTTCCTTGCATTGTATAGAACGGCGACAGAGCAAGATAGATCATTCGAATAAGATGCGTCTAGCCCGAGAATTCTCTCGTATTTTCTCTCAGAGAGCCCCACATCATCCATCAAATTAGCCATGATTTCTTGAGCTTTTGCTGCCTTTTCGTAGTTGAAAGATGGCATAAGGGCTTTCACGCTACAAGCGCGCCTTCCCTTCGTAACTTTTTTCCTTCGTCACCACAACGTAGTCTATATCTCCTCCAGAAAGAGCGTCCCTCCTGATCCCCTGTTTTACTCCTTTAACGGCTATGTCTATAGCTTCACCCTCGCTTAGCCCAGGTTTGTAGAGCTCCTCTATAATACCTATACTAATGCTACCTCCGCTTCCCACAGCTACGAAGTCATCCTCCAGCACTGAGCCGACTGGGTCGAGTACGGCTAATACGGGAGAACCGTTTTCGATTCCACCTAACACGAATTCTGCCATCGCCGGAAATACCTTAAGGGAATATAATATGTTCGAGAGCAATTTGGCTGCGCTCCTGACCTTCATCTTACCCTTTACTTCCCCCTCGTAATACCTCATCTCTTCCTTCAGGAGTCTAATTATATTCTGCAGATCTCCGACTGTCCCAGCTGCTCCGATGGCCATTCTGTCGTTAAGTAGGAAGACCTTCTTAGCGTTGGAGCTCTGGATATAGCTCCCGTAAGTCATCCTTCTCTCCCCAGCAATCACTATCCCGCTGGAGAACTTTAAACCTACAACTGTTGCTCCCTGAAACACTTGCTCTCCCATGATGCTCCCCAAAACTACATGTTCCTTTATCCCTAATTAATTCATCATAATAACTTTTCTCATTTTCAATATCAATCATAGGATAAGCTGAAAATATGAAAACGATATATATGGAAAACGTGTAACAAATAATTCAGGGTTCTTCTATGAAGGCTAAAGCTAGAGTTCTCGTAATGGGATATGGAGTGATTGGAAAAAGGGTAGCAGATGCCGTCTCTCTTCAGGATGACATGTCTTTGGTGGGCGTTTCCGACGTTTCTTCTGATTGGAGAGTAAAGATGGCGATGAAAAAGGGATACCCTATTTATGCTGCTACAGCCGAGGCTCTCTCCAAGATGAGGGCCGCGGGAATACCAGTACAGGGGACGGCGGAGGATCTTCTTAAGCAAGGGGCGGTTGATTTAATTGTGGATGCTACTCCGAAGGACATCGGTGCCAGGAACAAGGAGGGACTATACAAAAAGTATGGTGTTAAGGCTATTTTCCAAGGCGGTGAGAAAGCGAACATAGCAGATGTCAGCTTTGTTGCTCAGCGGAACTATGAGAAAGCGTTAGGAAAGCAGTTCGTGAGAGTGGTGAGCTGTAATACAACCGCGATCTCGAGGGTAGTAGGAGGGCTGCACGAGGCGTTCGGAATAAAGAAGGCTAGGGTCACGCTGGTCAGAAGGGCCGTGGATGTTTGGGAGAGTCATGAAAGCGGAGTCATGAATACCGTCGTACCAGAGACAAAAATACCAAGTCACCAAGGCGAGGATGCTAAGACAGTGGTTGAAGGACTGAATATAATAAGCATAGCGTTGAAGGGAAGCCACAACTTATATCATCTGCACACCGGTTACCTTGAGTTCAATTCACCCATAAAAGTTGAAGAAGCCTTTGAGGCATTGATGAAGGAACCAAGGGTTGTGCTCGTAAGGAGCTCGGACGGTGTAATGGGACTAAACAGCTTAGTTGAGATAGGGAGAGACCTTGGGAGGCCCAGAGGGGATATATTCGAAGTGCCCGTATGGAGCGACTTAATGAAAGCAGAAGGAAATGAACTCTACTTAATGTGGGCTACAGGGAACGAGAGCATAGTTATACCTGAAAATATAGATGCGATAAGAGCGATGATGTTATTGGAGGAGGACGCTAGAAAAAGCATTGAGAAGACAGACAAGTCCCTAGGAATAACAAAGAGCCTTTACTGAGAAATGCATAACGAGAGGAACGAAGCATAGACCTGCGCACTAAGAGGATCTATATTTAATCTGATCTGCTTACCAGGTTTTTTCGCCATAGCCAACCTAAATGAGAGCTCCTTAATGCTATTTTCTTCAACAGATGTGTAAATTAGAACAGCATTATGGAGAGACTCCGCTATGGCCAAAGAAACATCCGATTCTATAATCCTCGCATCGATGCCATTCTCTATAAGCTTATAGGAAAGAATGCTAGCGGGAGCCGTTAAATATGGAGTGTGAATTATATCAATAGCGCTTTTTCCATCAAGAAACTCTCTAAGCACAGGGCAGCTTTCCTCTAGAAAGCCGGCAAGAAGACCCCTTAGTGAACTGATATCTTCTCTCAATCGATCTATTCTCATATCAGTTCTTTTTCCAGACGATGTAGCGTGATACAACCCAGCAAGGGAAGATGCTATTACCTCGGAGATCAACGGTTCTGTGGATCCCTCTATGCGAGTCATTTCCTCCTCCCCCACCATTTTTTTTACTATTGGGTCATCGAAGTAAGGCGTAACCAAAAGCAGATCACCCCCCATCACCCTCATACCGGAAGCCAAGCTAGCAGCTAGGTTTCTTTCCCTAACGCTGCCCATATAGTATATTGCGCGTAAAGTCCCCTCATAATAGGGGAGCACGCCGTAAAGGAACTCAGTGGCCGTCATTAAAGGAAAACTCTTTCCCCATCCTAGGGACTCGAGGAAGTGCTTGAGGGATACTGCGCCTGGAAGACCAAAACCACCATATAGTAAAATGGGATCTCCGCCTTCTAGGAATTTTCTTATTTTATCCGCTGCTCTTTCCCCCGATGCTATTATGGCTTCGATTCTCTCCTTCTGGCCTAATGAACTCATAGAAGGGCCTCGTCCAGACTCCGGCAACAACTGCACTCATCCTCTTTTATTTCAGTTTTCAGTCTAGGTATAAGTGAATATATTATTCTCTTAGCTTTTTCTACGTTTTCGGACATTACCCTTGAGACCACATCGGCTGTGACCGGCTTCTGAGCCCACACATCGTAGTCGGTAACCATTGCCAGTGTAGCATAGCAGATCTCGAGCTCACACGCTAAGTTAACTTCTGGTACAAGCGTCATGCCTATTATATCCGCTTTGAAAACGTCTTTGAACACCTTGCTTTCAGCAAACGTGCTGAACCTAGGGCCTTCGATACATACATAAGTTCCTGAACCGTGTGCTCTTATTCCCTCTTTCTCTGCCACCTCAAGGAGCTCCTTCCTCAGATACTCACAGAAAGGCCTTGCCATGCTTACATGTGCTACCCTAGGTCCATCGAAAAATGTGTACTCCCTCTTCTTCGTTAGATCTATGAATTGGTCCGGAACCACGAAGTCTCCAGGCTTATAATCTTCTCTCAGGCTTCCAACAGCACTCACGGATACCACTAATCTTACACCTAAAGATTTGAGCGCCCACACATTTGCTCTGTAATTTATCTTGTGAGGAGGTATCCTGTGACCTCTTGCGTGCCTCGGTAGAAAAGCTACCTTCTTTCCACCAGCCTCCCCGATCACTATAGCATCGCTCGGGGAACCATATGGTGTATTTATCCATACCTCGAATGGATCCTTCAGGAAACTAGCGTCATAAAGCCCGCTTCCTCCGATTATCGCAATATCAGCTTTTACTTCCTGCTTTGACTTAGTTCTTTTCAACCAATCTTCCATTATTATCACCGAAGAAAAATTGTTTTACCAACGATAAAAATATTCTCTCTACAGGCCGCTTTATAATTCAAAATCGGCAATGCAAAATTGTTTTTTTAAACTTAAAATCTGACCTACTGTATGTCTCGAGGAAATCGATTTCGTAATATCCAATTGTGCCCTTTGGAATAAAAAACGACGAGATAAAGATAAAATCAATTTTCCTATGTAAACATTATGGTGAGGTGCTACGCCCAAAATACCAGTTAAGCTTGTCAATTGGGACGATGTAGTAACATGGAGCAAGGACCTAGCTGAGAAAATAAAGTCCGATGGATTTTACCCTGACGTAATTGTAGCGATTGCAAGAGGAGGAGTCGTAACTGCAAGGCTCCTCTGCGATTATTTAGGCGTAATAGATATGCTGTCCATAAAAGTAGAACATTGGGTCGAGACCGCCGCGCACACGGAAAACGCATCCATAAAATATCCCTTCAATATAGACTTATCCAAGAAGAGAGTGCTTCTTGTAGATGATATATGCGATACAGGCAAAAGCGTTGAAGTAGCAAAGGAACATATAATGAGCTTCTCTAAACCAGCGGAGCTAAGGACAGCGACTATGCAGTACATAAGCCCTGTTTCTAAGTATAAGCCAGACTACTATTCTGAGGAAGTGAAGGAATGGTACTGGTACATGTATCCTTGGAATTACTTTGAAGATTCCATAAACCTTGTAAAGAAGATCCTTCAATCAGATGCCTCTAAGAAATGGAGCATTGAAGAGCTTGAAAAGGAGTTCAGAAACTCTTATACCATAGATCCTCCAGTCCCTATGGAAGAAGTGGTCAAAGAGGGTGTGAGAAGAGGGGTATTTTATCACGCTAATGGCGAGGTTAAGCTAAGAAGCCAATATATAATGAGCTGACCTTTCTAATCATTAGCATGGTCTTTATTTACTAAGAAGATATTTTGTTCTACTGCACATAAACTGCGATTCTCGTCTAGGCTATGATGATCGACCTATTTCGGAGTGAACGATGAAGAGCCGTGTGAGGTCTGAGCCAAAAATTTTATTTTTGTTTTGCATGTTAAAAACAAATAAAACAGGTAATGCCTATGAGCGATGTAGAGGTCATGAGGCTATTCTTAAAGCTGGGATTCACGCTTTCTGCGGCTACCGTCCTTACAGTATTATTCAGTGCAAAGAACCCTATGTGCTTCGGGGAAATAGTGAAGGCGACAGGCTATGCAAAGGGACATGTCTCCCAGATTCTGAAGCAGTTAGAGGCAAGAAAGATAGTCGAAAGGATCTACGAAGGAAAAAAGGTCCAATTTAGATTGAAGAAAAACGCGCTAAGCGAGCTCCTTTTAGAGCACTTAATAGAAATAAAGAAATCATTTGAGCCATTTGCTATGCAATCTTTCCCTCAAGACGATAGGATAAAGAAGCTTGTTGAGAAGCTCAATGAAGCCATTTCAGGTGATGGTATTTGAGCGATTCTGGAAAGTCGATTTCCTATAGGGCAGCGCTGTTGCTTGATAAAGGCAAAACCATTCCCCAAAGCCTCGCTCTCCGCTTGCTCCAGGAGGCTAGAAGAGGTGGCTTCAGGCTAGAACTTGTAACAATTTCGGAAGAGGACCCCCCTCGCCAGGTCACCCTCCTTCTGCCTTTGATCACAGCAAATCATAGCGTTACAATTTCCATTCAATCGAAGAAAGCTAATAGTAAAGAGGATCTTGAACGATTGCTTTCTAATGGAAATTTTGATATTATTTATGCAGAAAAAAACTTCATTGAGAATTTGGGAGAAATTCTAACGAAAACGGCGATAAAAGTCATCCCATACAATGGGGAGGTGGCAGAAAAAGATGCCTGAGGTAGTAATTACTACAGACAGAACGATGATGTCCAACCACCACGGAAAAGAGTTTTTGGGTTTCGTAGCTACAGGTCCTGCCATTGGGCTGCCTGAGGGGCTTTGGCTCTGGATCTCTTCACCTAAACCGAAAATACTGGGAGATGGTGAGCCCCTTGAAGCACCATACGGTCTGAGGAAGGTGGAGGCGTCGCTCATCAAGAATGGCATAGACGCTAAGATCATAGACCCAGATTACTTGGGAAAGTACGCAGAAGAGACAAAGGTACTGATGGTGGGGCATCATGACTTCTTTGCTTATGGCCCTCCAAGCAACGAATGGTGGCTCATAACGGGGAGAGAGCCGATCAACAGAATAAGCTTTGCCAAGCTGATGGAGAGCGAGCCGGTTAGAAGGATGAAGAAAAACGGGACAAAAATCATAGCGGGGGGGCCTGCTGCTTGGCAATGGCTCTACGAGCCGGATAAGTGGAAAAGATGGGGAGTTGATACGGTAGTCGATGGAGAGGCTGAGAAAGTCATCCCATCGCTCGTTAGGAAAGCTCTTAAGGGAGAAGAGCTGCCGAGCTATTTATATGTTGGAGTTAAGGATGTTCCTCTGCTCGACGAAATACCGGAGATAGTTAAGCCTAGCGTGAACGGATTAGTCGAGATCATGAGAGGTTGCCCCAGGGGATGCATGTTCTGCAGCGTTACTCTCAGACCACTCAGGCACATTCCGATTGAGAAAGTCGAGAGAGAAATACTCGTGAACGTACGAGCTGGAATAAAAAGAGGGCTTTTGCACAGTGAGGATGTCCTACTTTACGGTGCCGATGGAGTTAAGCCTAAAGAGGAGCCGGTCATAAAATTGCACGAGATGGCCCTAAAACATGTAGAGGAACTTGCCTGGAGCCATGCTAGCCTAGCTGCCATTAGATATGCCCAGGAAAAATACAAGCTGATTTCCAAAATAATGGAGATGGTGAAAACGAAGCAGGACTTTCTGGGAGTGGAAGTCGGTCTCGAAACGGGGGGCATCGAGCTAGCGAAGAAAATAATGCCTGCTAAGTCTGCACCTTATCCTGTAGAAAGCTGGCACGAGACAGTTGAAGAGACTTTCAAGATAATGCACGAGAACGATATAATTCCCGCCGTAACCCTTATCATTGGCCTTCCCGAGGAGACTGAGAAGGACTTACTACAAACGATTGAACTGCTAGACAGGTTGAAGCAATACAGAAGCCTCATTGTCCCAATGATGTTCGTCCCGATGGGGGCGTTGAAGAACAAAGAGTTTTACAGAAGGGAGATGATGACCGACCTCCATATCGAGGTTCTATACAAAACCTATCAGCACTCAATTTTCTGGGCGAAGGATATATTGAAGAAATACTATCTTAAGTCTCTACTGCAATTTCCATTAAGAGGTCTGCTGGAGTTCTTCATCTGGTATGTGGAAAGGAAAGTCAATAGTTTCTCAGAGGAACTTCCTATTCTGAGCAAAGAGGGTGCGACTACATAAGAAAAAACGATCTCATTTTAAAAATCAATTTTTGAAAGCTCTAGGCTTAGCTTTTTGAATTAATAACTCATCGCTTTTTCAACTTAAAGTAAAATCGTTCAATTTTTTAAGGTAAAAGTATCAAAGAAATTTTATATTATAGATTGGAATATTTTATTTTTGAAGGTGTGCTTTATGCTCAAGCTAGAAAAGCCAAGGAATGAGAAGATCCTTCTTTATGAACCGGGTAGCAAGGAGAGAGAAGAGCTGAAGAAGAAGCTTGAAGAGGTAAAATCCAAAAGGGCAGAGGTCCCGCTCATAATAAATGGCAAGGAGGTCAAAACCGATAAGATCATAAAGAACGTTTCTCCTCACGACAAAAGGACAGTTCTAGCGGATGTACACATAGCAGGTGAAGCGGAAATAGAGGAGGCGATAGAGGCCTCATTAGACGCTTTTTCAAAGTGGTCAGACCTTGAATGGTACCACAGAGCTTCTGTATTTATGAAAGCAGCGGATCTGTTGGCAGGTCCTTATAGGCTCGAGGCGATAGCTTCTATAATGTTAAACCTTTCGAAGACTCCATACGAGGCGGAGATAGACCTAGCGGAGCTAGTTGACTTCTGGAGATTTAATGCCTACTATGCACAAGAAATATTCTCCAGCCAGCCTGATCAATTCCCAGGCGAGCTAAATAGATTTGACTGGAGGCCTCTCGAGGGCTTTATTTTAGCGATCCCCCCCTTCAACTTCTTCAGTATAGGCGGAAATCTACCTACAGCTCCAGCTATAGTAGGGAACGTGAGCATCTGGAAACCCTCAAGAGATGTGGCCTTTGCAAATTATGTCATTATGAAGGCTCTTATGGAGGCTGGTCTCCCCCGAGGTGTAATAAATTTCCTTCCTTATGACACTAAATATTCTGACAAGCTACTTCTACACAGGGAATTCGCAGGCCTTCACTTCACAGGAAGCTATAATACTTTGGTAAATCTCTGGAAAAAAATCGCATCCAATTTGGAGAACTACAAGAACTTTCCTAGGATAGTGGGGGAAACCGGAGGCAAGGACTTCCTAATCGTACATGAAAGCGCTGATATAAAAGAGGCGGTCACCGGCATAATAAGAGGAGCATTTGAGTATCAGGGACAGAAGTGCAGCGCACTCTCTAGGCTCTTCGTCGCCAGAAGCATCTGGCCTTCCCTCAGAGATGAAATGGTCAAGCAGCTTTCTCTCTTGAAATATGGCGATGTTACCGACTTCAGCGTTTTCGGTGGGGCTCTGATAAACGAGTCCGCCTATAGAAACGCCGTATCTTACATGGAATATGCTAAACAGCATCCGGAAGAGTACTCCTTTGTATTCGGCGGAGAATATTCTGAAGAAAAAGGTTGGTTCGTATACCCGACGGTGATAGAGACGAACAATCCGAAAGGCAAACTGATGAGAGAAGAGATATTCGCTCCAATCTTGACCGTATATGTGTTTGATGATTCGATGTACAACGAAACCCTGAATATAATCGATGAGGCAACCGATTATGGGCTTACTGGTTCCATATTTGCAAGGGATAGGGAAGCGATCGCTAAGGCGGAGAAGTCTTTAAGGTATACCGCAGGCAACTTCTACATAAACGATAAGCCGACTGGCGCGATCGTTGGAAGACAACCATTCGGAGGAGCCAGACATTCTGGGACGAACGATAAAGCTGGCTCGTGGCTGAACCTAGTAAGATGGTTGAACCCGAGGGCTATAAAGGAAAACCTAATACCTCCGAAGGATTGGAGAAGGCCATATATGGGATAAAAAAGAAACCTTGCAATCTTTTTCCGAATTTTAGAACTCTATGTTTTTTGTAAGCTTTCAATTATGCGGATTCATTATTAAGGCTCCCTCTTTTTTAGTAATTTCGTTTAAACAGAGCAAAACGATAATAGAAGGCAATATAAATAGAGTCTTTAGAAAAGAGGTAAAAGTCGATGCCTAGGTGGATGCGGGGACGCCCTGGCGGATGCAGGGGGAGACCGCCAATAGAGGTAAGGTCCGAGATAAATGTGGAGGATTTGGTCTTCCTCCCAGTTAAGGGAACAGTTGGGTTAAATCAAAGCGATATCGTTGAAATATACGATTATGAGGTGGAAGCGCTCAAGCTGGTGCACCTCGATGGGCTTTCGACGGATGAAGCTGCTGCGAAGATGGGTCTATCAAAGGCTACATTTTGGAGGATCCTCGAAACATGCCGAATGAAGTTAGCTGATGCGCTCTCTTCAGGAAAGCCGATAAAACTTGTTTCAAAAAAATCTGATTTTTAATCTTGGAATAAACCGAAAAGCTTATATATTTTGAAACATATTTCATAATTGGCGATAAAATATGAGCTGGAGAGGATGGAAAGGACCATACCCAGGCAACGGACCTTGGTCTCATCTGCCACCATACGAAAGACCAGGCTACTGGTACGGAAGAGGGTGGTGCTGGAGAACTGTGCCTTATGGCTATGTACCACCATATCCAGGAGCGTTCCCGAGCACTGAAGATGAGCTAAGGTACCTGGAAGATCTGAGGAAATATATAAGCGAAGTAGTCCTGAAGGATTTGGATTCTAGAATAGGAGAGCTGAAAAAAGCCCTAGGCAAATAAGCGTTTTCTTGAAGGGCATATCATAAAAATCTTTTTTCTCGTATTTTTATCTTCTAATATTTAGTTTTCGATTAGTATGCCTATTCTAAAGAGCCAAAAATATTTCAAAAATTTTGGGGCTTATTCTAACAATAGTTGGCAGAAGCTTCGCCTTTTGAAAATTTTTTATTGAGATTGGTTTCCAAAGAACTTAGATAGAAAATCATTAACTATCTTCCCAGCTATCCTCTTTGCCTCTTCTTCATCGAAATCGAGTGAAGGTAACTTGTTAACGCCCTCTTTCGCCACCGTTATTTCATAAGTTATTCCGATGCCTTTTTGCTTAAGGACATTAGACGCGCACATCAACTGACAACCGTTGATCGCCATGACGGCTTTAGCAGTCTTGAAGATATCAATGTGAGTTTTGCTTCCAGCACCTACAGCGGAGAGACAACACATCCTGACTTGATTGGGAAAGGCTTTGGTCAGCCTTCTTGCGACCTCGTTTCCTATTTGCCCGTACTCGAAGCTCCGTCGCATGTAGCAACGATGATTAGATCTTTAGCCTGAGTAGAGCAATGAGGTAATAGCTGATATTTGCTAGAAGTTCGTTCGCTCATTACAAACACCTACTTTTCTATTTTGTAACATCTTTTCTTTAATATTTTTAATTGTTTAAATTCTCTTATTATTCATCAAAAATAATAAAAAAGTTTTTAATATGAATATGAGTATAAACGGCATCGGCAATATTCCATTTCCTGAGTTGAAGGCCTTTAGTTTTTCAGTTATATTCGAGATCGGATTCATTCTTTTTTATTTAAAAAGCTATTGCACCTATACTTGGCATCCCTTTTAGAAAGTCGCTGTATCATTTTTCTAGCTTTTATTTTAAAGAAGAGCGCAATATCGCATGGCTTCAATCCAAATTGAAAACAAAGCCTTCAGCTGTAAAAGCTTTTAAACTAAGGAGAAAAAATTATCATAAGTAAAAAGAGTTCAGTGAAATGAGCTCTATACGATAAATATAGCCGGTGCTGCTTCGATGAAAAGCATTATCATGTACATCGCTCTTGCTATTTTTCTTATGTCGCTTTCCGGAATAGCGATGGCTGCAGTTTTCGTTTATTATCCGTTAACAATAAAATCTTCTCCCGTCCCTCCTCCTCTGATCTACCAATCTGTTAGTTATCCTTTAGTGACAGATACATTAGACAGCTCACACACTTCGGCAAATATAACGATCTCATTAAATAAAGAATTACATATTTATGATTATAATTTAAGCGCTGGTTACGTCGCTGCAAGAAACATTAATAACTTAGCGCTTTCCCGAGGTCAATCTTTTAACGTAAGCTGGACCGCATATATTACGAATTATACGGATCCAAACAATGCAAGCGTTGTACTCCAAGAGATAACTTATACTTGTGGAGGAACTTATAATTGGGCCTCCTTTTATTACTATGGTGGGAACAGCGTTAGTGCTGGCGGAACTACTTATAATCTCGATATGAGCATCCCTCATCTATATAACATAACGATATATGAGCCTAGCAAAAATAAAATAACAATTAGCTATTATGTTGACAATGTTTTGGTAGCATCCTTTCCAAGTATAAGCTGCAATAATCCTACAATAGTTAATGTGGAAGCTGGTAGATATGATGTAAGAAATGAATATGATCTTTATATTGACAATGCGTGGCTTTTTTATCCGAACGGTAATGTTTATACGGTTTATACGGACGATTTCGAGGACGGAGTTGATAACTTTTTCGTTAACAGCTACTCGAATCCTTCTGGTTCAGGCAATGTAGGGAAGGAAGTAGTATACGCTTTTTGCGGAAAAGTGCTTGGAATTCAAAACGTAGATTCCTCATCGAATTACAATTTCTACCTCTCTCTCAATTCGGTTCAAGCCTCAAATCCGAGCTCTATTTACAAAACATGGATTTGGACAGGAAATGATACACAAAAATCCTCAGCAATATCGATATATTCTTCCTCAGTTTTACAGAGCACAACATCGCAACTGATCGTTTGGCCCAATGAGGAGAAATTCATTTACGTAAACTATACAGCTCCTCTTTCCTTTTCGGGTAATGTGGCTATTTCTCTATCGTTGATATACGGAATTCCAGGCTCTGATGCTGTTAGCGTGTATTATCCCTTGAAAATAACAATAGGCTGAACCTTATGAATAACCTTTTGAGAAATTAGATCGTTGAAAAAGATAGCCATTGCATGAAATACATTAAATCGTTTGTATTTTAATACCATTTTCGAACGAGTTTTATCCTGTTAAAGAAAACGCACATAGATAAATCCATCATACTAAAGCGAATTGGCTTTGCATTCATAATGATAGATTTTTTGTGATTTTCCGTCGATTGAATTTATAACTGAAAGCCTTGCCGTTCACGGCGGGGATTATAAAAGCATACAGGTTTTCTTGCCCTAATTGCTTTTGATGATGAGTATGATTCGAATTACGGTTGCCCCTAAGCTCTTGGATGCGGGATCGGCAACCTCTCAAGCAAGTTAAGATGAGGGGATCTCTGACCACCCCGACTGCCTCTTAAATGACAGATGTAAATCCGAACAGATGAGGGGAACCTCTGCACTTTAGGGCGGAGAGGAGGTCAGAAGAGATGCATTTAGAAAAGCTTCAAGATATTTTTTCAAAAAAGGTTAATTTTCTATTTTTTTAAAAGAATATTTATAGGTTACAAGTAACTTGTCTATAAATAGAAAAGGACCCCTAGCCCCCCACGGCAAATCAAAGAGTAGAAGGATCAAAGCAAGACAAAAATGGCGAACTATTGAAAGATGGACCTTTAATGCAATTAAGATAGAAAAGATGGGCTTTGAGGGGTCAAAAAGTC
>Ga0080004_1171032_pt1 | contig 43884 bp, 45 predicted proteins | sample WasSprMetagenome_FD_69207 | JGI IMG/M metagenome (GOLD analysis project Ga0080004, IMG submission 69207) | Sulfidic aquatic microbial communities from Washburn Spring, Yellowstone National Park, USA - WS (SPADES assembly) (version 2) | ecosystem: Environmental > Aquatic > Thermal springs > Hot...
AAGGCTTTTGGTCATCCACCCAATTCTCAGCCTAGCCCTTTTGCCTCCAACTTCATAAAGAAGCTGACTTGCCCTAAAGATTATGATAGTTCGCTTTTAAATTTGTCAAGAAAGCTGAAAGTTCTCGGGGGTTTGCGCTTTGGCCTACTCTTTGTTTGTCATTTCGTTTATTTGCTGTTCCATCAAGTGTCCGCGACAATAAACTATGGCTTTTTTGACGCCTGCAACCTTTAAAGCTTCGTTTTTGATGTCTGCTGCCAGTTTGAAGGCTATTGGACAGAAGGGGCTTGAAGGAATAAACTCCACCTTCACAGTTCCAGGCTCTTCCTCTTTCACGCTTTTGATCATCTGCATTTCCGCGAAGGTTAATCCAGTTTCAGGGTCAACAACCTTGCCAACAGCCTCGCGCACCTTATTCTCTAACTCTGTCAATCCCAAGCACATCCATTTTTGGGGAAAAATAGGGCTAAAGTCTCATATAAGCGTTGCATACGCCATAGGTTTATTTCTTGTATTTTACACTCAAATTTTGCGGCTAGTATTGGATGCCCTTTGTTGTAACAGTTTCCTCTGGATGCTTAATGTCTATCACTTCGTTTACAAACTCTGCTCTTTCGATAAGCTCTTTAGGAGCAAACCTCCCTGTTAAAACAACATCAGTTTTCTTTGGAATATTATTCAAAAACTCTAGGACTTCCTTCACGTCTAAAAGATTACAGTACAAAGCTAGGTTAATCTCGTCTAAAACAAGCAAATGCGGCCTTTTCTCCCTAACAATTTTTTCTGCAAATCTCAGCGCTTTTTCGGCCAGTTTCTTATCTTCTTCGCCTAGAGTGCCTAGTCCATGCCATCCTTTTCGGCCGAACTGGTAAATCTCATAGTACGGCGCGAGAATTTTCCTAATTTTATATTCGCCTGTGTTCTTCCACCATTTCAGAAACTGGATTATTACAACTTTGCGCTTATGCCCGACAGAACGCAAAGCTAAACCCAAAGCGTTAGTGGTTTTTCCACCGCCAGTTCCAGTGTAAAGGTAAATGTAACCCATTTTGCCTTCCCTTTTACCTTTTTGTTTGGCAAAATTTTTAAGACTTTGGTTGAAATTAGTGTCCTAACCAGTATTTTCATATATGTATTTTTCGAAAAGCTAAGGGTATACCTGCTAACGGCAGAGAAAGCATCCACAAATCAACATTATGATAAATAAAAAAAGTGTGCCACATTGTCCATCCGCTGGGACTGCCAAATAAAAGCCACAAAAGAAAAATTATGTCAAAATAGAAGCCGAAAGCTGTAATGATAACGCCTATGTACTTTAAATTGAAGTGTTCAAAAACTTCTCCCTTTAAAGGTTCTTTTGCGTAGCTAATTGTACATCTCATGGAGTATAATACTAGTGCAAAGAGGCCGACAGTTGTGAGGATAAAGGCCAAAGCATTAACTGGATAACAAGTTATAAAGCTGGCACCGCTTCGAATAATCTCTGCAAACCACTGCATAGTGTAATTAAACCAGAAAACAAAAATGTAAATCGTTCCAGAAATTAATACCCATTTAATTTTTATTTCGGTCGGATTGCTTGATTTTAATTTGAAGAATAGTAAAAATAAAAAGGCGGGGGTAAGAGTTGATTCAAGCAGACAAGGCAAACCTGTGGAAACAATGATAAGCGCTTTTGAATATCCAAAACCGTCGAACTGAAAACCCCAAATTGCTGATGGTAACAGCGTTAACCAGTAAACTGCTTCTAGAAGGACAACCCATCTTACGGAGATTGATAATTCCGTGGGCAACAAATTCTTTTTAAACAAATAAAAAAGCACTATGACAAGGGATATCAATCCTGCCGCAGTCCTAAAGCCCAAACCAACTGATCCAGGCACATCGGTGAAATATACCATTTGCCCCATTATTCCTCTGCCAAACTGGTACAATGTGAAAGAAAACCATGAAAGCACAACAACAAACACCCCTAAATTAAAGGAATAATTAAAACTCTTACCCATGGTTCTGCAACCTTCTAGGACTATGAAATAATTTTCCTTAGAAGATTTATGTATTTTCCATAATGAATAGGCAATCTTAAGAATTAAATGAAATTGAACCTCTCGGCATGCTTTACCTTTGCAACTCTATTGTTTAATTAATATTTTATTGCTCCTTCTGTTTTTGATGTAATTTATTTTAATTTTCTCTATGTTTTCTGCAAACTTGCATTTTTGCCAGTTTTGGGGTAGTGTACACTTAGTTTTGGTGCAAACAGCGTCAATGATCATTTTTTCTATGAATTTTGCTCCTAAGCCGAATATTCTTTCAAGGCCGTCTGAAAGTTTCGCCGGATTTTCGCATATAGTTTCTTTTTTTATGGCGAATGTTGTTTCTAGGTGGAAGTATAAGGCTTCTTTTATGCTCGCGCCCAGTGCGCCTAATGCTTCATCTACGGCTTCCATTAGAATTTTATTAAATTCCCCCTCAAGTTCATCTTCGCTGCTGGTTTTGAGAACCGTTATAGAGGATTTATTTTTTGCCTTCATAATTTTTCTCTTCCCTTCCAACTTTTGATGCGCGGGTTTCAATCCACTTTACAATTTTTTCTTCAGTGATTTTTTCAGCTTCTTTCTTCTCTCTAAGTTTTTTCTCTATTACTTTTAACAGTTCTTCTGGGTTTACCGGTTTCATTATGTAGGCGTCTGCGCCATAGTTGAGGGCTTCAACCGCGTTTTGGAGAGACGCATGCCCAGTAACCATTATTTTAACCATTTTTGGCGTGGTGTCCCTCATTTTTATGAGGAGTTTTGTTCCTTCAAAGTCTGGCAGTTTTATGTCCAGTAACGCCAAGTCATAGTAGTTTTCCTTTGATTTTTCTATGGCTTCTTTCCCGCTTTTTGCCGTGTCAACTTTGTAGCCGTTCTCTTCAAGTATCAGTTTTAAGGTTTCTCTAATTCCCTCGTCATCGTCTACGACTAGGACATACGCTTTCGCCATACTTTTTCACCTCCTACGTATATTCTTGTAATGGGTAACTTAACAGTGAAAACTGATCCTTTACCAACTTCACTTTTAACATGGATGCTGCCGCCGTGGCTTTCAACAAGTCTCTTGCAGATTATTAGGCCTATGCCCATGCCCTTGGCTTTCGTGGTGAAGATAGAGTTGAAAAGCTTTTCTACATGTTCTTTTGGCATACCCATACCATTATCTTTAAAGCAAATCACAACAGAGTTTTTCACTTTTTTAGTTGAAACTTTTAGGGTTCCACCGTTCTTTTCCATTGCTTGTATTCCGTTCATAGCCAGGTTTACAAAAACTCGTTTTAGCATGTCCTTGTCCACTTTTATTTTTGGTATGCGTCCAAACTCTGTGACTATTTTAACGTTTTCTGGCGGATGAACTTGTGACAAGGCTTCTTTAATTATGGTGTTAATGTCAGTTTTCTTAAGTATGGGCTTCTCCGCTGCCGCGAACTCTTTTAAGTCGTTTACTATTTTGTCGGCGTAGTTGATTGAATTTTGGATGACTTGCAGCGCTTTTATCGCTTTGTCAGATGTTTGAAAGTTTGCCAACTCGTTTCGGAGGATAAACGCTGCGTTTTCTATTGCTTGCATGGGATTCATTAAGTCGTGTCCAACCATCGTTGCAAGTTCAGCTATGGTTGCCAGTTTTTCCAGCTTTAAACGCTGCTCTTCCAGCTGTTTTCTCTCTCTTATATCTCGCATGACGAGGAGGATTGCAGGACGCCCTTCATAATTTATAAGTGAACTGTTCATCTCCACCGGGATGCGTTCGCCATTTTTAGCTCTAAGCTCAACCTCAAAAGTTGATGAAGGTGCCCCAAGCAGTTTCCGCATGTAACGCTCTCTAGCAACCTGAAGATATTTCTCGTCCACCATCTTTTCATAGGGCAACCCTATCAACTCATCTTTGGAGTAGCCGCCGACTTCCAAGAGCCTCTTGTTTACAAACACTATTTTTCCATCTTGAATTATGCAAACTCCGATTTTTGCTTCTTCCACAAGGACAGAGTATCTTCTCTCAGACTCCGACAGTTCTTGGGTTCTTTTTTTAACAAGCTCCTCTAAGTGTTCCGAGTATAGCTTAAGCTTCTCCTCCATCTCTTTTCGCTCAGTTATGGGGACAACAACCTCTAGGGCAGACGTAACATTTCCATTTTCGTCCCTAAGTGCACTTGCAAAAAGCTCCACCCAAACTCTTTTTCCTCCACAATCTTCAACGAACTGTTCGCTTACAGCCTCGTCCTTTCCAGTTTCAAATATTTCTTTAACAGGGCATCCTGGGCAGATGCTGTCGCGATTATTGAAGACTTCATAGCAATGTTCACCTATTAAGTTGGCATGTTTTTTCTCTTCCTCAACTTTATTTGCCCATAAAACACGGAAATCTTTTGAAACCATTACAAGTCCAACGCGCATGTTTTCTGTAACAAGCTCTAGAATCTCCCTTTCTCGCCGTAATTCCCCCTCCATCCTTTTAAGTTCGCTGATGTCCTTTGCGACATGCACGGCGCCTATGAGTTCGCCTTTCTCATTAAGAATCGGCGAGTTAGTGATCAAAAGAGCACCCAAATTGGGGTCGTTTATCTCTGCTACTGTCGCCTTTTTTGTAATCAACGTTTTTTCATGGGGACAATTAGGCCAAGGTTCATGGATGCCATGCAAAACCTCAAAACACCGTTTACCTATAATTTCTTCTGGCTTTTTATTTAGGACATCGCAGAGTGCCTTGTTAACTTTTACAAACCTAAAATCTGGGTCTAAAATGAACACAAAATCAGAAATGGCGTCAAAGGTTTTCTTCCACTCCTCTGCGACCCTCTTGATTCTCTCTTCAACCTCTTTGCGCTCCACAATGTCTGTAAAGCTTTCTATGAGGCACGTGCGTCCTCTCCACGCCGTCTTCTTAACGGTTTTGAGAATTGGAAGTTTTTCCCCATTAGCCCTTAGCAACACGCGTTCCGATTTGTCTACAGTTTGCCCAAGGTCACTTATTGGGCATTTTCCTTCGTTATTGGGGCATATAAATTTGTGGCACACTTTTCCTAAGACGTGATCTTTGGAGGCACCTATCATTTCCAATGCATTAGCGTTTGCGTAAATAATCTTATGTGTTTTCTCATCTATGATTACAATCCCTGTTGGGATGGAGTCAAGCAATCTTTCCATGTGGTGGGTGCTCTCGCTAATTGTTAGTCTTTCATCTGTTTCCCTGTCAACATTGATTAGAAAGCCGCTGAGCCTTTCCATGGCGTGTTGCGGCTGGGTCATTTTGCCAACTTCCAATCTATTGTATAGTAATATTTGATATATTTGATTTGGGGATAGCGAAAACTAGCTTAAAAATTTTATGGATCATTACGAATTAAAACTTCGTTGAAATCACGGATTTATTCCTTCGTATAAGCAGAGACTTTTATTTTCGCGGCTGCCGATGTATTCAGCTATCAAAAATGGTTCAACAATTTCCCATGATGCATGTGTTAAGTTTTAAATACAATGATTTAATTATGGCTCTTTGGAGCATCGTCAATGAAGTACGATTATGATCTACTGCTTAAGAGGGCGCGTTCCCAACTGCCTGAGATTACTTCTAAACGGGAGCGCCTGGAAATTCCAAAACTGCATTACTCGGTTATCGGCATGCGCACGGTAATCCACAACTTTAAGGAAATCGCTGAAGTACTAAACCGCGATCCCCAACACATCCTAAAGTTTTTAACCGGCGAGCTAGCAACAGCCGCTACAACCCAAGAGTCAAGAGTCATCTTTCAAGGCAAATTTTCAAGAGAAACCCTTGAAAAGCTTCTTCAAAGGTATATGGAAACCTTTGTAGTGTGCCCAGTTTGTAAGCGTCCAGACACCAAAATTGTCAAGGAAAAACGCCTATCCTTCCTTTTATGCGAAGCCTGCGGCGCAAAATCCGCTGTTAGACACTTGTAAGAGCGTATACGCATTGAAGTGCTACATGAAACTAAGAAAAATCGGCAATAACGTGCTATTGTCCATATGTGACGCTGAAATTTTGGGGTGCACACTGCGCGAGGGAAAAATAGTTTTCCACGTTACAGAGGAATTCTACAAAGGCGAAGAAGTGGAGCTTGAAGAAGCCATTCAAATGATAGAAAACTCCACAATAGTAAACATGGTGGGCAGAAACGTCGTCCAAAAAGCCGTGGAAAAAGGCTACGTACACCCAGAAGCAATTTTAAACATAGAAGGCGTACCCCACGCTCAAATCGTGAAGCTTTAGAACCAATAGGTAAACTTTTCATGGTTCACTTCCTCTTTCTAAGAAAGACTAAACCGTCTTTTTGCAGAACATACTCGAATCCAGCTTCCAGCAATTCTGTTATTTCTTCTGGTGTTTCCGCTATTCTAACATTGTAATTGTCATCTGTCTTTGGAAAACACCCTCTTTCAAGGTCTATGTAAATTAATGTGTTCTTTATGCTTTTATGTCCCAGAAACTTCATAACGTATAAGATATCCTTGGTTTCATGATAAAGCATTGTTGCTTTCCAATGCCTAATAGTATGGAAACTTATCCTCATTAGTCTTAGATTCTGGAGCTTGTAAGCTAATCGTTTTCGCTGTTTCATGAAACTTACTTTCAAAGCGTGCGATCCTGCTCCGCCGAAAACGTAAATGCTTTTTCTTTTAAGTTTCTCAAGCATTGCTATTAATTCGCTTGAAACTTTGAATATTCTCGGTCTGCTTCCCTTTTCAGGTTCATTACATGTTATAATGTTGTTTTTGAAGTCTATGTCTGTCCATTTTAACCGCCATGCTTCACCGAACCTCATACCTGTTTCTTTTAGTAGTTTAAGGAAAGCTGCTGTTTTCCTTCCAGAACCGCTTATTAAAACGTCTATTTCCTCTTCGTAGGGTATAAACGGCAATTTTTCGCATTGTTTATAGTTTGGTCTTATCCATCCTTGAATTCCATGATACTTAGCGAATCCTTCATAAGCAATAGATAGCAACAGCTTATAGCTTTCAGACTTATCAATGGAAGCAATCGCCTTCTTGACGCTTTCAGGATTCTGAAGGTCTGCTCCTAAACTTAAAAGTCTGTAAAGCAGTTGTTTTTTCTGCATTATTGTGGTTTCTCTATATCCCTCATTTTTCAAGTGAACCAGATAGGTTAAGATTAAACCTTTAACGTCTGTTTGCTGTGCTGTCTGTTCTGTGGCTCCCGCTTCCCGCTTTTCAATTTGCCTTTGAACTTCCATCAGAATTGCCTTCTGATGTGCATCGCTTCTATTAGTTGTCTGACAATTCTTAAAAGACTTTTCACTAAACCGATAACCACAATTCCGACATAACCATCTTTGAACCGTAGAACCATCGCTAAGATAACGTAAACCATCTTTATAGAGAAGCTTTGAACCACACTCAGGACAGCACAGCTCAACCATTAACCTTTAACCTCTCCGTTCAACTTTCCGTTAAGATATATACCCTTTGAGGGTGGGGTAACATTTTCAGCACTTTCAGAATTTTTTACCCCCAGGTCAGAGGGTATATATCTCATGAACCTTTTATCCAATGGGTCTGGCTGCTCTATAAGTAAACCAACACTGTCAAGACTTTTCAAAATTTCCGTAGCAGCTTTATTCCCAATAATCTTATGATATGTCTTGTAATACCATTGCTGAAACTCTCTCCGATTTATGCCATTTTCTTTGTCTTCCAAATAGGGTTTTAAATGTTGAAAGATTCTGAAGATTTCAGGCGGTAAACCTAACTCGTTAGCTTCTGCAATACCATAATAAAGCCTAAACCCTGCTGCTACATCCTCATCATTAACTATTATTGCGTCTCCTACACGTTCATGATGCATAAAATTAAGCAAAGCATGAGCCTTAATGATGGCTAAAAGTCTTGATATGTCTCTTTGATGTCTCGGAATTAGAAATTTATGGTCTTCCAAAAACTGTTGATAAATTTGGCTTCTTTTTTCCTCTGGAATTTTAACGTGTTTTATGTTTGCTGCTTTTATTAATGCTACACGGTCTTTCAACATTTTCCTTTGCGGGTCTTCCAGCATACGTTTATTGAAGGCTTCCCTGTCGCTTTCCTTCTCTATCTTTAAGCTAATAGTTTCTCGAAGTTTTTCCTGGTTCACTTCAGGCGAAAGTAAAAGTAAACGTGTCTTCTCCTGTTCAGCCATTGTAAACTTTGCTGTGCAGAAAATAACCGTAGCAAACCCTTTAATCACAATGTTTTTGGTTCTATACCCGCCCTTTTCTTTTTTATCAGTTATCCAGGCAACTATTTCTTTTTCATCATGACTAAGTAAACTTCTAAGTCTTTGCAGGAGCAGATCGTGAGGCATATCCAAAAAAATAATGATTTTCTTATGCAAATCAACCAGGTAATAGCTTCCTTTTAAAAGTTGATTCCACTCTCGCATTTTACGTTTATAGGCACTTTCAACATCTTCTTTCGAAAGATTATCCATTTCTAACTCTAAATCTTCCTTAACCTTTGCTTTCGTAGGCTTCATATCCCAATTTACAGGATTCCCATCTTTCAACATTAATTTGCCATATCCATGAAAGAAGCTTGTCGGAGAAGCATATCCTAACTTTAAAACGTCTTCCTCTGGAAAATACCAGCTTAACTCTAACGGAATGTAGCTTTTTCCCGTGCTGCTTTCAGCTAAGAACCCTAAATTAATTTGGTCTTCCTCTGTGTAAGTGAGCAACATTGTTAAGAAGGTTATAACTTTGTTTTCATTGTCATGTTTAACTGTGCTTCCTAAAATCTGAATCAAATCATCTATTGTTAAAACATCATGTTGAAAAGGTTTAGCTAAGCTCTCCTCAAGCTCTCTCCTTTCTTTAGTCTTACGATAAGTGCAAAAGCTTCCACACTTTTCACATTTAAACCATTCAGTTCCCACATCATCAATATGGCTTAGCTTCAAGTTTTCGCTGTTACAGTATGGACATAAACGTTTCTGAAGGAAGCCTAATTCATCGAATTGCAGCTTGACTTCAGCAAATTTTTTATCTTCATCAGTCAAAAATAGGAAATCCCCCTTAGTGTGGTTGAGGGGAAGGAAGCTTGCTGTCTGTTCGGGGCTACACATCCTACTTGCAGCAAGCCATCTTCCCCCCTTTAACCCTAAGAATTCTCGTTCAGAAACTTTGAAAGGGCTGCACGAATTACTTGAGACAGGGTTCTGAATCTTCCAGTTTCTACAAGTCTCTCAATTTTTTGCCTCTCTGACTCTTCCACTCGAATTGTGATTCTTAGGTTTTTGTTCATTTTGACACCTTCATGTCCGAAACTATTATATGTCCCCCTTGAGTCCCCCTATTTTTCGGACAGAAATGAAGAGAGTAGTATGGTTTGAAACCGATTTAGGGTTTGAAGCTACAAGGCAGCAGCTCCTCAAACAAAGGGATATCATTGGAGACATGGAAACTTACAAAGGAATGTTAACCTTCTACGTTAAAGACTTGAAGGATTATACTGTTCAAATAACAACTAAGGGAAAATTGGGAATAAGTTATCCAGAATCAGCAAACTATCAAATTGTCTTGGAGAAGCTTAAACCTCTTCTTGTCAGGGCTGACGGTTCTTCAATACGAAAATTGGAGCAGATTAAAGATTTTGAAGCGTCTAAATCTGAAGAAAAACAAGTGGAAACGGTAAAGAAAACCAAACAGCTTTCCGAAGACGAATTAAGGATAAACTTTGCAAAAGCTTTTGTAGATTCGCTTCCAGAAGGCAAACTGAAAACTTACCTTCAAAACACGTTAATCCATGACATTGAAACCTTATATCCCAAATTATCTTTAGAACAGATTTTAGATTCGTGGGAATTAGAACAGGAAGCACTCTCCAAACAATACGGTTTCACAGCTGCTTTTATTAGAAATTTCAAGGAACGTGTAAGAAAAGAATAGGCTTCTTTCATGAAAGTTTATCGAAATCTGTTTCCTAATAGGGTTTTTTAGGAAATAGAACATAGAAATAAAATTGAAGTGAACAGAGAGAGAAGATAGATTTCTTTAACTATAACCTCACACAGTTGATAATTGCGTGTTCGTTTGTTCAATTCTGTTTTGTTTGAGCTTTTGCTTCTCTTCCTCTATAAGCTGCTCAAGAGCTATTTTCTTCGCTTTGGTTCTCAGCTTTGCTTCCTCAATTATTGCCTTTGCTTCAGCTTCCTTATCCTTTATAGCTTGATGTATTGAGCTTTTGCTTCTATCAAAAATTAAGCTGAGATAATCCATGCTATACCCTTCATAGTCGTTTTCCTTTTCCTCGCTTTCCTTTTCTTTATCCCAATAGTAGAACACGGCGATTAGAAGCTTCAGAGTTTCGGTTTGATGGAAGGACACCATGCTGGTTGGATAATACGTCAATAACTCGAGGAAATCCATAGGAGCAAACTCGTTATCCGCATTTTCCACTTTCTCAAATCTTTCATAGAAGCTTCTCATTTTACAAATTAAATCTTCAACTTTAACGTTTGAAAAGTCATTTTCAATTTGAGGCAGCTTAACACCCCAATATGTTAAGAGTCTAATCATTTTGGTTTTTCACCTCGTTATACGTTTTAAGCAGCACATCTAAACCTTTACGCAATAACCTTTGAACCGCTGTCGGATGTGAAAATCCCAATTCCCGCTTAATCTTCGGGAAGGAAGCTCCATTACGGTATAATAGGCAAACCTTCAAAGCTAAATCCTCATTCTCCAAATCCAAAGTTAAAGGTTCAACTTTTCCATCATCTTCTAATGGAAAATTGTTTCGAATATATCTTAAATGTAGAAATTCACGCATAAGATAAACGGAAGTTGTAACCCATAATGAAGCAGACGCTAAATAAAACGTGAAGCTGCCAAAAACGAAGCTTACAACTGTTAAAACCATGCTTAATGAGAAAAAGAATGTTGCAAGAATTATTTTTATTAAAGTGTCGAATAGAAGTTCATTAGTTGTTACCATGATTAATGACATCCACCTTAGTCTTCTGTTCTCTTTCTATAACGTCTTCAGCAAACCTTCTAAGATAACGGAATCCTGTTCTAAAATCTTCTAAGTCTAAGCGTCTCTGCACTTTGAAAGCTGCAATGATGCTGTCATCCTCTTTGATTATGTCAGAAGCTACTGTTTCACGGAAAAGATGACACCAAATAGTTTCTGAGCAGCCCCGCACAATATTGAAAACTTGTCTTCCACTAATATGCTGTTCTGGATTAATTATGAGTGTTCCAAAAACTGATTTTGCCTGTGGAAGGAAAAACTTTGCTTTATTTTGCTTCAAATATTCCAAATATTGCAGAATTGGTTTACAATATGGGTCTGTTAAAGGAATTGCTTTAGTTGAAAGTTTCTGAAGCATCTTTTCTTTTCGTTTCTTTTCCAGAATAAACGTGACTTTCAAATAATCGCTTTCAACTTTGAAGTTTTCCAAAGGCAAAACAGCTATTTCTCCTCTTCTTTTGCCTGTAAGCCTCAACAAGCATAATACCGCACAAGCTCTAAGCCTCAAAAATTCGTTTGGAATCTGCTCAGCATTGTAAAGAGCTTCTTGAAACTCTTCGTCTGATATTACGTTTTGCCTGTTTATTCTAAACTCTGAACCTCTAACGTTAGTCAAAACCGTGCCTCTCCTATGCTGAACCAATTTCCACGAATAATGATTTTTCCAACTGCGGATTCCACGATTAGAATAGAAGGTTTATGCGGTTCCTGTTTCCTTCCAAACTCATAATGAAGAAGTTTTCCATAAACACGGAAATCTTCCAATTCGACAAGCACGTTTTTACCATAAAACCGACGAATTAAAGGCAATTCATTAGAAAAAGATGGGTTTTGCGGGAGAAATCTCCAGATTTTCTTATTCCGCTCAAATAATAAAACTTTAGGTTATATAGGACTTAGCATGCTGACTAAGAGCATGACTTAAAATATAAGCTTAAAAATTAACAGCGCCTAAATATGAAGGGGGAGTAAACCAGTATGGATCTCATGTCATTGTTGATACAGATTGTGGTAAACGTCATAGTGCTTGCTCCAATACTTTGGCTTTCTGGAAGAGTGCTTGTAGGCAAAGATAAGGCAAAATTTACAGACGCCGTCTGGATAGTCGTTTTAGGTGTGATCTTAGGTGCGATTGTTAACTTTTTCATCAGCGGCTTAATTGCCGCAGTGATCATGTTTATAGTTTGGCTGGCGCTGATTAAGCACTTCTTCGACTGTGGATGGCTAAAAGCCTTCATCATAGCTGTGCTTGCAGTGATAATCTTCATAATAATAGTTGCAATACTTGCCATAATTGGAATTGGGATATTGGCCCTCGAATTCTAGAAGCCGCTCAGCATTCCCTTTTTATTTTAATTATGCTTGAAATTTACTCCGGGCGAGCTTTTAGCTCTTGCAATTCCGTCCAAAATAGTAAAGGCTGTAAAAGTGTAAATTTTAAGAGTAGAATATTAAATAAACAGCACTTAAAAGCGAAGCGGATTAAATGAAAACCGCTATGCTGGCCCTTAAAGTCTTTAGGAATTTTCTTAGATTTAAAGCTGGGAAGGCTGCACCCCTTTTTGCCTCTTTTAGCATCACAGGCCGCTGTAACATGCGTTGCTCTTACTGTGATTGGTGGAGAAAAACCGTTCCAGAATTATCTACCGCGAAGGCTTTGAAGGTTATAGACAATGTTTGCAGTTCAGGCGTAGCCTTCTTTGATTTCAGCGGCGGCGAACCTCTGCTTCGCGGAGACTTGGCTACTCTCGCGAAAAGGGCTTCATCCCACAACTGTCTAGTAAGCATGAACACCAATGGAACCCTCTTGAAAAGCGCTACAGCATCAAAAATTGCAGATGTCTTCGACGTGGTTGTAGTTTCCCTTGATGGGCCTCCAGAAATTCATGATAAGATTAGGGGCGTAGCTGGAACCCATCTGAAGGCTGTTGAAACCATAAAGTTTCTTAAAGCCCACGGTGTTAGGGTTGGAGTTAACAGCGTCGTTTCCCCTTGGAGTATTAAGGCTTTACCGCGGTTCATAGAGGAGCTTCGCTCTTTTGTGGACTTCGTCCAAGTGCAGCCCATCCACCCTTACCCTCCTCCTCCAGAGAACAAGCCGTCGTCGAAAGAAATTTTTAGGCTTCAAGAATATCTGCTGAAGCTTAAACGCGAAGACCCAGGCTTTTTAGCTGTGCCTGAAGATTTTATTCGCGGTTTTGGGTTTTACTTTGAGGGTAAAGCGCCTAAAATTTGTCACGCTGGAAAACTTTATGTAGCCATAGACCCTTCTGGCAGGCTTTTGGCGTGTGCTGCCAGAGGCGATATTGTGCTTGGCAATGTCCTAGAGCATTCAGCTGCTGAGCTTTTAAAAGGTAAAGCTGAGGGCTATTGGCGGTTTAGGGTTGCTTCTTGCAGTGGATGCTGGCTTGAATGCACCGTTGGAGTTTCCATGACTGTTGAAAAACCCGTAAAGGAAACCTTGCATATGGCGGGTTATATTAGGCGATTATAGGCTTAAAGGATAAGCATGCTTTTAAGGAAGAGGCGTGTTTCTTTAGAAAGGAAGATTTGAGGTGCTTAATTGGGTAAGAAAAAGGTCATAAGCGAAGAAGAACTAAGCGAAATGGTGCTTCCCACGGAAAATGATGTTTTAGGAGTAGCTGTAAAGCTTCTCGGTTTTGACCGTGTTTTGGTTAAATGTCAAGACGGGCATGAGCGTTTATGCCGCATAAGGGGTAAAATGAAAAGGCGAGTTTGGATCCGTGAAGGAGATGTTGTTCTGGTTTCTCCATGGGATTTCCAATCTGATGCGCGTGGCGATGTGGTTTGGCGGTATACTCACGCGCAAGCGGAGTTGCTCCGTAAAAAAGGCTATTTAACCATTTAAAGGCGTATGAGGAAAGCCCCTTTGGCTTTTAGGAAACATGTTGAGAAAAAGCTTCAGAGAGCGGAAAAAAGCTACGAGATTGAGCAGTTGATGAAGGAGAAGCGCAGCGAAGAGTACGAAGTCTTGGAAGAGGTTTTCGACCGTTCAACTCTCATGGTTATCTACGACTTTTTGAACAGTGGAGTTATCGATAGAATTTTCGGCGTTGTCAAGGCTGGAAAAGAAGCTAGGGTTTACTGGGGTAAAAATAAGGAAGGAAAAGAGTTAGCCATAAAAATCTACTTGACTGTCTCAGCGGAATTTCGAAAAGGAATGCTAAAGTATATTGAAGGCGATCCCAGATTTAAAGGCGTGAAACGAGACACACGCTCGCTTATTTTCGCATGGGCTCAAAAGGAATTTAAAAACTTGGAGCAAGCCATAGCTGCAAAAGTTAGAGTGCCAAAGCCTATCGCCGTAAAAAATAATGTGCTTATAATGGAGTTCATAGGGCGAAACGGCGTAAGCGCTCCATCCTTGAAGGAGCAATATCCGAAAAACCCTGAAAAAGTTTACAAGACCCTTATAAGTTACCTTAAGCGGCTTTACCAAAGGGCGGAGCTTGTCCACGGAGACCTAAGCGAGTACAACATTATGATTTGGAAAGGTCTCCCAATAATTTTTGACATGTCGCAGGCTGTGCCCCTATCCCATCCCATGGCGAACTTTCTTTTAAACAGAGACATCGCCAACATCAATAGGTTTTTTAGCCGTTTAGGAGTTGAAGTTTTACCTGCAGAAGAGCTTTATAGGAGGGTTACTGGCAGTGGCTCAGCCTAACACCTTTGTAAGGATTCCAAAAGAACGTGTCGGCGTATTAATCGGGCAAGGCGGAGAAACTAAGAAAGCTATTGAGAAGATGCTTTCGGTTGAGCTTCAAATAGAAAGCGACACAGGCGGCGTCACAATCACTCTGGCTGAAAATGCTGAAGACCCCTCAGCCCTTTTGAGGGCTAAAGATGTTGTAACCGCCATTGGAAGGGGTTTTTCGCCGGAACACGCTTTTAGGCTTATTCACGATGAGGACGCGGTTTTAGATATTATAGATTTGCGCACCATCTTTGGAAGGTCTGAATCAGACATAAAAAGGGTTAAGGGACGCATAATCGGGATGGAAGGCAAAACGCGCAGAATAATCGAAGAGCTGACGGACACTAGCATAGCTGTTTACGGGCATACTGTAGGCATTATCGGAAACATCGAGCACGCTCAAGTGGCAAGGGAAGCCGTCCAAATGCTTATTCAGGGAAGCCAACACGCAACAGTCTACAAGTTCCTCCATAGAAAACGTCGAGAACTGAAAAAAAGCATGCTAGAACTATGGGAGAAACCAGAAGAAAGTTAGCTCTTGGAAGTTTTGCTGCTTTTCCATATGCACATGATTGCTTTCGGCTTGCAGAATGAAACACATGGTGGAGTCTTTTCTTCAGGTTTGCACGGTGAGCAAGTGTATTTAATTTTTTTACGGTGTTCCTCCTTAACAGCGGCCAACTGCTGCTCTTCAATATCCACCATCATGACCACTATTTCCAACGCCTTTTGGGGACAATGTTTAACGCATTCGCCGCAGCCATTACACTTTTCAGAATCCACAGCTATATAGTATTCGCCCGACCCATCCATGTAGCCATAAAAAGTAATTATTAGGCCTCAACCCCTGTGCGTTTAGTTTTTCTGCGCCTTTTCGTGTAAGGCTTTGGCGAAGAGCGCTGCGCCTATGGCGCCGGCAGCCATGGGATCTCGTCCGTTTTCCTCCCATTTTGGCGCTGGAAGAGGCTTGACGCCAAGTATTTTTTCTATCCTCGCTACTATCCCTATGTTTTTTGATTGGCCGCCTGTAATTACAAGGTCTTTTTCGCAGCCTACCCTTTCAAGAAGGTTGCACATTCTTATGGCCATGGCCCGCATGTAAGCGGCTAAAACCTTTTCTTTTGGCCATCCTCTACGCAGCAAGTCCATAGCTTCAGTTTTTGCGAAGGCTACGCATGTGCAGCTTACGGGGTCGGGTTCTTCGTTAACTTTCAGCGAGGCTGCTCCCATCTCTTCTATGGGTATTTTTAATAAGTCGGCGAGTACTTCCATGCCTCTGCCTGTGCCCGCCGCACATTTGTCGTTCATGAGGAAAGCGGTTACTTTGCCTTTTTCGTCGCATTTTATGGCTTTTATGTCTTGGCCTCCCACGTCAAGTATTGTTCTAACTGTTGGGCCCCAAATGTAGTTTGCACCCTTTGCATGGCAAGCTATCTCGGTTAGGGTGCTGTTGGCCATGGGAACGTTAACTCTTCCATAGCCTGTTCCCACTATGTAGTCTATTTCGCTTAGTTTCAGTCCAGTATCCTCTAAAGCCCAGTCCAAAACTTTTTTGGCGCTGTCCGGGCTGTTTGAACCTGTTCGCATGATGCTTACTGAATAGATTTCGCCGTCAGCCATTATTGCTGCCTTGGAGCTTACTGAGCCTACATCAACGCCGGCGGTTATAACTTCTGCGTTTCCAAGCTTTTTGTTAGGCGCTACAAAGTGATATTCACGCCATCTCCAATATTCTATGTTTTCGCCTTTCACTTTTGCATCTCTCCGACTTTTTCCATGGCATAAAGAGCGGCTCCAAGGGCTCCAGTGAACTCCGGGTTTTCAGGTATTAGAACTTCTGTTTCAAGCTTCCTTTTTAGGGCCGCGGCAAATCCCACATCTTTGGCTACGCCTCCAACCAGCACGACATCGGAGTTTAAGCCTACCCTGTGAATCATAGAAATTATTCTTTCAGCCAACGCGTCGTATATTGCTCTTGCTATCTCGTGTTTAGGCTCCTGCTTGTGGATTAGGCTTACCACGTCAGATTCTCCGAAAATTACGCATGTGGCGCTTATCGAAACCGTGCCATTAGCGTTTAGGGAAAGCGCTCCCATATCTTCAACTTTAACCTCTAAAGCTCTGGCCATGGCTTCGATAAAAGCTCCTGAGCCGGCAGCGCATCTCTCGTTTACCGCAAAGTCTAAAACGTTTCCTTTCTCGTCGCATTTTATAACTCGCGCCTCTTCTGCACCCACATCTATAACCGTTCTAGCAGAAGAATATAGATAAACTCCAGCCTTTGCATCAGCCGCTATCATGCTGACTTTGCTATCAGCGCGTGGAGCCATTTCCACTCCAACACCCGTTGCGGTAACATGTTCAACCTCATCACTGCTTATTTTGGCTTTTTTCAAGGCTTCTTTGAAGGCTTTTTCAGCTGCTTTTCCCGGTTCAAAACCTGATGGAGCTAAACTGCGGGCCAAGATTTCGCCGTCTTTTAAAATGACGACTTTGACGTTTTGTACACCCATGTCTATTCCAGCAGTTATCATGCGCGTTCACCTTCCTTCAAATTTCAACCCTAGATTTCAACATTTCCAAGAAGGCTTCAACCCTCGTTTTTATTTGCCCAGTATCTTCTCTTGTGTAGTCCGTGTCCAAATAGTAGACAGGCACATTCAATTGGTCAAGGGCCTTCTTTATTCGCATGTATTCCATGGCGTATAGCATGCACCCACGGACAACATAGTAGATTACACCGTCAACTCTGAACTCTTTAACCTTGCTGATTAGCCAGTTAACTCTGTTTTCATTTCCGTCTTCCGATGTGAAGCATGGGCATGTGGAGGGAAGCAGATATCTTTCAGCCACGGCGTTGAACATGTCGTCCATGTTCCATTCGTCTACGCCTACGGGGTCGTATAGGAAGCGGTCTCCTGAACAGAGTTCATCCACCACTATTACTCCTTGTGGATTAGCTTCTTCAATAAGGTTGGGGAGTTTCCAGTTGTCAGGCCAAATTATAGGCGTGCCAGTTATCATAACTCTTGGGGTGTCAGGTGGGCAAGCCCAAGCTTTTTCCTGTGCTCTTTTCTCAAGTTCACTGCATAGTTCTTCAGTCTTTCTGGTCCACCTTTCTATGTCGTCCCACATGCTTGTCTGGTTAACCAGCATGGCGTCTCTTCCCATTATAACGGGGTTTCCTTTTCTTACATCTTGGAGTTTGCGGAAGGCTTTTGCTGCTTTATGCATAAGCTCTATGGCTGATCTCAGCTTTTTGCTTGTTATCTTTGTTCCAGTTAGCTTCTCGATATTGTCTTTAAGCGTTTTTAGTTCTTCTTTCCAGAAAGCCATGGACTGTTCTGAATCCTTTATTCTTGGGGGGCAAAGGGTCCAGACCGGTTTGTAATAGCCTAAGATTTCACTTAGTTTGGTCATTCCATCACATGTAAGCGTAGTTATTAATGCATCGCTTAGCTCGAGGTATGGGGATAAGTCTATCATTTTTACGCCTATTGTTGACCTTATAACTGGGCAGACCTCAACGGGCACTATGCGGTTTCCAAGCTTTGCTGAATCATACCATCCTGAACTTACGCGTACTGGAATGGCGTCTGCAGCTAAAATCAGCTCGATGGGTGCGAACATGCAAGTATAGCCTATAACTTTTTTGCCTTCCTCTTTGGCTTCACGGATCTCTTTTTCCCTTGTGCCGAAAAAGTTTGCGATTTCGTCGAAGTACTGCATGGTTTCCGGTCTATTAGGCCATGTTTTTTTCATCCGCTTAATGTTTTCAGCAATCACTTTGGTGGAAGTAGCCCTTATAGCGTTTCTAAGCTCCTCAGCCTCTTTCGGTGCAATTTCAAGGGCGTATTTTTTATCACTTTCGTTTTTGACGTTCATTTATAGAGCCTCTTTTATCTGCTGTTTACCCAGTTTCGAGATTTGAAGATGGTTTTACCCGCTACGTTGAGCTTTAAGCAGTCTTCGTAGGGGCACATTTCAACGCATCGTAGGCATAATATGCATGCGGAGGTGGTTACGTCGCCGCCCTCCTTTTCATATACTTCGGTAACTTGGGTTGGGCAGACCCTTTTGCATATTCCACATTTAGTGCATTTTTCCTCCACTTTGTTTAGGCGCGTTATGGAAGCCCATTTGAAGGGTGGGTATCTGTTGAAGAGGGCTATTAACCCTCCTAGAGGGCAGATTCTACACCAGAACCTGCGGTAGGCTAGGGCGATGATGGTGACTAAAACTAGAATAGCCAAATTAAGCGATGTGAGGAAATATCCTGCCTCGTAGAATGCTCCTGTGGTGCTTTCTAAAACGTATGCGGGGTCCATGTATCCTAAGGAGGTTTCGGTTAATACGCATAGGGGTTTCATGGGGCAGACTTGACAGTAAGGAGCGCTGAAATAGTTATATACGTATTCTCCTTGCTGCGTTCCTGAAACTAGCTGTAAGCCGAATATTGCTTGTGAACCGAAAATGATGCTGATGATTAAAAAGGCGGCGATGATTACGTATCTTAGCTGATGTATGGCTGTATTTGTCTTTTCAGAAAACTTTCGGTATCCTTTTTTGAAGGTTGCTCGTATGTTGGAAAGTAAATCCATGTATAGGCCGAAGGGACAGATCCATCCGCAGAAGAATCTGCCTAATACGAGGGACATGGCTATTAATAATCCCAAAACGATAGCTAGCCTTTCTATTCCAGAGTTGGTGTAAAATGTTCCCCAGAATCCCAATCCTGGGTTCCAAAAAGGATAGATGTATGATTGAATTTGCCATATAGCGCATGTCACGGTTCTTCCAGATGGATAATAGCAAGCCAGCACGGGCACTGTTATTCCGTCTGGGAACCAGCCTTTAAGGTTTTCAGCTCCTAATAATACTTCTCGGGGTGCGTTGCCGGCTGGTGGAGACTGGGGTAGTCCGAAGGGTCCGACGATTAAGCCTAGAAAGATTAGGGGGATGAAGGCAACTTGGATTAGGGTTCTAAGGTAAGTTATATTCTTTGTTTGATTCTTAACCCATATGAGGATAGCCAGTATTCCTGCAAGAATTGTTCCGATTATTATGATTGCTTTTAGTATTTCGCCGATGAGTTCAATCATGGTTATCCCTTTTCAGAGTGTCATGTTGTTAAAGGGTTATTGCGTTTATTATGATACTTACTCCAAGAAGCATCAATATTAGGGCTCCTATTCTTGATGTCCAGCGGCTTAAGAGGGGAGCTTTGTTTAGGAGCCAGCCTGTAACTCCTCCAAGAATTAATAGGGGTGATAGGGCTGTTCCTAAGCCGAATAGTAGGGTTAGGATGAAGCTGTCTATTGGTGTTGAGAATGCTAGGGAGGATAGGAGAAGCGCTAAGAGAGGAGGGCAGACTACTAATCCTTTGCTTAAGCCCATTATGAATGCTGAGGTTTCAAATCTGCCAGTTAACCTCCACAGTCTTAGGGGCTTGCAATTTTTTCCGTTGCAGGCACTTGAAGAGTGTTCGCCTTTTAGGAGTATGCCTATGCCTACTATTAGGCTTATAATGCCAAAGGTGAGCAATGTGTATTTTTGGTATGGGAGAAGAAGCGAGTTGTTTATGAAAAGTTTTGATGTTCCTGCTAAGGCTCCGAGGATGGCGTAGGCTGTTACACGGCCAGAATTGTATATGAATGTGGCGGTTACTCCTTTGCGGAAGTCTGCTCCGATGCCTGCTATGTAGCTTGTCACGTATGGGAGGCATTCTGATGTGCATAATGTTGATCCATAGATTAGTCCAAGGGTAAATGTTGCAAGGTAAGAATTCGCGATTTCAGCTGGCAAAGCCATGTTTGAAATTCTCCTGAAACTTTTAGATATTGAAGAGGGAGAGTATTTAAATCTGTTTGCTTGATTTGCCCAAAAGCATTTCTAACTTAAAATTAAAGAAAAAGGGGAAGTGGGGTAGCTGTTTTGGCTGGAGTTAGCTATTTGCGTTTAAAGAGGGCGTAGAGGTTAATTATACCTATGATTATGGCTATTATTACTGCTATTGCCAGTGCGGTTAGCATGGGCATGTAGTCTGTTGGTGTTGGATATTCAGGGATTTCAATTTCTGCTGGTGGTGGGCCTACTGTTATGGCTGTTGCTGCTGCTGAACTGCCGTAAGAGTCGTCTCCCATGAAAGAGGCAATTATTGTGTATGTGCCTTCGTCTGGCGGCGTCCATGCAAAGCTGAAGGTTCCATAAAAGCCGTTGGTTGTAACCGTGCCCAAGTCTATGACTTTGCCATCCTTAATTGCTGTCAGCACTACGGGCACGCCTTTAACGTCGCTTGGACAAGGCTTCTGCATATGCAAATACTCCATCCAAACCGTCATACTTTCCTTAGCAACGCATGGTGTTCCAGGCTGGGCAGGCGACATGTCTAAGACGCTGCCTTTAATCACAACACCAGTACCTTTCGGCACAACCACGTCAGGCGCGGTAACAGTCGTCTGGCTTTTGCCTTTTCCGAAACAGTATGTATAGCCGTCATAGCTGTTGTAAGTTACTAGGTATCCGTCTGCCATGCTTCCTGAGACCATTCCGAACATGGATCCTACGGCCATCATGCCTGTTATGTTCCATATGTTTTTGCCTGTTGTGGCATTAAGGCAGAATAGTCTCCAGCCTCTTGTGAGGGGTTGAGTTGGCGTGTGTTCAGTGTTGTATGTGTAGAGTTTTCCGTCTGCAATCCATCCGCCTCCGTTGAAGGAGTAGACCGTGTGGCCTTCAGAGTCTATGTAGGGTGTTTCGTATGGGTTGGCTGGTGCTTCAAACTTCCAGACTATTTTTCCATTGGTCCAGTTGAATGCGTACACGCCGCTGTAGGCAAATCTATAGAATAGACCGTAGGCTGAAGCTGTAGCATAAGCTCCGAAGCCGCATGCGTCCCATGGATAGTCCATGGTTTCGCTTTGCCAGGCTAGGCTTCCATCGGCAAGGTTGTAGGCAAGCCAGTTTCCGCCCATTGTTAGGAAGGCTATTTTTCCATGGTCAGCAATAACGCACATGGGGCTGTAGTTGGTGTAATTTCTGTCAGCTGGAAGGGTCTTGTTCCATAGGGATTTTCCGTCTCTTAGGCGGGCAGCTCTAATTTCTGTTCCTAACCATGCCCCAGTGTTTGGATTGCTTAGGACGTTCACTCCTGCAGCTATGCCTGATTCGAAATCGTAGGCCACTGCGAACATGCCGCCTAGAGGCCAGCTTACATTGCCTCTAATGTTCGCTGTGAAGTTGTAAACCGTAGCTCCCATCCACGTTGTGACTCCAAGCGTTGTCCAGTTGATCAAGTAGTATTGGAAAACGGGACCTGATTCCGTGAACTTCATTTTTGTTTGCACGCTTAGGACGTATCCGTTCCTGTAGTAAGTGCCGCTTGTTAATGGAGCTATTGAAGCGTTTAAGACTACAGTTGCGGTCCACGGATCAATTTTTATTAGTCTCCCGCCGCCGGTCGCCACAAAGTATATGGTTTTTCCGAATTGGGGTGCAGCGCCAGCAACTTCAGGGACACCTTCAGAGTATTCAAGGGTTAATTCAGCGTACGCTGTTCCCATGCCGAATAACCCAGCGGTTGTTGGAATTGGCGGTGGAGAAACTTCCCAGTAAACTTCTCCTGTTCGCAAGTCATAACATTGCCAGACATCCTTCCCGCCGGGCTTAGTAATTACTTGATAGCATCTTCCCTGAAAGATTACGCTGGGAGCAAAGCCGCCGCCAAGACCTGGACTATAGGCTTCAACCTTCTGGCTTCCCTCTATAGGTCCGATGAGCCCTCCAAAGCTCATTTGTTTCTTCCACACTATGTGAGCGGAGTTTGGAGCTTGAACCCATGGAGTGAAACTGTAGTGCGAATCCCAGTAATGGTTTGTTTTTGCTGGCCAGTTGGGGTCGCCTATTCCTGGGCCGCGCCATGGATAGTGTCCTGCAATCCACCACCATTCACGGTTTTCTGGTGATACTGGCCTTGTCCAGTAGTCTGTTGGCAAGGGTGAAGGCGGCCAAGAAGCCACTATTTCTTTCTGTACTACAAGTTCCTGCCAGCCAGTAGAGCTAGGCTCATAATAGCATTCTCCAATAGTTACTACTGGTGGTTCCATGAAACCGCCTGGCACTTGGGTAGTATTGAAGTAGCCTCCTGGAAAATCGAATTTAAGCTTCCAAGTGCCCTCCTGATCGGCTATGTACTCAAACCACGCTGTGGTATCCGCGGGGTAGGATTTCATCTTTATGACTTGTGTGTCTCCGTTAGGCTTCTGAATTGTAACCGTGTAGTTTGTGAGGTATCGGCTCTTGTGAGTTGCTGGGTTTAACCACATGTTAACCAGAAATATCTGGTTTAAACCTACAGGGTTAGGTCTAAAACTGAGAAACGCCCTAGTTTTAACACGAAGTGCTGTTGCAGGAACTTGACTGGGTGAAAGCGGTATACTTCCCTGATTCTGTTGAGCTTTAACTGGCACCACTAAGAGTGTAGTAGAAGCCAAAACTGCAACCAAAGCCAAAGCAGCAATAACGATCTTCGACAAATTTCTTGAAGACTGCATTTCCTTTTTCCTCTTTTATGAATTTTCCAGAACTAGTTTAGTCGTAGAAGCCTTTTAACTTTTTCTCTTAAAAGAGCCTTGAAGCTTTTCAGCGGCATCTCAGCATACTTTTAAACCTAAAGTTTGCTTTTTAGGTGCATTCCACATGCTATGTAAGTAAGTAGTATAAGCAAAAAGTTTCTTAACATTTAAAGGCAGGCTCCCGCACTCAAGATCCCAATCACCCTTTTTCAGCGGGGCCAGAGTCGTCATCGCCCGCCATACAAAATTAAAATGCCAGACTTGGATAAAAAGTTATAGCCATGATGGATGTTGAAGGGTTATGCTTAAGCATATTCGCATGGTTCCTTTAGCTGCTGAAAGTTTAGGCGTACGGTCCATGTGCACTTTCGTTGAGACTCCAGATATACGGATTCTTTTAGACGCGGGGGTTTCCCTTTGTCCAAACCGTTTCGGCTTGCCACCTCATCCATTGGAATTTGAAGCTATAATTGATTGCCGAAAGAGGATAGCTGAGGCTGCTGCCAAAGCCGATTTTGTAACCATAAGCCACTACCATTTTGACCATCACACGCCCTCTTATGAAGATTGGCTTTGCAACTGGACAGCAGCAGACGAAACCGCAAGACAAATCTACGAGGCAAAAACGGTTCTAATTAAAAATCCAAAAGAAAAAATTAACTTCAGCCAAAGGCGGAGAGCATGGATTTTCCAGAAGACTGGCGGAAAATATGCGAAAAAGCTTGAAGTTGCAGATGGAAAAAGCTTCTCCTTCGGCGAAACGAAAATAAGGTTTTCAAAGCCGGTTCCACATGGACCAGAAGATTCCGCTTTGGGGTGGATTTTAATGGCAACAGTCGAATACGACGGCGAAAAGTTCATGTTCGCCCCAGACGTTCAAGGGCCAATGTCAAAGCAAACGCTAAGCATAATCGCTGCGGAAAAGCCTCAACTAACAATTATTGGTGGACCACCCCTTTATTTGGCTGGCTTTAAGGTTAATGAAGAACAAATTCAAGCTGGATTGAAAGGTTTAGAACGCGTTGTGGAAGCTTCATCCATAGTAATTTTGGAGCATCATGTCTTAAGGGATGAAAACTGGCATGAAAAAACTGCAAACGTTTTGGAAAAGGCACGGGAAATTGGACATAAGGTTTTGACAGCAGCCGAATACATTGGAGAAAAGAACGCTTTTCTAGAGGCTAAGCGAAGAAGACTTTTCGCTGAGAAACCGCCGTCAAAAGAGTTTGAAAAGTGGATGCGTGAAAACATAAAAACAAAAAAGAAGACTAAACCGCCACTCTAGCAATCCGTTCATTTTGTTCCAGCCCTTAACGGCTTTTCCGAGAGTTTAAATGTTGTCGGACAAAAATTTTCAAAAACAACAACATTTAAACCGAAACTTCTGCGCTGAGGCTAAAATAGTGTATGTAAGGCCGAGGCCGGGATTTGAACCCGGGCGCCGGGCTTTCCATCATCTTCCAGTCCACAGGCCCGTAGGCTTCCAAGCTACCTCACCTCGGCCACTTCATTGTTTTCCTAGCTTCGCCTACTTTTAATGTTTACCTTTCCCATTTAAGTTTCTCCATTTTGTTGAAAAGCATGTTTGAACCGTTTTCCGTGTTTAGGTCTTTGGTTTTAGAAAAGGAGAATTTGAAGTTTATTCCATTTCTTCAAGTAGTCTTTGGGTTCTTGTTTTTACGAATGCCTCAATTTTTTCCACGGTCATTATTTCTTCTCTTCTTTGTTTTTCAAGTTTTTCCTCGATAACTTTGATCAGGTTTTCAGGGTTTACTGGTTTTGTCATGTATGCATCGGCATTATAGTTTAGGGCTTCGATGGCGTTTTCAAGTTTCGGGTAGCCTGTCACCATTATCTTTATCATTTTGGGCGTTGTTTCCCTGAGCTTTTTTAGGAGTTTAGTTCCTTGAATGTCTGGAAGCACTATGTCTAGAAGGGCGATGTTGTAGGCTTTCGCCTTAGATTTTTCTATGGCTTTCTCCCCAGAATAGGCTACATCCACTTTATAGCCTCTGCTCTCAAGTATTAGGCTTAGCGTTTTGCAAATGTTTTCGTCGTCGTCAACTACCAAGATGCTTGCTTTCCTCTTCAATGTGGGTCACCTCCTTCTTTTCCGGATTCATCCTTGTAAGATTTAATGCGTGGGCCTCCCTAACCTTTTTTACCCACTCTGAAAAAATAATAGGTCCTTTCTCTTCAAACTTGAAACCCAGTTTCCTACACAATATTTCTATGATCGTGCGTTCCAATATTGAAACGGTTCCAAGCGCGGAGACTGAGCCGCTGAAACGGTTTCCCTCAGACTCCAATACTTTTCTCAGCTCGTTAAAGAAAAAATCTGGGTTCCGCGGAATATCTGAAAAAAGAAAACCTTTACCCCTAAGATACTTGTAGAAAACCTCCACTGTTCGATCACCAAGTGAGTAGCGTAATGTCCCGTCGATTACCTTCAGCAGCATCTCTTCAAACTCGTCCAAGTTTTCCACCGAACTTAATCTAAGGTTCTCAATTGTTGCGGCTTGTGAACGCTAGCCCATTTATCCTTTTATGCTGGGCATCAAAAGCTTTGCCAATTGATAATCTGAACTGAGAATCAACAACGCACATCAGATTATGCAGACATAAATGCCAACAACGCTCTGTAGGTTATTCCTCCCAGAAGAAGCGCAACAGCTATGTCTATGAACGTTATTGCCAAAGCTTTTCTCCATCCAAATTCCCTTATAAGTGCGGCGATTGTTGCAATACATGGAATGTAAACCATTGTTACGAGGGCGAAGACAATCATCTGTACAGCCGTCAACGAATTCAGTGGAATAAGCCCTGCAAGCAAGATGAGGGCAAGTTCTTTTCGTAAAATTCCAAATATTAGGGGGATTCCCGCCTCCACTGGAAGCCCAAGCCAACCGCTTATGAGGGGGCGTGCTCCCGCAGTTATGTATCCTATAAAACCCGTCACATCTAAAACTGTTATCGTTAGGCTTCCAGCAACTATTATTGGAAAGGCGATGTAGACAAAGTCTTTGGTTCGGCTCCAAGTTTTCGTCAAAACATTTTTCAACGCAGGCTTCTTATATGAGGGCATTTCCATAATTAGGCCTACGGGCTCTCCAGGCAAAACCTTGAAGGCTACTCTGCCCAAAATGAAAATGAGAATTAGGTCGAAAGCGTAAAGGGCTAAGGCCGCATGCAAACCCACAAACCTTCCAACCAAACCAAGAATAACAACTGTTCTGGCAGCGCATGGAATTAAAGTGACAACGAAAGCCGCTAGGAAACGCTCGCGCTCAGTCTCCATAATTCTGCAGCCAATACACGCTGGAACACTGCAGCCATACCCTAAAATTAGAGGTATGAAAGCCTTACCATGCAAACCTATCTTATGCATTAAATTATCCATTAGGAAAGCTGCCCTAGGCAGGTAGCCGCTATCCTCGAGCAATGCGAGAGCTATGTAAAAGGGCACAATATATGGCAAAGCTATGGTTATTCCAGCAACAAACCCGCTTAAAACTCCCTTGCCAATTAGGGTTACAGCTGTGCCTGGCAGGAAATTTAGTAAAAAGTTTTCGATGTAAAGTGTTAAACCTTGGAAGGCGTAGTCGAGGGCTTCTGATAGAAAGTTTCCTCCAACAAAGATCAATGTGAACATGAATGCGATTATGCCTGCCAAAATGGGGTAGCCTAAAAACTTATGTGTTGTTATGGCGTCAAGCTTCTGCTCTAGGCTTATTCTTGGAGGTGCCTCGACAACTGTTACTTCCTTAGCGATTTTGCTTGCTATGGTATATCTTTCAGAAGCCAACACAACAGGCGCTGTTTCGCCGTGCATCTTCTCCAGTTCAGCGGCAAGTTTCTCTGCGTAATCCAAAACTTCTTTTCCGCCTTCATAGTTTTTCAGTTTCTCAGCCACATCCACGTCCTTTTCCAAGAGTTTGACGGAGATCCACCTTGCGGGATAAACTTCGCAGAGCTGCGTAAGCCTATGTTCCACGAGTCTTTGAAGTTTCTGCACTCTTTCTTCCACTTCAGCGCCGTATCCAACCTTTAAAGGCTGAAGCTTCCTTTCGCCATTTATTACGGCTATGACCGTGGATAGAAGCTCGTTTATGCCGCTTCCAGTGATGGCAACTGTTGGAACCACAGGCACTCCTAAGGCTCTGGAAAGCTTATCCACATCAATTCTTATGCCCTTTTTAGCTGCAAAATCCACCTGGTTTAAATCAACTATTAATGGGGCTTCAAGCTCTAAAAGCTGCAGTGTGAAGTATAGGTTACGTTCAAGGGTTGAGGCGTCTACAACGTTGATTATGATGTCTGGTTTTTCGATGGCTATGTAATCCCGCGAGACGATTTCTTCCAGTGAAAAGGTTGAAAGCGAGTATATGCCTGGCAAATCAATTACGCGAACAGTGTAGCCCTTAAAATGTAGGGTTCCCTCTGCCCTTTCCACAGTTTTGCCAGGCCAGTTTCCTATAACCTGATTTAAGCCTGTTAGCTGGTTAAAGATGGCGCTTTTTCCAACATTGGCGTTTCCGGCAAGCGCCACAGTGATTTCTTTTTTCCCAGAAAATTTTTTGTTTCCCTTACGCGTTTTGTTATGGTAGCTATCCATTTGATTCTGCCTTCAATGGTCTTACAAGAACTTTTGAGGCTACTCCGCATCCTAGGGCAAGCGCCACTCCTCTAACTTCGATTTCCACAGGTCCGCCAAAAGGGCTCTTTCTTAAAAGTTTAACTTCAACGCCGGGCGTTAGTCCCATCTCGGCGAGTCTTCTAACAAGTCCGAAGCCTCCGAAGGATTTTACTATTACGCCTTTTTCGCCTTCAGCTAAATCAGTTAACGCGTTCAGCCCGTTCTCATCTTCCAGCATCTTTCGTCCTTTAAATTTTCGTCTATGCCTAAACATTGTTTTGGACTCCAGCGGTTTTAACCCAGAGGCATGCTGCCTCCGCTTGGGTTAATTTATGCTCCTTTCCAGCCACGCATAGAACCATGGTTTTATTTTTTCTTTTGACAACGTGAACTGGAACATTGGGTTTTATTCCTTTACTTGCTAAAGAGAGGAGCGTATCCTTCTTTTCGTCAACAATTTTGACGACAATGCATGTTTGGTTTAGAGCGGCATCTGTAAGCGGATAACATTCAACATCGCTTACTTTGCCTTCCTCTGTGGGTATTGGGTTTCCATGAGGACAAAACTTTGGATAGCCAAGGCGTTTCTCTAAAAGCAAAAGCACATTCTCGGTTAAGGCATGCTCAAGTTTGCAGGCGCTTTCGTGGACGTCGCTCCATTCCGCCTCTAAAAGGTCTGTGAGCAGCCTCTCCGCAAGCCTATGCCTTCTAATAACATTCAGGGCGAGTTTCTCACCTTCAGCTGTGAGTTTCACGCCCCTGTATGGTTTATGCTCAACCAAACCATGCTTTTCCAAATGCGCAATAGTGTTTGTAATGGAGCCAGGCACAACGTTCAGCGCTTCAGCTAACTCTTTGGTTTTTGCAACGCCGCTTTTTTTCTGAAGTTTGTAGATTGCCTCAATGTATTCTTCAGCTTCATGCGAAAGCTCTGTAGTCAAATTTTCCACCAATTCTACGAGTTCTCGTAATTTATGCAGGTAGAACAAAAGCTATAAACCTTTCGGAAAGCCGAAGATAAACGAAATTTATATAATCATGGCGTAAAGAGACATGCTTGGCCAACTTCATGCAATTAAATTGCTAAAAATCGCCAGCAAGTCAAACTGTTATGATTTTGACAATTCATTCAGCCCATTAATCAAAGCGATGAGCTTTTTAAGGTTATAATGACCTTTGACGCTTTCTTCTCTCCATTTGAATACGTAAAATTAGCGAAGCGAAATTTTTTGCTCAAAAAATGATAAAACAGCAATAAGCAAAAATAAAAAATAGGAACTATTTTTAAAAAAATATGTTAACTCTGTTTAGAAATCGAGATTATTTCACGAAGGTATAATTTTATTCTTGTTGTATTACGATTTCCTTGCTTTCAATAATTGCCCTCGCAAGTTTTTCATTCCCTAACAAACACTCTCACCGAAAAAAAAATAAGCAAGCAGTCTATAATTATATTTTGGGAACCCCTATGGGTGTTCTCATAAAAGAAGACATAGCCATGTTAGTGGCTTTGCTGTTGTTCTCTTCTGCACTATGGGCTGTGCGGTCGACATCAGCAGCTTCTCTGGGTGAAGGATTCATTGAACCACAGTGGGAGTGGTATAAAGAGGCATACGAGTGGAAATGGACTCTTCTGATTCAAGCTCACTCCCCTAAGTATGGGAACACTGAAGGGACATCAACATGGTCTTACGAATCTATTTATGTCGTTGGGGCACTAGGATCTACTTCCAGTCTCTCACATGGCGCCACATTACTTCCTTCAGATGGGAGTTGTGCAGCGCGATTTCAACTTGCATATTGGAAATATGAACGTTGGGACAACCCAAGACTTGGAACAACAAGAGAATATTGGCGCATAGTACAGACCCAAAATTGGTTTATTGTCTGTGACATTCATGATGGCTCAGTGACATCATGCAGTGATGATTTAGAATCTATTACCTACTCAGGTTATAACTCAATAAGCTACACTGCACGCTACAAGAGTCAAGATAGAATAGAAGATAATCCTTCATCATCATGGTATTATGTTACAGTGTCGGCAGGTTCAGGTTCGCTTATCGAAGCAGACTTGAGGATAACTGTTAGTGTACAAGGAGGTGGCATAAGCACTGGTGTGTTTAAGTTGAAGAACACAAACTCGAATACATGGGTATACAAATACAAGTTTGGCCCTCAACACTCTTGGTCTATCGATTACTTAGATTCAAATGGTTTAATTTGGGCGTTCAGCTTGAGGTGGTAAAAGATATGAATAGAACGAAAGTAATGCTTGTATTCCTTTTGGTTTGGGTAATATTGTCATCTTTTGCCTTACTTATACTTCCATCAAACGCGCAAAAAGCCTTAAAAACAATCGCCACTTACCGAGCACCAATGGATATATATGCCTACGAAAGAATTTTTTCTGGTGAACAGCTGAATGAGTTCTTAGAAGTAAAAATCCCCTTTAGTATACAGATAGGTAAGCCCTCAGATTATAATATCACCACGCATTTCACGTGGAAAGTAACAATGAATGCAGAATCACATAATCAAATAATATCTATCAATTATACATTTTTCTCCAATGATAACTATCTTTTCTGGATTAGAGAGGACTTTATTGGTGCTCTCAAAGGCACATTCACTGGGGCATACCCTCCGCAGACAATCGGCAACCCTAAGACCATTAAAATAGGAGACAACGAGTTAAAAATAAAAGTTAACATTAGTAGAATAGATAAGAAGCCCTCTAAGTGTTATTTCAAATTGGAAATCCAAGACCCTCATGTAAATATTACAGCATTAGACTTAGATAGCGATGGCATATTGGATGCTGCAGATCCCTTACCAACTCTTAACAATTACACAGGATTTTCTATTTTAGGCATCTGTGGAGTTTTCCCAGTATTCATGATTAAAAGACACAGCCGCAGAAAAAATGATTTTCCGAGGTTCAAAACTTAATCCCTCTTTTTTATTTTAATGAGCACAATCTTACAAAGATAAAAATGAGAAAATAATTATGGGATTGGCTCCATTTAAACGAGGCATAAAAGTTCAAAAGTGAGAAAGGAGTTTGAGGTTTGACTAGCTTCCTCTAAACTATCACTATTCCCCTCTTTCTCCAATCACTTGGATTATGACTGTTCTTCTTCTAGGATGCACATCCGTCTCCACAAAGACTAGGGACTGCCAGGTTCCAAACTCCACCTTACCATTGATTAATGGCAGGGTTTTGTCCGGAGGAAGAAAAACAGATCTCAAGTGAGAGTGAGCATTTGAGGGGTGCATGTAGGCTCCGTGTTTTGGGATTAGCTTTTCAATTAAAACCTTGATATCATTGAGCAAGCCATACTCGCTTTCAGTTAGGATAAGTACGCCTGTTGCATGGGGAGCAAATACGTGTACTATGCCATTTTTTACTCCCGACTGGGAGACAGCCTCCTGAACCTTGTCAGTTAAGTCTATAAATTCAATTTCGCCTTTTGTTGAAAAGCTGTAGGTGGTATTGAAAACTTTAAAGTTTGACAAGGCTTTTCACGCCCATTTTTACTTCAGCATTTTAAATTATCATTTTATTTATAAAAGTGCCGTCTTGTCTATGCTTAAAATGGGAGTTGCGTTGATGCTTTTGTATACTGCGTTAAGCGTGTGGTGGTGCTAGTGACATAATAAATATTACGGTAATACTAGTATCACCTACCCAACCAAAAAGTAAAAACAGAATTTTGGCTGCTTAAAAATGTTTAACATTTAGCCTACAGTAAATGAAACAAACATGCGCTCTTTTAGAAAATAAACCAGAAAAAGGCTTTTCCACACAGCCATTTCTACACAAGCAACACTTTAGTGAGACACCCTGTCTAGGCAAAGTGCTAAGGCCGTATACAAAAGCATCAACCAAAATTACTTTTGCAGCTTCTTGTTTTCAGCAAAAATTTTTTGAAAAATAGTTATACAATTGGTTAATTTTTGGAATTAAAAATGGGGGTCATTAAAGAACTTCTCTTTAAATATACCTAAAATTTTATCAAAAAGATAAAAATTAATCCAATTATAAAAATCAACTTGAATTTTCTTCATGATAAATTTTTTAGGATAACAATAAATATTACCGTAGAGAGTTCTAAAAAGTTTTGTAGCGAACTGACTTTTGTCGATGCTTTTGTATACCGTTACATAAAATCTATGGAAAATCGGTCGAAGTCTTAGCGAAGGTTAGGCGCTCTGGCTTGGCATGGAGATTTTCGTCAGTTTCTTTATGAAGCAACGGAGAAGTCCATCAACTGGCGTCGGCGGCTGAACTGAAAAGCCCTAAAAAAGCTTCTTTCAAGATTTTAAGCTAGAATTGAGCTTTTAAATTTTGTGGGCTGCCCTCGAGGCAGGAGACTGCATAGGCTAACGGTAGCTTCATTCATTTTCGAACTTTAAATTTTCCGTTACTGGCAAAAGGGGCTATTTTTTTGGGTTTTATTTGGAAAAGTGGCTTTCGCACATCGAAAGCATAAGCGTTTCTAGGCTGATTTCATCCCATGTTATTTTATTTTTCATATTACCATTTTTGAAATAACCTCTATAATTAATCCCCAGAACATGTTTTGCTGGGGGAAAGGGGAGAAGGCTAGAAAGGGTGTTGACAGTTGGAGGTCAACTATTTTGGCAACGACTTTGAGATTCTTGAGAGGAACGTTAATGGAAGAAAAGTTAGAGTTGCATGGGATTGGGGAAACTTTGAAAGCACAAAGGGCTTCCCAGTTGACGACAACTTGATAAACTGGGTTATAGGTCAGGAGCAAGCCCTAAACGAGTGCTTCCTCTGCCTCGACGAATGGGTCCACAAGCTTAAATGGCTTGAAAAAACAAAATGGTACGAAAGCTGGAGCAGCCCAGATAAGGCTAAACCTTCAGCTAAAACAGTCATAAGCCCTGGACCATACCTTCTCCTTTTAGGCGATCCAGGCACTGGTAAGTCGCTGATTGGAAGAGCCCTAGCTGAAAAGCTTACCCAAATTTACAAGGAGAATGGCATAAAACTGTTTGATGCCTTATGTTGGAAAAACCCTGTTTTGCCAAGCCAACCTAAAATTTCAATTCACGAGGCAGGCGAAGGAAAGAAAATACTGCATAGAGAGCAGTTGAAAGAGCTTAAGAGAAAGTTTGTCACAAAGGTTGGCTTGAAGGCTTTACAAATATTCTTAATAATTATGGGCCTATTCTTGATGGCTTTAGGTTTTTACTTCATGTATCAAGCTTGGCAAACTTGGAACGAAAACCCCTTGTTTCTAGGTGAACCTATTCAAGAATACTACAGCAACAACTTTCAAGATTATTTTATAGGAAAATTTGTGAACTTTGTGCCCCTGACCTTTATTCCAGGTGGAAGCCTAATCTTCTTCGGAGTTTTCATCTGGTGGTTTTCTAGGCTTGGCGGTTCAGGAACCTTAAAGGGCATTGGAGGAGCCCAGCAAAGTGATGTCCCAAAACTCCTAATTGACAACAGTTCTGGGCATGCGCCTTTTGTAGATGCCACAGGTCATAGAAGCGCGCAGCTTTTCGGTTCAATCGCTTGGGACCCGTATCAGACTGGAGGTTTAGGCACTCCGGAGCATCAGAGGGTTACGGCTGGCGATGTCCACAGGGCTTCTCTCGGCATATTATATATTGATGAGATAAAGAACCTTGACCCTGAAGAAGCCATAACCCTTTTAACAGTGCTTGAAGAAGGGCAGCTGCCCATAACCCTTAGGGGAAGGTGGCATGGCGGGGACACGGCGGCTATGGCAGTTTCAACAGAACCCGTCCCAGCAGTAACCTTTCTCGTGGGTGCGGGAAACTTTGACAGCATAAACCAGATTCATCCAGCCTTAATGGACAGAATATATGGTTACGGCAAAGTTGTAAGAATGAATAATGATATGCCTAACACCGTGGAAAACAGGCGGAAATACGTGCAGTTCATTGCTCAAGAAGTTAAACGCTTCAACTTAATCCCATTCAGCAGAGAAGCATGCGAAGAAATCGTGGAAGAGGGCAGAAGAAGAAGCAACAAGAAAGACGCGTTAACAACAAGGTTTAGACCATTAATTTCAATCATCAAAACAGCTGCAACCCTAGCCATGAACGAAGGATGCAAAGTTGTTGAAAGGCGGCATGTTCGAGAAGCCATAGAAAACCACTGCAAAACAATTCAAAGGCAGATACTGGAACATGAAATCAGCGAGAGAGGCAAACTGCTTGAAATAAAGCCTGAAGGAGTAAAGCTTGGGCAGATTTACGGTTTAGCAGTGGTTAAAGACCCATATAGCGGAGAAATGACTGGAAGCGTTCTATGCGTAAAAGCCCACATGGTGAACAGAAGCGAGTTGCCGAGGAATTACCCGTTTAGGGGCTATTATAAGGTGACTGGCGTAGCCAAGGGACAGAGCTTCATAGCAGACAGCATAGCAAAAGTCAGAAGCGTCATACTGCAGAAATACGGCATAGACATAGCCCAGGACTATTTAACCCACATAGATTTCGCCCAGTCTTACGGCGTGGACGGCCCATCCGCAGGCGTAACCATGGCCATACTCTTATGCTCACTTATCGAAGGCAAACCAGTGAGGCAGGATGTGGCAGTAACAGGCGAAATAAACCTAGGCGTAGGCGACACAATACAAGTAACCGCAGTGGGAGGAGTCTACGAAAAGATCAAGGCTGCCGAAGCTTGGGGATTTAAAAAAGTGGTTATTCCCAAAAAGAATTTTGAACACTCCATCGACGTGAGAGACTACAAAATAGAGGTTGTGCCAGCAGCCACTCTTGACGATTACCTAAAAGAATGCCTAGTTGAAAAGCCAGCGCTTAAAGTTCCCATTCAAACACACAAAAAACCCAAATTCTAAACCCTATATGTAAGGGGGGCTATAACACCAAAACACAGTAGTCCCGCAAACTTTAATCCCTAATTTTTATAGGGGAAAATCTTTAACCATCCTTCTTTAATTCAGAAGTGAAGTGGCTTGCCTAATGGTTAGAGAAGTAGACAAAGAGGCTATTCGAAAATGGCGTAAGAGAGGATTCTACAGCGAAAACGTTCTTGTGAAACTTTTAAAAAAGAACGGTTACAATGCAGTTCGCATTCCAGTCAGCAACCCAAGCCTAAACCCTCTTCCAGACATCATAGCCAGAAAAGACTCGCATGTTTACGCTTTTGAAGTTAAAAACGCCAGCTACTATGCTTATTTTCCAAAGCAACAAATTGAAAAACTCTTCAGATTTTTAGATGAACTCGTACCTCTAGAAAAGCAGTTTAAGCATGCGGTGGTTGCAGCCCACTTAGGGAAAAAATGGATTTTCAAAGAGATAAACTGGGCAGACTGGAAGAAGAATAGGCTGCCGGAAAAAGTGAGAATTCTGAAACGCGATAGAGGTAACCTCAACCTTTAATCAATTACGTAGACTAAACAGGCAAGTTTCTTTTATTTAATAACATGCTGTTTTACATTCAAGTTGAATCAGTTAGTTTGGTATTACTAAAAAATAAACATATCACTATGTGCTCACCAGTTTCCACCGAAAAATCTGTATACAAAAGCATAAACCAAAATCAATTTTACCCGCTACTGTAAGCCAGGCAAGTCTTCTCCAGAAATTGTGACTTAGGTTAAGCGAAACAGATAAAGCGTACCCTTTATATTTTCAGATTTTCATGGTGGAAACATGATGCAAACTCAGGGAATAATAGTCAATTACAGAATTGGACCTAAAAATCAAAGGTCAAAAGAATGCATAATCCAGTTTGCCCACGCGAAATCCGTTTCCGAAGCAAGCCGGCTTATCGGGCGTAAAGTAGCATGGAAAAGCGGCAAAAACAAAATAATTGGAAAAATTGTGGACTTGCACGGCACTAAGGGTTTGGTTCGGGCAAGGTTCAGAAGGGGCTTGCCAGGACAAGCCTTAGGAACCACCGTTGAACTTGTTTGATAAACTTTTTCCGAAATGTTTTAAACTGTCCACATGTGCGGGCAGTTGACTTAGAAAGTCTTGCAGCTGAAAAATTGGAACTACGGGTACGCCGCTGTAAAATTTGAATCTGCTGGGAATAAGCGACAAAACCGCTGGAACAAATTTAACCCTCCCCCAAGCAGCAAAGCTAAACCTTTCAAAGGCGTTCATAGATTCTGCAAAGGCAAAAGTCCTTTCAACCTGCCTCTCAACAATTTTTTTTAAGGCCGAGGGGTACAGGCCCTTGCGCCAGTGCTTGCAGTCCACGCAAACCACAAGTGGTTTTTTAAGTCCAACAACATCTATTTCCCACTTTCTCGCAGCATGCTTAAACCGCAAATTTTCCACAACCTCATAGCCGTTCCTCTCAAAAGCCATAACCGCCACCCTTTCAAACTCCCGCCAACCAAGAAAACTACATACATATTCAAGGTCAGCGCCCAACTGGACAGCATAAACAGCCAGTCTAAGCCTCTGAAAGCTATCAGCCTCCAAAAGGTTATTATGAAAATAAATTAAGCCTTCTTTTTCTAATTTTTTAAGCAAATTCAGCGCAACATTATGAGGAATCCTCACATCTTTGTAGATTTGTTCGTTTAAAATTGAACCATTACCTGTTAATTTTAATATAGTAATAATCAGCTCTTTTTCTATATTCATCTTGATATCTCCAAAAACTAAACACAGATGTGTCAAAAAAGCTCTTGCTATATAATCTGCTTAAAAGCTTTTCTCCAAAAAGCGAGAGGTTGCTAGCTGCGCAGAAACTATAATAACTGGTCAAATCAAAAATGAAACGTTCACAGAAGGAAGTCTAATGTCTGAAAAATATGAGGCAAAAACGCAAAAGTCTAAGGCTTTGTATAAGTGGGCACGAAATTTTCTCCCAGCAGGGGTCTCTTATGGAATCCGCTACTTTGAACCGTACCCTTTCTACACTGTTAAGGCAGAGGGAAGCAAACTCTATGATGTGGATGGAAACGAGTATGTGGACTATTGGATGGGACACGGTGCCCACATTCTCGGTCATACCTCCCCAGAGGTTGTGAAGACGGTTAAAAGGCAAATTGAAAACGGCACCCATTTTGGCACGGCCCATGAACTTGAAGTTAGGCTGGCAGAGCAGGTTGCAAAAATGGTTCCAACAGCTGAAATGACACGATTTACGAATTCTGGAACAGAGGCAAACATGTACGCAGTGCGCCTTGCAAGGGCTTATACAGGCAGAAGCAAAATCCTAAAGTTTGAAGGCGGATGGCACGGAGGCTACGACGCCCTCCACAAAGGCGTGAAATACCCCTTTGAAATTCCAGAGTCAGCTGGATTAACAGAAGGCGCTCTCCAAGACACTTTTTTAGCCTCATTCAACGATCTTGAAGAGGTAAGAGAAAAATTGAGGGATAAGTCTGTCGCTGCAGTCATAGTTGAACCTGTCCTTTGTTCAGGAGGATGCATCCCGGCTGAAAAGGAGTTTTTGAAAGGACTTAGGGAAATCTGCGACGAGAAAGGAACGCTTCTAATCTTTGACGAGGTGATCACTGGTTTTAGATTGGCTCCAGGAGGCGGACAACAATATTACAGCGTCATGCCAGACATCACAACTTTTGGAAAAATTCTTGGCGGAGGCTTCCCAGTTGGCGCCTTCTCCGGACATCCAGAAATTATGGAGCGGCTAGACACTATCGCCTATCAACGCCCAAACTACTCCTTTCACGGTGGAACGTTCTGTGCAAACCCAATAACAATGGCTGCTGGTTTAACCACGCTTAAAATTCTTGAAGACGGAAAAATAATAGCAAAGCTGAACAGGACAGGCGAAAAAGTCAGAGAAGAAATAAGGGAAATTTTCGAGTCAAGAGGGATAGACGTGCAAGTGACGGGATTAGGCTCTCTTTTCAGCTTGCACTTTACAAAAAAGAGCGTGAGAAATGCACGAGATGCTTTTGAGGCGGACAGGGAGAAACTTTTGGAATACCATTTGAATCTAATCGCTGATGGCGTTTTCTTTCTTCCAACTCACTTTGGCGCCATAAGTAATGCTCACAACGATGATGACATTGAAAAACTGCTTTCAAAAACAGAAGAATACATAAAAAGCTATAAAAATAGCTGTTAACAACTTTGGCTTTCTCAATATTTATGGGCGTGTTCCCAACGTTACCGCAATGTCCAGTGTTTGGTTACTTCTCACGATTGTTACGTTAATTGTTTGTCCAGGCGAAGTGTTCTCTTCAAGATAAGTCGAAAGAGCATCCATGTTGGTTATTCTTACTTCATTTATGGCTATTATAATGTCTCCGCCAATGATAACGTATTCTCCTGCAATGGAAACTTGTTTAGTTCCGCCTCTTAGTCCTGCGTTGGCTGCTGGTCCATCGCTTGTTACTTGGGTTATTAGCCACCCATATGTTACGTTTACGCCCATGGCTTTTGCTATTTCATAGGTCATGTCCACTCCTGCAGCGCCAAGCCACGGATGCCTATTGTAAGAGCCTTTTGTCACTAATGAGTCGATTTCCCGTAAAATGGTGTTTGATGGAATTGCGAAGCCCAAGCCTTGAGAGTCGCTTACTATGGCTGTTGTTATGCCTACAACTTTTCCTTCAAGGTTTAGGAGTGGTCCTCCAGAATTGCCCGGATTCAGCGGAGCAGTCGTTTGAATGACATTGGCTATTGGATAACCGCCTGTCTGTTCCTCGGTTATTGTTCTTCCTAGTGCGCTCACTATGCCTATGGTCATCGACCCAGCTAGTCCATAGGGGTTGCCAACTGCTACAACTATATCGCCCACTTCAAGCGTTGATGAACTTACAATTTCAAGGGGCTTAAACTCGCTCTGAGGTGCATTTGCAGCAAGTACCGCTAGATCCGCGTAGGGATCTGAGCCCAGCAGAGTGGCTTTGTACCCGTTTCCATTTATGAAAGTTACAGTAATATTGACTGCGTCTTGAACCACATGATAATTTGTTATGACTACCATTTGCCCAGTATAGTTGTAGATGAAACCTGAACCTTGAACTTGCACATAGTATGGATGATGAAAGATATCGTATTGTATTGTTGTTCCTCGGATTGTGACGACTGAGTCTTTGACATGCGTATGTAACTCTGAAAGGGAGAAGTTTCCTCCTAGAAGGTAGGTGTTATTTTGGTTTACGCCTTGTGTTGTCTGAAGATTTGACATTTGCCTTTGAAGAGTTGAAAGCTGATTTTGCAGGTCGCTGTATCCTAGTAAGTAACCCAAGACTCCTCCAGCAAAAAGACTAACAACTATTAGAATTGTTAAAAGAACAGCTTTTGTTGAGAACACTGTTTTTGGTTTCTGTGGAAGTTCCAATGTTTATCACCTCCTTTCTATAGTCTCTTGCCGCAGCGTGGACAAAATGTGTCATCTGGTTGAATTTCTCTGCCGCAATGTGGGCAGATGAGCTCTTTCTTCAAAAGGTGCGTCCCTTGCTTTTCTTTTGCCAGTAGTTTTCCGTCGCTGAGAAAGAGCATTCTGCTTGCGTGTGCGGCTTTGTGGCTGTCGTGGGTTACCATGATAATGGTGGTTCCTTGCTCGATGTTCAGTTTGCCCAAAAGCCTAACGATTTCATAGCCAGTTTTTGAGTCTAAGTTGCCTGTAGGTTCGTCGGCAAGAACTATTGCTGGATTGTTAGCTAATGCACGCGCAATAGCGACTCTCTGCTGTTCTCCTGCACTTAATCGAAGAGGTCTGTGTTTTTCTCTTTCTGATAGCCCCACCAGTTTCAGTAACTCCCGAGCCCTTTTCCTTTTTTCCTCTTTTGACTTTCCAGTGCCTTCCATAGGAAGTTCAACGTTCTCGATTGCGCTTAGGTATGGGAGTAGGTTAAAATTCTGGAAGATGAACCCAACTTTATGCCTTCTTATTTTGTATAGTTCTCTTTCCGACACTTTTGTGACGTCTATGCCGTCTAGAATAACTTTTCCATAGGTTGGTCTATCAAGGCAGCCCAGTATGTTTAATAATGTGGTTTTACCCGAACCTGATGGCCCCATAATTGAAAGGAACTCGCCTTTTTCCACTTTAAGGTTTACATCAGAAAGAGCTCGAATTTGCCTTCCGCCCAATTTATAAACTTTGTCTAGTTTCTCAATTTCCAGAATCAAATCACTCATATCTCAACGCCTCCATGGGGCTTGTTCTAGCTGCTCGCCACGCTGGATATAAACTTCCCACGGCTCCAAGCGCCACAGCTACGCCAAACGCCATTAAAATAGTCTGCAAATCTGGCACGGCTGTAACAGACTGAGATAAAGCTGTTCCAAAGTTTACTGTTTGTCCAGGAAATCCTTGCGGCTGAGTAGAAAACGTGTTGACGCTGGGAAGTAGAAGGGAGGACAACAAAGGTGCTCCGACGATTCCAATTGCAATGCCAACCACTCCAGCCATTAAACTTATCAATATTCCTTCAAGCATGAACTGGCTCATAACATTCCAGTTGCTGAACCCTATGGCCTTAAGGATACCTATCTCTTTTGTCCTTTCACGCACAGTGTATAGCATCGTAAATAAAACGATCAGGCTTGTGGCGCCAATTACTATTACGATTTCTTGGAAGGCGACTGTCTGCATCTGACTAAGAGTGGATTCAGCATTTTCCAACGTAGTTTGATACATTTCTTGCGTACGTTCGAGGTTTTGCAAGCGGTCTTTATACGTAGTAACGTAAAGCTCGGAATATGCTGTTTTTATCACTTCAGCTATTCCATCCACATAGGAAGCATCCGCTGCATACACATCAAGCCTACTAGTGTTTCCTACATTGCCGGTTATCCTTTGAAGATCAGAAATGTTCATGTAGACAGTTCTCCTCTGGGCAGCGTAAACGTTCATGTATGTTCCTACTTCCGTAGCTGCTTGACCTGCGGGTTCATAGATTCCTACAACCGAAAAATATTCTCCGTAAATCTCGACCTTGTCGCCGACACTCACTCCAAGATAATCAGAGAGATTGGAACTCACTAGAAGAACTCCACTATCTCCCTCGTAAAGATTTCTTCCTGCTGTTATGTTTGTTGGCAATATAGTGTAACTATCTATTAAGGAAGAGTTCAGAGGAACCCCTATAATCGTATAAAGAGGTCGAGAAATCGTGAAGCTTCCACGCGGAGTATTCATGGTTTCGTTGGTTGTTTCCTCTGAAGACACCTCAAGGAATGGCACAACATCCTTAACGCCTTCAATGGAACGAATTTCGTCGACGACGGTTTCGTTAATAAAAGCCTCTCCTCGCTGTCCGAATCCAGACGGCGGTGCACCCGATGGAACAGTTGTGGGCCTACCTGATGAAGCCCGAATTTCAATTAATGTTGCCGTCTTGTTAATTTCCTCTTGAATATTGCTTATTATTTTATTGTAATCTTCACTTAGATCTTGTGTGGCTTTCTGATTTGCAATAACACCCGCAGGAATAGAAACCATAATAGCTATAGAGAAACTCAATGCGATGACCACCAAAAATGACCTTATTTTCCTTCGCGAAACATTCTTAACCGCTCTTGTTAAAGCACCCAAAGCCTTCACCCTTTAAATGCGCTCTAAGCTTTGAGCAGCATCATGGGGAATATTAAAGAATTTTTCAGAATTATACCCAAATCTATTCCATTTTTACATGTCAAAACCGAATATGTGAAGACTAGAAACAGGGTCTTCTCTATTTCTACCTTCTAAAAACATACAAAAATGTTGAAAATAGGGTTTATTCAAGAAGCCTTTGAACAACCATATTTTTTCCATGTACTGTTTTTAGGGCTTCTCAATCACTGTTCTAGTTAAGATTTCTATTTGTGTTACTTTTCCCTGTTCTAAATCCACCCATGCATAAGCGCGGCCACTTGTATCCTTCTCTAATATTAGAATGGCACTTGTTGCCTTCGTAACAACAGTGCCGTCTCCCTCAACTACCGTCTTAATGATTGGTCTAATCCCTGTAATGTTGTAACCTTCGTTTAGCAGATTCTGCACATCCGTGTCGTTTTTGGCTGTGTTAATCACGTTTTCTTTGAATTCATCGCTAACTTCGATAAATCCACAGTATACCCGTCCACGCATCTTTCCATGTGGCCAGCATTGCATTCCGGTACTCATATTTCCAACAGTACATCCGATATCATGATTCCAGCACTGTTCGCCATTAACTGTCGCTTGCGTGTTGGCATTGACAGTTGAATATGCGTTTAATGCAATGCCGCTTATAGCTGCTGCAACAACCACAACAGATAACAAGACTAAGGCTTTTCTTTTATCTATACTCATTCACCTCCATAAAGCTAAGGCGCGCATAAGTGTTGAATAATTCGTTTTTGGCTTGTTTTTGTGTTTGGAGCTTTTTTCTGGTTTTTAGTATGTGAAGGCTGCTATGTTGTTTGCCAGTTCAGGTCTTCCTATTTTGTGGGCTACTATGGCTACGGCGAGAATGCATGAGAAGCATATTGCAACATGCATTCTTATTTTGGCTACGCCCCTCCATTTAGGCTTCTCCATTGAAAGCTCAAGTTTTGAAGCTTTAAACGTTCTTTCAACGGCCATCCTCCTCTTGTAAAGTTCTACAAGCCTTTTCTCGCCCTTAACCCTGAAACGCTTCGTCACGTACAGGTTGATTAATGGCTCTTTGACCTTTGAGGAGTGGGGTATGACTGGCTCGGCTCCATAACGCTTTATCGCCTTAAAGACTTCCTCTGAGTAGTATTGGCTGTCAGCTATAAAATGCGATATGCGTTTTCCATGAAGCCTCAGAAGCCTTGAAGCCTTCCTCAGCAATGGCTTAACAAGAACCTTGTCGTTTACGTTTGCAGCTCTAACAATGTAGGTTATTGGCAAGGCTTTCATTGATACAAGCGTGTGGGCTCGCCATCCAAGCTTGTAGCTTCTACGATCAGCTCTACCAACCCTGGCTCCACGGTCGCTTATTCCGCCTTTTTTGCCTCGCCTGGAATAGGCTTTCATGAATGTGCTGTCGTTGCATACCATAACAGCCTCTGAAGGATCTATTATACCCATTTTGAAGGCTTGAAATAGAAAGTCAAGGAATAGCTTCTCAACTGTTTCTGGTCCAGCACGGGTGATGAACTTGCTGAATGTCGTATGGTCTGGAGTCTTTTCGCCAAACTCGCAGATTTCGCGGGCGAACTGGCGGTTCCTAAGCCTCCTACAAAGCTTACGTACAGACGGTATAGCCTCAAAACGCATAAACATCAAAGCCAAAAGCATGGAACGCACTGGAAAGCGACTCCTACCTCTACCAGTGTTAGCATACTCAGCCTCAATAAGACTCACAGTTAGGCTTATATCGATATTAGAGAACAATAATTTGAGGGTGTCACGGGGTAGCCCCAGAAATCGGTTCAAACCGGACTATCACCTCCATTCGAGGTTGTTTCATCTATCCCTTGACACCCTCACCCCCATAAACATAACTAAGCCAAAAACAGGCTTCCCTTAAAGAAAAAAGCCCAAAAAGAATTATTCAACACTTATGCGCGCATAGTCGCTGCTAAGATGAAAAAGCAATTTTGTCTAAAATTTTCCTATAGACATTATTAACGGAAGAACAAGCTTTATAAAAAATAGCGGGAATAATTATTGGTTGAGCCTCTACCATTAACTGGTTGGATAATCCTCTTACCATTGGTTGCAGCATCCTCAACATTAGGCTACTGCCACAGCAAGAGAATGGTGAAGAAACACCCGGTTTGGTGAACTAGATGCCCAACCATTTTAACATTAACGTGTTGGAGTTGAATTTTGTGGAGGGCTTACGATGATTGATCCGCTGCTAGTCTTCTCCATTATTGCAGCCATACTTTTTATTGGATTTTTAGGAAACATGTTCTTCAAGAAAACTGGATGGCCAGACATCCTATTCCTTATAGCAGTTGGCGTAATCGTGGGTCCACTCTTAAACATCTTTTCCAAAAATGATTTCATTCCATTTCTAC
>Ga0080004_1090810_pt1 | contig 43845 bp, 52 predicted proteins | sample WasSprMetagenome_FD_69207 | JGI IMG/M metagenome (GOLD analysis project Ga0080004, IMG submission 69207) | Sulfidic aquatic microbial communities from Washburn Spring, Yellowstone National Park, USA - WS (SPADES assembly) (version 2) | ecosystem: Environmental > Aquatic > Thermal springs > Hot...
AGCTCTGGGAAACAGTCTATAGGGCCGCGATGATAGCATGCTGGCAAGAGGTCCATAGAATTGCGAGGATGTTTAAGGCGGATATCGGCGTCGTCGCCGAATTCGTCTCCGAGGTTCATGAGGTGCTTCGTGATAGGCCGGTCTACTACCCGGACTTCATAGGGGGACACTGCCTAATACCTAACACCCGGATACTCCATGAGATAACGGGCTCGGATCTCCTAGAATTCATCCTCCAATCAAATGAGAAGCGCGCCGAGGAGATGCGTGATGAGAGCATTGCAAAGGAGGTGGAGAAGGTTAAGAGGATCTGGTTAAACCATGCCCCCAAGGAGTATTACCGCATATGATCCCCTCCGGGATGGCCCCGCGGCCGGGGGTCCGCCGCGGGAACCGGAGGGAATGGTTCCCACTTATCCTGAGGAGGCCTCGAAGCCGGCGGAGCTGGAGGGAGTGGTTCATCTCCGGGGGCAGGCCTCGGCTCCCCCAACAGTGGGAGAAGGCTCCTCGGCCTCATAGTCCCCCTTCAGGACTTCATAGTGATCCTGTCAGCGTTAGCAGCGGTGATAGTGGTCACGATAATCATGAGAATCATTGTTAGGAGATTCAGAGCCTCCGCAAGGACGAAGACCCAGTAGCCTAAGCGGCTTCTGCGATCTCTATCCCGAGGCTTCTTGCGAACTCCCTCTCCGTGGTGGCCGGTGCCTAGGGAAGGTTCTTAGAAGGATTCAAGGGCTCATAGAGATGGCATTATGGGGGATGAGGTCATGGGCGTTTACAGTGTCGACGTGCACGGAAAGGGCGGGATAAGTCTCGAGGAGATACTTAGGAGGGGTTAAGGAGAACCCAGAACTGGGCGAGGCAGGGGCAATTGCGTGCTCCATAGGAATCGTCAGGTGTAGGGGCTTGAGAGGCGGAAAGGTCAGGAGGCTGGTCTTCGAGGCACATCGCGAGAGAGCTGCTCGAGAGGCCCGGAATCATGGATATAAGAATACATCACGTGACAGGGGAGCTCTCAGTCGGAGAGGACATAGTCTACATCGTAGTGGCGGGAGCCCATAGAGAGGAGGTTTTCAAGACGCTGAGAGATGCAGTCGAGAGGATGAAGAGGGAGGTGGCCATATGGAAGAAGGAGATAACTGATGAGGGCGAATACTGGGTCTCCGAGAAATAGCCTCAGCCTCCCCTGAGGTGGAAGAACCGCGACCACATCGCCACCCCTTAGTTCTTGGTCGAGGAAGGCAGGAGGATCTTCAGGGGGCCTTTCGTCGGCGCTGCTGGGAAGTTTCTGGATCAACTTCTGGCCGAGGCTGGCTTGAGCAGGAGCCGGATTTACATAACGAATGTCGTCAAGTGCTTTCTACCCCGAGAATAGGGCGACCGAGGATCAGGTTAAGTCATGCCACTCCACACCTAGATCAGCAGATTGAGATTATTCAGCCCAGGCTGATAATAACCCTAGGGAATGTCGCGGCATGCTACCTGCTTGGAAAGTTCGACTTAAGATGCGGGTCTATGGAAAGGATTCATAGGAAGATCCATGAAGTTTCAAGTCTGACCATGAGACTCCGCATAGTCCCCATGTATCATCCAGCCTCGGCTCTCAGGAACCCCGGGCTCCGAAGAGGGCTGGTTTAAGATTGGAAGGAACTCGGCAAAGTGATTAAGGATCTCGGGCTGGCGGGTTAAGCTTAATACCTCGACCGGCTCATCTCGACTGAATAAGGATTAAGGTGAAATACTTTGCCGAGCAGGGAGCTCTTCGGCATTAGCGAGGAGAAGTATAAAGTCGAAAGAGGAGTTAAGCTCGCGGATCCGCTACTCAATCATATCCCGAGCAGGCATGCACATGTCGCCGACATCTAGAAAAGTAAGGTGGAGAGTTTTATGAGAGGCGAGGAGTCGAGCTACATTGTTATCGTGAATGGTGAGAGAGCTAGGCAGGCCCCGAGCCAACAAATAATTATCTCCGCGTTGACAGGCCCCTCGCCAAAAAACCGGCCTATTCTTAGTCCTCCACAAGGAAAACTTCCTACAAGTCTCAACAATCTTTCTCAACCCGCAAAGAAGCTCCTTCTTCGACGCCGCTTCCATGCAGAGAATATTTTACTTAGAGTGAAAATTTAAATAATGAATCTCGAGTATAAATCTATGCTATGAGGTACGGTGTCCATACTTGGTTGTGGACTACCCGGTTTAGGGAGGAAAACTTGGTGGTCTTTGATAAAGCGCATAAAATTGGTTATGATGGTGTCGAGATACACTTGGAGCACCTAGATATTCTCCCTATAAACGGTATCAAGCGCAAGATGCGGGAAACGGGCTTGAAGTGCACATTCAGCGTGGGCCTCACTGAGGATAAGAGCGTTGCAAGCCCATTCAAGATCTTCCGAGAGAGGGGAATGAGTTTCCTGAAAAAAGCAATAGATGTTGCTGCTGAGCTAGAAGGGGATGTAATTTGTGGAATTCCATATGGCGCTTGGGGAGCGGAAAATCCAATTATGCGCAGACCCGAGGAATACGATTACGCGATTGAAAGCCTGAAGATATTGGCTGATTACGCCAAAGACAATGGAATTACGCTAGCGTTAGAACCGATAAACAGGTTCGAGGGGTACATGATAAACACCGCGGATGAAATGGCGGAATTCATAGGCAAAATTAATCATCCGAACATTAAGATGCATCTAGATACATTTCAGATGAACATTGAGGAAAATGATCTATGCGAGCCCTTCAGAAAATATTCGCATCTAGTTTATCATGTGCACCTATGCGAGAATCACCGAGGAATACCCGGTACGGGGACGATACCTTGGAAGAATATATTCAAAACTCTAAAAGAAATAGGCTACAAGCGGTGGGTGGTTTACGAGGCATGGGTCCATGATTTATTCGTAGCGGAATTTGGAATGATTCCTCCCAAGATGGCGATGTGGAGGCGCCTCATCACCGATAGCGACTCCGCCGCCGAGCAAGCCTTGAAGTTCTTCAAGGAGATGAAGAAAGCCGTCTAGATTTGCGAGAAATCGGGGGATAATTAATGCGAGTGGTCAAAGTGTGCGTGGTGGGTGCGGGAAGAACTGGCGAGGTTCATGGGAAAAATCTAGCTTTCAGAATACGTGAGGCTGAAGTTGTTTGTGTAGTCGATCAAAATATTGAAGCTGCCAAGAATCTGGCGAGCGCGCTGGGCGGAGTGAATTACTATGAAACCCTCACGGAAGCTATAAGGAAGAAGGACTTTGACGCCGTGTTTATAACTACTCCAACCTTCACGCATTGCCCATTAGCGGTAGAGGCGGCTGAGGCTGGAAAACACATCTTCTGTGAAAAGCCGATTGCATTGAACCTTGAGGAAGCTGATAAAATGATCTCGACTGCTAGGAAGCACAACGTTAAGCTCCAAATAGGATTCATGCGCCGCTTTGACCCCGAGATCAGGAGGGCTAAACAACTCGTGGATGAAGGGGCTATTGGAAAACCCGTGTTGATGAAATCGCTTAGCCGTGGTCCTGGGCTTCCTCCCAAATGGGCTTTAGACCCGAAGACCGGCCTAGCGATGATTGCGGAGGTGAGCATACACGACTTCGACTCCATCTTATGGTTTATGTCCAGCCAGCTGGACGAGGTCTATAGTGTAGCAAGACCATTAATTCACCCCGAGCTCGCAGAAGAATATCCAGGATATCATGATGTTTACGCGGCGATACTGAAGTTCAAGAAGGGGGAGATAGGGATTATTGATGGCGCATGCCCCGTGGGCTATGCTTATGATGCTAGGTTGGAGATACTCGGAACAGAGGGCCTAATAATGATAGGAGAGGTCAGGGGGACAACCATGCTGGTATGCCAGAAAGACAAGAAGATAGTTACGGAGCCCTTCCTGAGCTGGAGAAACAGATTCAGGGATGGCTATCTAAATGAGGCCGAGAGCTTCATAAAGGCAATATTGGAAAATAAAGAACCCGAGGTAACTGGTGAAGATGGAAGAAGAGCGCTGGAAGCGGTTTTAGCCGCAGTCGAATCGATAAAAACGAATAAACCAGTGAGACTACCGCTTAAGTAGCGGTGAATACGATAATGCTCGCGATGAAACTTTACGGGAAGGAGGATTTAAGGCTTGAAAAAGTCGAGGATCCGTATGCTGAAGCTGACGAGGCAATATTGAGAGTGAGGGCAACAAATATATGCGCGACCGATATCAAGGCATATTCCACGGGGGCCCGCACAAAGATGCCGATAATCCTAGGACATGAGTTTGCTGGAGACATAGTTGATGCAAGCCCAAATCTCAAGGATTATATCGGAAAGAGAGTTGTGGTCGATCCCGATATTTCTGATGGTAATTGTGAGTATTGCTTGAGGGGGGATCACGCCCTATGTCCAAACCTTTACACCATAGGGATACATATTGATGGATCATTCGCCGAGTACGTTAGAATTCCAGGGCAAGCTTTCCGAGTTGGATGTGTCCAAGAAATACCCGAGGACATGAGCTATGAGGAAGCTTCACTCGTCGAGCCTTTCGCATCGTGCTTTAGAGGCCAGAGGAAGCTGGATATAAAGCCGGGCGATATCGTCACGGTAATCGGCGCGGGCCCGATAGGGTTAATGCATCTTAAGCTTGCTAGGCTATTCGGGGCATCTAAGGTGATAATGAGTGAGGTCATGGAGCATAGAATCAATATTGCCGAAAAAATGGGAGCTGATCACGTCATAAACCCCATGGAGGAAGATATTGAGAAGAGGATAATGGAGCTGACGGGCCAAAGAGGAAGCGACGTCGTAATAGTGGCTGTAGCATCACCCCAAGCACAGAAAGATGCGCTAAGAATTGTCCGGCGAGGAGGAAGAGTGAATTTCTTCGCAGGCCTCCCAGCTGGAAAAGAAATTGTCGAAATAAACACGAACGTAATACACTACAAGCAGATAACGGTTCTAGGCACCTCGATGCCGGACATTCACGACTTCAAGAAAATGATTGATATACTCTCGAGTAGGCTGATAGATGTTAGACCATTTATAACGCATACCTTCTCCCTAAAAGATGGTATAACGGCTTTTTCAACCGCGATAAGGGGAGAGGGTCTGAAAATTCAGTTAAAACCGTGAGATCTCTGTCGTTTAAATTTTATTAGTTGGTCATGTAGAATTCCGTTTATGAGTGGAACTAGGTGGACTGTCGATCGTGTTGCTAGGACCATAGATCATACTTTGCTTCAGCCTCATGCAATGGAGGATGATATTCGGAGATTATGTGATGAGGCTGTTCGGTATGGGTTTGCTGCTGTATGTGTTAACCCCATCTATGTCCCATTGGCTTATCATATTTTAAAGGGAACTGATATTAAGGTCTGCACGGTTGTGGGCTTCCCGCTTGGCTCGACATTTAAGGAGGTTAAGATGGAGGAGGCTAGGCGCGCAGTGGAGGAGGGCGCATCCGAGGTCGACATGGTGATAAATCTGCCAATGCTGAAGTCTGGGAGATACAACTACGCTGAGGAGGAGATTAGGGAGGTCAAGAGGGCTATAGGGGATAATATCCTGAAGGTGATCATAGAGTGCTGCTACCTGACTGATGAGGAGAAGGTTGCCGCGGCGAGGATCGTTGAGAGGGCTGGCGCGGATTTTGTCAAGACCTCAACGGGCTTTGGGCCCTCCGGCGCAAAGATAGAAGACGTGAAGCTCCTGAGAAGTACGTTATCGCCGCATGTTAAAATAAAGGCGGCGGGCGGCATAAGAACAGGAGAGCAGGCTCTCAGCTTCCTAGAGGCCGGAGCCGATAGGCTTGGGACAAGTTCCGGAATAAAGATTATTGAAGAGCTGAAGCGTGTGCTGTCGCGATGAGAACCCCCTTTTCTTTTTTTTCTTAATCTCTTCAGCCGCCGGAAATTCTGGACTACTATTAAGGTATTTAGCACGGTTGTCTTCGCTTATTTTGAGGAGGTGCCTTACGTGGTTAGCCTCGATTTTAGTTCTGGTGTTAGGGTGGTTTGTGAGTTGGTGGATGAGCCGGAGCTTGAGAAGCTTCTTAGAGGCTCACCATTCGAGACCGAGGCTAAGAGATGGGGATAGGTGCGCCATGTTCGAGCCGGCGCATGGGAATGCTCCGAAATACAAGGGGGCAGTACAAGGTGAACCCCACAGCCACGATACTATCCTACGCTTGGATGATTGGGTACCTCGGTGAGAAGGAAAAGATGAACGCCATATTCAGGGCCACGGAGAATGTTATAGCCGAGGGGAGACACGTGACATATGATCTTGGGAGGAGCGCCTCGATGATCAAGATGATCGAGGCCATAGCCGGAAGGATAAGGATGATGCTCGAGAAGGACCGCTGGCGCTCCGCGTCGAAAGTGCTTAAACCTCGAAGCCCGCCCTCCTCGAAGACATCCATGTAACCAATCATGCCTCCACAATATCGTCCCAGTACACGCCTGTCCCTATTCGTTGGGGGTAGCCTGAAAGTGGAAGATTATTGTGATGATGTCGGGATGCCGGGAAGCCGGCTAAAAATAGGATTCCATGGCGATAGATGGATCTCGGAGCAGATATCCATAATACCGTTCAGGGACTGGGACGATGTCAAATGCTTCGTGGTGAGGGGCATGAAGGAGGGCGATGGGCGCGCGACGAGATGCGACATGGTCAGGATAACGGGCTGGGATCGATTGATTGAATACCTTGGAGAGGTCTGGGATGAGATGTGGGCATAAGAAGAAGTATGGACAGCTACCAAGCGAGGAGGAGCTTAAGATGGTTAAGAGCGAGCTATACGTATCCGAGACAATGAGGAGAAATATGAAGAGGGGAAGAGGGCCGGGGCCACAATGCCGGGGGCGTCATGCAAGGGGGAGTGAAAGTGGATGGGAAGCGGGTCAAGGAGTTCTTGGGAATTATGGAGGATAGAAATGTTAATGAATTCCTGCTAGCAGTTTTCATTGGTTATTCTAGGAAGATGTCTTCGCTCGAGCTCAGAGTGCTTGATGGCGCAGATTGTATTGGCGGTAACAAGATAGCAGTCTCATCAGGCGGCGAGGCTGTGCTCCTAGACTTCGGAATTAATATGAAGAGGAAGAGGGATTATCTCCTCGGCTACAGAGCTTTAGCGGTTGCAAATACCCTCTATTACTATCTCTACTCTGGCGTGCTTCCTAGGATTAGGGGGATTTATCGCGCGGATCTAATAGCAGTTGACGAGAGGGTTAGGGCCATTTTGGAGAAGGGGGAGGAGGTTGAGGTCGCGACATGCATATTCTCGCATTCTCATAGAGATCATTACGGCGCATCTGGCTTCTTATCCGAGGATGTAACGCTCGCCACGAGCAGGTCCATGAAGACGATAATGGAGGCCATGCTGGAATCCTCTGCCGCCTCGGGTATCGAGGCTGAGGTTTTCGCGATTAGGAGTAGGGGTGGAGAGGGCCGTGAATTCCGGGCTAGGCCTACAGCTATTTTCGAGGAATACTCTAAGGTCTCGGGCGCGCCCTTCCACATAACGCCATGCCCGATAGACCACTCTGTTCCAGCGGCCTTCGGCTTCGTGATCGAGGATCTCTCCCTAGCCTATACTGGTGATATTAGGAGGCATGGCGCCCTCAAGAACCTGACGGACAGATTCATTGAACGGGCTAGAGGTGTGGACTACCTGATAATCGAGGGAACGAGAATAGACTCATCCATAATGATCCGCGAGGATGAGGTCGTCTGGGAGATAAGTAGGTATGTGGAGGAGAAGAAGGGAAAGCTCATATGCATCATAGTCTCACCGGCCGATGTTGATAGGATTAGGAGCATAGTCCAGTTGTCGAGGGAGCTCGGCCGGATTCCAGTGCTATGCCCGAGGGCCGCGTATCTCATAGACCGGCTGGCGGAGTCCGGCACAAAAATACCACTCCCGGATCTCAGAGACGCTGGCATATACTTCGAACGAAGATCGCTTACCGGCGGAGGCTACGACCTTGAGTCGCAACATTATCGTGGCTGGCTTAGGAAGACGTATACTGATAGGCTTGATGGCAAGAGGCCCGGAGTGCTTGTGAAGGCCGAGGAGATCTCGGAGAAGCAGGAGAATTACCTCCTGATCCTCGGCGGCTTAGATCAGGTCTTGGAGCTCGTCCAAATTAGGCCTAGACCCGGCTCCGGGCTTGTGGTTTCGACAAGCGAGCCACATGATGAGGAGCAGGAGATAGAGTGGGCTAAGTTTGAGAGATGGGTGAATCTGCTCAGGCTTGATCTAAGGATAGCCCATTCGTCAGGCCACGCGGATCGCGAATCCCTCATAGGAATAATAAATGAGATAGGGCCAAGGATTCTGATACCTGTGCACACCGAGAATCCTCAGGAATTTCATAGGCTTGCGGAGACTGGTGAGATAAGGTGCGAGGTGATCTTGCCAATCCCCATTAAGCCGATAAGGCTGACTAGCTAACTCGCTTCGGCTCAATCCCAAGCCTGAGATCGTATGTCTCGAGACCCTCGAGCGCGCGTTTTACAGGCGCCTCAAGCTTTCTCCAAAGCTCAGCTGGATCCGGGATCGCCGGATACCTCTTATGTTCCCATAAATCCTGTGTTACACGAAATCCCAACATACTACACCTCTTGGCAACCTCCTCACCCGTGAATGCTATGAGCGGCATATGAACCGGGAGGCTTCTCATGGAGAGCATCTCCAAGAGGCCCTCAAGCACATTTAGATCCTCGAGGCGTGAGCCGAGAACTAGGCCCGGGTAACCCTTCAGCTTAGCAACTTCCTCGCCAAGCCTGAGGATGAACGCGGCTTTAACGGTGGATTTCTCATCACCTTGATAATCCTCGAACATGCCTAAAATGGGCTTCAAGGGTATCATGTAAATCCTCATCCTGAGAGCATACTCGAGGAGCTTCTCAACGTTATACATAATCTCCGACCTGAGTAGTTTCTCGCCCGATTCTTCATCATGGACGTGGAGCAGGTCCACCCTGCACCCTCTCTTCATCATGAACCAGCATGCTAGGGCGGAGCCAGCACCGCCCGAATAGAGGCCGAGAACCCTCCCCGAGGCATTAAGCGGCAGCCCCCCAGGTCCCCTAAGCTTTATCAAGGATACATAAATGCCATCCTCAGTTATCTCGATTATGATTGTCTGTTCGGGGTTCTTCAAGTCAACCCTGAGCCCCAGCTTCTCTGAAACCTCCCTCCCAAGCTCCCTCGCGACCTCGATCGAGGTCTTCGGGAATCTCTTATCACTCCTCTTCACCATGATCTTCATGCTCCTTGCGCCGGTCCGGGAAAGTATTCTGAGCAAAATATCCCGAGCCTCCTCAAGCGATGAGACTTTTACCGCCGGAGCATACCACACGACGCCGAAAACTTTGCCGATCCTCTCCAGCAGCCCGGCGACATCCATCCTTGGCTCAAGATCTATAACAAGTCTCCCCTGAAGCCTCCTAACACCTACGCCAACATGTTCCTCCAGATTCTCGCGGAGTATACGCTCAAACTTCCCACGCCTACTCCTCTTCAACGTAATCTCGCCGTAATGTATCACGACACAATTGTATTCAGGGTGAAGCGTCTCGAGCATCCCCCAGCCCAGCAAGCTCCTTTTAGGGTACTATTATTGCTTCCCAGGCCTCCTCGGCGCTCACAATTCTCTTAAGCCTCGCCATTAAGCAGTAAGGCCTAGCATCCTCAACCTCGACCTCGATGATCTTTCCAAAGACCTCATCGCCCCGCATATTTTTCACGACTATCGGCCTGTAGTAGATGTTTCTCGCTATCGGTTCACCTCGCTCGCCAATCTCATCAACCAATGCATAGCCGCTCCAGCCTATCCACCTCTCGCCATTCTCGAGGGCGATTCTCCTAGCGACATCGCTCAAGATCCTGCTTCTCTCATTAACAAGCCTCGGGTCTAGGGGCCTGAGCTTCTCTGACGGCGTCCCCGGCCTAGCGAAGAACCTTGAGATGTTTATCATGTCCGGCCTCACCTCCTCCACAAGCTTAATCGTCTCCTCGAAGTCCTCCATATCCTCCGTCGGGTATCCGACTATAATATCGGTCGAGAGGGTTAGCTCCGGCATCCTACTTCTAAACTCCTCGACTATCTTCTTGAAGACCTCGACCGTGTAACCCCTCCTCATGTCCCTGAGAACCCTGTTAGATCCAGATTGAACCGGGAGATGGAGGAACTTGAAGATCCTCGGGCTTAGATATGCCTCGGCAAGCCTCCCCTTAACCGAGTATACGTAGAGTGGGTTCATCATGCCGACACGAATGAAGAATCGGCCTTTAATGCTCGAGACGGTCTTGAGGAGCTCGGGGAGCATGCTTTTACCGGACTCGATGCCATAGCTCCCCATATCTTGGCTCGTCAGCCAGATCTCCATTGCGCCCTCCTCGACAAACCTCCTAACCTCTCTAACCACGAGCTCCAGCGGATAGCTCCTAAACGAGCCACGGGTCCTAGCGACTATGCAGAAGCTGCAAAGCCTCCAAGCGCAGCCCTCTGAGACCGGGACTATCGCAATGACGGGGTTCCTCCTAACCCTTGGGCAGCCCAGCTTAACATCATCAGCTTCTTCCAAGATGCTGACACCTCGCTCAACGGCTTCCCATATCCTCGTAATAGCCCTCGGACCTAACATCACGGCATCCGGCGCCACGAGCTTAATCCTCCTAGGCTCACCAGTCGGCATGCATCCAGCGATAACGAGCCTCTTGCCAAGCCCCCTAAGCCTGCTAATCCTGTAAAGCATTCTATCGCTCGTGGGCTTCTTTACTACGCATGTAAAGATTACTATTACATCAGCATCCTCCGGTCTCGAGACGATCTCATGACCCCGGTTCCTCAGGATGCCGAGCGCTATCTCTGCATCCGCCATGTTCGCAGCACAGCCATAAGCCTCCCAGTAAATCCTCAACCCGGAAAAAGCCATCAGGGCCGGCAGAATTAAAGGATAAGGCTATTCAGTTAGAGGAACGTTCTTGACGGATTTAAGGAGCTTCTTAGCCTTCTCGACGTCAGCTTCGAGAATCTCCGCAACCATCTTGAGGCCCCCCTCCACCCCCAGATGTCTTATGAAGTTCTCGGCAACTTGGCGAGCAACCTCCCTCTTTTCCCAAGGATAGATTATCCAAGCATCAGTTACTTGGACATAGTAGTCTGGCCTGAACTTGCACCAAGGCTTCATGTGAAGCGTCGCCACCTTGACCTCAAGCGGGTTTCTTGGGGCAATCTCCTGCTTGACCACGGCCTCGAGCGTCAGCCCCTCGTCAGCCACGTCATCTACTAGGAGGACCCTTTTTCCTGAGAGATCGCTTAGGGCTAGCGGGCTATACACCTTAACGCTAAACCTCTTGGCCACATCCACATAGCTATTGCAGCCGATGGGGTAGATAGTCCTAATGTCTAGGAAGTCAGAAAGTAGGTGGGCCACGGTGGCACCCCCCCTCAGGATACCGATTAAGATGTCAGGCTTATAGCTGGCCGAGATTATGTCAGCGAGCTTCTCAACAAGATCTTCAATATCCCTCCAAGAGAGGTGGAGATACTTTACCCCGCCGACCTCGAATAACTTCATACAAAAAGGACTGAAAAGAGCCATTAATATTTTGCTAAGACGCTAGGCCGTAATAGTCTCCGAAACCCTCAAAGTAAGCCCCTTCCTAGGTCGCCTATGCCGATTATGCATTCGAGCTTCTTAAGATGCCGGTGGACGTGTTGCATGCGGGTTTTTATCCAGCTTCCGGCATAATCATCTGTTGAATGAGGTTTCTCACAGGGCTGCCGGGGCTTGATGAGAAGCTGGGAGGAGGAATCGTATCAAGAACCCTAACCCTAGTTTATGGTGAGGAGAAGTCTGGGAAGACGAGCCTAGTCCTCATGATATGCGCCCTTGCGACAAGGCAGCTCCCAGCAGCCTATATCGATTGCTCCGGTAGGCTCCACTCGGCTAGGATCTCCCAGATAATGAGGGCCCTCGGGGGCGATGAGGAGAAGCTGTATATATTATCTATTGAGAGCTTTCAGGATCAGGAGAAGGTTATCCTGAGCCTGCATGATCTGATGCCTCCAGCTAGGCTACTTGTCTTAGACGATTTCACGGCTCTCCACAGGCTTGAGCTCTCAGGGGATATTAGGCTTGATATGCCGGTTTATAGAAGGCTGGCATTCCAGGTGGCGGCGCTAAAGGAGGCCGCGCTGAGAAATGATCTAGCTATAGTGATCGTGGGTCATGTCCATGATATGCCGGATCGAGGCGAGTCAAGGGCTGTTGCACAGAGGATTCTCGGCTACTGGTCGGACACGATTCTAAGGCTCGAGCTCGACCTAAAGACTAGGGTGGGCAGGGTGATAATCGAGAAGCCTGAAAGAGTTGAGGCCGCGGCTTATAGGATCACGGGATCTGGCTTAACGCAGGCTCAGCCGCCCTAATATGGGCTTGTGAACTTCTCCAAATATCCGCTGTATATCCCGAGGAATGAGAGAAGTACTAAGAGAAAGCTGAAGAAGAGCATGTACTTCGTGGTTCTAGGATCTGATGGCCTTGAGACGGCTCGCGCATAGAGGAGGAGGCCTCCAGCCCCGAGCGCGTAGTAGATGAAGACGACTATGGTCTCGGCATGGGTCTGCCACCTCATGTCCCAGAGGAATACCCGCATGCCGCCGCCTTGGAGAAATGCTATCGAGATAGGCCGGTCTGTTGCCATGGAGTAGATCGCGCCACTGAGGAGCGCCATGGTTAGAACGATTAGTATGGCGATGGCGATAGTGCTAGCTGTTTCCGATCTAAGCTGTGAGGCCAGACTCTCTGAGAAGCTCCGCCTTCTAGAGCTCATCCGGCTGGCGGGAAAGCTTCTCCAAGTAAAAAGCTTATCGCCTCCGGAATCAGGCCTTAAATTCCACCGTGATCCCAAGCTCCTCTAGGCTCATCTTCTCGAGATCTTTCAGCCCGCGTCTCTCTTCCCCGCGAGCTCTTCATATATTCTCTAAAGCTCTTCGTGCCCTGACTTCATAGGTCTCGAAGTGGGCGTCGCACCACTCCTAAACAAGCTTATCACGATACTCATGCTCCTAAAGCCGGATATGATAAAGGAGCCCGCCTTATTCCCTAGGGACGCGCCTGAAAAATAGAGGGGTTTACCCGGCTATCCCGATCTTCTCTCAATACGTTCGCAGTTTCCTGATGTTTGAGATTATTGGACGCCCATCCACTTCATAGATCTCATAGACCGTCTCCCCGGCGCGGATGAGCTCTATCACGTGCTTGATGCCGGATTCCGGGCTTAGGCCGCTCGGCGTCCTCACGGAGGCTGAGACGTGGAATATCTCGGAGGCCCCAGAGCATTTCATGAGAATAATCGTGTCTATCACTTGTGATAGTAGTGGCAGGCTCATCACCTCCATAAGCGATATAATCGCGGTTTCGATAGATCTTGATTGCTTGAAGGCTATTACCCCGACGCCGGCGAGCCTAGCATCTTTCATGAGCTTAAGGTCCCTCGATTCAAAGACCTCATCTACTATAATGTAGTCTGGCGGGCTGAGGAGTATGAGATGAAGGGTTTTCTCGAGGTCGCCGTCTAGCGGGCTATAGTATGGGGCTGATGCATTAATTCTCCTAGCGCGGCCGATGATCCTCGTATCCAAGCCGATTTCCCAAAGCTTCTCAGCAACCCGCTCGGCGATCGGGAAGCTGTAGACCCCATCAAGGTTGAGCACAAGCACACCATAGCGGCCTGAGGAGCATTCTTGGATTATCGGCTCGACAACATCGCCCTCTGGGACTAGCTGGAGAACATTCCTCTGTATCACGGCCTCCATCCTATCCGAGAGAGGGGGCTTGAGGATCCTTATCCTATAATCGTCCATCTCTAGGACCACAGCCTCCGGTCTAAGCATGATGATGTCAGTATCTTCCTTAACCCTGGCCACGGCCATCACCTCCTCTAGCACCTCGTTTAGCAGCTCCTCGCTACATGGCTTATCATCAAGCATCACGGTCTCAAGCCTCCCATTCCTAAGTACCTCGGCATAGGGCTTCACCCCATCTCTCAAGTACAGGTTCACGACATCCGGTCTGAGATATCTCTTGTAAGCCGGTTCCTCGGGCCTTTGATAAGGCTCGATATATCTCACTGGTATCCCCTCGGCCTCGGCCACGAGAGCCTGAACGTAGTCTGATGTATAGAGCACACCGCCCTCAGCCCTCGCTACATCGCGTATCAGGGCGTCTATTCTGCCGCTTCTAGCCAATCTTATATCATCGAGGCTGGGCCTCTCGCCCGAGAACCTGATCCGGATGCCTTTCTCGCCAGAGATTTCCCTTATCCTTTTGATCTCCTCGAGCCCTCTCAGACCGATATCCCTGCCTTTCGATGCTTGTGCTTGAAGCTCGTCCACAGCGGCGAGGGGGATGATCAACTCGCAATCCCTTACCTCCCCAGCCTCGATAAGCCTCAATAGCGCCCCATTAATTAATACGCTCGTATCCGGGATGATCTTCTCCATGATGCCCTGTTACACTAGTCGAGTACGGCCCCTATAAAGCTCGCTGCTCGATAATCTTCAAGACCTCGAGCAACTCGTCGAGCTCATCTATGATGAAGTCCGCGCCGCTCTCGAGGAGCCTCTCCCTCGGGTCAGCTCCCCCAGTTATCGCCACGACATGCGCTCCAGCTCTCTTCCCCGCTATCACATCCACGGCCGAGTCCCCAATATAGACGGCTTTTCGAGGCAGCGTTTTCAGGTGCTCAATCGCCCTGATAACGATCTCCTCATGCGGCTTCATTCTCACGGCATCATCCCTGCTGACAATCGCGTCAAAGAATCCGCGAATCCCCAGCCTCATGAGGATCATTTCAACGCATCTCCTGCTATTATTCGAGGCCAGACCAAGCCTGTACCCGACGCTCTTAAGCCTCTCCAAGACCGCGCGCCCATTATCCCTAAGCCTAGCCACCTCAGCAGCCTCGAGCTCGTATGGCTCAATGCATTCATCCAAGATCCTCCTAGAATACTCTCTCGGAAAACCCTGAAACCTCTCGAGATACGTGATGATTATCTCGGCTGGCTTGCGCTCGTCGAGGGCTCCAAGATCTATCCCCATCTCCCTAATCCTCTTAACAAACTCCCTCTTCGCATCCAGTATCCTGAGAGAGAAGCTCGTAAGAGTTCCATCTAGGTCGAAAATGATGGCGTCAACACCCATTCCATCTTATCTCGGCTCGCCACCACCCAGCTAAAACCTTTTCCTCAAAATGGTCCCGAGATTTATCCGGAAAGTCTAAAGCGAGGTATCATACGGGAAGTTTGATGACCGCCGCGATAATAGGTGTCGGGATGACGCGTTTTGGGAGGGATCTGGAGCACCAACTCCCAGAGCTGGCCTTCAAGGCTATTGATGAAGCCTTGAGAGATGCCGGCGTATCCAAGGAAGATATAGGATTCATCGCCTTCGGCAATGTCGGCGGGTGGAGTGGCGAGTTCTTTCCACTCCCAATAGTATGCGAGTATGCTGGGCTTAATCCGAGGGGAGGGATGAGGGTTGAGGCAGCCTGTGCGTCCGGGAGTGCGGCGCTCGCAGCGGCATGTATGGCTGTTGAGTCCGGCTACGCGGATATAGCCCTCGCGGTTGGGGCTGAGAGGATGAATGAGCTCGCGTCAACGCCCGCCATAGTGGAGCTCCTCGGCAGGGGAGGAAACTTCTTCTGGGAATTCGAGATGCTCGGCCTCACATTCCCCGCATATTATGCTCTCTTCGCTAGGGCCTACATGGATGAGTACGGCGCGACGGAGGAGGATCTCGCCAAGATCGCGGTCAAAAACCATTATTATGGCTCAATGAACCCGAAAGCACAATTCCAGAAGAAGATAACGATCGAGGATGTCCTAAATTCTAGATACGTGGCCTGGCCCCTTAAGCTCTACGACTGCTCGCCGATAACGGATGGCGCTGCCGCAGCCGTCGTGGCGTCGGAGAGGATTGCCTCAAGGCTCACGGATACACCAATCTGGGTAAAGTCTCAGGGGATAGCAACCGCGCCCGCAAACCTCACGATGAGAAGAGACCTGCTCTCGATAGAGAGCGTGGTTGAAGCCGCTAGACAGGCATATAGGAAGGCTAGGATAGAGGATCCGGTGAAATCCCTTGACCTCGCCCTCGTCCACGACTGCTTTACTATAGCCGAGATAATCGCCTACGAGGATCTCGGATTCGCTAGGAGGGGAGGGGGATATTTGCTCGCGAGGGAAGAGCAGACATACATAGGCGGTCTAATCCCGGTCAACACTGACGGGGGGCTCAAGGCGAAGGGGCATCCAATAGCTGCCTCAGGTCTAGCAATGATCTACGAGGCCGTCAAACAACTTCGACAAGAAGTAGACCGAGGAAGACAAGCACCGATAAAACATGGTCAAGCCTTAATACACAATGTCGGAGGAACAGGACACTTCGCCTACGTCACGATATTGTCTTTGGAGAAGCCGTGAAAAACGTGGATGCGTAAAAGGACATACGTACATGAAATTGAAAAGGGAACTGGCTAAAAGTCCATCGCGTTGTAGATCTCGAGTGGGAGACCTGGACAGTCCTTGTCCAGGTAATATTTGCTGAGCTTTATCTGAGCCTCCAGCAGCCTCTTGAACTCACTCATAGAGAGGTATGTTGTTGGCCATAGCTGTCTAAGCCTCTCCTCGGGTAGTCCCTCAACTTCGACAGGGATTAGGACCTTTTCACCCCAGACTGGATGGGGCTCGTATTCTACTGCGCCGCGAGCTGCTTGGAGTATGAAAAGCTCCGTCTCCTCTATTGTTGGCGATGTTCCTCCGATAGGCTTCATCGTGCCGTCAGGCGCTAGCTTGAAGATGGGTTGCGGGATCTCAACTTCCTCATCACCAAGCCTCGTCTTAACCCACTTATACTCCGCAATTATCCTGCCAGTCGTATTGAACTGGTAGACCTCGATCGGATCCCCTTGCTCCACTCTCTTCCTCAGCATTTGGTAGAATCTGATGACATGCATAGTCGAGGGAACGCCCATAGTGAAGGGTTTACAGTATCTCGTTGAGAAGACAACACCATAAGCATCCCGCGACTGGGCCGGGTGGCCGACGGTCCTGCCATCTGCTAGGACCTTCGCGGCGAAGGCTGGGTCAGTTATCTTAACCCAGGCATAGTCCGTGAAGTAGCCGGGTGAGAGGAATATCGCCATATTCATCGGGCCGCTTGACTCGACGTCGCCCTTAAAGTATCCGGTGTCCTCGAGGAAGAAGACGGATCTGGCATTCTTGTTGAACATGCCATAGTATTGATAGAGCTTTCCGGCGAGGGATGGGTTGCCATCTTCATCGAACTCCGTGTTCTCATGAAGTGCTCTTGGGGACATGGCGGCCCTCCATATAGCGACTTGGCTCTGGTCGACGTCCTCGGTCTTCGTCCAGGAGCCGCGCTCAGAGCCAATAACCCTATCCTCGAATATCGCGACTATATCATCATTCTTGATCTCCTGGTCCTTGACATAGTTGAGCGGGTTCACGCCAAACCTCCTCACATATATGTCGACATTCTCCTTATCCCAGATATAGAAGCCATGGGTTGACTTCCCAGAGCCCGTAAGCCCCCATATGCAAAGGATTATCCTTTTCTCATCTCCATCCTTCCTCTTTACCGTGAATTCCCTGAGGGCGGCGTGCTCCCCGATCCCGCCCCTCTTGTAGACATGGAGTATCCAGTGTGTTAGGAATCCCTTCTTCACCTCGCCCTGATATGATGAGCAGGTGACTATCGTGAGGTCGTGGTTGGGGAATCTAAGGACCATGAGCATGCGGCCTGTTTCGGGATTCAGAGGGTTACCAAGGTAATGTGGTATGTCTATCAGCTCGACATCTGGCTCCTTTGACGGATCTCCTGGGAATGCTAGCTGGCTCCACCTGTATGCTATGTCCGGGAACTGTGGGTCGCAGTATAGCCTGCATCTCAGCTCAACCCTGCTGCCGGGCTTCCCTAGAATCCCATCCACCTTGATGAGTGGGCCTTGGGCGAGGATGTGCTCAAGGACCCTCCGCATTAGGAACTTGTGCTCCCACTTCAAATCCTCATCCCTTTCTATTACTGCTGAGCCCGCCTCGGATCTATGCCAGATATTCGAGGCCCAGCCGAGAGCGCCATTTCTATACTGCGTGGCGTAGAGTTTGGCGCGCTCAAGAAGGTCCGGTGGATTATCAAGATAGGGCTGAAGACCGCATCTCCGCTTAAGCTCCAAGATGCTCCTGAATGACTCCTTAAAGCCCTCAATAGTCATCTCCTCGATACTCGGAATCAGTATTGATGCCTCCACCTCCATCCGCATGCCAAGCTACGGCATCAAAAATAGACAAAAATATAATTATTTAGACGCATACCCGTTAATATGACGGATAGGGGCCTGAGGACCTTTTTCAAGCCCGGCATAAGCCCGTATTCAAGCAGAGGGCCCAACATGCTTACAACTGAAAGCCTCGCCTTTTAAGGCTGGGAGGAGATCAGGGGGATGTTTAGGATTAGGTTGACAACCAGCGCGGAGCCCATGGCTAAGAGGAGTGGTATCGGCAGGCCTGGGAGCATGTGCCTCCTCCTTAATAACAACAGGGTTATGGAGTAGCCGACTAATATCGAGATCGTTGCGGCGATTGCCGGCGCCACACCCATGTATCGGAAGATTGCTGAGACTGCTAGGGAGTAGAAGAAGAGGTCGCCCAACCCTATAACTATGTCATCAACCTCAACCGTTAAGCCTTTCAAGGAGATAGCCTCCTCCTTGCTTAGGGTTGATAGGTGGCCCCTATAGACGGCGAATGCATCGTAGGCCGAGATCCCTAGTAGGAGGACTATGAATGTCCAGTATGGTATGCTCATGCCTATCGTCGCTCCAGCACCAGACGCGATATATGCTGCGGGTATTGATATGATTAGCCCTCCTCCTCTGAGCATGAGGTATGTTATGAGGGAGGCTGTGAGGGCGCCAGCTGGGAGCCAGAATCTTAGGAGCATCCAGTTAAGCGCCATGGCGATATTGATCAGGTAGATCACGGTTACGCCGAATGAGATGAGCCAGATGAGGATCCCCGTGAGGATCCTGAACACGTTCTTCCGCTTCCTAGCAAGGTAGAGCATTACTAGGCTTGAAGCCGTTATCAGCCCGAGGACTATGAGCATGTTGAGGTATGGTGCTGGGGTTGAGAGGGCCTCCGTGGGGGGTGTTGTTGGCTCAGGCTCCTCGATAGGCGTTATAATTGGAGTAGGATAGCTTATCTCGGCACCCCTAGAAAGTAATGTGAGGAGCCAGCTTAATGCGAGAGACAACCCGACTGGGAGAAATGCCCTCGCAGTCACCTTAACCTCGCGATCAACTGCTCCCGACAAGCATCAGACTTGAACCCCGTCCTCGATAAAAACCTTCGTGGAAAATGGCTCGCCGCAGCCCGGTTGCGAGATAACTTTCTTAGCCCGCGTTTTTCACATAATTAGCGGTCTCCGGGATGAAGTATCGATTGATGGACTTGCTCGCATGCCCGATTTGCAGAAACTTCCCTCTGGAGCTTCATGTGTTCAGGACCCGGAGGATCGAGGCTGAGCTGAATCCCGTGAAATGCGAGCTCTATTGCGGCTATGCGTCTAAGATGCTTGAAGAGCTTGGGGGTGAGCCAGACTGCCCAGATTGCTGGCGGCTTGAGATAGTTGATGGGATATTGTTCTGCGGCGGATGCGGCAGATGGTATCCCATAGAGGCTGAGATCCCAAGAATGCTCCCGGATCACCTGCGTGATCGTAACGAGGACTTGAGATTCCTCGCAACTTGGAGGTCCCATATCCCCGAAAGGATTCTAAAAGATGGTAAACCTTTCAGCCTTACAACGGGCTAGAATTACCCCTTCCACTAGGAGGGAAATGTTTTAATGTTCCGGGGAATAACTCTAGCCTTGCATAGGTGGTCTTGAATGAGCGAGGCATCCGAGGCTGTTGTCCTCATTGGGAGAAAGCCAACGATGAATTATGTTCTAGCGACGACGATGCCCCTCTCTGAGGGGAAGACGGTGGTCTTGAAGGCTCGCGGAAGGGCGATAAGCAAGGCCGTAGACGTGGCCCAAGTCGTTACGAGGAGGTTTGTACAGGACGCCGAGATCCAAAGCGTCAGCATCGGGACCGAGGAGGGCAGGGTTGGCCAAGATGGCAGGCCGAGAAGCGTCAGCACCATCGAGATAAGGATTGCGCCGAAGAAGAGCTCAGCGAAGAAGAAGTAAGGGGATTTTCTCCCCCACCCAAATTTTATTCACTCTAGTAGGCGGCCTAATATGACACTCTCCACGGCTGAAGCCGGGAGATTTGGGCTACATCCCCCCTTCTGGGGGTTCAGCCTCTGGCCGGGTCTCCGGCCATTACCCCTACCCCTTTCGGGGCTCGGGGTTACTGGCGCCAATAATATGTTGTGCGCCGCTATGAGGTCGGCGTTAAACACCTTATTCATCGTCGTGCACTTGAACAATCCTCGGCTTATTCTGATGCCGCACCCATCTCCATGTAGCGGACACCTCGATGAAGTGTATGCTTCGTCCACGTAAACCACATTAATTCCGTATTCTTCGGCGACTTCTCTAATCCTCCTAAGCAGATAGCCATAGGTCCAGACGTGGACGTTATCGAAGTTGCCGTTGTCTTGTGCGATATACTTCGGGTATCCGACCTTAACTGTGGATACCCCGACATCATAAAGCCATTCCACGGCCTCCCTCACCTTAGCATCAATATAATGTCTTACCTGTCTCTGCTACTTCCCGTGCATCCGCCTAAGCCTCTTGGAAGTCTTCAGACCATACTTGTTCAACGTGGACTCGTACTCGGCGATCTTCTTCCTCCAGTAATACGCTATTGACTTTAATGGCCTACCATTGACGAGCTTCGTCAAACCATTCTCGACATAGATCGCCATTAAATTGTTTATCCCGATGTCTATGCCTGCTGTTAAGTTGCCTTTCGGTTGTCGTGGCACCTGCCTCCACTCCCCCCTCACCATCCTTTCGGAGATCTTGGAGAAAGCAATGTGGGCATACCACTTCCCTCTATCGGCATCATAGCGTATCATGAGATCTCCGCGCTCACCCCTCAAATATATCGGGCCCTTATACTTCACCTCTATCCATCCGATTGTGCCGAGGTTTCGGAGGACAATCCTGTCGGCATCCATCTTATACCGGTCTTTTCTAATGACAGTCCACAGAGTTCTAGACCCATTTCTCTTGCCGAATCCCGGCGGACTGACCTTTGTTATAAACGGCGGCAGCCTCCCCTCCCTCCTCAGCTCCAACAGCCTGAAGAAGCCCTTCCACGCCTTACCATTCCTCAGCAAGATCGTCTGAGCCGTAGCCGAGCCTATCAACAGCTTATACTTCTCGTAGAACTCCCTATACGTCGCCTTAAAGTCAATAGGTTTCTTTTCTAGCCACATCCTCAGCCTAGCGTAATTAATTTCGTTCCATAACTTTGATGAGAGGTCGCAGAGCCTTCTCAGCCTCTTCTCCGTCTCCTCATCAACCACCAGCTCCACAGTACAATTCCTCCTCATCTTCACTCACCTCCGAGGACTTCATAGAGTAGGCTTCTCAGCTCCATGCAGACGTAATCCATCACCTCGCCAACATGTCCGCGGTATTCCCTGGCGAAGCCGTCTAGCATCCTGAGACCATCGTGGAGAAGCGTCCCAGCGATGACCGGCGGCCTATATCTCTCAACAGCGACAAGCGTCGAGTTAATTCTATCCAAGACCCCGATAAACTCCCTTAGGAGGCCAGCCTCCTCGAAGACATCCACGTAACCAGCCATACCTCCACATACCCTCTCAGTACACGCCTGCCCTTATTTCTTGGGGACCCGCCTGAAAATGAAAGACTATTATGATGCCGGGAAGCCGGCTAAAAATAGGATTCCATGGCGATGAGAAGACCCCGGAGCAGATATTCATAATACCGTTCAGGGACTGGGACGATGTCAAATATTTCGTAGTCAGAGGCGTATGTGAGGGCGACAGGCGCGTAACAAGATGCGACATAATCAGGATAATGGGCCGGGATCGGTTGATTGATTATCTCGGAGACGTCTGGGAGGAGATATGGGACGCCATGTTATTTAAGCTGAAGACCGCCGAGACAAGCATGCCATAAACATCATAACACACCACTTTTTTATCCCCATTTTTATCTCCCATTTTCGGAGGCCTCCCAAAGAAATAAGGGCAGGCTCTTCATGATGCTTGGCTGTGGGAGCATGAGGGTTATTGTAGGATGGTTTAGGGGAAACTACGACGCATACCTCGAGGTCTATGAGGTTGATGATGAGGAGTTTTGGAGGGTGCTGGAGAAAGTCCCGGATGATGACACCCCGACCGTGATCCCGACCCGGGATACAGCGTATTACGTAAGAGAAAGGGGTAAGCTCGTATGCAGGGTTGAGCCAAGCTACATTATAATCGTTAATGATGCGAGGTGATGGGGATGCATAGGGTCGTGGATGAGAATTTTGTTAGGGAGAGCGTTAGGCCAAGAAGGGCTGATTCTCATAAGGGGGAGAATGGAGTGGTTCTAGTTATCGGCGGCAGCTGGATGTATCATGGGGCTCCATTTCTCGCAGCCATGGCGGCCATGAGATGCGGCGTCGATCTAGCGTATATAGCGGTTCCCGAGAAGATCGCGGCACCCATTAGAGCACTCTCGCCGGCGGTGATAGTGATACCGCTGACAGACATGAAGCTTACGAGGGGTGCTGCTAGGAGGGCGCTGAAGGTGCTTTCCAAGGTTGATTCCATCGTGATAGGGCCTGGGCTTGAGGCTGGAAGCGAGCCCGGGATAGAGCTCGTGGCTAGGGAGGCGATCGCGGCTGGAAAGAGCCTTGTACTGGATGCTGGAGCCCTTTATCCCGGGATTCTCAAGCATGTTGCTGGCGGTAAGGTTGTCTTAACACCGCATGCTGGAGAGTTTAAGCGGGTTTTTGGCGTTGAGGCGCCAAGCAGGCTCGAGGACAAGGTTAAGGTAGTCATGGAGCAGGCTGGGAAGAATAAGGTCACGATTTTATTGAAGGGTAGGGTTGATGTTATCTCAGATGGCGTGGATGTGGCTGTAAATGAAACTGGGACACCAGCCATGACGACGGGTGGGACAGGCGATATATTATCCGGGATCGTGGCGGCATTTCTCGCGTGGGGTATCGAGCCATTCAGGGCCGCAGCCTCAGCGGCTTGGATAAACGGGAAGGCTGGTGAGTTGGCAGCAGAGAGGCTTGGCCTCCACATAATAGCGACGGACCTCCTTGATGAAATCCCGCGAGTCATGAGGCAGTTTGACATGGTGGTGGAGTAGAGCTTTGCTCGAGGATGTTCTGATGCCGATCAGGATAGGTGTGGTGATGGCCGGCCTGTTCTACGCCTCCTACAAGGATTGGGTCTCGAGGGAGGTCGATGATTGGGTCTGGGTGATCTGTGGGGTAGCTGGGGCGGTCTTAACCGGCTTAGACATGGCTTCATGGTGGAGCCTCGATAGACTTATTCAAATCCTGATCTCAATAGTCCTTTCAGTCGGCCTTGCCTTTGCCTTCTACTTTTTCGGCTTTTACGGCGGTGCTGATGCCAAGGCGATAGCGGTGATATCCGTCGCCCTCCCAGTCCATAGCCCGCCATTCAAGATTCATCCATTCACCGGGCTCGCATCTCTCTCGAACGGCCTCCTATTCTCGCTCTTCATACTCCCTCTATTTCTCACATGGAACCTGATAGCCCTAGCTAGGGGTGAGAGGATCTTCGAGGGATTCGAGCATGAGAGGGGGATACGGAAGCTCGCGGCGATGCTCTTTGGAATAAGATCGAGAAATGCTAGGCGAAGAAGGTTCTGGTTCCCCCTCGAGACGGAGCGCGATGGACGGAGATACTTCAGCTTTAACATCCTCGGCTTGGAGCTCGAAGAGATCCAGAGGGATGATTGCTGGATCACGCCGGGCCTGCCATTACTCATCTCCATAACCGCGGGCTTCATCTTCTACATCTTAGTGGGCGATGTTCTAGCCCTGATCCTCCAGGTAGTGCTATAACTCGAACTTCCTGAACGCCTCTAGGATCTCCTGATCAAGCGGCTTATGCTTGCGCCTCCTCCTAGCCCGCCCAGCGAGATATGGTCCGACCGCGGCGTATGCTTTCTCAGCCAGCTCATCCCCCTCACCCTCCTCATATCTGCGCCAGGCATGCGGAAAGTGCTTGTATCCGCCTGGATTAGCCCATTCCACATGGAAGTTCTCCAACTCATCCGGTGGAACACAGACAGCCACCCTATCAACGGATCTATGAAGGCTGAGTGGCGCGGTGAAGACCCTTTGAACGTCAATTTTATTCTCGACAACGATGCCATCCTCAGGCTCTATTTTGCCCACGATATACTGGGTCACCGAATATGCTACGTCGAGTGGGTCGATTTTGCGTAGGAGATCCGAGCTGAATGCCCTTGGATGAACATGGATGTGAGCGCCCCTCCCGCTCCACTTGAAGAAAACAGACTTCACGACGCCATGCCTCTCAAGTACCTCCATTATTTCCATAGCCTTCTTGACAACCTTCCTCCAGTCACCATCTCGCGAGTCTATATCCCATGTCGGCGAGGATCCTATAATATTCTCCCGGCTCGCTAGGTCCTCTATAGAGTCAAGTCTCCTATAGATGTGTGCGGTCGCGTAGAAAGCCCTCGGTTTTATCGAAGAAAATTTCTCCAAGATATTGATAACATCATCCTCGCATCTTATCGTTAAGGGCCTGCTCCGGCTCCAGTACCTGATCATGGGTCTTGCTCCATCATCCCTCTCCTCACAGTGGATGGCGACCCATCTCCTGGCACAGTACTCGGCGATCTCTTTCCTGACCTCGGCCCTCATGTAATGCTTTTTCACATACTCCCACTGCGAGGAGTTCATAGGATCTCCTCCGCTTTTCGCTTTGCCTCGATTATCCTCCTTATCACGTCAGGCGGGAGCTTATAGTCCTCCACTCTTCTCTCGATTCTCCCCAAGACTACGAGGCCGATGCCGGGCCTTATATCGACCTCATGCAAGTATCTGCTGTGGTTCGTCTGCCTCATCTTTTCGATTATCACGAATCTCTTCAGCTCCCCACCCCTCAGCGCCCTCCTAAACCTGATTATGCCATCCGCTATATGCTCTATACCCCATCCAAAGCTCTCGGCGGTCGTTATCGCGTACTGGCTCACAGCAAGAATTGTGAAATTCCACTTCGACAAGACCTTCTTAAGATAGTAGCTGTACCTCCTCGCCATCGCGGGTCTATCAAGCCAGAAGGCCGAGAGCGAGTCTATCGCGATCCTAGCCCTCCCATATCCAAGCTCCTTCTTCGCCTCAATTATCTTCTCGACAAGCGCCTCCATGTCGAGGGACTTCAGGCTCCACCTATCCTCCCTCCCCATCAGCGCATCAACTATTATCAGTTTACCATCTTCCATCGCTTTCCCGAAGTCCATCCCGAACTGCGAAGCCTGCTTCACAATAGACTCCCTACTCTCTTCGGTCGTTATGTAGATGCATCTATCGCCATCAATTATCCCCTGATTTATGAAGTGGATTGAGAAAATGGTCTTGCCGCATCCCGGCTCGCCGGTCACAGCTACCAAGAAGCCCTCAGGTATCCCTCCCTCGATAAGATCATCAATCCCCTTAACACCAGTCCTAAGCCTGCTCACCTCCGACGGCAACCCGGTATAATAAGACCTCAAGCCCGAGATTAAACTATCACGTGAATCCCGAGCCCCGAGGAGGTCGTGCGCTGGCTCCAGCAACCCTTTGGCCAACAATAGGCATCACCCAGAATACTTAAACCACGTCATTTCCATGCTGTGGCGATCAAAGGAAGCTGAAAAGCGAATAACAGGTTCTTATCGCATATCGCGATGGTAATCCTGGTGCTAAATGTCTTGTCAATTGGCTTGGCCCAGCAGATTACCACGATCACGACAACCGTTACGACCTATCCCCCATCAATGGTGACAGAAACATCGGTGGTGCCTGGGACGATAGGCGTCGCCACAATAGCCCACGGCGGCTACAAGCCCGTCTACATCGAGATGGGGCCAGATCAGGAATGTGTGATGGTTATTAGGAGCGAGCCGGTCACGGAGCCCCCAATCCCAAGGGCAACCATTCCGGGGAATAACTACGACATATGTTATCCCAGCAGCAATATAAGAGACGACGATTACGTATGTTGAGGGAGAGACTATCGAGACTAAGACGGGGTTAGAGAATGTTGCGGTCTTAACCACAATAGAGATGGAACTAATCCTCACGGTCATCAGCATGCCGGTTCTCATCTATGGGGAAATAATGTAATACTGCAGGGCCATAACTGTAACGGTGATAAACAAGTTTGAGGCGAGCGAGCTGATGATGTACATCACGCTGCCCGGATATACCGCGGACGGGATTACTGTGACATTTTCCAGAACTCCCATCGCGGGCTCTATAATCGCTACAAGAACGACGATCATACCCGGCGAAACCTATATCACGACATATGAGGAAGAGGGGCGGACGATTGTGACGACGATAAGTTAACATGGCGTGACGATGACAAAGACTATCACAATCTTGGGAAGTATCGTGACGGAGACGATTACCATAGTGAGCGGGATGCCAGAAACAAAGACAGAGAATACCATAATACAGTTGACAAATCCCTCACATGAAACAACAAACCATCAAGCAATAACGGCCATTACAGGTCTTGAGATACTTCCACCCGGATTCATAATTCTTGCAGCGATCGTGATTGCAGTAATCATCGCAGTAGTCCTGATAGCACGACGAGTCAAGAAATAGCTCATGGATAATGAGGCTTATCGCCGAATTGATGCAATCCAATTCTTTTTTAGATTAAGATATTTCAAGTAATTCTTGTAGGATATCTCGGGTGGGCATCTATGATCCATCATTGGTATAAAGCCACCCTCCTCCAATAGTGGAGTTAATCTTCTAAACTCAGCTTCAATATATTTCTCGCCCTTCATTACTGCAAATTTATCGACGCATCCAATCATCAATAGCTTTCTTCCAAATTTTTCGCGTAATTCCACCGCATTGTTGCATCTTGCCTCCACAGGCAATATACAGTTTATGCCAGCTTTCAGCCATCCTGGAATCAGCTTATTCACATTTCCATCGCAATCAACTATGTGGATCTTTACTCCATGTTCCTCGAGCAGATTTATTATCTGCCTATATCGCGGGACCATAAACTCCTCAAATAATGTAGGTGATAGGAGGGGGCCTGTGTTCATAGCCATATCCTCCCACCAATGAGAATAATCTGGCTTTATATCTCTCAAGACTTTTTGAAGAATCTTGATCCATAGGTTAATCAAATCATCCATCATCTCAGCAACCCAGTCAGGGTCCTTATAGAAGGCGATTGACAGTCTCTCCACACCCATCCAGTCTCTAATCCATCCATATAACGATCCGACAAATATACCCAGCGGGTAATCCCTCGCCTTATATGTTTCAACGAGGTCCTCCCAGAATAATGTTTTATTGGGATAGAGTATCGGGGCCTGGAGAAAAGTGTCAAAATAGAGGTGTGATCTAGCTGATAATTCATTTCTCGCAATTCTTGACTCTGGGCTGGGTGGAAAACGTCGGGGGCTCTCAGGATCTAAGCGCGGTTTAAATCGCTCCCGCCAATCATCCCTAGTGCTTAGCGGATACCTTATACATTTTGCAAATGACTCTATATCCGCTCTCATTTCATAAATTCCCTCTAACTCATCCCTAGCAACTATCTTCCCATCCTCCCTGCATTCGAGAATCTCTATCTTTGGGTGGGGACATAAGCCAGTATTCACAGGAATATATTCCAAGCAATCAAAGCCCTCGAGTCCCAAATAGCGCTCAATCTCAGCATTAGTCGTAAGTGATGGCGGAAGCCCCTCCTTATGCCATCTCCTTATAGTATCACCCCAACATCCAAACTCATAATTGGGAACACGATCAACATCCTTATACTCGAAAACCCTAAGAAACCTTTCTCTATGAGAGAGATCCGACCGCATTCCAATCAAATATCTAAACAGTATCCTGATACTTATAAGAATTTGTCACATGAAGGAAGAACCTTTCCCCCTAATCATGGGCTCCTAAACTATTAGGATGTCGTCTATAGAATTTTTGGTAAATTTAGAGAACATGTTTAGTATAAAGCATATGCTCGGCTTCCAGCCATTTCATGAATTGAAAATAGCTATGGATGTAACCTTTTTGAGAAGTTAATTACTGGATCTTAGCGAATCTTTTTAACTCGTTGATGGCGGCATCGTACCCGGAGCTTGTTGTTATTCCTGCTAGGTATCCTGCTGCCGAGGCGGCGTCGAATCCATTGACCCCTCTTGCGAGGAGGGCTAGCGTCACGGCGATCAGGGTGTTTAAGCCTTGGTCATTAAGAGGCCTACCAACCCAGCTTAGCCTCCACTTAGAGTCCCCGAGCAGCAGATCCGAGCTTCTTCCCATGATGTAGACTATGTTCTCGAACTCTGAAGCCCTCCTAGAATAGGTCTCGTATTTCCTGCACAGCTCCATGTTCATGTTTATCCCGAGCCGGGATGCCTCATTCTCGTCGATTATCGAGATGAGCCTCGGGCTGAGCGCTACTCCAAGCACCATGGCCCAAGAGTAACCCCCCAGACCCTTGAGCAGATCTATCCTCCTGCCGGCATAAACCACACAACCCCCACGCGCTTCACCAGTTTTAGGCTCGGCCCCCAGCATGCTCATCAACCTTATCGCTTCGTCGGGCAGCGGCTCAAGCAGGACTATCTCCTCCACATGATCCCTCATCATTCTCAGGGCTTGCCTGAGGTTCCCGGGCCCCATCACTATCTCCGCCTCCGGGGGTATTCCGATCGGCGCGATAATTAGCTCGCCACAGTGGTCCGCAGCCGCCGGCAGGCCTAGCTTCGGCCTATGAAACGTCACGGTTACGTCGGCGTGGACGCATACGTCCCCAACCTCACCGATATCAGGGTTCAGGCCTGATGGTATATCTACCGCAACCTTCAGCGCTCTCGAGGAGTTTATGAGCTGTATCGCTGATCTCCAAGGCTCGGCAATTCGCCCCCTAACACCGGTACCGAATATCGCGTCAACAACAACCTCGGATTCCTCGATTACGTGCCTAATTCCCTTCAAGTCGTCCGTGCTCCGGGCAATGAAAAGCTTTATTGACTCCCGCATAGCCTTAACGGCTTCGAAGTTCGTCCTAGCCTCTGGGGTCCTGATTCTATCAGGGTCTCCAACAAGAATTACTGTGACATCTGCTCCGAGGCCTGCGAGATGCCTCGCGGCCGCGAAGCCGTCGCCTCCATTATTACCGGTCCCGCAGACTACCGTGATCCTTGTGCCAGCAACCCCCCCAAGCCACTGATAGACCACCCTCGCAACCCATGCACCGGCATTCTCCATCAGCAGGATCCTCGGGACCCCAAGCCACTCCGCATTCTCATCAACAGCAGCCATCTCGGAGGATGATATCCCACCCCAGCCGTTCAACACTATCGCACCGAGATTATAGGGCTAGACGCACGATCTAAAGTTTATTGCTGCTGCAGCTGGCTTGATGACTGTGTTGTCGTAGCCTCCTCTGAGATCGTGAAGAACGCTATTATTGAGAATATTGTCGCGAGAAGGCCAACCACGAGGGCTATGAGCATGGGCCAGAGGATCGTGAAGAGTAGTGATAGGATCGCGCCATAGGAGGGGCCAAAGGGCGTTGATGGAAGCATGCTGGGGCCGGATGAGATTATCATGAATACTGTGAGCGGGATCGCGATAATTATTGCTATTGCTAGGATTATTCTCATCCATCCAGCGATCTTAAACCATCTGTTGTTGAAGATTTTCCCGGCCCTGAAGTGGGCGACTATATCTAGGATAAAGACCGTTATGGCGAGGCCGACCAACACAAGGCCAATTATAATCATACCTATAATCTGGGCGAAGAACCGGCCAAAGACCTCACCCATCTTCCAAGGCGTGGTCATGGCCCTGGGCGCGATCGCCATTGTACCGGCAAATGCTACGGGGAGAAAGCTTAGGATCAGCCAGATGATGAGCGCTATAGCGAGGACATATGTTATAAGCATCAGCACCCCTAAGATCGTAAATATCCTCTCCCTCGTATCCTTGCCCATGAGTATCCAAGCAACCGCGACGAGGATCGAGGAGATGAAGCTGGCGTATGGGATGAAGCTAAGGATATACCCTATCCCACCCAGCCACTTATAGGATCTTACCATGCGCTCACAAACTGATATGTAGCATATATGTTTTCAGCTTCGGGATTTATTCCTCATGCCCGTGAATCTGAGCATGGATCCAAATATTGTCTTTAATGCTGCCCGGAGCCCATTCTTCCTACCATCCTCTATCACCTTCTCCCAGTCCACTCTTAGCAGCAGCACGGTTATAGCCACCATGGCGATTATGGCTATTATCGTTACTAGGGGGCCATTGCCCTCCCCCAAGAAGAGCGTGGCAAGGTCGAAGTAGAATCTCCCGGCATATGCAACAATCCATGAAAGAACTATTTTACCGAGCATATTAGCGATCATGAACTTCGCCATGCTCAGCCCTGTAAGCCCGACGGGGATATAGACTATATCATCCGGAAGTGGTGTAAGCGCGAAAAGGAACACTACCAGTACCTCATATTTCGCGATAGCCCTACCGAGGGCCGCCGTCTTCCTTCTTCTCTCTTCGCTGAGGAGTCTTCTACCAAACCTGCCGAGGATATATGACGTAATCTTTCCCATGGAGCCTCCAACACCTGCAGCGATCCCGAGGAGAAGAGGATCCAAAGTCTTAGCCATTAAGACTATTGGTATCAGGTATGGGACTGGAAGGAATGGGACTAGGCTACCCATGAATGCTATAAGTAGTGCGCCAAGATAACCATGAGCCTGTACTATACGAAGAAGCTCGAAGACTGTTTGAAAAGCGTTCATCCCCGCATCGCCAGCTCCTAGCATGTTGTTCTCACGACGATTTTATCTTTCCTTTTAAGACCGTTTACCCGCAGCTTTTTGGATAGCCTTTATCATCTCATCCGGGATACCATGTTGCTTAATCCCACGGTGCATGGCTGAGAGATATTCCTTGGAGGGTTGGACAAATCCATCTCTTGGATTTGCGGCGACGTGGGTTATCGCTTTGACCTCGCCAACACCCTCAACTTCAATCGAGACCATCCTCCTACTAGCCCTTGATGGAACTCCCTCGAAAGCATCGAGCTTCGCAAGCTGATCATGCGTTATCTTATAGGCGACGCCGATTATCCTGGCATTCTCACTCTCTCTAAGATTCGCGACACCGCCCCTCCAAGCCGGAGAATAAGCATTAAAAACTATTTCGAAGCCCTTCAGAGTGGCACGCCTCGCATCAAGCCAGTCGCCAATACATTTTCTCATGAGAGACTTATCCATCGACCACCCATAAGCGAAGTACCATAGCTCAACCATCCATGAATATGCTGGCGAGGCATGATATATTTCTGCGGCTCCCCAGTGTTCTAGAACCTTATCCTAAGCAGCGCCTTATCCTAGCCGCGTCTATAAGCCTCCTCCTAGCTTCCTCATGCTCCTGCTCGAGCAGGGCGGCTAGGAAATCGTTTACAGCATTTTCATAGCGCCTTTGGGTCAGCGTCCTAGGCCCGGCCTTTAAGCCCAGCTTTTCTTCGACGGCGCTCAAGTCCATGATTATCTCCCCTATGGCGCTGCGCAGTTCTTCCATGTTCATGCCGATTAGCCCAGCCAGCTGATCACACATCTCAGCCAACATGTTGATATTACTCCATGAAAGAAATCCAGCCGCGACAGCTAAGTCATGCTCTAGGTTACGGTAATTCTTCCTCAGGGCGTCCCACTCCTCCTCGCTCAGGTCGAGGAGCGCCTTGAAGCCGATGAACTCTGGGGGTATCCCGAGGGTGTAGAGCGCGGCCGCAAATGGTATAGCCCTTGGAAGGGATACCCTCCCAACGCTGCGGCTATAGCCGAAGAGACCTATGTGGAGCTTCCTAGCTCTCCTAGGTGGAACATACCTGGCCACATAGTTTATGAGAGGTGCGAGGGACTCGATCGTCCTCTGATATCCCCTAGCAAACTTGGCCAAGATCATCCTTAACAACTCCTCCTCATGGGGTTCAATGAGCTCTGGCTCACCGCATGGAAGCCTTTCATTCAGGATACGAATAGATTCTCTCACGATCTCAATGGGATAATCATATTTCATGGCGGACTGTATCGTGACCGTATAAATGCCCCTATACTCATCTAGGAAATTGTGGATGTTATCCGGGCTCAGATGGCCCCTAAACGGCATGGTCCCGGCGCCGATTATCGGATAGATCTCGACGCCCATATCCTCCTCGATCCTCCTCAGCCTCGATAACGCGAGCTTGCACAGTATCACGGCGCATGCAAGCCCATAATTTAAGGCGGGGTCGGATCGCGCTAGGAATACTCGGAGATACTCCGGCCTGACCATCGAGATATAGGGCTTGATTATGCGATCAATGTTAAGCATGCTCGCCATGTCCTCAATAAGGGGTATAACCTCGATGGATCTTGGCTTGAACTCGCCAACCCAATCCGAAACCCTAGCATCTCCGCATATCCTGATATCCCCGATTCCTGCTATAGCCTTTTCATAGAAGCCCCTAAGCTTCAGCAGATCCTCTGCACATGTCGTCAGCGGTAGGATGACCTCGAAGAATGGCGTCACCTCCCTGCCATAAAAAGTGGAAGCGATATCATATGCAACCGGGATATTCACCAGCGACTCGAATAAAATCTTCCTCTCAACGGATTCTATGCTCGGGTTCGGGACGCGGTATGTTAGGAATACATCCTCGCCTATGACATATTCCTTAAAGAATTCACCATACTTGCTCAGCAGCTTCCTGATGACCCGTGTATCCACATCCTTTCCCTCAGCATCCCACATGACCTCCATGCATCCAAGCTGGCTATATGCGAAGTAGGCTTCATGAACCTCATCTTCGCCTTGGATAACCTCGCCGCTAACCCAGCTTGGCAACGAGACATTATCAGGGTGCTGAGTAGACATCGTTCGAGGAATCTTCCTAGAAACCATTCTTAAGCAGCTGGCTCCGGGAATAATATAAACGTTGAAAAAATGTTTGGGAGAAATCGGATTTGACGCGGTTTAACTGCGCATCAGGATCTCGACACCCGGCATCTTGCCCCCGGATAGGTAGTGTATTAGGGCCCCGCCAGCGAGGCTGACGTATGAAAAGTTCTCCACCTTAAGCCCGACGAGGCTTATCGCCGTCGATGAATCGCCTCCACCGATCAGTGTAAAGGCCTTTGAGCTTGCTAGAGCCCTATATATTTCCGCGGTCCCCTTCCTGAAGTTCTCGTGCTCGTATGCTCCCGCAGGCCCCTTGACTATTATGGCATCATCCTTGCCCGCTGACCTTATTATCTTCGCGTACATGGATGCAGTCTCACTGCCTATATCCATTATCGGGCCTGGGGCTGGCAGTTTCTCAACCCCTATCTCCTCGCGCCTTCCATCGTGTTCATAGGCTACGTCGACGGGCTTCTTCAACCGGTCTCCAAGCCTAGTCGCCAAGTCCCTTACCTTGCCTATAAGCGGTTCAAAGCCCTTCTTTCTGATATATGCCATGCTGGGCTCTCCGAGATCTTTTCCCTCAGCGACGAGAAAGAGCTGGCCGAGGATGCCGGCTGAGAGGAGCATCTTAATCTCCGGCCTACCCCTATTCAGAAGAGCCTCGATGACCTTTATGCAGTCATCGGGCTTGTTTCCTCCCATGAAGAGGATTATGCTGCTCCGCTTCTCAAGGATCTCGCTAAGGGCTTTGAGCTCCCTCTCCATGACCCTGCCAGCCACGACCGGTAGGACCGCAGCGAACCCGACTATCGAGGCATGCGCCCTATGAGCCGCTGAGAATGCATCGAGGACAAATAAGTCTGCGAGCTTAGACAATTTTGAGACCAGTACGCCCTTAGCATGCTCCTCGGGGGTCGCCTCCCTAGTCTCCTCATCAAGAACCCTGACATTCTCGAGGAGCAGTATCTCGCCGTTCTTTAAGCCCTTGATTGCCTGCTCCGCCGTCTCCCCAACAAGATCTGGAACATACTTCACCGGCTTGCCAACATGTTTTGAAAGGAGCTTGGCATGTTGCTCCAGCGGGAGAAAGTCCGGATCACCTTTCCTCCCTTGATGGGCCAGGACAACAACCTTAGCACCCTTATCCGACAGCTCCCTAATAGTCTCAGCATGCGCCTGAATCCTCTCATTATCCTGAATCCTCCCAGTCTGTGGATCTATCGGAGAGTTCAGGTCAACCCTCACGATCACAGTCTTGCCGCGGACATCCACGTCGTCCAAAGTCTTGAAAGCTGGGCACACCTCAAATCACCAAGGAAATACTTCCTCTAGGAGAGTTAAAAACCATTAGCCTCATAGTGATCATGTAGGATGGAACATTTTTCAACCCCGGAGGAAAACATTATGGCTATGGAGTTTAGGAGGCTTGGAAGAACTGATATCTATCTCCCTGCCCTAGGGCTTGGAACTTGGGAGATAGGTGGGAGGGATTACCCGGATTACTCGAGAGATGAGGAGGCGATAGAGATAATCAGGTACGCGGTCAGGAGGGGCTTGAAGCTTATCGATACGGCCGAGATGTATGGCGCCGGCCACTCTGAGGAGCTCGTGGGGGAAGCGGTTGGAATGTTCCCGAGGGAGGAGGTCTTCATAGCGACGAAGATATGGCCCTACAACCTGAGGTTCAAAGACATATTTGAGGCCCTTGACAGGAGCCTTGAGAGGCTGAAGATGGAATATGTTGACTTGTATCAGATACATTTCCCAAACCCATTCATATCGTTGAAGGAGACTATGAAGGCGATGGAAAAGCTGGTTGATGAGGGTAAGGTCAGGTTTATCGGAGTTAGCAACTTCAACGTCAAGGAGTTGGAGGAGGCGATGGGCTATCTCTCTAAATATGATATAGTCTCGAACCAAGTCCTTTACAATCCTTTAGATAGGTTCATTGAGGAGGAGGTATTGCCTTTCTGCAGGAAAAATGGCATAACTATCATAGCATATAGGCCTCTTGGGAAAGGCGCGCTCCTAAAGGATTCCTATAGGAGGATCTTGGAGGAGCTTGGAGAAAGATATGGGAGGACACCGGCGCAGATACTAATAAACTGGGTTATAAGACATGATAACGTCATAGCAATAGCGAAGACCATGAGAAAAGATCACTTGGATGAACTCCTCGGGGGCATGGGCTGGAGAATGAACTCGGAAGACTATGAGAGGTTGCCGGAGCTCCTATCTAGGGCTATTGATTAATTAAAAAATTGTTTTTGGAGGAATTGCTTAAAGCTGCTTGTTAATTAGGAGGATTATGTCTACAAGCCTGTTGCTGTAGCCCCACTCATTATCATACCAGCCTAGAACCTTGACTATGTCGCCCCGGTCTCCGAGGACCATTATATTCTGCCCGTCTATGATGCATGATGCTGGGTTCCCGATTATGTCAACGGAGACTATTGGGTCCTCTGTGTACTCGAGTATGCCCCTCATCCTGCCCTCAGCGGCTCTCTTGTAGGCGTTCTTTACCTCCTCAACCGTTACCTCGCGCTCGAGTAGCGCCACTAGGTCAGTTATCGAGCCGTCTGGAACCGGGACTCGCAGTGCTATGCCATGGAGCTTTCCTTTAACCTCGGGGATCACTAGGTGGAGCGCCTTAGCGGCGCCGGTCGTTGTCGGGATTATGGAGAGGGCTGCAGCCCTAGCTCTCCGAAGATCCTCGTGGAATAGATCGAGGACCCTCTGATCGTTTGTATAGGCGTGGACGGTTGTCATGAACCCCTTCTTTATCCCGAAGTTATCCAGTAGGACCTTGACCATGGGCGCGAGGCAGTTTGTCGTGCATGAGGCTCCCGAGATGACGTGATGCTTCTTCACGTCCAGCATCTCATCGTTTACACCCGGTACTATTGTTACATCAGCGTTCTTTGACGGCGCTGAGACCAAGACCTTCTTCACGCCATCCCTGAGATGGAGGGCCGCCTTCTCTCTATCGGTGAATCTCCCGGTAGCCTCAACCACGAGGTCGACTTCAGCCTTATTCCATGGTATCTTCGCGGGATCCGGCTCGTGGAATCCCAGAAGCTCCCTGCCATCCACCACTATACCCTTCTCCGTCGCCTCAATCCTCCTATCCCACTTCTTGTGAACGGAGTCATATTTCAGCAGAAAAGCAGTAGTCTTGTTATCAGCGATCTCATTAAAGGCCACTATCTCAAAGCTCCTACCATGCTCCGGATGCTGGAGGGCTGCCCGCGCAAACAGCCGCCCAATCCTACCCATACCATTAATGCCAACCCTTAACATGTCCTAAACACCCGCGGTTACAAGATTTTTCCGGGGCCTATTAACTATATCCTAATTAGTCTTAGCATTATGTAGTCGTAGAGAATGCTTTTATGAGGGGAACTTTGCATAAACGTTATATGTAAATGGCTCCGCCCATTCTAGCGAGATGAGGAAACATAGAACAAGCATTGAATTTCCGGAGGATCTTTGGAGGCAGCTTAGCAGCAGGATACCTGCTAGGCGGCGGACATCATTCATAATCGAGGCCGTTCGGGAGAAGCTCATTCGCGAGTCCATGAAATGCCTGATTCTATGTGGTGGCCTTGGCATCGGCATGGGCCCCTTAAGTAAGAGCATCCCAAAAGCGATGATGCCGGTCGGCTACAAGCCCCTACTAGAGCATATAATCTGCAAGCTCAGGGATCAGGGTCTCAACTACTTCATACTAGCCGTTAGCCACCTGAGCGAACACATCATAAGGTATTTCGGGGATGGCGGCCTGCTCGGCGTTAGAATAGATTACTCCGTGGAGAAGATTCCTCTCGGAACCGCTGGAGCTATAAAGAATGCAGAAGACAAGCTTAATGGCAGATTCCTAGTAGTCTATGGAGATGTATTATTTGATGGACTGAGCATCGGGAGTCTTCTGAGATTTCATGAGGAGAAGAATGCGGTTGCTACGATGGCGTTGGCCAGAGTGGGGGATGCCAGTAGATTCGGCCTAGTATCGCTGGATGAGGATGGCAGGGTTATAGCCTTCCGGGAGAAGCCGAAGCAGCCTGTCCCAGGTCTCGTCAATGCTGGGATATACGTCTTCGAGCCGGAGATCTTGGAATATATCCCAGAACTAACCTATTGCTCGCTGGAAGAACATGTATTTCCCGCGCTTATAGAGAGGGGGAAGCTTTACGCCTACCCATACAATGGCTACTGGGTTGATATAGGGTCTCCAGAGGACTACGAGCAGGCTTGGAAGGACTACTTCACGGGGGTCCTAGGCTAGTTACCCATTTTTAAGTAACTACTCAAAATTTATTAGTTCAGCTGAGAGCCCCGTAAACGATGAATGCTAGAGCGATTAAGATAGTGGCATCAGCCAGCTGTTTAGCAAGCTTGGCCGCACTTCTAGCAGTCCTACCCCTATCATTCCCCTATCCAGTAATCCCCTATCTGAGGTTCGACCTAGCCGAGATACCAGTCTTCCTCGCCTTCCTGCTGCTCGGCCCATGGGCTGGCATGCTCTCTTCCCTCGTTTACTGGCTTATCCTGCTTCTCGTTGGATCTTTTAGCCCGTTAGGCCCCACAATGAAGTTCGTCGCAGTACTTTCGACGCTGGCCGGCCTCTGGGCAGGCTTCAGGATAAGAGGCTTGCCGAGGACAGGCCTCATGATAGGCGGGGTTCTCGGATGCTTGATCAGGGTTGCCGTGATGAGCGCCTTTAACTATATCGTGCTGGTCTACATTTTTCCTGGGTTCCTAGAGTTTGCCGCCGCGAGCATCTCAACCTTCCTCGGCCTAGAGATCTCAGATGCCCTCGCCGCCATGATGATGACCATGATATTCACAGCGGTCTTCAACATGCTCCACGTTCCATTAAGCATAGTCCCAGCATATCTCGTGGTTGAGTCACTGATGAGATCTGGCTGGAGGATTGAGGCAAGTGAGTTCTGGTACGTTAGGCTGGCTAGGGCTGCCTCGAAACAATCTCCTCAGCGATCCTGAATGCCGTCTTTTTCAGCTCCTCGCTTATCCTGTTCTCCTGGACGGCCCTCTCCAACCCATCAGCATCAATTATCTCCGGACATGAGCCCGGCTTAACAACAACATCGAGCTCGAGGTCAAAGTAGTGTATGTGGTCCGGGTATATGGAGACCGGGGTCGAGATGTTATAGTAGCAGCCCTTAAGCGTGCCCGAGATACTGTAATAGCTAGTCTTCATCCATGGCCGAAACATGGAGACCTCTGTTATTGCGTAGTCTCCCGGACACTTCTCAACACCAAGCCCATCATAGACCCCAAACCCCATCATCCTCCTCATTAGCCTGATAGATCCATCCATTCTCCCGACAACCCTCCCGCGGCCAAGAATAATCCTCCTACCATCGGGCTTCACGTGAATAATCCTCACCATGGACCCGACTCTAGGCGAGATGCCCAGGACCTGCTCGCGGAAGCTTTTGGACATCTCTTCGGCCGGGACAATCCCTCTCTCAACAAGATCCTCAGCTATTGTTACCATGCTGGATAACCCTTCACCACCAGCCCTACAATAATGATGGTATGGGACCGTATACGCGACCATCGACCTTAGCTCATCGAGCCTGAGCTTCGCATCATTCGGGAAGCCTATTCTCACACCCAGTAAGCCGCCCAGATCCTTAACCCTTAGAACCATCAAGTCGACAAAATTCTTCCGCAACACGCCAATCACGGACTCCACGACATCAGGTGAGCCCCTTACATCAACGCAGTTTCGATCCAATGTCGAGTCGATGATCTCGGCATCCGGCTGGTCTCGTGATAATATACCAAACCTTTCTGACTGGGATTTCGTGGGCCTTGTTATAGTGAAGCCATTGGAGAGAAGGAGCTGGATAAGGGCTGTTGAGTATATCCCCCGTATCGTGAGCTTCATAACATGCATCACCTTATTTGTCGAAGGTCAGCGCGTGGTCTCCGAGACACACAGCCTCATGATCATGTAATTTCACCTCCCCCTCGCTCCCTATCCCTCCTATCATGGCCCCGGCCCTTTCCATATTCCCTCTAGTCATCTCGGATATGTATAACTCGCCCTTAACCTTCTTAAGCTCCTTCCCGCTTGGTAGCCACCCATACTTCCTCCTATACTCCCATCTCATGAACCTCTCAAGCCTCCTACAAGCCCTCCTCCTGAGCACGTATAGCTGATACCTTAATACATTGGGGTCTTCGCGCTCCTGGTTAAGTAGCCTCGCCACCTCCTTCCCATACTTCTTCAGTATTGAGACTGCCTCCTCCAAGGCCCTATACCCCATCATGGCCCCTAACATGTCTAAGAATAAGAGACTTGCCCTTATTTCTTGGGCTCCCCCCGAAAGTGGAAGAAAAAATAAAGAGTGGGGTGTTATGATGTTTATGGCATGCTTGTCTCGGTGGCCTTCAGCTTGAATAGCACCGCGTCCCATAACTCCTCCCAGACATCCCCGAGATACTCGATCAACTGATCCCAGTCCATTATCCTGACCATGTGGCACCTCGTCACGCGCCTATCACTTTCGCTCACACCCCTAACGACAAAATACTTGACATCGTCCCCATCCCTGAAAGGTATTATGGATATCTGCTCCGAGGTTCCTCTATTACCATAGAATAATCCTATATTTAGCCGGCTTCCCGGCATCTTGACATCATCATAATAGTCTTCCACTTTCAGGCAGGTCCCCAAGAAATAAGGGCAGGCGTGTACTGGGATAGTATTGTGGAGGCATGGCTGGCTGCATGGATGCCTTTGAGGAGTACCGCGGACATATTGGCAAGGTGATGGACCATGCCTGCATAGAGCTACGAAACCTACTCTACGAGGTCATTGAGGAGGGCGAGGACTTCGGGGGTGAGCGATGATGCCGGTTGAGGAGATAACGCTTACCGCGAGGTTTAAGGTGGATCTCACGGATGTTGATGAAGCGGCGATCTCAGAGATACGTCACTTATTCGCGGAGTATCGGAGGATTGTGAATGAACTCATTGAACATGCCCACTCACATAGAACTACTAGTTTCATCAGCCTGCATCATGCAAAGTATCGCGAGCTGCGGCAGAGATATCCAACACTGCCATCACACTATATTTTTACTGCCTGCAGACATGCCGCCAGCATCTACAAGTCCTTCATAGAACTGAAGAAGCTAGGAATGTGTGAAAGGGAGAAGCCAATATTCAAGGGGCGGGCGATATGGCTGGACAGCACGTTATTCAAACTCGATATCGAGGGTTGGAGGGTTTCAATAATAGTTCATGGTGGAAGGTGGGTTACATTGAGGCTGCTTCACGGGAAATATCACGATAGGTTCAGGGGCATGAGGTTGGGTGAGGCGTGGCTGGTGCTGAGGGATGATGGCAGCCTTTACCTGAACGTTGTCTTTCGCCAAACTATTGTGTTGCCGGAGGTGGGCGCGGATGCCAAAGTTATCGCCGTCGACGTTAACGAGAACGTCATCGTCTATGGTAACGATGACTTCATTGAGAGGTTTGAGACTAACGAGGGGATTATTAGGACGAGATATTTCCTTAAGCGCCGGCGGATACAGTCGAAGATTCGTGATAAGGAGTTGCGGAGGAAGCTGCTGGGGAAGTATAAGGGACGTGAGAGGCATAGAGTCAGGGAGATCTACTATAGGGCGGCTAAGGAGATTATCAGTAAGGCTAGGGAGGTTGGCGCGACAGTAATAGTGATGGAGGATCTCAGGCACCTTAATAGGAAGGATAAAGACTCCAAAGAATTGAATGGGCGGATACACCGCTGGTCATATAGGAGGTTCCAGCAAATACTAGAATACCAAGCAAAGCTCCACGGGCTTAACGTGAAATATGTTGATCCTAGGAACACTTCGAGCCTATGCCCGATATGCGGGAGTGAGCTAGAGGAGAGTTCGAATGGGTGTAGGATCAGAAGATGTCAAAGATGTGGCCTAGAAGAAGATAGAGACGTTATCGCTGTAAGAAACCTGACACGCCGATACTACGAGAGGTACACGGATGCCAAAACCACTAAAACCTCTTTTGATCGTCGGCGCCAGATAGATGTGGGGAGCCCGCGTTCCCCCCGAAAGCCTCCCAATGAGAAGAGGGAGGAAGGGCTGAAAAGCCCAGAACGTCATGTAATTGTTTTCGGCGGCTGCGGCAGCCTCTTGATTATGCTCTTTATAGAGTCCGGCCATTCATCGAAATCGAATCCATGTCTTGCTAGGAATCCGGCGGCCCACCTGCTTATCCCATGGCCGACACATCCAGTCCAGATCTCCCGGCCCCTAGCCTCCTTTATTCTAAAGTTCTTCACGTAAAAATCCCTGTGAACGCTGGCCGCTGTTATTTCAAGCCACTCGGCCTCCTCTCTCGGGCCCCGATATGGCAGATAAACCTCAACATCGAGTGTCGGTATCCTGTCTATATGCGAGACATCTATCAGCCTCTTTGAAGCCTCTTGGGGCGAGAGGTAGAATGGGGCTCCTGCAACCAGCCTCCACTCCATGTCCAGATCTTTCTCAAGAACGTCTATCGTCAGATCGGCCACCCTGTTCCTCAATTCTATCACCTGATCTGGTGCTCCGAGAAAGACCATCTCCATCCTGAGGAACTCATTCGTCCTCACAAGGCCCTCAACGCCCCCAGCCTCATTTCTCCAAGTCCATCCACCCATGACCTCGTAGGCTTTGACCGGTAGATCCTCGAGCCTGACAATCTCCCCGCTGAAGAATTGGTAGAATGCTGTGCACTGAATCGCCTCCATAATATATTCTGGCTCTCCGAGAATATTCTTCAACAGGTCCGTCCGAAGCTCCCTTCTAAGCTTAAACTCTCTCTTAAACTCGTCGAAGGCTGATGGATCCCTCGGCGGGACACATACATAGAAGACCCCATCGGGTAGATGCTCTATATATGTTGTGAGCTTCTTGTAAACCTCCATCGGCACAAGCCTCGGGAACATCCACTCCTCGAATCCGAGGGGCCTTGCTACCCTCTCTATGAGCAGCTGGATTATCGCTCTTACTAGGGCTGCCATCGGGGGCATGTAGATCCACTGACCCCTGCCGGGATATCTCTTCACCCATCCTCTCCTCTCCGCTTCGACAGCGACATCAACTTCGAGCTTATGCAGTTTCTCGGTACCCCTCCTCAAGACCGTCCCAAATGGCGCAAGCTTCTCGCCCTCGACGCGTGCCTCCTCAACCCTGACAAGCTTAATCGCCCTATCAACAATCCTATCCTGAAGATCATGCTCCGTCAGGTTGTGGAAGGAGAGGATCAGATCTCCATTCGACTCGCTTACCTCCGCCATCCCCTCCAAGAGCTCCTCCGCCCTCTGCCTCCCCACATGGCCGCCGCTGATCCTCACCTCCAAGCTCTCCACCAAGACACGTCTAACACCAATCCTCTTGGACCCAACCCTCTGGGCCAAGATATTCTTCAGCCTGAGAAGGGCATCATGTGCTCTAAGGCTCCTCCCAGACCTGATCGAGACCCTGAGCACGCTTCCCTCAACACTCCAGCCCATCAGCTCAGCGGACTCCTCGCCATACTTCTCCGCACCCCTTCTAAGAAATTCCCCGAGCTCATCAAACGCCTCCCTGATCTCCTGCATAGCACCACTTGCATCCGAGCTTAGCTCAATCCTGCCCGAGAGCTGAAATCTGAGGCTCATCCAAGCTCCATCATTCCCCCAATTAACAGCAATATCAATATTCGCCCGGTGCCCCTTCGGCGATTTTCAGGGTATAACGGAGCAGCTTGCAGACCCGCGGCAGAATCAAAGTTTAATTAAGTCCTGAGTGCATTTCTCCACTAGAGGGAGTGGCATGTCCTTCAGGATGAAGTTGCCGAGCGCTGACTACTTCTCAGACCTACTTAAGGCCATAAACGCGGTCGCCGATGAGGGGACATTCAAGGTCTCGGCTGACGGAATGAGGCTTGTTGCCATGGATCCAGCTCACATATCCCTCGTCGACTTCGAGCTCTCCAGCTCAGCGGCCGAGGAGTATGAGTGCAGCGGCGAGTTACAGATCACCGTGAATATCTCCGAGCTCCTGAAGCTATTGAAGTATGTTAAGAGCGGCGAGAGCCTAACACTCTCATATAGTGAGGGCGAGAGAAAACTTGACCTGATAATCATAGATGCAACAGGATCCAAGCAAAGGATTTTCACGTTTAACACGCTTGAGACCGTTGAGGCTAGGAGCGTTACCCCAAAGCTCACGTTTGACGCGAAGGCCAGGATAAGCTCGGCGGCGGTGAAAGACGCTATAAGAGACTGCAAAGCCCTTAGCGATTATGTGAAGATAACAATAAGCCCAGATGAAGTTATCCTCTTCGCTAAGGGGGAGCTCGGCGGAGCCCAGATAAAGTTCTCGAGACATGGGGCCGCGATATACGAGATAGTGGCGGATAAGGAAGTCTGGGCACACTTCAGCATAAACTATCTCGAGAAAATCGTGAAGGCGGGCTCGGCACTCAGCGACGAGATGACCATGGAGCTGACCACAAATAAGCCGATAAAACTCGGGTTCCCAATACCATCCGGGAGGCTAGAATATCTCGTAGCCCCGAGAATCGAGGGGGCATAAGGGCGCCCAAGCCTATAAACAGGCCATAATTAACCCTAAATAC
>Ga0080004_1067620_pt1 | contig 43827 bp, 44 predicted proteins | sample WasSprMetagenome_FD_69207 | JGI IMG/M metagenome (GOLD analysis project Ga0080004, IMG submission 69207) | Sulfidic aquatic microbial communities from Washburn Spring, Yellowstone National Park, USA - WS (SPADES assembly) (version 2) | ecosystem: Environmental > Aquatic > Thermal springs > Hot...
TTGGCAGGTCCGTAAGCGAGGAGGTCAATGACTTATTGCGGAAGCGTTTGGCTGAGTTTGAGGGCACGCAGCAACAAGCCTATGAGACTGTTGAGTATGAGGCTCTGAAGCGTGAATACGCCAAGCTCTTTGATGAGGTTGAACGCCTTAAGGCTGTGCTTAAGAAGGCTGGATGTTACGATGAGCTGTTAAGCTTGGTTCGCGAATTGGGCTTAGACTTCGGCGACCTACACAACATGTGGGATATCGTGCCAAAGCTTATGCAAAGCTGGGAAGACCGCGGACAAACCCACCTCTTCATAAATCTGCTGGAGAAAACCAAAAGGAAAAGAGAACTGGAAAGAGAACTCACAGAAACCAGGATGGCAATGTCGCAGAAACCTACACGAACAGCGGTTCCGCATCTTAGAATATGAAAAATTTGCCCCGGGGCAAAAATTGCTTAAAGCTGATCCTGAACTTGTAGCACAAGTTATTATAAAAGGTATTGAAACTCGTTAATCATGTTGAGAATTTCGTTTCGAATTTTATGGCCTTCCGTTCTTCCCTTTTCTGATAAGCTGTAAAGGTAACCATGACGCCCAGGAGAAACTTCTTTCAATACGTCTACTAGCCCTAGTTTTACTAGTCGCCTTAAGCTACGGCTAAAAGAAAAGTCTACAGATCCACGGATGTAAACCTGCTTTTTGTCTGGAAGCTGGCGGACGGTAATAGCTGACGGTTTTATGACCATTAATAGGCTGCCCTTAGTCATTTGTGGTACGCTTTTCTTGACCAGTTCATCAGAACTTATTTCACCTTTCATGATTTTCGCAAGCATTTTCACGTCTTTTTTATGCCAAATTTCCACCTTGCCCTCAAAAAATTTCGGATCCAACTCCGCCTTAAGCAATGTCAAAAGAATCTTTTTCATCTGAACGCTGAGTCTCAAAGGCTTACCACCCGAATACTGCTTTTAAAAATAGCATACATTTAGCACTTGTTGTATCATAGCTTGAGCCACGATACAACTAGTTCTTATTGTATTTTACCCCGGGGCATAAAGCTCAACGGCAACTCTTCTTGCCTCCTAATATTGTTCAGCTTGTGTTAATGTAAACTTTTGCTTGCTCTGTTTTCTTCGTTTTATATTTTTTAGGTGTGGCTTGTTGTCTGGGCGTTCACTGTAATTTTTGTGTATTTATCTAGTGGGTGAGCAGTAAGCGTGCAAGTTCCAAAAGTTGAAGAGAGGCGAATTATATGTTCATGGAAAAATGGCTATGCTCAATATTCTTTGACGTTGCCTAAAAAATTTGTTGAGTCCCTAAAGGCAAAGAAGGTAACAAGCCTTTATGTAATTTACAATGGTGTCCTCATAGCTTTTCCAGCAAACATTGTTTCAAAGGATGAGTTGATCGCGCTTCTGAACCTTCAAAATGAACTTGAAAAGCTGCTTGCCAAGGGGGTCTAGAAAGATGGGGGAGAGGGAGGAAGCCCAAAAGATAAATACGCTGACTGTAAAGGCTGAGGCTTTCAAATATTTCGAACATGGCTTTAATGTTGTTGCCGTATTTTTAGAGCAGCGCATTGATGGTAAAGTGATTAAGAAGCCTCTTGTTGAATGGAGCAGGTGGCAAAAACAGAGGCAAACTTTTGAGGAGTTTGAGACTCAACCATGGCAAAATGCGGATGGCTTTGGCATAGTTTGCAGTTGGCCAAACAAGGACGGCTTGTTTTTGGCAGTTGTTGATTACGACGTAAAGAAGGTAAGTGAAGAGACTAAGCAGAAAGGGAGGGCGCTTTTAAGGAATTTTCTTGTTACACAGATGGAACAAACAGTTTCAGGAGGACTACACTATGTTTACTTGAGCAGGGTTAAGCCGTCTCCAATAAGCGAATATCATGACACCCATGCATTGGAGCTTATCGCGGGACCAAAAATTTGCGTTATGGCTCCAAGCAAAGGCTATGTGAGGCTTAACGACAACCTGCCTACAGTAATCGAAGACGCCGAAGACCTTTTCTATAAGGCTTTAGAGGTAACTGACAAACGTGAAGATACAAACAAGGGCGTAAACACAAATGTTTTGCAGAAATGGCTTGAACAGCTTAAACCGCATCTAGAAATAGCAGGCGAAGGAAACCAATACTTTTACGCGCATTGTCCATTTCATAAGCCCGACAACAATCCCAGCTTCGCAATTCACAAAACTAAATTTTACGCAATTGATTATCATGATGGAAAAGTTTACAGCTTAAAGGAGTTGGCTGAGGCTTTATGTATAAGGCTCCAAGGAGCAAACAGTATTGAAGAGGTTGAGTATAAACAAGAGGAGAAAATTAACCTCTACAATTTAGCCAAAAAAATATTAGAAGAAATACCGATAGTCACAGACATTCGCACTTATTTAATGTTCCGCTGGAACGGCAAATGTTGGGTTGACGATGCTGAAGGCGTCATACATAAACACCTCGTAGAATTGGAAGGCGAAAATTACAAGCCCTATCACTTAACGACTTTAACGCAAATCGTTCAAGCGTTAACGTTCCAAAACGGATTAGAAGAGCCGCCGCATAATCTGATATGTTTTGAAAATGGCGTTTTAGACTTAGCCACTATGGAGCTCAAGCCGCATACTCCTCAACTATTTTTCCGCAACATAATCCACGCCGAATACAAACCAGACGCTAGGGCTGAGGAGTTCCTGAAGTGGCTTAACGAAATGTTACCTGAAGAGGATGCACAGAAATGCGTCCAAGAAATTTTTGGTTATTGCTTGCTTCGTGGCTATCCATTTCATTTCATATTCTTTTTGGTCGGTCCTGGGCGAAACGGAAAAGGAACACTTGTGCGCACCTTGATAATCCTATTAGGGAAAGAAAACTGTGTAAGCATTCCTCTTGAAAGGTTACCTGAAAGGTTTCAAGCAACCAACCTTATTGGAAAATTGGCTAACGTTGTAAGTGAACCTAAAACCACTTTGGTTACCACGGAAACCATTAAAATGCTTACAGGTGAAGACCTCATAACAGCAGAGTTCAAGAATAAACAGAAAACTGTTCAGTTTACCAATTATGCTAAGCTCATTGTGGTGGCTAACAGGCTTCCGCCTATAAATGATTCAAGCCTAGCATGGTGGGAACGTGTAATAGTTGTAGAGTTTCCAATAACAATTCCAGAGAACAAGCGAATACCAAACATAGAAGAGAAATGGCTTAATAGCCCTGAAGAGCAAAGCGGAATAATCAACTGGGCTTTAAAAGGCTTGAAAAGACTTCTTGAAAATAAGCGGTTCACACGAAGCGAAACAATGCTCAACGTTGTAGAACAATACAAGCGCTGGAGTCAACCAGCACAATATTTCTTGGACAAATATTGCGCTTATGGATCTAACCTATGGGTCACAAAAAAAGCATTATATGAAGGGTTTAAACTGGTGTGCGAAGAAGAAAGCTTACCCATCGTAAGCGAAGAAGTGTTCTCTCGAGAAGTTAGGAAAAAGCCCCGGGTTATGTTAGTTAAGAAACGTATTGGCGGCGAAAACCAGCGAGTATGGATTGGGATAAGCGTTAAAGAAGAACCGGGGCAGGTGGGGCAAGTGAGGCAAGTTTTTCTCTCTTCGAAAAAAGCTGAAGCAAAACAGGACAATAACAAAGAAAGCATAAATTTTAAGAGTAAAGAGGAACCAGCCCCACCTGTCCCAGTTGCCCCAACATCAACTTCTTCTAATGATGAACCGTCGCACCTTGAGCAGACACCAACCCTCTACAAGTTAAAAGATCCAGACATGTTTCCTACCGAGAAATGCTTTAAATGCGGTGCAAAGCCCGTCGCTTTTCAAGTGAATTATCCTGACGGATCTTGGGAACTATTATGCGCAAAATGTACAAGTCAACTTTACACGTGCAGATCATGTTTAACTAGAGAAAACGTTGAGCGAATTTTCAATGCCCTTGCAGAGTTAACTCATTTGAAGAGTTTAGCTCATGAAAGCGAATTAGTAGCGGCTACGGAATTACCATTCGAAGCCGTCATGGCGATACTTGAACATCTACAGCGCGAAGGCAAGGCTTTTTCAACGGGCAACGGTTTCTGGAAGGTGGTTTAAACGTGACTGAGGCTGAGGAACACGATTCTCTTCCGCATGAATCTCTTGAGGCTTCAGGCTCGTCAACGCAGTCTTCTAAATCGCCTCAGCCAATATGTTGCCCAAACTGCGGTTCTACGAAACTTTACAGAGATGGACTGAGATACCTCAGCGACGGCACCATCGTTCAGCGTTGGCTATGCAGAAACTGCGGATACCGCTTTACAGATCCCAACCATAACGCTAAAACCGGATGGAGAAATCTTCCATCCGGCTTAAATTTGCCTTTTGGCTTATTTTATTCTTGCCAAGGGAACGATGACCCAGTCGGGCGAGTGCCCTCCGCCAGAAAGGCGGTGCAAACCTTGGCCACAGTAGAAAAGCAAAATGAAAAGCGGGCTGCGGGAGCCACAGAGACAAATACAATGGCAACGCTCATCTTAGATTACGCTTGGAACGTTAAAAAGCGCGGTCTTGCTGAACAAACTATAAAGCAGCGTGTATGCAGACTTAAGCAGCTGGTCAAAAGAGGCGCTAACCTCCTAGATCCAGACAGTGTGTTGACGGTTTTAGCTACGAGCAACTGGACCGATTCAAACAAACGTGTATTTATAGTAGCCTACAAAAGCTTCGCTAAAACATTTAATATAGCGTTTGAACCGCCAAAAACAAGGGTTGAAAGGAAACTGCCTTTCATCCCGACTGAGGAAGAACTTGATCAGTTAATCGCTGGCTGCGGCAAGAAAACAGCGACTTTTCTTCAAGTGCTGAAAGCCACAGGCGCCAGAACTGCAGAGGCGTTAAAATTGAAGTGGATCGATATCGATGAAAAATCATGTATTATCAGAATTAACAACCCGGTTAAAGGGAGTTTGGCTAGAGCTATCAAAGTATCTGCAGAAACAATTGCCATGATCAACGCGTTACCTAAAACAAGCGAATACGTATTCAACACAAACCAGTATACTTTACGTGCAAATTTCTACGATCAACGCAAAAAGATTGCAAGCAAACTTCAGAACCCACGATTACTGCAGATTCGCCTCCACACCTTTAGACATTGGAAGGCTACCATGGAATACCATAAAACCAAAAACATCAAATGGGTGCAGCAACTTCTCGGGCATAAAAAACTTGAAAACACAGATTTCTACACGCAGTTAATAAACTTTGAAAGCGACGAATACCATGTGGCTTACGCCAAAAACTTAGAAGAAGAAAGCAAATTAATAGAAGCTGGCTTCGAATATGTAAGGTACAGTGAGAAGGATGGCGTGGCCATATATCGGAAAAGAAAGTAGAGTAGTATAGTTCAGGGCTCCGGTAGTATAGTCCGGTCAAGTATAGCGGCCTCTCGAGCCGCGGACCCGGGTTCAAATCCCGGCCGGAGCATTACACCAAAAGTATAAATTCCCTTTTTTCTTCAATATTACCCATGCAAGGCAAGCATGACATTTACGGTCAAGAGCGTTTGCTTAAGCGGGCTGAGATGAGCCTCCATAACCCTCTTTCTGAAAGGAACATCCGGCTCATAAGGGATTTTGAAAAGGCTCTGTTTTCTGAGGGCTTAAGCGCTGCAAGGGTGAAGAAGTACCTTGACCATCTCAGGAAGATTGGAGAGTGGCTTGGCAAGAACCTTGATGAGGCTGGGAAGGAAGATATTGAGGAGCTTGTTTATAGAATCGAGAGGAGCGATTACTCGCCGTACACTAAGCATGATTATAGGGTTGTTTTAAAACGCTTTTACCGTTGGCTAAGGAAAAGCGAAGATTACCCCGAAGAGGTTAAGTGGATAAGAACCACGTTGAAGATGAAGGATGAACTTCTGCCAGAGGATCTCCTCTCAGAGGAGGAAGTGATGAAACTTGTCGAGGCTTGCAGCAACCCACGGGATAAAGCCTTCATTATAACGCTTTACGAGAGCGGAGCCAGAATAGGCGAGTTAGGCTCCATGAAAATCAGCGACGTAGTTTTCGAAGAGAGCTACGCAAGGCTTATGTTACAGGGCAAAACAGGCTCCAGGAGGGTTGTAGTTGTCGCCAGCCTCCCCTACCTCCAAACATGGCTACAAAACCACCCTCTGAAAAACTCGCCAAATGCTCCACTATGGGTTAATCTCGGAACCGTAAACAGGTTTGAAGCCATGAGCTACCCTGCATTAGCGAAAATCCTAAAGGCTGCAGCTGGAAGGGCTAGGCTAAAAAAGAAGGTTCACCCTCACAAGCTGAGGCACAGCAGGGCAACCTTCCTCGCAAAGAAACTTACCGAAGCGCAGATGAACCAGCTTTTCGGATGGAGACAAGGCTCGAAAATGCCAAGCACATATGTACACCTTTCAGGAAGAGACGTGGACGACGCCATACTCGGCGTCTACGGCTTAAAAAAGGCAGAAGAGGAAAGATCCAAACTCACACCGCGTATTTGCCCGAGATGTAAAGCCACAAATGCTTATGACGCTAGGTTCTGCATGAAGTGCGGCTTAGCCCTGGACGTGAAAGCTGCATTCGAAATGGAGGAAGCAAGAACCACGGCGGACAACATCATGAACATTTTAATGAAAGATGAAGAATTCAGGAAAATGCTAGCCAAAAAACTTAGACAGCATGGAATTTCAACATAAACTCAATCATAAATACGCACACCATATCGGTGAATGCTTCTTCATGAACCAGAATCCCTAAGCATTTTTAGCAACTCTTTAATCCAAAATGGGAGCCTCTGCCAAACATCAGGGCTTACATTCATCTTCTCGAAACGCATGCGCTTTTGCTCCTTCACTAGCTACGCCTCAGTAAATGCTCGCAGATAAACCACAAGAATTTTCTGCCGCTAACAAAGGACACTATCCTTTGTGAGGCCCAGCAAAGGACAGTATCCAAAAACGGACATATCTGCTTTGCAATGCACTTTGCATACAGTCTTCACAAGCTTTATATTTTCTTAAGAAAATTTTAAGAAGTAACCATGTATGGTGAAATGTATGGGTAAGAAAGAGTCTGATTATGCTGTTTATAAAATCCCAAAAGATTTGGATGAAGAAGTCACCAAAGTCGTCGGGAAACACGGCTACCGTAGCAAAACAGAGTTCGCCAAGGATGCTATTCGAAGACTTTTACTTGAATATAAGGTAACTGAAGAAAGCAGCCGATAATGATAGATTCATAAGCCACACTTTAGCCCGGCGCATATATACTCTCAAACCATTAATAGTCTCCTTTGTTTTCGCGTAAAGTTTATATGTTTACCTTTGTGGATACATACATGGTACCAAATGCAGAGCAACATAAAAATAAATGAAGGTTACAGTTCACCAGAAATTAAGATCGGTGAAAGCATTATTCAAAATTTATCTTTGAAATCACTCGTTCCCATGGAATTAAGTGTCCGATTAACAATTGACGAAGCCGAAATTGAAGCCCTTGCTGAAAGCGTTAAGATACACGGGATTCTGGAGCCTCTTCTGGTTCGTCCCACAAGTATCGCAGAGGGAAAATTTGAAATCATCTGTGGCAACCGCAGGTTTATAGCTGCCCAGAAGGCTGGGTTAAAGGCTGTTCCATGCATAGTCAAGATGATGAACGCTTGTGAAAGCATGGAAGCTACATTGGTCGAAAACATACAACGCGAAAACCTTTCAGACTATGAGTTAGGCAGATGGTTTAAGCTGATGATGGAGAGGTTTCCAGACAGATATCCAAGCCAGCAAGCTATAGCTGACGTTTTCGGGTTGAAGGCTGATGTTCAAGTGGCTAGACTGATTAAACACTATGAGTTTTTGGAGCAGATGAGTACAAAGCTTCCTGCTAACATCCTACCCCGGGGTAGGATGTTGCCTGAACGCCTTACTCGTGAGGTTAGGCGCGTCCAAGAGGACATTCAGCCCAAGCTTGTTGAGTATTTGAGCGAGCATGAACGTTCTGTGAGGGATGTTGCTGGCGTGGTTGATGTTCTGCTGGAAACTCCTGAATACTTGCGTGAGAAAGTGCTGAACGTTGTGTTTAAGAAAGATTTGAATGCGCGGGAAACTGCTGAGCTGGTTAAGGTGCTTTCAGCTCACAGTGTCATTATAGGAGAGAAGCCATCTGAAGGGGAGAAACTGAAGACGCCAGAGAAGCTGAAGAAACCTAAAGAAGGCGAAGGCGTTACTGTGCCTGAAGGCCCAGAGCAGAAGCCGGAAGAGCCTAAACTGCCCGAAGGGACTCCTGAACAGTTGGACAAACTTGCCGAAGAAATTAAGGCTAAAGGGTTGCAGCAGAAGTATGACAAAGCTGGGCAAATATACATTTTCCTTTCTAATTATTATCCGCAACAGATTATTGATGCTTTCACAGATCACATTCAGCTTGAAAGGCTCACGGAAGAAAAGGCAGTAGCCATGATGAAAGACATCGTGGCTGAAATGTGCGATCGCCTCACAAACTATGGCAGGAAACATGAAGTGTTAGACGAAATATTTGAAACAGTGGTTAAATGGCATTGACTCCGCCTTTATCCATCCTCAGGTTTCTTTTTTCTCTAAAATATGTATGCGGAATATCCGACATTTCAATTCTCGCCCAAGAAATGGGCTGCGATGAAGAAACTGTGGAGTTTGTTGACAAGGCTTTAAGGCAACATCTCAAACGGAAGATAGGCATAATAAATCGTGAACGCCTTGAACTTGTCTGTCCAGAGTGTCTTGAGGCTAAAGTCTATTACGATCATGAAAGGACGGAGCGGGTTTGCGGAAACTGCGGATACGTTTTTGATGAACCAACGGATTTTGATGAAAGCTTGCCCTACGACACCACATATGCTTTAACCAGCGATTTAGCCTATGACAAAAGCCTCGGAGGCACCTTGAACAGTAAAGCCCTCATGCGAGTCATAGCTCAGAGCTCTGTGAACAACGAGTTGGCGAAAGAGGGTAATCTGCATCTGGGTTTAAGGGCTCGGATGATTAAAACAATTGCGGAACAGTTTGAGCCTCCAGTATTGAGGGCGGCTCTAAAAAGAGCTTATGAATTGAGCCGAATCCACCGTATGGATTCTGACAAGGTGTTCAACAACCTTTTGGGTAGAAAAGTGCGGGAGGGATTTCTGATCTGTGAAATGCTGAACAAGCCCACTAGAAGATTAGCTGGAACATGCTTCATGTTGGCGTTGCGAATGACTGGAAAGAACGCTTTGGCCGACGAGTTTGAGGCTAGGGAAAAGAAGAAGATCAACTATAAATTGATGGCCATGATTGTGGAGTTGGACACCTTCCTTCGCAACTTAGATAAGTCCCCGCCTAAACCCTATATCCTTACTTTCGCCATTAGCAGCTTGCAGTAGCTTCTCTTTTTCCACTTTTCTATTTTCCTATTTTTCTATAAGAGGGAAGCCTCCGTGCAGGAGCAAGAAGAGAAAATAATCAATGTGCCCATTTCACAGGAGATTTACCGTAAACTTTTCCAGCGTAGAGTGGAAACAGGCGTTCCAATTTACAAGCTTTCAGAGCTTGTCTTCAAGTTTGGAAGCTTCATACTTGACAACTTGGACAAGGAGACTTCTTACCGACTGTCGGACGACGCTGACACTTTGCTCCACGGCAAGATTTTCCGCGACAAGCTCGCCAAGAAATGCTTTCCAGCTCCCGACTTGGAAGCATTGGATTCCATCATAATGCGTGCGGAGGCTTTCCTCACAGAACGTGGAAAAGGAGAGAAAAGAAAATGAAAACTGTTCAGATGCCTAAATGGGTTGCCGTCTGCCTCGCCCTTTCAGCATTAGCAAGCCTTTGCCTTACAGCCCTAGCCCTAACCAGCTACACCCTTGTTAAGCCTTTCATCGTGTCCATAAGCACAGCCCCTTGTCCCCTAACGGTTCAAAGCTTAAGCTTCGCCTACGATCCATCACAGAACCAATATACGCAGTGCAACATGCAGATTTCCAATTCTGGCGCTTCGGTTTCGGCGACAGTCCATGTTTACTTGAAAAACTCAACGCAACAGACAATAGCCGAGGGACAGCTAACCCAAACCTTCGCTTCTGGCACAACTTCAATCAGCGTTCCACTCACGTGGGTTCAAGGCGAAACCGCGGACAATGTGGCTGGGGGCTACGTTGTAGTGCAGCCCACTTAAAAAGGGGAAACTGAAAGGCGATGTTTCCAGACGGTTTAGACCAGATGCTTCCGATAGTGCTGTTAGCCTTGGCTGTGGGTTGCGGTGCTCCAGCCCTAATATACTTGGCGTTTCATGGAAACTTACGTGAGAAGCCGAAGGAGAAGGCTGAACCTAAAAAGCCGACGAAGGAAGAGCTTTCAAAAGTTGTAGGCTACATGGACGCTTACGAGCATATGCCCGTGCCTGTTAAGGGCTACATCTACGTGCCCATAGACTTTCTCGAGGAAGCTTTGAAGCGGACGGGCTACGTTCCAGCTCAAAAGGAAAATGCGAAGTCCGAGGAAGCATCGTCCAAGCCGTCTGGGAAACCGCTTATTAGGAGAGTGGGTGAATGAGCGACAGATACAAGCGTAAACTTCCCGAGTGCTTCGGAAGCTATGGCTTTTCAGACGACTGCTCCGGTTGCGATGTTAAGGGCGAGTGCGAAGAGGTAACCGACGAAATAAACGAAGATGCGGAGAACCCGGATTGAAGAAGCTACTTTTACTTTCCATCTTTTTCTGTTTGTTTGCAATGCAATTATCTGCCGTTAACGCGCAAAGTGAACCTTACGCTTTCAGCTTTAGGCTTCCAAGCTACGAGCTTTACGCCCCAGCAAAAATCATAGTAAGCTTTGTTTACACAAACAACGTTTCAACTAACGTGCGTACTTTAGGCACAAGCCTTTACAAGGTAACCACAAGCCCCGTTCAGGTGGTCTTTGAAGCTGAAGCCTTCGACGTTTACACCATAGACGTGCTAATAGAATACACTATTCCCGTGAACCAAACCGTCATTATAGGGTTGTATGAAGGGGGAAGGGCAGCTAAAGGCATAGAGTTTGACACTTCTGCAAGCCGAATCTACCTTTCCATGCGAGTCAGCGTTGTGGAAGCGCCAACTTTCCCAACAGCCGAGCAAATAGCAGACGCTATGGCGAATTGGCTTCAGAGCTACTTAAGCGAATACACAGCCCAGCAAACCATAACCATAAACAAGATGGGTGAGACTACGCTTGTAATCGGCGTTCTAGCCGTTATAGGCTTCGTGGTCAGCATAGCTGTTTTAGTAGCTGTTTTTTACGTGCATAGTCGCGTAGCCGAGTTAAGCGAGTGGGGCATACGCCACGAGTCTGAACACAGCGAAGAAGGAGGTTAAACTGCATGGACGGCATCGACTTTTTTGAGTGGATTCCCAATGTCGCCATCGGACTTTTGGCTTTCATTATTGTTTTGGCTGTGTGGATCATTTGGCGGAACATTGCCCCAGCAGCCCCAGGCATTAGCCTCGGCTACTACGAGATTGTGGGCAGATACGCTGGACAGAAAATTATCAAGCGTATAAAGGGCACTCTTGTTGACGCTACAGCGCTTTTCCTTAATCCGCAAATAGAAAACGCGTTCCTGGAGATACTGAAAGAGGACGTAAACGAGATTGAGGCAAGAACCAAAGAGAAGATGGACGACGTAAAAAAGGCATTAGAGAACGCGAACCTTTCAAACACTTGCAGAATCATCGTTACGAGAGAAAAAATGTTCACCAAACATGTGCTGATACAATACGGTTACGTTGACAAGCCCTTAAACGCTTATGCAGCCTATGACCCCCAAGCTAAATTCACCTTGGGCTTCGGCTTCCTAACACAAGGCGTCATAACAGGCGAAATCCACACGTTGCCCCAGCCTTGGCAAATCTACAAGCTCGGCAAGGTCCATGTGCATCTTTTCAAGCCTGACACGCTGAAAAACGAGTCGGAGGAAAACCCGCCTGAACATTTAGCTAAACTCGCCCTATACGCACCCGCTACGGTTGAGCTTACACAGATAATTAAGGCGAAAGACGAACAGTTGAAAGAGAAGCAACGGGAACTGCTTAAGGCTGGAAAGGAAAAGTCAGCACAAGCCACATTGGTTGACGGCCTTCTAACGGCGATTCAAGCGTTCACAACCAAGCTTAAGCCAGAGGAAAGCGTAATCGGTAAAGGCTTCGACCTAATGGACTTCGTGACTCTCGCGCTTCCAACGCTGCTGGGCTACTTGATTGCGGAGAACATGGGGACAAACCCGCTTGTAGGCGTTTTCTTCGGCTTGTTCCTAGGCGCTTACATAATCTTCAGAAAAAGGTGAAACAATGAGCCTAGAAGCCACCTTGACTGAGGAGCTACAGAAAATTGACGACGCACAACAAGAGCTAAAGAAAAGCGTAAGAGCCCTCAGAGATTTCATCCTATCTGAAGATTTGTTCGTTGATTATGTCGAGTTTGAAAAGGTATTAAGTGATTTCCAAGACAAAGTTGTAACTTTGGTTGAGATTACAACTTCTCCGCAAGCTCTCATCCAGCAACTTCAGCAAGCCATGGTACAAACGGGACAACAAGCTCCAAAACAAACCCAGACAACTTTGACGCTTCCTTCAGATTTTACGCTTGAAAAGGCTCTCATTTGCGTGGTGTCCGTCGTTGGTTGCAGTATCACCGTTGAACAGAGGTTACTTCCGCCGTTAACCATCCTGTTTGTTGTAGGTGCATGTTTAGCTCTTGCCTTTTCCCAGCAGCTTAAAGGCATAATTGAGTCCGTCTTTAGGAAAGAAGAGGAAAAGGCTGAGGAAATAGCGCCAGAAAACCTTGAAGATTGGGTTAACGAGAGTATAGCGCAGATCCGAAGTCAATACATGTCGGCGCGTTTCCTTATGAAGGTTCAGACGCAAACAAAGGAAACTTTGCCTTCACAGTTTAAGGATTTAGGCTTAGATGAAGCCCTAATCAGCCGAGAACAATACTTCAAAGAAACTTTGCCCCACGAGTTTATCTCTCGGATAGAACGCATAATGGTTGCTTGCGACAGAAGCATTTGGAGTCGCAAAACGCTCATAGTAACTTCCCTAGTTCAAGCTCAAGCCGTTCCTCAGCGTATGTAAGAGTAGGTCAAAATGGAAGAGCTTGAAGGTGTAAACCCTCCGATCCTACTTGACAGTGCTAACAAGAGGCTTGTTGAAGCCACGGCAGGTAGAGGCGGGCTTGAAGCTTTGTGCCAATTCCTAGACCAGATTGATTGGATTCCAGAGCTATCCCCGTTGAGGCATAGTATAAAGGTGAACACGGTTTTCTTCGAGTCTGCTTTAAGCATGTGTACGAAAGAGATGCTGAAAAGACCTTTAGCGGTTAGGAAAAAAGAGGTGAGCGAACTTCTTGGGGCTACGTGCCAGAAATGCGAGTTTGAAACTACACTTCAGAGTTTGCCTATCTACCGTTTCAAATGTCCACGATGCCACATGCGGCTTACGCCCGTTATTGCCGTTGCTATACATCAGTTAGTCGCCGAAAAAATCGCTGTTACTCCAGAGGCAGCCCTGATGTATGTGGCGTACGAAAAGCTTGCCAAAGCTTATGTTGACGCTTACAAGGCTATGAGTTTAGCCTTAACAGACATAGCCCGAATTTTCAGCTGGGCAAGTTTCCGCGTTGATAGGCGTCTTTTAAACTATTTGGAAAGCTACTTTTTCGGAAGGTTGGCTGGCGAGCAGAAAATAGCCCGTGAAGAAAAAGAGTGTTTGCAGTTTATGGTCCGAGGCGGCCTTGCCAGCATTCCGTTGGAAGATGCTGAGAGGCTTTTACGGTTAGGCATCCGAGTTGTCAAGTATGGTTACTTATACGAGGTATTGCGGGCTGTAGGAGCTGATATTCACTATCGGGAAACCTTGACGGAGTTTGGAGAGCTGTATAATCAGTTGAATGCCAGGATACGGTCAGCCTTGAAGCTTGTCTATGCTGCTGAAGCTATGAGGCGAGTGCGCATAAGAAAATCTCTTGTAGGCTATTATGCGCCATGCTTAAAAGCGCCGAAGTCAAGTTGGCAGTCTGGACAGCTTGCGGGCGACATAATCCTCGAGCCCGTTTACCGAATGCCCGTTTTTCCAAAAGCTGATTTCGGCGCCATCCAAACTGTTTATGGACGTCTGGGCTGCGGAAAAACTTTCCTCTTAAGTAGCCTAATATGCTACTCGTTTTCCGCTAGACGTGAAACCGTGTTCATTCCGTTAAACGACAAAAGCAACAGCTACAGCCTCGCTTCCATACCTTTTTTCGCTTACAGTAGAAGCACGTCTAAACTGCTGAAAACTTTGGAGTTGTTAGGCGTTGAGCCCCAAGGGGTGCCCGTCATAACCGTGGATGTGTTGCGTAGGGGCGAGAAAGTGGAAGATGTGCGTAGGCATCCGCCCACAATATACGATAGAATATTATACGTGGAAAAGCCTACAGGCTTCCATGTTGACTTCCACGAACTTATGGATGAGCTTAAAGCTGTGGCTGAAGGCTACGGTTACAGTCAGCCCGTCGGAGTGATTGTTTTCAGAAACTTTCAACGTGAAACAGGTGAGGTTTACGTCGACGTTGAAATAGCCGCTAATGCCCTTCTCGAGTTTGATAAGTGGCGGAAGGGCAACATGAGCCGCCCTATGCGTGTTGTCCTGGACGAGGTAAGCTATATGGCTGCAAGCCACGCCATCAAATATGCGCCAACTAAGCTGATGGCTGGAGCCACTATAACGGACTTCATTAAAGAGTCTAGGCGTAATAATGTAAGCGTTGACGCAGCGACACAGATTCCCATCGAGATTATGAGGGAGCTTCGCAACGCAGCTACAAACGTTTTCTTCCGTGATTTAGCCGTGAGCAAGGACAAAATACGAAGTCCAATAGATTTTCTGCTCGAAAGTATGCAACTGCGGGATGACTCTTTAAAGCCCATTATCCGCGAGATGAACAACCGTGGGGCCCTTCCAAAGGGCTTCTGGTTCTGGCATCACCAGCCTGACTATGACATTCAGCTTATACGTCCTTGCCCACCAACTTTCTGTATATTCGACCCCGAAGCCCACAAATCTCCAAGAGAAATTTTAACCGCGTATGAGAAACAGACAGGCGAGAAAATCATGCTAAAAAGCTGGAATGAAGTGAAACAGCTTACGCCTGCAAAACCTTCGAGGGAAAGCTACTTTGATAAACGCTCTAAATTTTCCATTGAGCCAGACATCTAAAAAGAAAAAGGTTACTTAAAGATTTGCACTTGAATGTCGCAGAGCAGCGATGTTATACCGGACAACTCGATCTTTATGGGTAAGTTTCCGCTTGCAGACGCCGTTTTAACGCTTTGCAACCCATTTGAAAACATGGCTGTAGCAGTCACGTTTACGGTGCATGTTAAGGTGTAGTCGCCTGAAGCCCCAAGGCTATACTCAATATCGTCGGCCGTCAGCGAGAACTTCCACATTTCAAACCAAGCGCCTTTGCTCGGCAAATTGGCTGAAGCGTAAGTTTTCAGCATGTTCTCTTTGCGTAGTAAAACTCCTGTGTTGGATTTCACTTCCATAGGGCCTTTAAGCTCCAAACTTGTCATTTCGCCTACCCAGTCAAGCTGCACATAAGCACGCCAAGTGATGCTGCTTATTGGCTGATTTTGGACGTAAACGGTTAAGGGGAAAAGCGTGAACTGAATTTGACTCGGATGAATCTCTTGAGTTGAGCCGTCTGCAAAAGTGATTGTCATGCCTACGCCTATCTTCCCACCCGAAGATGCTGTTCCGCTTGGTCCTCCGTTGCCCGTTGATACTCCCTCGCGCCATTGAAAATTTTGGTAGAGTCCCGTGTAAAGTATTCCCACCAAAATTAGTAAGCCTATCAGCAGAAACGCAAACTTCTGATAGCTTCTAGATTTTGAGCGCAATCTTGTCACCATAAGAAAAATATTAGCCCTTCTTTCGCAAGGCGGAGATTAACGCTACTAGAGTTGGCCCAGCGAAGATTAGGATTATTACAAAGACTATGAGCAGAAGCCAGAATTGGACTAACGGGTTGCTGAGCCACGTTCCCAAAGCGTTAAGAAAGTCGGCTATAGGGTTGCCAGTAACAGTTATTGGAAGATGTGGGTTAAGGTTCGGCACTTCCCCTGTGCTGATGTAAACAGTCCATCTGCCAACGACGAATGAGTAAACCGTGAACTCAAGCATAACGCTTGGGTATTTCCAGTTGTGCCAAATTTGATAGTCATACCAGTTTATCGGTTTAAAATTCAAAAGGTCAATCCGCGTCCAATACTCGTTTCGGAAAATGGCTGTATCTAAACTTAATCCTTGATAGCTTAAAAGCGTCTGCTCCAAGTTAACAGGCGCGCCTCCCCGTGTATAGTATAAGCCTAAGGTTTCCCCTGCAGCTTTTGGGATTAAGTCCTGTGTTTTCTGCATATCCGGGTCGTTCAATATTGTTTTTCCATCTTTATCTATGGAGGCCCATGTATAGCTGTTCAATCCTATGTACGCTGGAGCAAAGAAAACTTGGTCTGGGTTCTCTTTGAAATACACAAAGGCTTTCGGCACAAGCTTAATCCAGATTTTCGTTCCGCCATAGTTTGGCTCCCAAGTTATAATGTTAAAATAGGTTGTATCACATGCTTCTGCCTCTGTCCCGCTTAACCAAATGTTGATTCTCCATGTTAGCCGATAACGCCACATCTCAAATTGATAGATTTTCTTAGCTTGAGTTCCATTAGAAAGCGTTACTAAACCCTGGTCAACAGTCCAACTGTAATGCTTAGGCTCTACATCTGTGTCTAACGTCATAGGCTGTTGCGTGGCAAGCAAATCGCACCATCCGTCATCTTTCACGTCTGGATCAAAATCCATACTGTAGCCGAAGCTCCAGCTTGACGCTTGCCTAGCCCAGCTTGGCTTTTCAGTAACACTACAATAACTGTTGTTGAAGTATAGGCTGTCAAACTGCGCCTCAAGACCTTGCGTTCCCGTTAAGAAGCCAATTTCTGAAAGCTGTGGCATAAAGCCTCCACGCGCGACAACCACAATGCAAATTAAAATTATCAGCAGAAGGGCTAATGCTCCACGCTTTTTCTTATTCACCCTCTAACACCAAAAGAAAAATGCGGTATTTCTCACTTGGGACCTAATGCCTCTATTCACTTTCTACGCTTTCATAGGATTAAAGGGGGCTAAAATCCCAATTCAAACGTTAGACCATTTCCCAAACAATTGGCGAGAACTACGCGATCTACTACTTGAAGTAGCCCGCAAAACCTACAATGATCACGCCACAATAGAAGCCCAATACACACTTGAAAAGCACGTTTCCACACGTGTTAAAGTCTGGAAGCCCCGCATGGGAAGCTACATTCCTAAACCATTTAGGCACAAAAGAAATTTTGAAGCCTTCTTTCACATGACTTACAACCAGTTAACAGATAACATAGAAATCAAACAGGCCATCTTTGCACCGAATCACATGATCTTGACTGAAGAATACCGCGCCATCGAGAAAGGCGTCAAATACCGTATTGCGCCCATCATCCCGCAGACCTTCAAAAGCTTCCTCGAAAACCCAAAGGCTGTTCTAGAAGAGCTTTCAGCCCTACGTTATCCAGACTACAGCAAAGCCTCACGCCTAAAATACGATAGACAAGCCTCAAAACGCAACTTAACCCATGTAAGAACTTACTTGCCTTGGGGCGAAAAAGTCCGCGAAGCCGCATGATCGCTGAATTCCCCAAAAATTTCTCTTATGGGCGGTGGAGAGTATCATGGTGCATGTCCTTCAATAGTATAGGGCTTGCCCATCTCCACCCACCCGACTCCTAACAGAATCATTTTTCCAACGGGCTTCACATTTGGAACGTCAAGAATTTAGAAGCCAACTTGAAGACTTAATGCCCGCCGAAGAATTACTGTTTCAACCTACACCTGGCTTTGGGTCATACTATGAGCCTTACCTTGACCATGCAAAGTCGCATCCAGCCAAAATGAACATGTGGCTTCTCGAATGGCTAATTAAAGCCTTCACCAAACCAGGCGAAACTGTATTAGACCCTATGGCTGGAAGTGGAAGCATGGGCGTAGTGGCAGCCTTACACGGCAGAAACGCCGTACAAGTCGAGCTGGAAAAGAAATTCTACGATTGGATGGAAAAAGCCAAAGGAAACATTGAAAAGAACGCTGCCATCCAGCAGAAAGGCTGGATAAAAAACATTTTAGGCGATGCAAGATGCCTCTCACAACTTCTACGAGATGTAGATATATGCATAACAAGTCCGCCTTATGCTGAAACCCACACAGGTGGCGGAGACCCTGAAAAACGCAGGAAACGCCTAATCAAAGCTGGACACAACCCTAAAGATTTTTTGGGTGGAAAAGCCCGAAACGCCGTTCTTAAACATTACACAGAAGTTGACACGGTTATTACGAGTCCACCTTACAGCGAAAGCATGACTAAACGGCGTAAGGGCTACACGGTTATTCCAGAATTGAAGAAAACAAGGGAAATGCCGCAAGACACGAAAGACGACAACATAGCCAACCTTCCCCATGGAACTGTTGCTGCAATTATAACTTCGCCACCTTATGAAAGGCAACACCAAGGAGGCTACGACACTCCAAAAATTAGGCATGGCTGCATAAAGGAAAGGCGACGTCAAAATTGGCTGCTCTACGGTTGACAGAACGGTTACGCATCCAGATGCAATAGACAACACGAAAGTATACGGAGAGATCTCGGCGATTATTACAAGTCCACCCTACGAAGCTTCGGTTTCAGATGGCAAGGAAAGCCCGTTGGTTGGTGGAGACGAGAAGAAGTATGGGCGATGGAGAAAAGGCACAGCTCGAAAGCATAGTTACACCAAACATGGAGAACCATGTAAAGTAGACACTGTAATCACTTCTCCCCCTTATGAAGGAAGCCTTGAAGGAACAACACGCCACACAAGGGGTGGAATAGCTTCACGTGATCCAACTTTAGCCCAGACGGGTTCTTATGCGACTGTTATGAGCTTCGGCGTGCCCGTTGGTTACTCGCCAAACCCGGAAAACATAGGCAACTTAAAGTCAAGCGACTGGGAGTATGAAGCGTTAGCTAAAGGCTTGATGAAGAATGGTAAGCCCACATATCTTTCAGAAATGTTAAAGGTTTATGCGGAAATGTATCGTGTGCTTAAGCCTGGCGGACTGGCCATAATCGTTGTCAAGCCTTTCATCCGCAACAAAAAAGTTGTAGATTTGCCTTACCACACGTGGCATTTAATGGTGAAAGTTGGCTTCCGTCTTGCAAAACTTTACAAGTTGAGGCTTAAGCAACATAGCTTCTGGAGAATCCTTCTATACAAAAAGCATCCAGAAGTGCTGGTAATCGCCCATGAATACGTGCTTGTCTGTCGGAAGCCGAGTTCTGAACCCAGCGATGTTAAACCGCAAATAAGTCCGCTTGACTTTGTGGTTGAAATGGTTGCGAGGAAAACCGCCCTTAAAATAAGGGCTTAGGGTTCCGTCAGTATTCTTCTTGCGGTGTAGCCATTGCAGACATTGAAGGTTGAGCCTGAAGTTGAGGAGTTTCTTTCGGTGTATAAGCATAAACCAAAGACGCATCATGTTTACGAGGAAGCCTTGGATAATTTCCGAGTGTTTTATATGGAAACGGACAAGAAAACCATTAGCGATTTTCTGGCTCAAGTAGAGGAGGATTTGCAGCGGCATAGGCTTCAGAAGACGCGGGTTGCTCGTAAGACACTTAACGCCTTTGTCACTTGGCTTCAAGAAAAAGGGCTAAGCCCAAAAAGCATTAACACTTACGTTGGAGTTGTTCAAAGCCTTGCTAGATACTTTGACATTCCCATAAGCTTACGCTTCGTCAACCGCCCCCCACCTAGAGCCCTTCATAAAAAGCATCCTTGGACGATTGAGGAGGTCGCCAAGTTTGTGGATATGATGAACAACATTCAGTACAAGAGCATAGCTACGGCCATAGTGCAAAGCGGCTTAAGCATATCAGACCTTCTGGCTTTAACTTACAGCGACATCCGCGAGGAGTTTGAAAAGGGCATAACGCCCCTATGCCTCGACTTGTCAAGGGTTAAGACGAACGTGCCGTTTGTGACGTTTCTCGGTAGCTGGGCTCTGGAAAATCTTAAACGACATTTGACTGGTCGCATCCTAAACGACAAAACGCCAATCTACCATGTTACGGGAAGAGCAGTAGACGCCTATTTTAGAAAAGTTGGTAAAAAATTCAGCGGCAAAAGCTGGGATAGAAACCCGTATAGCCCCCACTCGTTGAGGGCTGCTTTCCGTACAATCTTAAGCGATCACAAAATAGACCACATAATCATCGAGTTTTGGATGGGGCATCGCGTCCCGGAACAACAGATAGTTTACGTGAGCAAAAGCCGAGAGGGCTGGCGTGAAACATACCGCACAATGGCTGAACCTCACTTGACCCCGTCAAACGCGAAGAGGAAAATCTAAGGTGCTTCGTGGTGGCGAGTTTATGCCTATATGCCCCAAATGCCATGATGCACATTTAACTCAGACTTCTGACCCTTCCAAACTCGTATGCTTGGGGCTGCAAGGCTGTTTTCAAGTTGACCGAAGGCGAAAAACAGCGTTAGCTACGGTTGATTATGCCTCCAGAAACATTCTTTAATATGGAATTTTTAGAGCTTTTTGAAATTTTTCTAAATATATAATCTTTTGATGACTTCCGTTAATAGATATTAACAGAACATAATTTTTCATAACTGAAAGCTGGCGAGACGGAATTTTCTAATAGTTTAGAGAAGCAAAAAAACAAAAGCCGCGAAACAGAGAGAGTATAAGTATAAAACAATCTTGCATAAGGCCTTTTTCAAGGTACATGTGCGTATTTTCTATTTTTCTACATAGAAAAAGAGGCGGGTTTATGACAAGAACCAAGAAATACCCTAATGCCATGGGCAGAACGTTCTACATTGACAAGGCTACTTATTATAAGGTTCAAAAGCTTGTAGCTGAAAAGCTTGGGAAAAGCCTTAGCGAATTAGTCAACGAGTATTTTATCCAGCTAATCGGTAAGCTTGAAGGCTCAAGAGACAGCTTTCTGGAACAGATAAACTATGAAGGAGTGAAGCATGAATACGCCAAGCTTGTAGAGGATGTTAGACGTCTAACAGTCAGTCTTCACAGGGCTGGAGTTTACGATGACTTGAAGGCTCTAGCGTTGGAACTTGGCTTGGACCTTAAGGAATTGACGAATGTAAGCGAGATTTCCGCTAAACTTTTGGACAGTTGGGATGGACGCCCGGAATATGCACATCTTTTCATAAGTTTGCTAGAAGCGGGTCAACGCAAAAAACAGTTGGAGAAGAAACTGATGGAAATCCGCAAAAGCCAGCATTTTTCAAATGAGGTAAACGCAAATGGCGAAGCAAATACCATTCAAGGAAATCAAGGCTTGTCCCAAATGCGGTCGAATGGAGCTTAAGAAAATTCATGATCAGAAGTATCCTGGAAAGGAAGGAATCTACCGTTTTGTAATTTACCGTTGCCCCAACGGTCACGAAACTCGTGTTCGCCAACTTGTTGTAAAGCAACCTAACATTCCAGACCCGGATTGGTGGAGGAGTTGAAAGTGGGCAAACGTTATGCTCCTAAACCGTCTTCCGCTTATGCTCGCCATGTCAAAAAGGCTGCAAAGCCAAGTATGTCAAAGTTAAAGCTTAAGGCACGTTTTAAGACACGTATCAAAACCAAACCGAAAATCAAAGCGAAGTCGAAACGCATAGAAAAACGCAAAGTTACTCCGCAGCCGAAACCTACACCATCAGAAGCCCCGCCAAAACCACCAATTCCACAAACGCCCAAAATTGAACCGAAACCAGAGCCTCCGCCCCCACCACTAAAACCGTCAGAACCACAAATTATTGAGCCATCAAGGACTACAGGCATGTTGACTGATGCTGAAAGGCGCAAGGCTATGCTTGTTCCCGTGCCTGACAAAGGACCGATCCCGACACCCTACATTGAATGGGACAAGATTCCCAAAAGCTGCATTGTTAAAGACATTGTCTACCTTGACTATCCAAGCCCACATGCGCCAGAAGGTATGCTACACGAGCTTAGAGAAATGTTCCGCAGAAACCGTCTCTATCAGAATAAAGCTCCAGTAAACATCATGATTTGGGGTCCAAAAGGCACAGGCAAAAGCGAACTAATCAAAAAGTTTGCTGAAGACACAGGCTTACCGTATTGGCAGGTTATGGGGCAAGAGGGCTTAAGGGCTGAGGAACTGCTTGGACATTGGGAGCTTAAGGGTGGCACAAGCAAGTGGGTTGACGGCATAATCCCAAAAGCTGTAAGACATGGCGGAATCCTCCACTTTGATGAAGCCAACGTGATTGAGCCAGCCGTTCTGTCAAGGCTTGATGAGCTTTTGGACAGCAAACGCCAGCTTAACATGGAGGACCTAAACGGCGAAATCATCAAGGCGCATCCAGACTTGTTCATAATATTCACTATGAATCCGCCCATATACGAGGGGCTTAAGGCTTTGCCAGAGCACATTATGAGCCGTCTAACCAAGAAGTATTGGCTGGACTATCCGCCGCCAGAAGTTGAAATGAAAGTTTTGAAGGAGAAGCTGAAGCTTTCAGACACAGAGTTTAAATCTCCGACAAAATCTTCGCCAGCAAGCGGAACACTGGCGCCAGACATTATGGACTTAATGAAAATCATAAGCAACCTACGGAAGCAGACGGACCTTTCCTACACTCCTTCGCTTCGGGAAACTCAAGGTTTTATCCAAGACTTGAAGGAAGGCGACGACTTCTTCTCAGCCTTCGACAGGAACATTAAGGCAGCCTACTACGGCGAAGAGGCAGACCGCATAGAGGAAGCCCTACGTGCTGTCAGAGGTAGACCCCCGTGAAGTCATACTGCAAAAATGTCAGCCTCACCTATTCATCCCATCCCAGACCAGCTAAAAAATTACGTCAGAAACTTGCCGTTCCAAAGGGGATAAGCAGAAAGGCGAAAGTCGTAGCTCCATCTGGACCTACAGTCGCAAACGTTATGGACGTAACCTACTTTCTCGCCAAGTATTTAAGCGGAGCAAACAATGTTGTGGTTTCGCCTCAAAAGACTGTAGGCGGATTTTCTGCGCAGGTTAAGCGCAACACACGTGGGCAGTTTTACTATCAGATAAACCTTCCACATTGGGACAACTTCGACTTGCCCGTTAAAGGCTTTGACAAATACCGCATTTACCGAGAGGGCGTCTGGCACGAATCTTGCCATGTAAGATACACTCCTTTAGGACTATTCGGAGCAACATCACAAAACCCCTTAATCCACGACCTAGTAAACATAATTGAAGATAGGCGAATTGAAGATTTAGGGGCGAAGGAGTGGAGAGGCTACGTTCCAGAACGCCTTTACACTCAAGCCTACGCGTGGGCTTTACGCCCATCCGTTGACAAACTGCCAACTCTTCCAGAGCAGCGTTATGAGGCTTTCATCCAAAGGCTTTTAATAGGCAAGTATAAGGGGAAGCTTCCGAAACCTGACGCCGACCTTGTAGAAGAAGTAGCTAAACAAGTTGAGGATGAGCTTGCACGTATTGAAAATGAAAAGGCTGATTGGAGAATAGAGAAAACCATTCTTAACCTAGCCGAGGATGTAGCCAAAAAGCTTGGTGTTCACAACATTCCAAATCCCAAGCCAAGCGGTGGTTCCAATTCAAGCTGGGAAGCCACGTTTACAGAGGACTATGCAAAAGAGGCGGACGTAGACGACAAGGAAGTATCCGAGCAGATGGATGAGTTTTTCAAGGAAAAGGAGAAGCAAGCTAAGAAGGAAGAACCCGAAGAAGAAGAGGCGAAGCCCACAGAAATAACCACGGAAGATGTGAAGCAAGCTAGGCAAGGTTCAGTTGATGCAAGAAGCGAATACGAGAAAATCCAGAGGAAAGAATCTATTGACCCAGACCTAATGCAATGGCAACCAGTAGCAGCGCAATCGCCCGCAACCCTATACCGTGACAGCAGATTCATAAACACTATGAACACGTTTCTGCAAGCGTGGAAGGAAGGCTACAAGCGGATTGTCGGAAAATCTGGCGCAAGCTTCAGCGTCAAAGAGTATATCCGTAAACAAGATGAGCCCTTCATCACAAGGCTTAAGCAGTCAGTTAAAGGCAAAAAAGTCCTCATATTAGCGGACTTTTCAGGCAGCATGACAGACCATGAGCCAGAGTATAAGCGCGCGTTAATAAGCGCCGCGGAAGTGCTTAACAGTATAGGTAGCAACTTGGCGTTTTTCACCTTCGCTGAAGACCCAGCGCAAGGCACAGGTTTTTTCAGAGTCAAGACGTTCGAAGAACCAAAATGGACAAACACGCATTCCGCTAAACTTGCAGCTTTAGAAACGGGATATGGCAGCACTCCAACAGGTTCAGCCTACCGCGCATTAACAAAATACATTCAGAGACATAAACCAGAAATCACCGTTACCGTTACTGACGGAGAGCCTGACAGCGTGTTGGATGCAAGCGAAATGATAATGCGTTTAAAGAAGCACACAAGAATGGTTGCTTTTGGAATTTCAGCGCCAAACCTTCCAGCTAAAGAAAGAATGGAGAAAAGCCTACGTGAACAAGGCTACCATAAAAGCTTCGCCGTAACCAATGTTTATGATATTCCACCCAAACTTGTAAACCTACTCGTCAAATAAGAAGGAGGATGTAAATGAGCTATAAGCCTTCTCCGCGTCAAACCTACAAGCAAAGGCGAAAACATACGCCCTTCACATCAGCAGCACATTACAGCTTTAGGCAAGATTGGGAAACAAACTTTGATAGGGCTGTAGCTCAAGCTGAAGCGTTAAAAGCTCAAGGCTATCTTGTGGAAGAGGGCATACAGAAAGGAGCACTAACTGAAAGCCAGGCTAGACATGTTGCCAGACGCCTAAAGGAAGCGGGGTTCGACGTGCAGCTTATCCCTGTGGCTTCCTGGGCTGGAGAGAAAGTTGTCTTTGTAGTTTTTAGGCCACCAAAAGAAGGCGCAACCATGCCTCAACCACGCGCACCTCCAAAGAAGAAGGCAAGTGATGTCAAAACTCTAATGAAAAAATTTGTCCAAGCAAACTCGACTGATTCTGAAAGCATAGATGTGGACAAGCAACTACGAGAGAAAGGATACCTCTATGATTCCCACTACACAGTTGCCTTTCTACCATGTGGCCAGCAAGGCACAGATGCGCTTGCTCAATGGGTAAGGGATATTCCATTAAAACAGCCGCCGATAATTGAACTTGATAACACTCCCACCTTCAGAATGCTTGTCAGAGCATCCAAAGTCAAGGACAGAAAAACCGTAATTGCATTTGACAGCGCCAACAAGTTAACAATAAGGACAGAAAATTTTCAAAAAGTTCTACGAGTGTTCGATGATGGACGCATAAGAGTGTATGCTGTGCCCGGAGACGACAAGCCTCTAATCTTTTACAACGACGACGGACATGCCATTGCAGTAGCACGCTATATGGAAGCCCCAACTTGGGACATAGCTTCTCTCACAGAGCTTCTCTCCAAAGCTCAAACCAAAAAATAGCGAGGTATATGAATGAGCTACAAAGCTGTAGCCCGTCAATCTTACGGACATATAAAACGGTTAAGGCACGCAACCATAACGCCATTACACCATTTTAACTTCAAAGCAGATTGGGAAACCAACCTAGAAAAAGCTATAGCTCAAGCTCAAAAGTTCAAAGATCAGGGCTATCTAGTCGACGAATGCATCGAAAAAGGCACTTTTCTGGAAAGTCAAGCGAACCGTGTTGTTAAACGACTAAAAGAAATGGGCTTTGAAACACAGCTAATTCCTGTTGCCCGATGGTCTGGAGAAAATGTTGTTTTCGTCATCTACAAACCACCAAAAGAAACCCAAGCTACGCCCTCAGCGCCTAAGCCAAAAGAACCTAAAAAAGCTGAAGCGGACAAACTTTATGAACGCTACTTCAAAACGTTCTGGGGGAAGGGAAGCAAACAGCCAGACCTTCAAGAATTTGCCAAGAAGGGTTTCCTCGTTGACCCAACCAAATACGTAGCGTTAATTACTCCAAATGCTGCGCCACTGGACTCGCTTGTTAAAATGTTGAGGGATGAGCAAGCTAAAGGAACGCCCATTCGTGTTTTCGATAATACTCCTAAACTGCAAGTAACGACAACTAAAAACAAGAATGCCGGCTCACAGTTTGTGCTGTTTGACGACAAAGGCAACATTGGAGTTAGAATACGTTACTTTCGAGAAGTTTTGAAGGTGCTAGGTAAAGGAAAAATAAAAGTGTTTAGCCCAGGTAAAGATATGCCCCTATACTTGGTTAGGGAAGATGGACACGCCATCGCCATAGCGCCTGCAATGGACTTGGACGTGGCTAAAGCCGTAACCGTAGACTCGCTTGTTATGCAAAGCCAACAGTCCTAAAGCTATTTTTCCTTTGGTGTAGCTTATGCGTTATAAGAAAAGCAGAAAGCCCACTTATGCCTCACGTAAACTGAAGATTTTTGTTCCGAAAGAGTTGAAGGGCAAAGCTCGTGAGTTCTATAAGGCTGTGGCAATTAGACCAGCAGGCGAGTGGAGTCGTGACTTGCTGGAAAACACGGAAACAGGTAAGCTTTTAGCGGTTCAGCATTTCGAGAACGTGAGTAAAGCTATCAAGAAAGAGAAGTCTAAAACCAAGACGGAGATAAAGAAAACTTTTAAAAAAGCCATGATGACGCCCCAGCAGCGCTTCGTAATTCTCTACGAGAAAAGTCTCCACATGCCCTTATCCGCAACCGAATTCCGCGAATATCTTGACCTTTTCAAGGAATGTTTTCCTAGAATTTACGAAGGGCTCTACGGAAACAAGCAGCCAGCTCAGGTAATCGCCGAAACAGTCGAAGCTCCCAAAATAAGGCGAAAGTGAGGCTCCATGGGATATAAATGGCCTATTGAAAGGGCTTATCCATCGCGACGTCGATGGGCTGCAAGGGCTTTCAGGAACAAACGAAATCGCATCAAACGTTTTCTCATCCATTACGAGACAATCGTAAACGGCGTGTCGGTTACAGACGGACTGTTCATTTTAGCCAGCAGCGAGAAAGAAGCATTGGCGAAAGCCCGAAACACTGTTAAAAGCTTTCATCCCAAAGCAAAGGACATAACAGTTGCCATTCGAGAAGAACAGTCTACTTGGGGCAGACGGTAGTTAAAAGAATACGCATTTTTCTTTTGGTGAACAAGTTGGGAAGACGTTATAAGGTTAAGCGTGCCTCGGGGCACTATGTTGAAAGGGATAAGCGGGGACGCTTCAAAAAGTGGACTGGCGTGCATAGAAGCATTCGTGCTGATACTGCGCGAAAGGCTAAACATGAAGGGACAAAGCCTGGCTACGGGCATCGTGTAGACTATCCCAAATAGTGTGATGATGTTCTATGGCTAGGTCCTATGCTAGGGCAAGACAGACAAGTTACGACCGCACCATACTTGTGCATGTCAAACCTACAACCTATCGGCGAAAGGGCAAAACCGTCAAGCGGAAAGGCTACACGTATAGGCGTAAAGACCTTGGCAAACCTGGGAAAGGACCAAGGCTGATCGTCATCAATGAGAAGGGTGCTTTAACGAAGCATGGATACAGCGTCAAGAAAAGTGAGGCTGCACGGCATAGGGCTCTAGCTTCAGCGATTAGAGAGTTTGGTGCGTTGGACGTCTACAGAAAATTAAATGCCCAATACGTTTTCCGCAAAAACTACGACCCTGGCAATGCTGCACGCTTCAAGGCAGACGCGGAATGGGTTAAAGACAACTTCAAAGTTGACGGTTTTGCAAGTTAAACTTCCCACCCCCTTTTCTTTTGGAGATGACTGGACTATGCTTCCTTTAGTTATGTTGCTTGTAGCGGCAAACGGCACCGATGCGGGTGCAATAATTAGACAGCTTGTTGAAGGTTTAGGGGCTGTAGCTAACGCTATCACAAGTGGAATCCGGTATTTGCTTATGCAAGCTGGCATCGATGTTCCACAGCCCGCAATAACCGTGGGCAGCATAATCTTGATTATACTTTTGCTCTACAAGTTTGGCAACGTTGTCAACAAAATTGTGCTTTTCGCTCTAGTTTTCCTATTGTTTTCTAACATGGCTGGGTTGCTCGGCTTATTGCTGTAGCCTCCGCATTCTCTCTATTTTTCTTTTGATTAAAGGCGCAAGCCGAAAATGGAGGAAAAGGCAAGGTGTCGTTAAAAGATTTAGAGAAGATTCCATGGTTCGCCGTCGCCGGAGCTCTAGTCATCGTTAACCTACTGATGGTTTCGCAGAGCACAGACTTTATGAGCGTGGTTGTGCCATCTTACTTGACGCAAGCGTTCCTATACATCGCCTTGGGCTATGGCTTCCTACGTGGACACGTTGAGCAAGGTTTCACCGTTTTCCTCATGGCTGGCGTTTGGTTGCTTACAAATATTCTCTTATGGAGTAATGTGGCAAACGTTGCTTTACTGTGGCTCTTCTTCATTATGCAGTTAGCCCTAATCTACATGTTCTTTACAGGTCAGAACATCAAGTTTGCTGCAAGCGGAGGCATAACATGGACATACGCTGCCCTTTGGGTAGTGTCCCTATTCGGACTCGGCAAACTCGTAATCGGCTTAAGTTCTGGCATGACTTTGGCGCAACTGCCCCTTTGGGGCTTGGGCATTTTGCTGATGAGTTTCGGCTACATTATTGAGCCTGTCGAGAAAAGCTGGTCAACCCCTTTACAAACGATAGGCTGTCTACTCGCTTTAATTTCAGCGTTAACATTGACTGCTCCTGGGCTTCAGTTACTGCCATAACATTTCTCTTACGGAGAGAGCAGCTATGAAAAAAGACACGAGAAATGCGTTGCTGATAATATTGGGGCTTTACGTGGTAGCGTCGCTCATCCTCGGCAGCTTTAACCCAACACAATGGAGTATTTTCCAGAGGCAAGGAGCGATCACACCACCGACAGGCGTTGCTGGAATGTTCGACATGGACACCAAAGGCTACAATAGCCTTGACATTTCAAGCGTTCTAACTGAAAACTCCGGCTACCACTTATATTGGTATGCTTACCGTGGCGGTTGGCTGATGCTTGGCAAAGGTAAAGCAACAATCGAGCTTACGGACGTTGACGGGGGCTACGTTTACGCTGTTGCGAAACCAACATCAACCTACTATGTGGATTGGACTGAAACCAAAGCGAAGAACCCGCGGGTTGAAACTGTAACCTATGAGGATGTGGACAATGATGGCTACAAAGACTTCGTATTCAAAATTAACATGGGCAACCTTCCGAAGCCAGCGACAGGGAATCCAGGACTGTTCTTCTATCCATACTTCTTATCCTACGAGAAGCCTTCATTAAACGCTCCAGCAGACATCACAGGAATAGGCACAGCAAAAGTAACCAAATACATCGAATGGTATGCCTACTTCGCAAACGTCAAGAAAGCCTTCGCCATAACCAAAGTTGAAATTACGCTTAACACAACAGACACTACTAAAATCACGCTTACCAGCGTCGCCGTCCCTAACATAGGCGCGGTTACAGGCGACATGTTTGGCACTCCGTTGAGAGGCGTGAACAGCCTCACATGGACATACAGCATAGGAAGCAACTTATACAACGCGCAATACATCAAGTATCAAACCAACGTCCTCAACAAGTTCTACTTCACAACCCAAATTGAATGTCAACTCCAAAGTTCTGACGTGTTGAGCCTAACAATAACAATTTACGGCTTAACGGATTCCGGCACGTTAACAACCTTAACCGACTCGGTCGTTCTAATGGCTGGCAGCTAAAACCTTTCAGTTTCCCCTTTTTTCTATTCCGTTTTCTCTGCATTTTTCCTTTGGGCGCAGCCTATGGAATTAACGTTACGCGAAGTGTGGCTTGCTTTAGCGCTTGCCCTAATGGGTTTCGCCTTAACCAGTAGAAGTTGGCTGCTTTTCTTGGATGGACTGAATCCCATTCAAGGGCTTGCGGTCTACTACTTGATTCTCTACGTTAGCCTTTACATGCTGAGCAGATTAGACCTTGTGGTTTTCGGCTTCAAGATTAAGGAGCCGTTGCAGACGCTTGGCTTGCTGCTAATAACCTTCGCCTTCTTCATCTGCGTTGACTGGGAAAGCCCCTATGTGCAGCTTGTAACAGGCAGAAGTGTTGAAACTGTCAGCCCCGTGCTTTTCCAAGCGGAAGATGGAGCCATATGGTTTCTTTGGCAGAACGCCATTCCATGGGCTGACCTAGAAGCGCTTAGGCTGTTAACTTACGTGGCTACACCCTTCATATTGGCTTTGGTAGGCGGTCTACTCGTTTCCGAAAAGGTGAAGTTTTCATGGTGAAACGTCAATATTTGGACATAAGCATTTTCCTAATAGTCTTTGCCGTTAGCATAACCTACTTTATACTGAAAACCTACAACGCTCCAGCACTTTTCAGCGCCACTTTAGCCTTCACGGTTATGGCATCTGTAAGCCTTTTCGCAGCCCTCTACACGCAAGCTGAAGAGGCTTACTATGAAAACCTAGACCTTATGCAACTGCTATACGTGGTTGTGGCTGTGGGCGGAATGATAGCTGTTGGCAGCATATTCACAGGCATCATTGGGGCAAGTGTGCTCTATTATCCTACGGTTTTCTCAAGCTTAGCCACAGTAGGCGGAGCCAGCAGCATATTCACAAGCTTTCTAGGTGAGATGGTCTATCAGTTTTCCGCGGTAGCCACGGGCGAAGAGCTACTCAAGTTTGTAGCCTATACGGAGCTTAAGAACCGTTACAAAAGCATGGTTTTAGCCGTAGCCATAAGCGTGGGCTTCTGGGCTGGATTCCACGCGCTTCAAGCCTACAAAAACGTTTACTATGTGATTCCAGCCTTCTTCTGCGGGCTGATACTTCTATACCTTTTAGAGGTTACAAAAAGCATTTTAGCCCCAATAATAGCTCATGGACTCTACAACACCATAAGCATACTTGTGTCATACTCTTCAAAGACCATCCCCTACGATGTTCCATGGTTTCCAACAGCCCTCACAAGCGAAGACATGCTGCTTATTGGATTAGCCGCCATGTGGACTGCCTTCATCATACTTCCAATCTTAACACGTCGACATTAATCCTGATATTTTTCCCTTGAGCAACGATGATTAAGCATAGGCAACTGTTACTGTTAACCATCATATTCTTATCCACAATAGCCTACATTGACTTTCACGTCCAACCTGTTAAGGCTGCCCGCTGGTTAGCTGGCTACCAGTATCGAAAACCAATCATCGTTAACGGCACTTCGGGGGCTGGAATGGATTATCAGCTTAAGTTCTTTGTTTGGCGAGGAACAGGGTTGGATGAAGGGTTTGATGTTTACTTAGGCGGTAAGTGCCTCCCCACGTATGGCGATGTAAGATTCACAGTAAGTGATGGCGTAACCAAATGTCCCTACTACATTTACAGCGCAACATCTGACTACGCAGTCATCTGGGTCAAAGTTTTGTCCGACATAAGTGTAGACCAAACCTTATACATTTACTATGGAAATCTCACCACTGAAACTGGCAGTCCAGAATCAAACCTTGACGAGACTTTCGTGTTCGCTGAACCCTGGGACGATTCAAACCTAAACACGGACAGGTGGATAAACGACGGAGGAGGCACAATTTCAATAGATCCAGTCCTGCATAGAGTAACCGTTTCTGGGTTAACAGGCTTCACTCTTCGCAGCAAAAACTACATTTCCTTCCCAGCCGCCTACATCATTGAAGATTTCTACGCTGACAAGGGAAACATTTACGGCTATTCCACGCATAACTACGCCTCCGCAACATGCTACGGAACTTTCGCTGTTCACTTTGGCTCATGGAGCTCAGGATATTATGGTATAATGCATGTCACCAGATACCACGAGTATCAGAGCACGTCACCAGCAGGCTACAAAGTTAAAATTTTATGGGGAGTTGGAGACGCTGACAAATCTTGGACACAGTCAAGCGTAAGCACAGTAACTTTCAACTTCAGATTTGAAAAGTCATTAAGCGGCACATGCAACGTTTACTGCAGTCTAGGCTCCACGCATACTGAAGCAAACGACTACGTGCCCAACAGAGTAATCATTTATTGGGCTGGATCATCAAACGGGCTGTTTGTCACAGGCGCCTTTAAAATTAGAAAGTATGTGTCGCCAGAACCAGCAATTAAGGAGTATGGCGTTGAAGAGACGCTGTCCGGCATGGAAGCCTCAATCACAGTTGAAGCTGAGCCAAGCTGGATTCCGAACGGAATGTTTAAACTTGACAACGAAACCCGAGTAATTCCCTATTCTGCAACAATAGCCGCTGGGCAGCACAGCCTCACAGCTTTGGACGAGCAAGTAACCCTAAACGCCACTCACATTTACAATTTTAAATGCTGGAAAAAGAACGGCGCTGTTTACTCATACGAGCCATCATGCCAGTTCACCATAGATGTCAGCGAAACCTTCGAGTTCACAATAGTTTACGAAGCCTACACAATTGAGGTTTCCACAACGCCTGAAGGCTTAACCGCGGACTTCGAGGCTGACGGCTGGAATCTTCAGACGCCTACAACAATCTATCGCGGCCCAGGTTACCACACTTTCCAAGCTTTAACCACAATAGTATACTATAATTCTACACATTTGTTGAAGTTTATGGGATGGTTCGTCAACGACCTCTTCATCAGTCCAAACGAAAACATAAACCTCTACATAGCCAAAAACTCAACAGTAAAGCTTGCATACAGCTTCACAGAAACCCCGCAGGCTCCACCCATGACCTTCAGAGCACAGCTTGTAAGCTTAGGCGATTTAGCGCCAGGCTCAACAAAAGAGTTTGCCATAACTGTCCTGTTTGACCAAAACGCCATAACCATAACAAAAATCGAGTTTCAAATAAAACAGGAATGGTTCACACTTCAAGAGCCCCTGCCCAAACAAGCTTCAAGAGGCATGGAAACCATAGGCACAGCCACAATCCAAGCGGAACTGAAAACTCCAGCTAACATTCAAGGCTACTACAGCATACCCTTCATCGTAACCGCCATAACACCTCAAGACCTAACAATAACCACCGCCTCATACATAACATTCACAACAACATCAACACCACAAATATCAGAAACAACAACCCTAACAGCAGGAGGATTCATAGAAACAATAACACGCCTACTCGGCAACCCGATACTGTTACTGCTTCTCATAGCCTTAATAATATGGCTCGCAAGCTACTCACTCAAAAAACATTAACTTTGCAAATAATTCATTATTCGGTTAAACATTACTAAAAGAAACTGTAAAACCGGCGCGAACTTTATAATTAAAACGCCAATGCCGTTTCCTCGTAGCTTATGTTCCTTGAACATAAGTTATAAGTGTTTAATAAGTTATTGCTTGTACGCTTCGCCACGCCAGGCACCAATATCAGCAACGGGCTAGCGCATAACCTTTTTCATTTGAGTAGCTCATTACTGGACCACTTTTTCTACTTGCGAAGTACTACTCCGTATGGATCCAAGCTTCTCAATATTTTTAGCTCTTCTTCCATCGGTTCAGGTGTTGTTTCAATCTCGCTTGGAATTTTTATTGGAAAACAGCTGTTTTCTTGCACGTCCTTAACGTTCACATTGGGATGTATTGACACTATAGTCATTCTTTTATCATGGTCGTCGAACCCGTAGATCCCCAGCTGTGTGACAACTCTCCATGGTCCAGTGTTACATGGCAATCCAACTTTTTCCCTAGCACCCGGCCCGGTCAAGTATCCTGGCGTTGTGAGAAAGTCAAGTTTCTCGACAAATCTTTGTTTATCCTGCCTCATTAAAATGATTGTCTTCCAGCATAAAGAGCCGAAGTCGTTTGCCCCACCGCTTCCCGGCAGCCTAACCTTCGGCTTCTCGTAAGGCCCTATAACAGTTGTGTTTATGTTTCCATACATGTCTATTTGTGCCGCTCCCAGGAAAGCGTATTCGCCATATCCAGCCTGAATAAAAGACATGGTATAGTCCATGCTGGCTGCCATAATAGCCCTGTGAGTTGTCATCGAATCACCCACTGAAAGGGGTATTGTTGGCGGCTTATCCGGACACATTCCTCCAGCCTCATAAATGATGGCTAATTTTGGAGCGTGGGTGCATTTGGCGAGGAGCGCCGCAAGGATTGGCATGCCTGTGCCAGTGAAGACTGTTTTTCCATTCTCCAAAAGCCTTGAAGCTGCGACAATCATCATTTCGGTCTGAGTGTAAGTAGGTTTTGACAAAATACATAGCCTCCTGTCAAGATGTAGCCCATGGATAAAGGAATTTTGCTTTTCCCTGTTCAAGCTTCTTAAGATAATTCAGCTTATCCATGCCTCCTACAAGTTCGAGGTACTGGTTAAAATCATCAACATTATATACATATTTATCGAAGTACTTTTTTGTTCCCTCCTCTGTTCGCGTCATTTTTAAGTATTCAGCGATGTGTTCCTCGTCAAAATAGTAGCAGTTTGGCATGTTGCATGGGTGACATCCGTAAGGCGCTTCAACAACCGCGTCTACATAGAAGTAGGGTATACAAGTTCGCCAAGGCTCCTCCCTGATTTTTTCGTGCGGAATAATTTCCTCAGCAGTTATTATCAGTCTTCTAGCAGCTCTTGCAAGTTCAAAATCCTCCACTAGTATACCATCTATTTGGCAATTGCCATATTCATCACACCGATGAACATGTATTATTGCCACATCTGGGAAGCATGCAGGGATTAGACATATAGATCTGCCTGTAAATGGGTCTCTAACAATTTTTGCTGAACTACGCCTGAAAGTATCAGTGCCCATTAAAATGTAAGCTGGAATCCAAGGCAACCCCGAAGCTGCAGCCTTGAACCTCCATTGAAGGGCAGCATTGCTCCATTCCGCAGCAACTTTAACCTGACCCGTTTCAACAGCTCTTCTAGACGCTGGAGACAAACCGCGCAACTCATGCCCAAAAGAATAGGCAACTTCAACTTTGCTCACGCATCCTGCAGCTATGAGACAGTCAAGGTCGTGAACTGCCGTTTTACCAGCAACCACCAAATCCCTTTTTCTCTGTCGTATAATCTCATATACAGCCACCATCGGAACCCTTACATGACCAAAGCCTCCAATTGCAAGATAATCGCCATTATTAACAAACTTTGATACGGCCTTACGGATATCTATCACTTTGCTTTCCATGCTCAAACATTTGTTTTTACGAACCCACTCACGATGCTCTTCAGGATCATACCAAGCTAATAACTCTCCTCTTCCTTCATCCAGCACTTCCATATTGACTCCCATGTGCGCACACACATTTGGATGACCACTTTTTCCTGCTTATTTTAATAACCTTTTTGTTGGCCATGGTCTTAGCGACATGTTGGAACCAAATGCCAAGGAGTATTTGTTCACAATCCTCTTGCGCGCGCATTTTGGAAGGAGTTGTGGAGCTGAAAAGTAAGGGAAAACCCGTAGTTTGCATAATTAGAAGCGCTGAACTAACACCTGATGAGGCGAAAGGAACAAGATGGGAGGTTATCGCTGAACTGAAGAAGAGCCTCGTTCAGGAGGGAATACCAGTATATTCATCGCCTCAAAGCGCGCAGAAGCCCTGAAAAAAGTTCTGACTATCACATGCTGATGACCAAGCGGGTTAAAGTTGTATAGTATTTGAAGGTTAATTTGCTAAGTGTATTTTTGTTGTGTGTATGGACAAAAACGTTTAATAAACATGTTATTTACTGACTGTACAAAATAAGAAGGCACAAACTCTCTGAGGCGCTTCTTTCTTTTCTGAGGTTCAAAGAAGATGACACGGTAAGATTTTCTGCCAACCTAACAAGTTGATAAGCTCTCCTCTAAAATGCAAAGCCCTTTAACAACTTTACGTACCGTTTTAGCAGACATTTAAAATGCTCGGTTAAACTTGTTTTAGTCAACAGGATCTCAATTTCGCTTTCAGTTTCTGTTTCGGCAATTCTCTCTCGAACAACCTCTCTTTTCAAAAGCACGTAATAAAATGGGATTGTCCCAACACTCGAAAAGACCCCTACTAGATTTTCTCCCAAAGATAGTTTACGACAAGCCCCTCTTCGCTTGTGCTTTTTCTTCGACTTTCAGCCTCTTAAGTTGTTTACACTACGTCCTGTAAATGCCAAGTTTGCACTTTGAAAGTGCAATCAAAGGCAGTAATGAGGCATTGAGGCGAGATCTAATGCCACACAACTATATTGACTTGTCAATAGCAACTTCTCGGTAAAACTTCATACGCAACCTAGCAGTTTATCCTGAAGTTCAAAACCCATCTTAAGCATCTCGTTAGTTTCAACTGCAAAATGACTGTCGGCTTATAGGTGTTCCGGCGGCACGGCAGTTTAGAAATGGATGGACTCGCTACGCTCCGTAGTGTTCATCATGTCCGCCTCATCCTAAACCAATATCCCCTGCTACAAATCCAAACGCCTATAGAGGCTTGGAACCCTAATAATGACGCGAACTCGCCGACACCAGTAATGTCCAATAATGGATTGAAACGTACGGAAGCGACGCCGTCAGCTTCTTCCAAAAATTCACTTCACATAAATATTGGAAACTAATGTCTACAATAGGAAAATATTAATTTTAGGTCATACAACGTAATGTATGGGTAGATGCTATGGCTTGGGATTATAATGACCCGCAAGAGTATATGCGATTAGTTAGGACGCAACAATTGCCTCCGTTAATTATAGGGGTGGCTTTGACCGGGGGCGGTCATGGTAAAGAATTGAATCCAAATCTTCCAGAAACCCCTGAAGAACAGGCCCAGCAGGCGTACGAGTCGTATGAAGCCGGGGCTTCTATAGTTCATATACATGCAAGGGATCCTGCAAAGGGCTATGCATATCCATCTTGCAACCCAGATGATTATCGAAAAGTGAATAGGCTAGTCAGAGAACTATGCCCCGACATCATCATTAATAATACAACTGGCGGAGGGTTTGGGTTGACTACCGAGCAACGAATTAAGTCGCTCGAAGCAGACCCTGAAATAGCAAGTCTCAATATGGGTCCACTGGCTTGGAAAACGCTTCTTAAAAAAAGGGAGTTACCACTTTCGGGGAGACCGCAAGACGTTTTATCGGACAGTATTTGGCCGCCAACATTCTCTTGGGGAGAAACTGAACTTTTTGCTCAAAGAATGCTCGAGAAGAATATAAAACCTGAACTTGAAGTTTATCATCAAGGTCAATTCCAGCTTGTCTATAATTTAATAGAGAAGAAACTGATATACCCTCCATACCTTATTCAGTTTGTAATGGGTCCCCCTAGCGCAGTGTTGCCCACCCCGCATAATCTAATTTCAATGCTTTATCATGTTCCTCCAAACTCTATTGTCAGCGTTATAGGGATTGGCCCCTTCCAACTGCCACTAACAACAATCGCAATAGCAATGGGCCTTCACATAAGAGTTGGATTAGAAGACAACATATATTATCGAAAAGGAGAGTTAGCGAAAAGCAACGCCCAACTGGTTGAAAGGGCAGTCAGGATAGCCAAGGAACTTAACCGTGAAATAGCTACACCAGCACAAGCTAGAGAGATGCTCAAATTGCCGAATGAACCTAAAAAGTATTAAGCAGAACTACAGAACTAACATTTGATTATGGCAAATAAAAACATAATTTTATCTTCCCCTCTTATTTGCCTTATTTGTAAGTACTAACCACCCGATTTTTGCAGTTAGATTTATATGGTTTGAAGTGCAAAAATTTTAAGGAAGATGGGAAAATGGGGAAGATACGAATTATTGACCTAAGCGTGCCGCTAGAACATAATTCCCTACTGGATCCAGAGCTTTATAGACCAAAAATCAGGTATGTTGATCACCGAGAAGGTGCTGTTGATATGCAGCGGTTGTTTGGAATTGATGTTAAAGACCTCTTATACTCGGCAGGGTTAGGGTGGTCTATTGAAGAGGTAAACGCTATTACGCATACAGGCACACACTTGGATGCACCGTGGCATTATCATCCCATGTCGGAGGGTAAGCTCGCAAAAACCATTGATCAAGTGCCTCTAGAATGGTGTTATTCTGATGGAGTTGTTTTAGATTTCAGGCATAAAAAGCCAGGAGAGTTTATTACCGTTGAGGATGTGAAGAATGCATTGGATAAAATCGGATATACCATAAAGCCCTACGACATTGTTCTCATCATGACAGGATGCGATAAATATGCGGGTACACCGCAATATTTCGAACAGCCTGGAATGTCAAGAGAATCTACGCTCTGGTTAATTGAGCAAGGAGTCAAAGTTATGGGAATCGACGCATATACATTCGACAGACCTTTTAAGAACATGGCTGAAGATTATAAGCGAACTAAAGATGGGAAGGTAATATGGCCTGCACATTTTGCATCCATAACGAAAGAGTATTGTCATATCGAAAAACTGGCAAATTTAGATAAAATTCCAACACCTTACGGGTTTAAGGTGGCATGTTTTCCAATAAAAATAACAGGAGCTTCCGCCGGATGGTGTAGAGCCGTAGCAATAATCGAAGAGAAATAATTGCTGCATAGAAAGATTCAGCTTTAACTAGCGTGCACATTCACTTATTGAAAAGCTTTGAAGTATTCGAGGTAATGCAACAGTATTTATTAGTCATTTTTAGGCTGGTTTTGGGCTCGGTTAGGTTTTTAGGGTAAGGGCGGTTCAAATAAGGTTAAGGTTATGGACATTTTGCTATTCCAGACATCAATCGTCATAGTTGGAGGATGTAATTGTCGACAAAGCTATTTTGAACCTACGGCGAGAAGCCTTATGTTTTGGACTTAACGTCTGTTAGCAGTGTTCAGTCATGAACGTGAACATGTGGAAAAGCTTTAAAGATTCAAGGTCCCCATTGTACGTGGTAAGTAGATGATATAGGGGCTTCTTGATAATATCCAGCTTCGATGATTCAGACTTAACCATGTTTATAACACTTTTAGCCTTAAAGCAAAAGCTTTCTGCAAAATTTCCATCAAGAAAAAGCGACATAAAAAAGGTTAATAGAGCGTAGCTCATTCTTCAAGAAAAGATCTAAGTTTTTCAAGAACGCCCTTGCCTTTGTTGGAAATCGACACTCTTCTTCTCAGTATTCCCCGTTCGGTGAGCATTTCTAAGCGTATAAGATGAGTCATACTTGCCGCGCACTCAACCACTGAGTGTCCCGTATACTTTTCAAGTTCATGGGCAACCACTCTGCCATGTTTGTCAACGTAGTCAAGGATTTTTAAGTCTAATGGGCTTATGTTGTTAGCTGCTAATTCTATTTCTTGAGAAGATAACTTTCCAAGTGCTTTTTTACCCTCTTCTGTTAGGTAGAATGAAAACATTTTAGATCCATAGTTCCCCTCTTTGCGGATAAGTCCCTGAAGCTCTAACCTTTCTATTATTGGTACCATTGAGGAAAGATCTGCTCCAAGCGCATCAACAATTTCTGCACAATGATTGTATCCAAAATAAATCAGTTTAAGAACTTTTAAATCCTCATTCGTAACTTTTATGTTCTCAGTTTCGTTGGCTGTAGAAGCAACATGCAAGCGTGGTTTAGTAACCGCGCTTATCAACAGTGTAGGTACTAGCGTCGAGACAGTTGATATTACTCCGATATGCGCAATTGTGGAAACAAGATTTGGCATGCCAGGAATGAACTGTGAAAGTGTCCAAAGGGTTCCAGCTATTAACCCACAAAGTCCTCCATAAAATGCACCTGTACTGTTGACCCATTTTTTGCTAATCACTCCTAGAATGAGAAGGACACCTGCAGGCGCCAGCCATGAACACGCGAAGGCAAACAGGAATAATACGCCTCCCGGATAAAGGGTTAATCCCCAGCCGATTAATCCTGCTACAAGCAGTAAAATTCTTGATGGCTTCAGAAGCTCTTTAGGAGTTGCTTTTGGTTTAAACCATCGCTGATAAAGGTCGCGGATCGCTGTGGATACTGTCGCTATTAAATAGTCCCCACCAGTCGACATCCCAGATGATAGAGCGGTAACCATGCAAATAACGGAGAGCCAAAGCGGGTAAAGCGTGCTCATATAACCAAATGAGGCTTCTGGCGACACTTTCTTCAAAATACCTGGTCCATTAACGGCTATATTATACAATCCCGGTAAGGCTAGCAGTACACCGTCCAACACAAAAAGTGTTAGTCCTGCAGCAATGAATGACCATTTAGCTGTTTTTTCGCTGCGGCTGCTGGCTACCCTTATGAAGTAAGCTTGATTCCCCCATACAAGCCCTATTGTGTAGAGAATAGCGCTTGTGAGCATGCTTGGATATATTAATGATAAAATAGGCATGCTGCCTCTAAGCCCATTAACCAGAGGGTCGCCCCATGGCCAGTTGCTACTGATAAAACTCCACCCTCCAAAGGTTACAATTAGATATATAGCCATCACTGGAAGAATTACAATGGCAACCAATGTTTCAATAAAGTCGGCTACGCTGACCCCCCAAATGCCTGCTAGATATACGTAAACCATTACTATTATGAAACCTATGCTCACGCATATATACTGCGGCCACGAAGTGTATCCGCCCAAAGTTACAGCGAAGGATAAGATGTTGTTACCGACGACTCCAAGCATTGCAATTACAGCTGCAACTGAAAGTACACGTCGAGTTCTTTTATCATAACGGTACTCCAAAAACTCTTGTAATGTGTGAGCCCCGCTGCGTCTGAACATTGAAGCGAAGACAACGCCGTATACCGAAACACCTAAAATTGAATAAAGAATATTCCATCCCACCGCTCCTGCGAAACCAAATAGTATTGCGAACAGCGAACCGTAGGTGATGGCGGTACCAGCATATCCTATTGCCGCGATTGAAAACCAATTGACCCATGTGCTCACTTCCCTCCCTGCTAACAGATAATCGCTGGATGATGTTATCCACTTAGTTAACCGCTGGCTAATAATCATCATAATCGCTGAGTAGACTAAAAAAACCCCTAGGACTATTTCAATCATCTAGTTACTCTCCCTCTTCGATTTTATGACTAGCTATATGAAACGTTATGTATATAAAAATTTCTAAAACCTTTCCTTTTTTAATAAAATTTGCGTGAATTTTTCACCTCCTAAAACTTGAAACGGTTGCGATTGAGCACTCTGATTGAAAGAAAGTTTTAAGCCTCATACCTATCTTAAAATTTGTCGATGACAGCTGTTCCTGCACTAGCAATTCTCGTATGCCATGTTAAAAAAGATAACTTTAAACTTTATGAACTTAATGATTTAGGAGGAATCATATAATAGCGAGGGCGAGGTAATAGATGAGGGAAAGAATCGAAGACATTTATCTTCCACACAATCGCGAGGAACAGCCTTACCATAAAGAATTTTCCCTGAAGTCGACACAGCAGCAACAGCCATCGGACAAATCTTTACCCATAACATTACCTCACCTTAACTCATAGACAAGGAACTCGCCCACCCACCTTTTTACCTTTCTCACCAGATAGTAAAAGCTCGACAACATAGCTCAAAGGATAAAATGCCTTAGCCTCATAAATTTCCAAATATTCTTCTCTTAATCATCGTTAACAGAAGGTGGAGGGGTTGACCTTTTGATGTGGGCTAATATAGAATCGGAATCCGTAAACGTTAAGAATTTTGAAAGCTAAAAAGTGAATGAAAGAGTTGTGAGGCGCGTTAAGTGCCGAAAGAACCTGCGGATTGTGAATATCTTGTAGATGGTAGGTTATGCAAAGCAGTAATTGAGCAATCTGAGGGAAGAGACGTCAGAAAGGAATTTTGCAAGAATAGCCGAAAAGACTACTGTTGCTATTTATGTGCCTACCGTGAAAAATGTGAAATAAGTTGTTCTTTTCTTGATGCGTCACAAGAGTCAACAAGCTCAGATAGGAGTATTATTTCGAAAATTGAGCAGGAAATAAAGACGTATGAGGAAGAAAAGGCCAAATTAGCTGTTCTCTTTGCCAACCAAAAAATTGGAGAAAAATCGTATTTAGCAGCAACGAAGGCTTTAGAAAGCAAAATAACAGAATTGAAAAAAGCCAAGGAAAGCCCTACACTATCACAAGACACCATAGCAAAACTACATGAAACAGATGAATTTGAGGAAGTCAACCCGGCAACAAAACCTACTGTATTATGGTATCTAGTGCCATTCTTCTTCGGCCTCATCGGCGGAATCATAGCATACGTAGGGACAAAGGATGAGGACGAGCAAATGGCATACAATTTGCTTTTGTTCGGAATAATCTGGACCATCGTATTAATAGTGGCTTACTTTATGTTGTTCTAGATAAGAAAGATGCCGCTTACATATGGTGCTATGATTTGGTGGCAGATACATCTGAAGTTGAATTTTATTTATCTAATAGCGATGCATTTAAAAAATCGAGATTACCCGTCATAGAAGAGTTTACTGAGAAGGGTGGTATCTGCTCGCCTGATGGACCTAATAAGGGCAAACATTATTTGTATGTTAACCCTTTGATGGTTGAACACGTAGAATTTTATGTCCACGAATTTACCGAATTAATCATATTTGGAATAACTGAAATTGAAAATAGAAATATTCTTGAAAATAAATACACGCCACAACAACTTCAAAAAATATCTCACAGATTAAGCAAAATGAGCGAAGAATGATGAGTTCACAACCTCATCGAACTTTTTCTGTTAGTCGCTGTTAACGGAAGGTTTAGTGGAACGTCAAGGCTTTCCATATATGTTAAGCTTTTTTATAAAATTCGTGTGCACAGAGCACGCTTTATGCTATGCTTTTATGTAGCCTTTTCCTTTTTGGAGTTTTAGTGTGAAGCTGTGTTTTCCGTTTTTGTCGTAATATTCTCTGAATTGTGTTTGGCAGTTTTTGCATGTGTAGGCTTTAACAGTGAATATACCATATTTCCATGTTTTGTTTGGCTTTTCCGTCTCTTTTTTACAATTAGGGCAATTAGCCATTTTTTATTCCTCAGTTATTTATTGTGCTTGTTTTCGCTATATTTTGCTTTTGATGTTTTGTTTTTCTAGAGCAGTTTTAGGATGATGTTTATTATTAGTGTTAAAAGGATTCCAAGTAGTGATAGGAGAAGTTGGTTTGTGGTTATTCTAGAGCGGCGAAGCTCTTTCCATGAGTCTCGTGTGTTAGAAAATTCTTTCCAAAATTGAGCTAGTCTACGAGACAACAACTTTAAGTCGTTCCAGACTGCTTTTTTCAAATCTTCAGTAGGGACGTTATACTTTTTTATGCGAAAGTTATCCATAATCGAGAAGAAGCTTGATAGATATGGCAGGTATTCTACTCCATAGACTTGTTGTATAAGAGCTACGGACTCTGGAGAGGTTGCTATTCTGCTGAGTGGAGTTACTTCGGATTTAATTTCTTTCTCTATTTTATGGAGATGCTTTTCGATGTTGGTGAGATTCCTCTGCACCCAACAAAAGCTTGATTCAAACTCTTCGAAAAGTTCATCTGAATACCATGATAGCCATTCAAGGTTTGCCAGAACGCCTTTAATTGACTCTGAAATAACGTAGAATTTTCCAATAGAATGTATCATTGAAAGTAAAAAGCTAAGCTCATCAATTGTTGAATGGTATCCTTGGCTTCGAAGGATCTCTGGCTTCAAAGTAACAATCGGGCCTGAAATAAATATGTCTCTCCAAGGATGTCGAATAAAATTAAAGATGTTGTATTGGATATTTGTCGGTGTTTTTTCTCCTCCGATATATAGACCAGTTATGACTT